>Ga0272482_10000270_pt1 | contig 16408 bp, 11 predicted proteins | sample RVTome_8_FD_192427 | JGI IMG/M metagenome (GOLD analysis project Ga0272482, IMG submission 192427) | Soil microbial communities from uranium-contaminated site in the Upper Colorado River Basin, Wyoming, United States - RVT160D0 (version 2) ...
CCACATACAACACCGGTATGCGACCTTCCGCCCGTCACCCCCGGACCGCCGCCTGGACTCCGCCTCGGCTCGACCGACCCTTATGAAACACGCCCTAGCTTGATCTTTAACCTGTACGTCTTGGTCGTGGGTTGATGGACTTCTTTGTCTTCCGTTTCGTCGTGGTGGTCTTCTCGCTGGTCAGGCCGGCGGCGGTGTGCACGTCGTGGCGTGGGGTTGGGTGGCTGTTCCGGCGGCCGGGTGGCCGTCCGGGTCCTGGTCGGGAGGGTTTCGGTGCGCTGGCCGGGCACAGGATCTTCGTGCGTAGGTGCCGAAACCCTCGCCGCACGCGGGCTGGCGTCAGCCGCTGCGGCGGGGCGGGTGTCTCCCATGGGCGGCGCAGATCGGCGGTCAGTGGCCGGGCCAGCCGCAGTTGGGTGTAGACGGCCAGAATCAGCCAGGTCCACCGGTCCGCCGCGTGCGGGGTGCGGATCTTTGGGCAGGTCCAGCCGAGGGTCTGTTTGAGCATGCGGAAGGTGTGCTCGATGTCGAAACGGCGTAGGAACGCCTGCCACATGTGATCCACGTCGGCCGGTGCGGCGTTGGTGCGTGAGCACCACAGCCAGACCGGTTTCGGGATCGCTCCGCTGGGCAGCTGGTCCACCTCCAGGCGGATCACGGTGCCTTCGATCAGCGGTAGTTCGGGGCAGTCGGTCCAGGCGGCACGGCGGGTTAGCCGCAGGTGCAGCCGGTCCCAGGCTCGTGCCCTGGCTTGCCCGTAGAGGCGGGTGTCTGCGGTGGTGGCCACGTCCGGGACGCCCCAACTGGCCGGGTCACCGAAGATGAACTCTGTCCCGTGACGGCGCGGACGCCCGCTGGCGTCGGGGGTCCGTGGTGGGGTAGGCCGACGCAGCACCCGGTCCGAGCGCATCCGGGCCAGCACCTGCACCGGTAGATCCCGCAGCAGCCAGGCCAGGCGGGGTCCGTCGTAGCCGGCATCCGCGACGATCAGGACGTCCGCATCACCGGGCCGCCAATGACCGGCGGCCATCAGCCGCCTCACCACGGCACGTAGTTGGGCGGCGGTCACCGTGGCCAGGTCATCTCCTGGGGCGAGGCGGACCGCGTCCAGCGGTGCCGTCCATGAGCTGCGGCCAGTCTCCAACGCGACGACGAACGAATACGGCCACCCCGGGATCATGATGTGCTGGTCCTTGCCCCGCCCATAGGTATGGCACAAGATTCGTTCCGGTGAGGTGTGGGCATCCGGGCGCAGCCAACAGGTGACATCAACGGCCAGGACCAGCCGCCCATCGGCGGCCCGGGGCAGCGGAACCTCGGCCAGAGCGGTACGCAACCGGTCAACATCGATCCGACCTCGATCCAGAGCCGCGTACAACGATCCGTGACCGCGCCGGTGCTCACCTACTAGCGACAGCTCCACCAACGAGCGCACCGGCCCGTCCGCGCACAACACCGCGTCGGCCAACTCAAACAACGCGTCCGCCCGCCGGTTCAGGCACTGGTAGAACCCACGCCGAAACCTCTCCAACACCATCGCCGGCTCGCTCACCACGCCGTTTGAGGGTGTGTCGGGCAGCACCAGCCCGCCCAGGTAGTCCACAATCGTGGCCACGGCCACCGTCCTCGTTCTTCGCGTCCTTGCCAGGGAACCGAAGGATCATCAGACGGTGGCCGTCCACTGTCCCGGCGACACGCCGAGTCCACAAAGGATCATCCCGACCGCCGAGACACACAGGTTAAAGATCAAGCTAGCGGGCGGTGGCCTCGCAGGCGGGCTGGGCCCACGGCTCGCCGTCTTCGGGCAGGGCGGAGTCGGGCACGAGCCGCACCACATAGTCGGCCGAGGCCAGCCGGACCACCGCCGCCGGGACCGTGCTGTCGTCGATCGGGCGCAGGAGCACCCAGTACGAGTCACCGTCGCGGGCGACCAGGCTGGCGGCCAGGTCCGGCGGGCGCCGGCACACCGCGGACGGATCGTCGGCGGGGCGCCGCGGTGTGATCGTCGCCGGGCGTACCGGCGTCGGCACGGCCACCGAGTCGTGCGCGGACGGCACGTAGCCGAGATCCAGCGCCACCCGGCCGGCGGTGGCCCGCCCGTCGATCCAGCTCACCGTCCCCCAGAGCACCGCGGCGACGAGCACGGTCAAGACGACGAGCGAACCGGCGACGATCCGGTGCGCCCGCCACAGCGGTGCCGCGCCGCGGAAGTCGCGGATGGACGGCATGATCTCGGTCCACGCCTGTTTCACGAACGCCGCGGGCGTCGTCTCGCGGGTATCGGCGGGTGCGCTGTCCGCGGCCCGCCGGTGGCGGCGTATCTCGCCGCGGGTCCACAGCCCGAGAGCGGCCATCGCGACGGCCACGCCGGCGAAGAACAGCACGATCGGCCATGGCCCGGGGAGCCATCTGTTGGTGGCGCCGGCCAGGCTGAGGAGGACCACGAGGGTCGCCGCGCCGACTCCGACACCACCGAGGATGTGCCACGGCTTCTGCCTACCGGCGCGACCGGTGAGCCCGAGGAAGAGCATCCCGACCACCAGCGCCGCCAGCGTCCGCCCCAAGCCGTCCGGCGCGAACGCCAAGCCGCCGAAGATCGTCAGGCAGGACATGGCGGCGAGGGCGGCGCCGGGGATGGCGGCGCGGGTCGGCTCGCTCGCGGGCAGCAGCGCGGCACCGGCGACGAGGGCGGCCAGCGCGATGGCGGCGACGGTGACGAACAAGGCCGTCACGAAAAGGAGCGGCCCTATCATGTCGAAGACGCCGATCGGCAGCTCGCTCGCCTCGGCCCCGAGCGCCCCGTAGAACTCTTCGAGGGCGAGGCGGATGGCGTAGTGCGCGACCATCCCGAACACCAGCAGCGAAACGGCCGCCGCGATCGCGAGGCGGCGGCGGGTGACCCGCGCGCGCCATCGTTCGCGGGCTTCGACATCCGCCCGCACGCGGCTGAAGGATCCGATCAGCGCCATGGCGAAAGCGGCGGCGTGGGCGGCGGCCCTCGGCTGCCAGGCGTCGGTCTCGGTCTTGGTGCCGTCGGCGCGGTCGCTGATGCCGCGGATGGTGAGCGCCAGACGCACACCGCCCAGGTGGTCCGCGCGCAGCACTCCGGAGTCTTCCATGTCGACCGCGGCCGCGTCGTCGTACCGGGCCCGGATCGCCTCCACGTCACCGTCCTGGAGGACCTCGCCGGCGACGATCGGAGCGAACCGCACCGCCGGCGACGGCGCGTCTCGCGGCTCGGGCAACAGCGATTTCCACGAGCCGGTGCGCTCGATGTGGTGGGCCAGCTGGAGCAGGTGGTGCGCGCCTTCCCAGCTGCGCACCCTCGGGCGAAACCCGTCCGGCGTCTGCCTGCCGCTGTGGTGGTTGTAGACCCAGGTCCCGACCACCACGTCGCCGAGGGTGACGTCATCCCTCAGCGCGCCGGCCACGCCGACGAACAGCATCGCCTTCGGGTCGAACAGTGCGCTCGCCCGCTCGGTCAGCGTCGCGGCGGTCTGGTTGCCATCGCCGGTGATCGCCAGCGCGACCCGGCAGGCGCTGTCGCGAAGCGTACCGATCTCGAAAAGGGTCCCCCGATGGTGAAACTCCGTCAGCTCCACCAGATGAGGACGGACCGCGTTGTATTCGGTCGTGGTGGCGGTGAGCACCACGACGTCGGCACGCGCCCTGGACTGATTCACGATCTCCCTCCGCGAGGCGGACCGAGAGTCGCCTCGATGCGGTGGCTGTCAGCGGCTGCCCCAAAGTGGACAGAATACGGGGCAGCACGCTGCGCTGGTTGTGGCTAATATGCCGTCCGCCGGGTGGCAAGGATCTATCGGTGACCGCGCGCCGGCAAGCTACGACGGTCCCGGGCCCGCTGACGACCATTCATCGAAAGGGATACCTGTGAGCACCGCTACGACCACCGCGACTGGGCAGAAGACCTGGCTGGTCGCCCTCCTCCTGTGCATCTTCCTGGGAGCGCTCGGCGCCCACCGCTTCTACGTCGGCAAGGTCGGCACCGCCATCCTGCAGATCGTGACGTTCGGCGGCCTGGGCATCTGGGTGCTGATCGACCTCGTCATGATCATCGTCGGCAAGTTCACCGACAAGCAGGGCCAGGCTCTCGCCCGCTGACAAAGCGGAGTTCGACCGCCGGTCGGGGTTGGTCCTCCCTCGGGCCAGCCCCGACCGCCCGGCGTGGTCAGCCGCCCACCTCCGCTTTCTCGGCGGTCCGGGGGCGGACCAGGTAACCGAATCCGGCCGCGGTGAAGAACATGATGAGGCTGTAGACGGCCGCCGGCACCGCGATCTCGGTGCTGTTGAGCAGCGTCGTCGCGATGACGATCGCCAGCGTTCCATTGTGGATGCCGACCTCCATGGCCACCGCCACCGACTCGGGACGGCCGACCTTGGCCAGTCGCGGCGCGAGGTATCCGACGGTGAGGCTGATCAGGTTGAAGGCCAAGGCCGCCAAGCCGGCCGAGCCGAAGGAGTCGGCCAGGTTGTCCCGCTCCTGGATGATCAGGCCGGTGATCACGAGGACCAGCACGGCGACCGACAGGATCCGCACGGGGCGCTGCATGCGCTCGGCGAACTCACGCCGGCGCGACCTGATCAGCATGCCCAACGCGACCGGCACCAGCACGATGGCGAAGACCTGCAGCACCTTGTCGAACTGCAGGCCGACCTGCCCCGTTCCACTCAGGAAGTGGTCCAGGGAAAGGTTGACCACGATGGGCAGCGTGAAGACCGCGAGCACCGAGTTGACCGCGGTGAGGGTGACGTTGAGGGCCACGTTGCCGCCGAAGAGGTGGCTGTAGAGGTTGGCCGTGGTGCCGCCGGGCGAAGCGGCGAGCAGCATCATGCCCACCGCGAGCACGGGTGACAGGTCCAGCGCCAGCACCAGGCCGAAGCACACCACGGGTAGCAGCACCACCTGGCAGACCAGCGCGACGACCACCACTTTGGGAAACGCCACGACGCGCCGGAAGTCGGCGACGACAAGGCCGAGCCCCAGCCCCAGCATGACGATCCCGAGGGCGACGGGCAGGAGCACCTGGGTCAGCACCGAATCCATGGCCGAGGATTCTTCACGTCCACTCCGCGTGATGCCTATCGACCGAAGGGATCATCTATGTCGCGGAGCCGTCGCGGCCGGTCAGTTGGTCACCGAGATCCGAGCGGTGGTACAGGACCGAGCGGCCGTGCCGCGCGCTGACCAGTAACCCGGCGTCGCGCAGTGTCCGCAGGTGCTGGTTGACCGCCGTGGTGGTGACGCCGAGCCGAGCGGCCAGTTCGGTGGACGAGGCCGGCGTCTCGAGGTGGACGAGCAGCCCGGCCCGGGTGACGCCGAGGATCGCGGCGAGGGTGCCGGGCGCGGGCAGCGCCTGCGGCTCCCACAGGGTGGCGAGCCCGCGCGCGCCGTACAGGATCATCGGTGGCTCGTCCGCGGAGATGGGCGTCGACGCGTTGGTGGTCCACAGCGTGGGCACCAGGGTCAGGCCGCCGGTGGTCGGGCGGGCATAGTCCAGTTTGGAGCGGAGCCGCACCTCGACGACGTTGCCGACCAGGCGGACCGTGCCCGACAGGTCGGCGAACATCGCCGCCAGCCCGTGCTGCGCGATCTGCCGTCCCCGGTAGGTGACGTCGCCTTCGAGCAGTGCCCGCATCCGGGGCCAGTACGGCTCGAAGCAACGCCGCCAGTACTCCTGGAGCGCGTCGAGGACGCGGGCGAGCACGCGCGGCGCGGAGCCGCGCAGCGGTGGCGGGAGCGGGCCGGTGCCGTGGACGGCCCGCAGGTCGCGCCGCACGGTCGCCGGGTCGGTGCCGGCCAGCCGGTCGAGCTCGTCGTCGATGCGGGTCAGCGGCGAGTACGGGCGCGGATTGAGAAAGTCCGGGGTCCACAGCCGGGCGTTGGTCAGCGCGAACAGCGTGGCCTCGTCGAGGCCGCCGCGCGCCTCCTCCAGGGCGTGCAGCCAGCGCAGGTGCAGCGGAAACCGGCCCGGGTCGCGCCACGCCCGCAGCGACAGGACCAGCTCGTTGAGCGGTGACACCGCGAACCGCACGTCGGCCAGGTCCATGCCGACCAGCTCGTACCGCACCATGAAGCAAAACGCTACATCGTTGGTGCGGCCGGCCAGGCACCTGCGACAACTGTTGGCGTGCTTGTCGTCGCGAGCCGCCCGGGGGCGGCGGGTTGGGTGCGGCGCACCCTTCGCCCAGAGGACCCGGTCGCCCGCGCGCTGACCTGGTCGACGATGTCGGCCGCCCTCTCCCGGGGCGTGTTCTTCAGCGTCAGCGTGCTGTTCTTCACCCGCGTCGCCGGTCTCACCCCGACCACGGTCGGTCTCGGGCTCACGATCGCCGGCGCCGTCGCCGTCGGCGCGTCACTGGGCGCGGGCTACCTGGCCGGCGTGGTCGGCGCCCGGCGGGTCCTGCTGGTCACCACCGCCGGCCAGGCCCTCGCGCTGCTGGCGTACCTCGCCGTCAGCACCCCCATCGCCTTCGTCGCCGTCGCCTGCGCCGCGGTGGGCCAGCAGGCCATGCAGCGGACCGCGCTGTCCACGATGATCGCGCAGAGCTTCACCGGCCCGGACCGGGTCGAGGTGCGCGCCCGCCTCCGCGTGGTCATGAACTGCTTCATCGGCCTCGGCACGGGGCTCGCCGCGGTGGCCCTCGCGATCGGCACCAGACCCGCGTACCTGCTGGCGATGGCGTCGACCGCGGCGCTGCTGTTCGTCTCCGCGCTCTCCCTGCGCCGGCTCACCGCGCCGGGCCGGATCGCCCCAGTCGAGGCGGAACGCCGGCGGCGCTCCCCGCTGCGCGACCGCACCTACCTCACCGCCACCGCGCTCAACGCGGTCATGACCATGCAGTTCGGCATGCTGACCGTGGGTGTACCCCTGTGGGTGGCCGGCTGGACGGCGGCGCCGGCGGTGACCGTCGCGGCGCTCCTCGCGACCAACACCGTGATCGTGTCGCTGCTCCAGGTCTGGGCGGCGCGCGGCGCGCGTGACCTTCCCGCGGCCGGGCGGTCGGTCGCCCGCGCGGGCGCGCTGCTCGCCCTCGCCTGCGGGCTCTACGCCGCCGCCACCTCGGGCGGCGTCGCGGTCGTCGTGACGGTGCTGGCGCTCGCGACCGTGGCACACAGCCTCGCCGAGGTCTTCTCCGAGGCGGGCAGCTGGACCCTCGCCTTCGAGCTCGCCGACCCGGACAACGCCGGCGCCTACCAGGGCGTCAGCCAGACCGGTGCCGCGCTGGGCTCGATGCTCGCGCCGCTGGTGGTCACCGCGACCGCGATCGACCACGGCCCGGCCGGGTGGGCCGTGCTCGCCGCCCTGTTCCTCGCCGCCGGACTGTCCACACTGGCACTCGCCCGTAGAAAGTTTTTGCCAACGTCGATGTCGGAGCTGTAGATTTCCGTCCATCCGCGTTGGTGAATACAGAACGGAGCTCGTGATGGAGTCGCCAGTCCTGATGACCCGCCGGTGGTTGCTCACCCGGGGTGCCGCGGTCGCGGCGGTCGCCGCCGGCGCGAGCACGCTCTCCGCCACGAAGGCCGCCGCGCTGCCAGCCGTCGACATGGAGCTGGTGCTCCTCGCCGCCCAGGTCGATCCCCCCAAGGCCGACACCGGGCTCACCCCCGGGGCGGCCAGCCACGTCCTCGAGGTGGAGCGGGCGCTGAACGCCGAAGGCCTGCTCTCCTCCGGCGCCATCGACGGGCACTTCGGCACCTCGACGATCTCCGCCTACGCCGCCTGGCAGCGGTCCCTGGGCTACTCGGGCCTCGACGCCAACGGCATTCCCGGACCCACGTCGCTGACCGCGCTCGGCGACGGCAGGTACACCGTGAGCAGGGCGGTGTCCACCGGCTCGCGCACCGACACGTACGGCGGCCGGCGGGTGAACACCCGCACCCGCAACATGCTGACCGCCGCCGACGCCATGCTGTCGTGGAGCATCGTGCTCTCCCAGGGCTCCTACACCTCCGCCAACCCCAGCTCCGCCGGCACTCACGACGGCGGTGGAGTCGTCGACGTCTCGGTGACGAGCCTGACGACGGCACAGCGCTGGGAGACCGTGCGGGCCCTTCGCACCGTCGGCTTCGCCGCCTGGCTGCGCAACCCGTCGCAGGGCGACTGGCCGTACCACATCCACGCCGCCGCCGTCTCCGACCCCGACCTGGCCCAGGCCGCCCGCAACCAGATCCACGACTACTACTTCGGCCGGAACGGCCTGGCCAACCACGCCGCGGACGACACCCCCACGGCCTACCGCACGGCCTTCACGTGGTGGGAGAAGTACCGCCGAGGCTAGGTCGGCATTTTAACCTGTTTTGTTCTTGATTCCGCCACAAACGACCCGTTGTTTACGGCAGCGACCCGCTAGCAGACAACCCCAGCCGATGCTGATCTGGATACCAGCGGGCGCCTGATCGACTGACGCCCCCACGGGGGAGGGCACGGGCCATCGCGGGATACCCCTCCCGCGCCCGTGTCCTGCGTGGCATGCCCACGACTCCCCCGCGAGGAGTCCGAGGCTCACACGCGTGGGCTTCATACAACGGGAGGTAGTGGCATGGCAGAAATCGACGAGCCCACCGACCGCCGGCGGTTGCTGCGCCGAGCGGGCACGCTGGCGGCCGGCGTCGCGGGCGCCGGCGTCGCGGGTGCGGTGGCCGCGACGCCGGCGCGGGCCGACGACGGTCAGCCGGTCCTCCAGGGACGGGCCAACAACGCCCAGAACAGGACCGGCCTCACCACCCACAGCCCCAACAGCCCGACGCTGGAGCTGTCCAACACGTTCGAGGAGCCGACCGCCCGCGAGGCCGGCCCGGCGCTGCGTCTCGTGCCGCTCGGTGACTCGCTCTACGACGAGGCACCGGCCGGCTCGCTCAGCGCCGACCGGCTCGGCATCCCGTGGGTCTCGGTCCAGTACCCGACCCAGACCCTCTCCCACCGGGTACACACGGACTTCAACTCCAACACCACCGTGCCGATCATCCCGACGCGCGTGGTCGATACCCGCTCCGCCGCCGGCCGGGCACGGATCCTCAACCCACCGGTCCTGGACAGCGCGGGCCGGCTGTCCAAGGGCCAGACCATGCACGTCAACCTCGGCGACCTCGCGTTCTTTCCGGACGCGGTGCTGCTGAACGCCACGGTGACCGGCCAGGTCCTCGCCGGCTACCTGACCGTCTACCCGTACGGCGGCGCGCGCCCCGGCGTCTCCAGCCTCAACTACCCCGCCAACCAGAACCTGTCCAACTTCGTGTTCACGGCCAGCGGCGACGAGCCGGCGGGCTCGGTGCAGGCCGGCATCTCGGTCTTCACCAGCCAGCTCACCCACGTCGTCCTCGACGTGGTCGGCTTCGTGACGAGCAGCGGTGGGGTCAACCCGGCGGTGCTCCCGGCCGCCGTGGCGTCCGCCGGCGGCGCCGACGTCACCGACGCGACGAGGCGGCGCGAGCAGGCCATCCGGACGAACAAACCATCATGGAAGTGAGTCGCCCGGAGGCGCCCGCCGCATTCCCGGCGGGCGCCTCGTGAGCCGCCGCGACCAGATGAAAACGGTGTGAGAACCCTGTGAAACCGGCGCCGTACGGTGCGCGTGTAACTGCCCGCACCAGGGACGGAGCCAGTAATGACCGGACCGATCCGACGCAGACCGCCATGGCGCCTCGCCGTGGCCACCGTGATGGCCGTCGCCGCCATCGCCAGCTTCACCGCGGTCAGTCCGCAGACCTGGGCGGGCGACGCTCCCGCCACACCACCGTCCGGCCCGACGGGCAGCGCGACGCTCGTCGAGCGGATGCCGGCGGCGAAGCGCGGCGCGGCACCGGCCCCCGCCGGCCGGGTGGGGCCGGCGGCGGCCGCGGCCGATGAGCTGCCGGCCGGGACTCCAGGGCCGGTGGTCTCCGCCGTCGTACGGGACCGCAACGTCATGGACGTCTTCGGCGTGGACGCCGGCCAGCGGATCTACACCGCGGCGTGGAAGCCGGACCACACCGACGGCTGGCATCGCTGGGCGCAGCTCAACGGTGGGGTCGCCGCGCCGGGCACGTCCGTGTACGGGGTGTCGCGCGCGAAGGACCAGCTCGACATCTTCGCCGTGGGCACCGATCACAAGGTGTACTCGGCCGCCTGGAATCCGAGCAACGGCACGCAGTGGGCCGGCTGGTGGCGGATCGGTGATCTGACCGTGGCACCCAACACCAGCGTCCACGCCGTGACCTCGGTGAGCCAGAACCAGATCGACATCTTCGCGGTCGGCTCCGACAAGAAGGTGTACACCGCGAACTGGCGACCCAGCACGGGGTGGGTCGCCTGGACGCGGCTGGACGGCACGACGGTGCGGGCGAACACGACGGTCTTCGGCGTGTTCCGCTCGGGCGGCTACATCGACATCTTCACCGTGGACACCAACGCCGACATCGTCACGACCCGGTTCCTCCCGGGGGCCGGCTGGCAGCCCTGGCAGGCGTTCAGCATGGGGTCGTACACGGTGACCGCCGGCTCCAGCGTCTTCCCGGTGGCCCGCCATCCAAACAAGATCGATATCTTCACGGTCGCCCGGTCGACGGGATGGCTGATCAACGACGTGATCACCTCCGTCTGGGACCTCCGCGCGAACGGCGATCGCTGGTCGCCCATCAGCCGGGTCGGGGACGTCCGCCCGCGGTCGGGCTCGACGGTGTTCGCCAGCGTCCGGCGCCCCGACTTCATCGACGTCTTCGCGGTCAGATCCGACGGCAAGGTCTTCACCGCTTCCTCGGACAACGGCGCGGCCTACCAGGGCTGGTGGCAGATCGGCGCCATGACCGCCGCGGCGGGGACGTCGGTCTACGGGACCGTCCGGGACCGGGATCACCTCGACGTCTTCGGCATCGACGCCAACACGGGCACCTACACGGCGGCGTGGTCGCCGAGCACCTCGGGCTGGGCCGGCTGGTGGGAGGTCGGGCCGCAGGGGCAGGCCGGTGCGTACCTGCTCTCCACCGCCAACAACATCAACCTCAGCGGCGGGGTGTCCGGCTGGTCCACGCTACGGGTCTCGTCCGGCGGGGCGTGGGAGTTCCGGGGCCGCCTGCACAACGCGGGCGTGCCGTCCTACATCGTCGGGCTGGTCTGGACCGTCTCCGTCCCGTCCGGCAAGGTGTTCACGTTCAAGATGGGGGCCGATCTGGCCAGCCTGGCGCATCCCGACGACGCCGACGGGCGTACCAAGACCTGGGCCGTACAAGGCGCCAGCAACGACCTGGCCCAGCATTGGAACGAGATACAGAGCAGCGGCACCTGGAACTGGCGGGTCAGGTCGGACGTCGACGTGAGCGACCTGGTCTGGGAGTCCATCACGGCCCTGGGCTTCATCGCCAAGGTCGTCGTGATCATTTCGCTCTTCTAGCACCGGGGGTGGGCGGGCCGGGCCCGGGACCGTCACCAGTCGGTCCCGGACCGGCCCGCCCCAGCGACTGGAGCGCTCTGGCCTCCAGCCGCGTGAAGCCCACCTCGCGGCTGATCTGCAGCGCGGCCTGGGCGTGCGTCCGGGCTTGATCCATGCGGCCGAGCGTCCGGTGCGCCTCGACCAGACCGAGCAGCGACTCCACCTCCGTGTACCGGTAGCCCTCGCCGGCAGCCAGATCGAGCGCCCGCCGGTGCTCGTCGACCGCGCGCTCGGCATCCCCGGTACGCAGCCGGATCGAGCCCATGGTGTTCAGCGCCTCCGCGTGGATCCGCCGGTCGGCCACCTCCCGCGCCAGCGCGGTGGCCTCGGCGGCCAGCTCGAGCGCCCGGTCGAGGTCGCCCGCCTCCCGGTGGACGGCCGCGAGGATCCGCAGGGTCGAGGCCTCGTTTCCCCGGTCGCCGAGCGCCCGCCGCAGCTCCAGGCTCCGGGTGAGGTGCTGCCTCGCCTCCGGCAGCCGGCCCCGTTCGAGCATCAGGTGGCCGAGCTCCTCCAGCGCGGCCATCTCGCCGTGCCGGGCGCCGGCGCCGCGGAAGCGGGACAGGGCCTGCTCGCAGTGGGCGACCGCCTCGTCCAGGCGGCCGAGCTCCCGGCACACCGAGCTCAGGAAGCCGTGCAGCAGCGCCGGGCCGAACGGGTCGTCGTCATCGCACAACGACAGGGCCCGCGCGTAGCAGTCGGCGGCCTGCCGTGGCCGGCCGGTGTCGACGTACCGCAGGCCCATCTTGCCGAGCGCGGCGGCCCGGCCGAGATGCCATCCAGCTTCACCGGCGAAGCCGTCCGCGCGCTCGTAGTGAGCCAGCGCCTCCGCCGAGTCGTCCGACCGGCTGGCGAGATCACCGAGGCTGATGTGAGCCAACGCCTGCGCCGCCGGGTCGCCCTCCGCCTCGGCGGCGGTCAACGCCCACCCGGCGGTCTCGGCCCAGTCGGACCGGCTCACCCTCGACCAGTAGTAGCCCCGCAGGACATCCGCGAGCAGCCAGGCGGTTCGCCGGGGCCCGTCGGTCGCGGCGCGGCGAACCACCGCGGCGAGGTTTGCCCGCTCGGCCTCGATCCAGGCCAGCGGCCCCGCTTCGAGCTCCGCCGGGGCGGTGAGGTCGAACGGCGCCGGCTCAGGCGCGGGCCCGGACGGCCGGTCCACCGGGGGGCGCAGCCGCTGCGCGTACAGGACGTCGGCCGCCGCCTCCGCCCAGCGCAGGTACCACTCGCTCAGCCGGCCGAGCGCCGCCCGTCGATCCGCCGGCGGGTCCGTGCGCTCGGCCTGGCCGGCCGCGTACGCCCGGACCAGGTCGTGCATCCCGTACCGGCCGGGCGCGGGCCGGGTGAGCATGTGCGCCAGCGCCAGCCGGCGCAGCAGATCGCCGGCGGCGGTCCGGTCGACCCCGGCCAGTGCCGCGGCCGAGTCGGCGGTGACCTCGCTCGTCGGCGTGAGACCCAGCAGCCGGAACATCCGCTGCGCCGGAAGCGCGAGCGTGCGGTACGACAGGTCGAGGGCGTGCCGGACGCTCGCCTGCTCGTCGCCGTCCAGGGTCAGGCCGGCCATCCGGTCGCCGTGCCGGAGGGTGGCGGCGTACTTCGCGATGCTCCCCTCCGAGCCCTCGGTCAGCGCCGCGGCGGCCACCCGAAGGGCCAGCGGCAGATAGGAGCAGGCGTCCGCGAGGTCGGCCACCCCGTCCGCCTCGGCCGCGGCGCGCTCGCCTCCCAGCAGCACCTGGAGCAGCTCGGCGGCCTCGCCCGAGGGGAACACGTCGAGGGGTAGCACCCGGGCGCCGTGCCGGGCGACCAGGCCCGGCAGCTGGCGGCGGCTGGTGACCAGGGCCAGGCAGCCCGCGCCGCCGGGCAGCAGCGGACGGACCTGGTCCGCGGTGGCGGCGTTGTCCAGCAGGACCAGCACCCGGCGGTCGGCCAGCATGGATCGGTAGAGCGCCGCCGCGGGCGCGATGTCGGCCGGCACCCGGACCGCCGGCAGGCCGAGGCCGGTCAGCAGGTGGGTCAGGGCCTCGATCGGCCGCAGCGCCGCCGCGCTGGCGTATCCGCGCAGGTCCACGTAGAGCTGGCCGTGCGGGAAGAGATCGCGCGCGCCGTGCGCCCAGTGCACCGCCAGGGCGGTCTTGCCGACGCCGGCCAGGCCGGCAACGACCGCGACCGTGGCCGCCCGACCAGCACTGATCTCGGGGACGAGCCCGTCGAACCACGACAGCGCGGATCGACGTCCGCTGAAGTCGGGCACGTCCGCCGGGAGCTGAGCCGGCGCCGGAGGCTCGGCTTTGGCGCTGCCCGCCGCCGGGCCGGCGGCCTCGGGCAGGGGCGCCACGCGGTCGTTCAGCATCGCCGAGTGCAGCTCCCGCAGCGGCACGCCCGGATCGAGCCCCTGATCGGCCAGGCGCTCGCGCAGCTCCCGGTAGGCCCGCAGCGCCTCCGCGCGGCGGCCAGACCGGTAGAGCGCCAGCATGAGCTGCTCGACCGGTCGTTCCCGCAGCGGGTATTCGGCGACCACCGCCGTCAGGTCGCCGAGGACCTGGGCATGCCGGCCGCCGGCCAGCTCGAACTCGAGGCAGCCCTCGAGCGCCGCCAACCGCTGCTCGGCCAGCCGGTCGAGCTCGGCGGTGAGGCCGTAGAGGGGCAATCCCTCCAGCGGCTGCCCGCCCCACATGTCGAGCGCGCCGCGCAGCTCACTCACCGCGCCGGCCGCCTGGCCTTCCGAGGCGAGCCGAAGACCTTCGGCGACCTTGCCGGTGAACACCTGGACGTCCACCTCGCCGGCCTCGGCCGGGATCCGGTAGCCGCCCGGACCCGCCACGATGACCGGCCCGGTGGCCCCCGCGCCGATGAACAGCCGGCGCAACGCCGAGACGTCGTTCTGGATCTGGCGTTTGGCCGTGGCCGGTGGGGTGTCGCCCCACAGCGCGTAGGCGAGCTGGTCGGGTGACACGGGCCGGGGCGCACGCAACAGCAGGATGCCGAGCATCGCCTGGCGGCGCGCCCCGGTCACCTCCACCGGCCGGCCGGCGTCGTCGACGACCCGCAGTGGTCCCACGACCCGGAACCTCACGCCGGCCGATGCTACCAATCGTCAGCCATGAATGCCGGGCACGGCCCCTTCGTTGATCATCACAGCGGGGTCGCGGGCGGCTTGAGCGCACTCCTAAGGGGCCACAGCCGGCGGACCTTATGGTGTCCACAGAGGAGTGTGGCGCATGGGCGGCTGGTCACAAGTGCGTGAAACCAGGACGATCCGCGCGGGTCACCGGCCCGGCACGGTCGTCAGATGCGGGCTGGTGGACACGATGCTGGCCGACCTCCCGGTGTCCGTCGTGTTCTTCTTCGCCCGCGCCCTCGACGAGACCCGCCTGGCCGAGGGGCTCGCCCGCGCGCTCGCCCACGTGCCGGTCTTCGCCGGCCGGCTACGCACCCGTGCGGAGACGCTGGAGATCGTCTGCGACGACGCCGGTGTACCGATGACGCTCGTCGACGTCGACGAGCCGCTGAGCGGGGCGATCGGCCGGGTGACGCTGCCCTCGTCGGGCTTCGTCACGCACGTCGACGCGGCGGCCGCGCGCCTCGGCGGGCACCCGCTGCTGACGGTCCAGGTCAGCCGGCTGGCCGGTGGGGGCACGGCGCTGGGCTGCTCGTGGCACCACGCGGTCGGCGACATCACCACGTTCATGCTGCTCATGCACGCGTGGTCCGCGGCGGTGGAGGGCTTCGAGCCGCCGGCCGCCGAGGTCATCGAGGACCGCGACGCCTACCTGGACGAGACGCTGCCGGTCCAGGACTCCGGCCGGCCCGGCTTCCGGCTGCTGGACGCCGGCGAGGCCGCCGAGCTGAGGCGGCAGGTCGAGCTGGCCGCCAAAGCCACCCGCACCCTCCAGGTCCACCTCGGCGAGGCGGAGGTGGGCCGGATGCGGGAGGAGCTCAGCGCCGCCGCCGGCCAGAAACTGTCCCGAAACGTCGCGCTGTGCGCGCACCTCGTGAGCACGATCCGCCACCTGGACGGCGATCCGCGGACCCGCTTACTCACGCTGCCGGTCGACATGCGCCGCCGCTACGACCTGCCGCCGGGCGTCGTCGGAAATCTGCTCAGCGAGATCAGCCTGCCCTGGTCGCCGGAGGGCGGGCCGGTGACGCTCGCGGTCGGCATCCGCGCCGCGATAGACGACTTCACGCGTTCACACCTCAACTTCCGGGCCAACCACGCCTTCCTCGCCGCGATCGGCCGGTCCCGCCTGCGCGACTGCGTTCCGAATGGCTTCGACCCGGCGCGGCGGGCCATCTCCGTCTCCAACTGGAGCCGCCTCGACGTCTACGGCGTCGTCTTCGACGGTCAGCGGCCCGCGGCCTTCAGCCCGGCCACGACCTTCCAGCTGCCCTGGGTCTCCTGGCTGGTGGAAGGGTTTGACAACAGCGGTTTCCTCTACACGATCGCGGTGCCGTCCGGGCTCGCCGGGCGGCTGCGCGGGCCCGACGGTCGCGCGGCTCTGCACCGCTTCCGCCATCCCGACGACCCGCTACCGCCCTTGGCCGCCGGGGCCCGCAAGCTCCTCTGAGGACGGTCGAGCTCGGCGCCTTCATCGAGAGCCGCCGGGCCGGGGCCGCAGGACGACCACGGGCAGGTCGCGTCCGGCTTTCGCCGCGTATCCGGCGGCCCGGGGCAGGCCGGTGACGACGACCTGCCACAGCCGGGGCCACTCCGTGGCGGTCGCCGCCGCCGCGACCGCCACGAATACCTCCGCGCCCACCTGCACCACGACCTCCGGATCGGCGAGCAGGTTCTGGTACCAGTCGGGGAAGGCCGGCACTCCCCCGCTCGACGGGATCACCAGGTAGCGATCGCCGTCGCGCCAGTAGAACAGTGCGGTCCGCCGCGGCCGGCCGGTCACCCGCCCGCGGGTGGTCAGCAGCAGGCAGTCGTGGCCGTAGCGGCGCTGACCATCCTGGCCGCCGGTCCGCACGTACCGGC
>Ga0272482_10000271_pt1 | contig 16345 bp, 15 predicted proteins | sample RVTome_8_FD_192427 | JGI IMG/M metagenome (GOLD analysis project Ga0272482, IMG submission 192427) | Soil microbial communities from uranium-contaminated site in the Upper Colorado River Basin, Wyoming, United States - RVT160D0 (version 2) ...
CTAGCTCCTCACTGGGACCAGGCGGATGGTGACCGGGGCGACCTCGGCTCCGACGACCGTGCCGACGATCGCCGGCCCGTGCCGGTCGTACTTGGTGTGGTATGCCTGATCGACGGCGGTGTTCACGTCCGGGTCGGCCTCGGCGAAGGTGACGTCGCGTTCCAGTCCGGCGGCGCGGATGCGGCCGGTGCCGCTCGCCTTCGCCCGCCGGTACCAGCCGTTGTTCGCGCCGTAGGCGCTGCGCACGTACAGGTCGTCGCCGGCGCGGACGACCCAGATCGTCACGTACGGGCGCAGGCTGCCGTCGGCGCGCCGCGACGTGACCTGCAGTTCCTCGGCGCGGCCGATCCGGCCCAGTTCGTCATCGGTCCAGCTGGCGTGATCCATGCCCTCGAAGCTACGTCCGGGCGGGCCGCCCCGGGAGGTGCTGTCGTTACCAGCCACGGGGCCGACCACCACCGCCACATAGGTTAGGGTGACCTAACTACGGAGTGGAGGGGTCGATGACGACGCTCACCGGACGCCTGGCCGACCTGGCCGGCGGCGCATGGCTGGACACCGCCCGGGTCACCGCGGTCAGCCGCCCGGCACCGGAGTTCGTGCGGGTGGAGCTCTCGGCCGAGGCGTTCCGCAAGGCGACCTGGGTGCCGGGGGCGAAGCTCCAGTTTCGGCCGCGGCGCGGCACGCTGCGCATGCGCACCTACACGCCCGTGCGGTGGGACACCGGGCAGGGTGTGACGGAGCTCGTCGCGTACACGCACGGCGACGGTCCGGCGGCGACGTGGTTTCGGCAGGTGGCGGTCGGCGAGGCCTGTGAGGTCTTCGGGCCGCGCCGCTCGATCGACCTGCGCGAGCCCGCCGCTCCCGTGGTCTTCGTCGGTGACGAGTCGAGCGTGGCGCTCGCCTGCGCGCTGCGCACCGTGACCGACGACGTGTCGCACGTCTTCGAGGCGGACGATCCCGCCGGGCTGGTCGAGGTGCTGGCGGGTCTGGGCATCGCCGACCGGGTGACGGCCGTCGCGAAGACCCCGGCTCGCGCCGAGCTGTTGCGTGCGGCGCGCGACGCCGCCGGCTCCGGGCCGTACAGCCTCCTCGTCACCGGTGACGCGGCGACCGTGCACGCCGTGCGGCGCGACAGCCGGGGGTGGCCACGGGCGCCCCGGCAGGTGAGGGGAAAGGCCTACTGGGCTGAGGGCCGGGCCGGCCTCGACTGACATCCGCGGCCGCCCGCCACCCACGACTACCCGTCCGGCGCATCCACAATCCTGGCGAACGCGTGTGCGCTGGGTTTGGGTACCCGGGCGAAGTCGTTGGTGTGGTCGACGGCGATGAGGCCGAACTTGGGCCGGTAGCCCTCGCTCCACTCGAAGTCGTGTACCTGAGCGGTGGCGGGGCGATCGGCGCCGGCGTAGTGATCGACGGGCGGCTGCTACGCGGCAGCCGTGGGTTTCAGCGGCGAGATCGGCCACATCGAGGTGGTGCCGGACGCCGAAGCCGACCTCACCCGCGCGGATCTCGCCCCCGACGTCGACGACGTGGCCCGCCGTGCCCATGCGCAGGACCCGGCCACGCTGGACGCCCTTGCCGAAACGGGGCGATGGCTCGGGCGTGGCGCGGCCCTGCTGGCCAACGTCTTCAACCCCGAGGTGGTCATCCTGGGCGGCTGCTTCGCCCGGCCGGCGCCGTGGCTGTTGCCGCGGCGGAGGCCGAACTGGCCGTGCGGGCGGTCGCTCCGCACGCTGGCGGCTGCCGCATCGTGCCGGCCACGCTCGGCGCCGAGTCAGCCGTACTCGGCGCCGCCGCCCGGATCCTCTACGACATCGATGACGGCCAGCTCCCCGACCATCCCTTTCGACGGTCATGGGTAACGTTGCCCGAAGTCAGCGCGGCGGCGGAGCGGTGCTTTCCCGCACGGTGAGGGTGGTCGCGAGCTCGAAGCCGGCCTGTGACGTCTTCTCCCCGCGCCCGAGTGCGAGCGCCATCTCGGTGGCGGCCACGGCCATCTCGGTGAGCGGCTGATGGACGGTGGTGAGCCCGGGATTGACCAGGGCGGCGACGGGCAGGTCGTCGAAGCCGACCACGCTCAGGTCCGCCGGGATCCGCAGTCCGAGCTCGCGTGCGGCCTGGTAGACACCGAGCGCCTGCAGGTCGTTGCAGGTGAAGATCGCGGTCGGGCGGTGCGGGCGGGCGAGCAGCTCCAGCGCCGCGTCGCGGCCGCATTCGGTGGTGAGACCGGTGCGCACGACGAGCTCGGCGTCGATCGGCAGGCTGGCCGCTTCCATGGCCGAGCGGTAGCCGTCGAGCCGGGCGCGGCAGAACAGCACCTGGTCCGAGCCGCCGATCATCGCGATGCGGCGGTGTCCCAACCCGATCAGGTGGCGGATCGCCGACCGGCCGCCGGCCCAGTTCGTCGCCCCGACGAAGGGAACGTCGTCGGGCAGCTCCGCGGTGGGATCGAAGACCACGAAGGGAATGCCTCGGGCGCGCAACTGGTCACGCTGCTCGTTCGAGAGCTGGGCCACGGAGACGACGCAGTCGGGACGGCGGGCGAGGGTGTCGTCGATCCAGTAGTGGATCGCGCTGCGCTGCGGCCCGAACTCGGTCAGCACGACACCGACCCGGTGTTCGCGGGCCACCCGCTCCACGCCGCGGATGATCTCGATCCCCCACATGTGCTCCAGCTGGTCGAAGACCAGCTCCATCATGTTGCTGCGGGTGGACGGCGCGGACCGCCGGTATCCGTACTGGTTGATCAGCGCCTCGACCCGGGCCCGCGTATCCGCGGCCACCCCCGAGCGCCCGTTGATGACCTTCGACACGGTCGGGATCGACACACCGGCGGTCTGCGCGATGTAGGAGATCGTCACGGGTCGAACGGCATCGCCTCCCGGGTCTTCCGGATCGGCAACGACTTCGCCCGACTCGGCGTGTGACAACCTGGCTCCCTTCCTCGCCGGTGCGGCCCGGCGTCCGCGCCTGCCGGGACGGCCCCAGGCAGGCGCCGTTCAAGGCGCAAGGATAGCCGCCGCGGTCCTATCCGGGTGTCGCAGCGCGTCGGGCTCCACCGGCTCGTAGTCGAACCAGTCGAAGCCGACCGTGCCAGAGGCGGCGTACATCCCGACCACGCGACCGGTAAAACCACCGGCCACCACTGTGGACAGGTAGCGGCCGTCGAGCGCGGCCAACACGTCGAAGGCCCCGCCATCCGATTCGACGCCGAGCAACAGCAGGTCCGGTTCCTCGCGCGGATGCCGGCCTTCAGAGGGCGACGCGACCACGTCGATCCTCAGCCGGACCGGCCCGGCCGGCGCGGGGCGGGTGGCGACCGCCGGCCGGAGCGGGCCCGTCCGTGCCACGACACGTATCTCGCCGGCACCGGCTTCGACCACGTAGTGGTGCTGCTCGTCGAGGTGTACGGCGAGGCCGCCGCTGCTAGATCGACGTTAGGCACATTGTTGACGATCGCTACGAAGACGCCTAACCTGACCGCGATACGCCTGGTGCTTCCGGCCTGAAGGCTGCCGGTGATCCTAGGTGGAGGTAGACGTGGCACTACAGCGAATCGACAACATTGGTGTAGCGGTACGCGATGTGGCGAAGACGGCGGCGTTCTTCGCCGAGGCACTCGGCTTGGCCACCAAGGTCGACCTCGCCGGCAGCCCGCCATCCGCACAGGTGAGCCTCGGCGCGCAGTACCTCTATCTCTTTCAGACCACATCGGAGATCGCACCGGCTGGCCGTGGCTTCGACCTGGTCGCCAACCCGCAAGGACTGGATCACCTCAGCTTCACCGTCGACGACATCGACCAAACCTATGCCGAGCTGCGCGATCGGGGTGTGGCGTTCGCCGGTGAGCCGCAGACCGTCGAGGCATGGGGCCTCCGGCTGGTCGGCTTCCGCGATCCCGATGGCAACTGCTACTACCTGGTCCAGCCCATCGCGCCGCGCTGACCTGCCTTGCCCCCTGGCGATGCGCCGGCGAAGCGGGCTCCACCGTGGACCGTCATCGACGGTGGGCAGGCATGAAGCGGACGGGGAGGGCGGCGAGGCGGCGGACGGCGCCGGATCGCCAGGGTGCCTGGTCGGGTGGCACAGTGAGCGCCAGGCCCGGTAGGCGGTCGAGCAACGCCTCGATCGCGATACGCGCCTCCAGCCGGGCGAGCGGCGCGCCCAGGCAGAAGTGGATGCCGTGCCCGAAGCTGAGGTGCGGGTTCTCCGGGCGGGTGAGGTCTATCGCGTCGGGGTCCGCGAAGCGGGCCGGGTCGCGGTTGGCGGCCGGCGTGCACAGCAGTACGGCTTCGCCGGCCGGGATCCGTACGCCGGCCACCGTGGTCTCCCGCTTGGTGTAGCGCGCGAGGCCGAGCACCACCGCGCCGTCCACCCGCAACGACTCCTCGATCGCCGGGGCGATCAGCGCGCGGTCGCGGTGTACCCGCGCCAGGTGGTCGGGGCGCGCGAGCAGCCGCAGTGTCGCGGCCGCGATCAGGCCGGCCGTGGTCTCGTGCCCGGCCACCAGCAGCAGAACACCGGTCGCCACCAGCTCGCCGTCGGTGAGCCGGTCGTCGCGCGTAGACAGCTCGCTGAGCAGGTCGTCGCCGGGGGCGCGCCGCTTCGCGGCGAGCAGCTGCGCCAGGTAGCCGCGCAGTGCGGACCGGGCCTCGAGGACGGCCGCGGCGGTGACCGGGTCGACGGGTGCCGCGAAGAGCGCGTCCGACCAGGTCCGCACCTGGTCGCGGTCAGGGTCGGGTACGCCGAGCAGCGCGCAGATGACTCGGGTGGGCAGTGGTAGGGCATAGCTCGCCACGAGGTCGGCGGTGCCGTGAGGGGCGATCGCGTCGAGCAGTTCAGCGGCGATGCGGGCGATGGTGGGCCGCAGCCGCTCCACCCGCCGCGGTGTGAACGCCGCCGAGACCAGGCGGCGCAGGCGGGTGTGGTCGGGTGGGTCCGCGGTGAGCATGCTGCCGCCGAGCTGGTCGCCGTCTCCGGTCCCGCCGGCGTACCGGTCCTCACTGCTCAGCCCCGGGTCGGAAAAGGCGGCGAGTACGTCCTGATAGGACGTGACGAGCCACACGTCGTCCTCGGGCAGCAGGCGCACCCGATGTACCGGACCCTGCCGCCGCAATCGGTCGAGGAGGCCGTCCGGCCATTGTGTGAAGTCGGCGGAGAGTTCATATTGGATGTCCATGCTCATCTCGTTTCGGGGAGCCCGGGGCGGCACCGCGCCGCTGACCTGGGGGCAGCGCTCGGTGCGGCGGTGGATCGAGTGGCTGGGTCCGCACGAGGCGTCGCTCAACGTGCCGTACGTGGTGCCGGTGCCCGCGGGCGGCGATGCCGGCGCGGTCCGCGCGGCGCTGCGGCAGCTCGTCGAGCGGCACGAGGCGCTGCGCACCACGTATCCGGACGGCCAGCAGCGGGTGCTGCGCGACGGCGAGTTCGAGGCCGTCGTGCGGGCGGGCGACCCGGAGGTGGTGGCGGCGGAGCTGGCGGCCGAGCCGTTCCGGCACGCCGACGCGCTGCCGCTGCGTTGCGCCATTGTGGAGGGTGACGCCGGGCCGGCGGCGGTCGTCCTGGTGGTGTCGCACCTGTCCGCCGACTGGTCGGCGATGATGGTGCTGGAGCGGGAGTTTTCCGCCCTGGTGGGCGGTGACGCGCTGCCTGAGCCCGGGTGGCACCCGCTCGACCAGGCTGGCGTCGAGGCGATGCCCGCGGCCGCGCGGGTCAACACCGAGGCGCTGGCGCATTGGCGGTCCATCCTGGACCGGGCGCCGCGGTCCCTTCTGGATTTTCCCGAGATGCCACCCGAGCCTGAGCGGTTCGTGCGGCTGGGCATGGACTCGCCGGCCCTCGCGGCCGCCGCGCCCGCGCTGGCCGCCCGGTGGGGTGTGAGCGTCAGCAGCCTCCTGGCGACCACCGCCGGCGTGGCACTCGCCACCCTGGGCGGGCACGAGACCGCGGCGCTTCGGGTCGTGTGTGGCAACCGGCGCGAGCCGCCCCAGCGTGACATGGTCGGCAAGCTGGCCCAGGACGGGCTGCTCGCCGTCGACCTGGCGGCGTCCACGCTGCGCGGCATCGTCCAGGATGGACACGCCGCGGCCCGGCGGGCGTACCGTCACGGCCGGTACGACCCGTACGCGCTGGACGCTCTCAAGGGCGCCGTGCGGCACGCCCGGGGCGCGTCGCTCGACCTGCTGGTGTTCTTCAATGACCTGCGCATGGGTCGGACCTGGATGGTGCCGGAGGCCGATCCGGCGGGCACCCGGCATTTCGTCGACTTCACGGCGCCGGAGGCGCGCGCCCGCGCGTTCTTCACCCTCGAGTACGCGCCGCACACCTGCCTGCTCTTCGTGCTCGCCGATACCGCCTACCTGAGCCGCGAGACCGGCTGGTCGCTGCTGCGGGCCGTGGAGGCGCTGGTGCTGCGCGGGCTGGCGGACGGTGACCTGCCGGCCGAGCGGATCGCCGATGCCGCCGGGCTGGAGCCGGTGCGCCGCCCGGCCGGCTGGGTACGCAGCGGCCCGGACTGGTGGCACCCGGAGGCCGTCGCCAGCCTGGTGCGGCACGCCTGCGACGCCACTGAGGTGACGATCGACGGCGATCTGACCGCGCGCCTGGTGCCCGGGCCGGGCGTGCGCACGGCGGAGGCGGCGCACGCGCTGGTGATGGGCGCGTTGCCCGGTCGCACCGACGTGCTGGCGCCGCGCCGGTACATCCTCGACGGGCGGGCACCGGCCAGCGGCCGGGAGCCGCTCAATCACGACGGGCCCTGACGCTCACGCCCCCTGCCGCGGCGGTGACTCACCAGGTGACCGGCAGCGCGTCCAGCCCTCGGACGAGTAGGCCCGGCCTCCAGCGCAGCTGCTCCTCCGGCACGGCGAGGCGCAGCGTCGGCAGCCGCCGCACCAGCGTGTCCACCGCCACCTGGAGCTCCATCCGCGCGAGCGGCGCGCCGAAGCAGTAGTGGGTGCCGTGCCCGAAGCCGAGGTGCGGGTTGGCGGATCGGTGGAAGTCGAGCCGATCGCCCTCGGCGAACACCGCTTCGTCGCGGTTGGCCGACGGCACCGAGGCGACCACCGGCTCGCCGGCCCGGACCAGCGTGCCGCCGACGTCGACGTCCTCGGTGGCGTACCGCGCGAAGACCGTGCCGGCGATCAGCGGCACGTAGCGAAGCAGCTCCTCGACGGCCTCCGGGACCAGCTCCGGGTGATCGACCAGCTCACGGTACGCCTGAGGGGTGGTGAGCAGCACGTACACGAAGTTGGGGATCTGGCTGGTCGTGGTCTCGTGCCCGGAGATGAGCAGCCCGGCGGCCAGGTCGACCAGCTCGTGTTCGGTGAGCCGGTCGTTCTGGTCGCGGATCTTGATCATCTCGCTGATCAGGTCGTCTCGCGGCTCGGCACGGCGCTTGGCGACGTGGACGTACATGTACTCCATCAGCGCGCCCAGGTAGTCGCCGATCTGCTCGGGGGTGAGCGAGGTGCTGGAGACGACCGCCTCGGCCCACACGCCGAACTTGTCCTGATCGGACAGTGGAACGCCGAGTGTCTCGCAGATCACCCGGACCGGGAGCGGCGTGCCGAAGCCGGTCTTGAGGTCGGTGGGCGGGCCGGCCGCGACCATGGCGTCGACCAGGTCCGTGGCGATCGCGGCGGCGCGCGGGCGGAGCTGCTCGATTCGCCGCTGGCTGAAGGCGCGGGCGACGAAGCCTCGCAGCCGCGTGTGCTCGGGTGGATCCATGTTGAGGGTGCCCGCGTCCGGCTTGTGCGGCATCATCCGCGGCTCGTCCCGCTCGGCGGCGGCGGCGCGGCTGAACCGGCGGTCGCTGAGCACCAGCTTGACGTCGTCGTAGCGGGTGGCGAGCCACGCTTCCTCGCCGTAGGGCAGGCGCACGCGGGACAGCGGCTGGTTCGCGCGTAGGTGGGCGTAGAGCGGGTCGAGTCGGAGCGCCTGGAACGGGCTGAACGGGTAAACGCGGGCGGTCATTGCTTGCCTCCCCTTGTTGTCTGGTGAACCCCGACGAGCAGGCCCCGGCCGGTCGGTCCGTCCGGCAGGAATTCGGCGACGCAGCCGGCGGCGGCGGCCGCGTCGAGGTACTCGTCCTGGGTGAAGAGGGTGTTGAGGTGGGTCTCGGCGAAGTGCCGGACACCGGTGGTGTCGGCCACCAGATAGTGGATCTCCATTCGTGCGGTGCGGCCCGCGCGGCTGGAGTGCGACACCCGGCTCAGCGTCCGGCCATCGTGCTCCAGCACCTCGGCCGACACGTGCCCGTCGAGGAACTGGTCGGGCCGCCACAGGGGTTCGACGACGAGCACGCCGCCGGGCACCAGGTGGCGTGCCATCGCGCCGATGGCCGCGCGCAGTTCGCCGACCGAGGCCAGGTAACCGATCGCGCTGAACAGGCAGGTGACCACGTCGAAGCGAAGCTCGAGGTCGAAGTCGCGCATGTCGCCGCGCACGAACGGCACGCCGGGGAGCTTGGCCCGCGCCACCTCGAGCATGGCCGGTGACCCGTCGAGCCCCGCCACCGCGGGGAAGCACGCCCGCAGGTGGGCCAGGTGTTCGCCGGTGCCGCAGGCCACGTCGAGCAGTGCCGTCGCGCCGGGCCGGCGCTCGCGTGCCACTCGCGCGACAAGGGCCGCCTCGGCCGCGTAGTCCTTGCCGCGCAGACGGTAGGTGAGGTCGTAGGCGCGGGCGAACGCCGGCCCGTAGGGTTCACCGTCCAGCATGGACCTTCTCCAGGACCGCGACGGCCGCGGCGGCACCGTCTTCGGCACCGATCCGGGCGGCCAGCGCCGCCGCCCGGTCGCGCATGCCAGCGTCGGCGCGGGCTGTCCGGATCGCGGCGGCCAGGGCGGCCGCGGTGAGGTGTGCCGCCGGTGTCGGGGGCGGCGCGACGCCGAGTGCGTGCATCCGCCGCGCCCAGAACGGCTGGTCGCCGATGGACGGGCAGACCACCTGCGGGTGACCGGCGGCGACGGCGGTCCACGTCGTGCCGCCGGCGTGGTGCACCACCGTGGACATCCGGGGCAGGAGCCAGTCGTGTGGTGCCTGGTCGATGGCGAGCATCGTGTCCGGCAGCCCGTCGCCGGGCGTGATGCCGCCCCAGCCGGTGGCCACGACCGCGCGTACCCCGGCCCGCGCGACCGCGTCGCGGACGAGGCCCCCCATGCCGGCCGGGTCGTAGCCGACGACGCTGCCGAACCCGATGTAGACCGGCGGCGGGCCGGCGGCCAGGAACGCGTCCAGCGCGGGCGGGGGCGACCAGTCGCGCGGGGCGGGCAGATACCAGTACCCGGTGGTGTGCACAGTGGACGGCCAGTCGGCGGGCGGCGGCAGCACGTGCCGGCTGACCTGGTTGAGGACCGGGACCGGCTGGCCGTACGGGTCGCGCAGCAGGGCGTGCCGGCCGCGGCGGCGGGGCAGGCCCAGCGTCTCGGCCCGCCACCGGTCGAGCCCGAGACCGGCGAGGCGCAGCTGCCCGCGCACGAACGCCACGTGGGTGAGCCGGTTGAGGGCCCTGGGCAGCCAGGAGGGGGCGAGGAACAGCGGGTTCGCGAACTCGCGGGTCGGCACGTACAGCGGGTCGAGCGCGGCGACGACGCCCGGTGCGCCGAGCCGCTCGGCCAGGTGCGGCCCGGCGATGGCCACCGGGGAGTGCACCACGAGGTCGGCGCCGCTGTCCGTGGCGGCGCGCCACGCGTCGTCGAGCAGCCGCCGCAGCGCCGGCCGCATCTGGCGGACATACCCCGCGTACGCCCGCAGCGAAGCCAGCCCGCCCTTGCCGTGCCCGGCGGTCGCGTGCATCTCCGGGGCGGACCACAGCCGCAGGATGCCTTCGTCGAGAGCGGCGAACGGTATCCCGTGCGCCCCGGCGAGTGAGCTGAACGACGCGGGCGCGGCCAGCAGTGGCTCGTGCCCGGCGCGGTGCAGCGCCAGCGCGAGTGCGGCCATCGGCTGCACGTCGCCGCGGGTGCCGTAGGCGAGGACCAGGACCCTCATCGCGGCAGGGCGATCATCGGCAGCTGGCTGGGGTAGACGGTGGCGGCCACCGCCTCGGTGACCGCGCGTCCGGGCACCGGCTCCAGCCGCCATCGCGACGCGATGGTGACGAGCGCGATCAGCGCCTCGGTCCAGCCGAAGCCGTCGCCGATGCACTGCCGGTTGCCGGAGCCGAACGGGATGAACGCGTGCCGCGGGATCGTGGCGGCCCGCTCCGGTGTCCAGCGATCGGGGTCGAATCGCAGCGGCTCGGCGAACAGTGCCGGATCGCGGTGCATGGCCAGCGGGCTGAGGATGAGCTCCGTGCCTGGCGGCAGCTCGTACGGGCCGACGGTCACGCTGGCGACCGACCGCCGCATGACCAGCCACAGTGGATAGAGCCGGACGACTTCGGAGAGCACCCGCCCGGCGTAGTCGAGGCGGTCCAGGTCTTCGAACGTCGCCGGCCGCCCGTTCAGGACGGCGGTGGCCTCTTCCGCGACCCGGTCGGCGATCGCCGGGTGCCGGCCCAGGCGGTACAGAGTCCAGGCCATCGTGTTGGCGGTGGTCTCGCTGCCGGCGAGCATGATGGTGACCACCTCGTCGCTCACCTGCTCGTCGGTCATCGCCTCGCCGGTGTCCGCGTCCTGGCTGAACAGCAGCATGGAGAGCAGGTCGCGCCGGTCGGTGCCGTCGGCCCGGTACGCCTCGATGACCTCGTCGATGACCTGGCGGATGCGCCCGACCGCCCCTTCGAAGCGGCGGTTCGCCGGCGTGGGCAGCCTTTCCAGAAACTCGACCGGCGACAGTGTGCGCCGCGTCACTCCGTCGCGGACGATCGGGATCGACCGCTTGACCTCCGCGACAGCCTCCTCCCCCAGCTCGGACGAGAAGAGTGTCTTGCCGATCAGCGTAAGCGCGATCTCGTGCATCTCCTCGTGTACCGACAGCTCCTGGCCGGGCCGCCACGCCGCTGCCCGCTCGGCCAGGAAGTCGCCCATGATCCGCGCGTATCCGGCGATCTGCTGGCGGTGGAACGCCGGCTGCATGAGGCGGCGTTGACGCATGTGGAACGCGCCGTTGGAGCTGACCAGGCCGTTGCCGACGATCGCGCGCACCTTGTCGAAGAACGCGCCCTTGTCGAACTTGCGGGCCTCCGTGACCAGCACCTGGCGCACCAGGTCCGGGGCGTTCACCACGTACGCCGGGCGCGGACCGAGGTAGATCCGCACCACGTCGCCGAGGCGGCGCACCGATTGGAGGAAGTCGAGCGGGTGGCGCTTCAAGGCGAGCGCGTGCCCGAGCAGCGGAAGTCGGTCGGGTGCGGTGGGCGTGTGCGGGCCACGCGCAGGCGCCATCGGGTCCACCCCGTCTTTCCGGACCAGAGATCACCGAACGTCGATCACTCTGCCACGCTGAGCGACGGAATGCAATATCGATAAATTTCACTGTCGCTCGTAGCCTGGACCGGTGACCGTGGTGAATGGCGGGCCGGCCTGGCCGGCCGATCTTCGCGTCGAGGTGCGTCCGGGGGTGGAGGCCGCTCTGCGCGGTCTCCATCCGCGCATCCGGCGCGTCTGCGAGTACCAGTTCGGCTGGGCCGACGGGCAGGCGGCCGGCAAGTCGATCCGTCCACTGTTGACACTGGCGTGCGCGGAGGCGGTGGGCGGCGACCCGGCCGGCGCGATGCCGGCGGCGGTGGCCGTGGAGCTGCTGCACAACGGCACGCTGCTGCAGGACGACGTGATGGACGACGACCGCACCCGGCGGCACCGGCCGGCGGCGTGGACCGTCTTCGGTGCCGCGCCGGCCATCCTCGCCGGCGACGCGCTGCTGGCGCTGGCGGTGGCGGTGGTGGCCGGATCGGGCCGGCCGACCGCCGCCCAGGAGCTGATGGGCACGGTCGCCGAGCTGGTCGAGGGCCAGGCCATGGACCTGGAGTTCGAGACGACCGGCACGGTGGGGCTGGACGACTGCCTGGCCATGACGGCGGCGAAGACCGGCTCGCTGGTCGGCTGCGCGTGCCGGCTCGGCGGCCTGTTCGCGGGCGCGGGCGAGGCGGCGCGGGCGGCGCTCGACCGGTACGGCCGGCACCTGGGCCTCGCCTACCAGCTGCGCGACGATCTGCTCGGCATCTGGGGCGACCCGCGGCGCACCGGCAAAGCGGCCCTCGCCGACCTGCGCCGCCGCAAGAAGAGCCTCCCCGTGGTGGCCGCGCTGGCGGCCGACGGCGCGGCGGGCGGCCAGCTGCGCGACCTCTACGCCCGGCCGGAGCCGTTCAGCGAGGACGAGGCGCGGCTGGTCGCCCGCCTGGCCGAGGAGGCCGGTGGACGGGACACGGCCGAGCGGCTGGCGCGGGCCGAGCTCGACGGCGCGGCCACCGCGCTGGCCGAGCTCGACCGGCTAGGTGCCGCGACCGATCACCTGGCCGCGCTCGGCCGCTTCGTCCTGGCCCGGGAGTCCTAGCCGTGCCGCCACCGCCGGGGCGTGGGCCGCCGCGACACCGACCAGTTCGGCGATGCGGCCGATGTCGCGGTCGTCGACGGCCATGCCACTCGGCAGCGTGAGCAACGAGTCGGCCAGCGCGTCGGTGTGCGGAAACGCCGCGTCGTCCGCGGCGCCGGTGTCCGTGCTGTACGGCGCCATCCGGTGGCAGCCGGGGTAGAAGTACCGGCGGGCCATGACACCTTCGGCGCGCAGCACCGCCATCAGCTCGTCGCGGTGCAGCCCCAACCGGTCGCGGTCGACCCGCACCACGACGTAGTGGTAGCTGGGCGGGCTGTCCGGATCGGGTGGCAGCAACGTGAGGCCGGGCAGGCCGGCCAGGACCTGCCGGTACCGGAGGTGGTTGTGCCGCTCGCGCTCCACAAAGGACGGCATGGCGGCGAGCGACACCAGGCCCATCGCGGCGGCGGCCTCGCTCATCTTGCCGTTGGTGCCGGTCAGCGCGACCTCGTCGTCGCCGACGATGCCGAAGTTGTGCATCGCCCGCACCCGCGCCGCGACGCCGCGGTCATCGGTGGCGACCGCGCCGCCTTCGAACGCGTTGACCAGCTTGGTGGCGTGGAAGCTGAACACCTCGGCCACGCCGGACCCGCCGACCGGACGCCCCCGGTACCGGGCGCCGAACGCCTGCGCGGCGTCGAAAATCAGGGTGAGGCCGTGGCGGTCGGCCACGTCGGTGAGCTCGGTCACCGCGCACGGACGGCCCCACAGGTGCGCCGCGACGATACCGCTGGTGCGCGCGGTGACCCGTGCCGCCACCTGCGCGGGGTCGAGGTTGCCGGTCTCGGGGTCGACATCGCAGAGCACCGGTGTCAGACCCATCCACCGCACCGCGTGGACGGTCGCCGCGAACGTGAAGGCCGGCACGATGACCTCGCCGGACAGGTCGGCCGCGCGGATCGCCAACTCCAGCGCGACGGTGCCGCTGGCGGTGGCCACGCAGTAGCGCACGCCCGCGACGCTGGCGACCTTACGCTCGAACTCCTGCACCAGTGGCCCGCCGTTGGAGAGCCAGCGCCGGTCGAGCACGCCGTCGAGCAGCGTGAAGAGGGCGCCGCGGTCGCCGACGTTGGGCAGCCCGACGTAGCGGGGTGGGTCGAACTCGGGGACACCGTTGAAGATGGCCAGGTCTCGTACGTCACCAAGCATTCAAGTTCCTCACTCTAGCCGTATCGACACTACTCAATGTAGGGTGAGGATCACCATAGGTTGTCGCCGTACGGGGGTGTACAGCGGTGAGTCAGCCCGACCTGCCGTCCATCGAGTCCTCTGTGGACACTTGCGTGACCGCGCTCCGGCTCGCCGATCGGCTGGTCGACTGGAATAGCGGCCACGGCCCGGCCTTCTCCGCCAAGCATGCCGTGGTGTTCGCGCTGAGCTGTGCGTTCGTCACACCCTGGGCGGAGTTCCCGGTGCTGCGCACCGGCACCCGCATCTGGAGCTGGATCACCGCTATCGACGACACAGTGGACAGAGCGGACCGTGACCCGGACCAGGTCAATCGGCTGGTCGCCGCGTGTCGCGGAGTGCTCGACGGCGCGGCGCCTGGCGCTGAGCCGCTCGCCCGCGCACTCGCCGACATCCACGCCGACGTGGCCGCGCTGCCCGGCTTCCCGCGCCTGGCGACACTGTGGCGCGACGCGGTCGACCGGCTCCTGACCGGCATGCGCTTCGAGGCGGCCACTGGCACCGCCGTGGCGTCCGGCGCACCGCCGCCGGACATCGACGAGTACCTGGAACACGCCGCCTACACGGTCGGCGTGCCGATGTACATGCTCGCCTTGTGGTCCGCCATGGACAGTGTCGACGCGACCGCGCTGCTACCCGCGCTGCGCGACTCGGCGCTCGCGGTGCGGCTCGCCAACGACGCCCGCGGCCACGCCCGCGAGAGCACGGAGCGCAGCATCGACGCCCTCCGGCTCGGCGTACCCCTGGCGGCCTTGCGCCGCATGGTCGGCGACCGGGTCTCGAGCTGCCGCCGCGCTCTCGTGCCGCTGCTCGCCAGCGACCAGCCGCCCGCCGTCGCGCTCGACCGCATGACCATCTGGGGCACCCGGCTCTACGAGCGGATCGACTTCCGCTACCCCGAGGGCGAAGGCCCGGACAAGCGCGAGTGGGCACCCCTGCACTGGGCATCGACCGCCGGCGCGGCGAACGACCTGGCGCCGCACCCGCCACAGTGGACGGCACAGCGGGCGGACGAACTGGTCGCCTCGCTCGAGCGCGGCACGACCGACCCCATCGCGTACCCCACGGCCTTCGTCGCCCGGCTGCGCGAGGCCAGCGGCGGGCCGGTCTTCCCCCGGGCCCTGGAGTGGCTACGCCGCCGGCAATGGCCGGACGGGTCGTGGGGCGGCACGGTGCCGCACCCCTCCGACCGTCTGGTCTCGACGCTGGCCGCGGTCGGCGCGCTGGCCGGAGCACCGGAGCCCTGGGCACCGACCGCGGTGCGGGCCGGTCTGGCGTACCTGCGCGCCCACCCGGCCGCCTGGCGCGCCGACACCCACGAACTCATCGCGTTCGAGCTGGCCGTGCCCTACCTGCTGGCCGAGGCCCGAGAGCGCGGACTCGACCTGCCCTACACCGAGTTCGCCGACCTCGCCCGGCTGCGCGCCGACAAGCTCGGCCGGGTCCCGCCCGAAGCCTGGTCCAACCAAGCCACCACCCTGCTGTACTCGCTGGAGGTGCTCGGCGCCGGGTTCGACCCGGCGCCCGCCGGCCGGTTCCTCGCCGCCAACGGGTCGCTCGGCAACTCGCCGTCGGCCACCGCGGCCTACTGGGCCGCCACCGGCGAGCCAGCCGCGCTGGCCTACCTGCGACGCCTCGACGCCGCCAGTCCCGACGGCGGATTCCCCGAGGTGTACCCCATCGCCACATTCGAGACCGCGTGGGTCCTGCACTCGCTGAGCCGTGCCGGAGCGCTGCCCAGCTCCGCCCGGCCACACCTGGCCAGGCTGCGCCGGCAGCTCGGAGACACCGGGGTGGCCGCCATCGACCCCGACTTCCCCGTGCCCGACTCCGACGACTCCGCGATGGTGTTCAACGTGCTGCTCGACGCCGGGTACGACGTGGGCCACCTCCTCGACCGCCTGCTGGTCTTCGAGGGCGCCGACTGCTTCACCACGTTCCCGTACGAGCGCCACGCCTCCGTGTCGGCCAACGCGCGCGTGCTGGAGGCGCTCGCCCGCCGGCCGAAGGCGTTCCCCGCACAACTCGCGAAGATCGTGACGCACCTTCTCACCGAACGCCGCGACGGCGCCTGGTGGCGGGACAAGTGGCATGTCTCGCCGTACTACGCGACCGCCGCCGCCGTGTTCGCGCTGACCCGAGTGGTGCGGCCGCGGGCTCTTGAAGGCACCCGGCGGTGGCTGATCGACACCCAGCATCCAGACGGGTCATGGGGCGCGCCGGGCGGCACCGCCGAGGAGACCGCGTACGCCGTACTCGCGTTGGACGCCCTGGCCGGCGACCGCCCCACCCCGCCCAGCCTCTTCGGCGCGGCACACGAGCGGTTGAGGGGGTGGATCGACGGCCCCTGCCCCGAGCTCTGGATCGGCAAGGGCCTCTACACCCCACGGACCGTCGTGCGGGCGGCGACACTGGCCGGCTACGCCGTAGCCGCCCGCCGCGCGGCCCACCCCAACGATCAAGGGGTCCCTCAACCGATCCTCGCCAGCTGACGCCACGCCACACTTGGCTCAGGCGCCGGGGACGCTGACCTGGACGGCGAGCATGCGAGCCTCCCGCGCGGCCGTGCGGGCCCGCGCGTTGAAGTCGGGTGCGGCACAGGCGAAGAGCGTGTTCCCTTCGATGCCACCCAGCGCGCAGGCGTACACCGGGGTGCCCGGCTCGATCTGGTCGGTGA
>Ga0272482_10000272_pt1 | contig 16284 bp, 14 predicted proteins | sample RVTome_8_FD_192427 | JGI IMG/M metagenome (GOLD analysis project Ga0272482, IMG submission 192427) | Soil microbial communities from uranium-contaminated site in the Upper Colorado River Basin, Wyoming, United States - RVT160D0 (version 2) ...
ACGCAGATGCGGGAACAACGCGCCAGGGATCTCCACAAGGGAGTGATCAAACCATCAAACCCCGCCGATCATCAGATGAGTGCCAGAGCCGAATTACGTGAGCGTCAGACCGCTACAGGTGGGGAAATCCCTGAGCGCCGACAGACGCCAACGATTCGATCAAGCCCACCGTGACCAGCTAATACACCGCCGAGCCCTTACTCCGGCCAAACCCCGCCCAACGAGCACGGCTGGAGGAGATCCGCGACAACCTGCAGGCCCGCATTGCCGAAGCCATCCGTGAAGGATGGCTCGGCGAGGTCGAAGGGCTACAAGTCAGCCTCGCCGGCGCCAACGACAAGCTTCAACAGCTCGACTCCACCCTGCAACGACAGACCAGCGTCACCCAACTCGGCCTCCCCACATTCACAAGCATCGCCGGGCGCGCCTCGCTGGAATCGGCCGAGTGACCACCGATCGATCAGGTTCGCGCTGGTCCAGCGGCCACCCCGCGTCGTTCGCAACGCCGTCACGGGCCGGCTGCCAGCCAGGGCCGCGCCGGTCGAGGCGGCGGTGCTCCAACTCTGCGGATGGAGCAGGCACAGCGAGGGCTCCCGACGCTCGCCCGCGCACTCGGCATCAGCGGCAGTGACAGAGGTCACCCTGCAATACGGGTGCCGATTTGGCCTCACATTTTGCCAAGCTTACGGGCGTGACAGTTCAATATGTCGGTTCCGGACCCTACTGCTATGCCAATTCCCTCGCTATGATCATGGGCGCGCAAGCACTCGAGCCGTCGGTGATCGAAGTACTCACCGGATCTCCGTTCGGGGCGACATTCATTGCCGACTTGCCGTTCTTCAGCCCGGCCGGCTGGGATCCCGACATCGGTCTCGACCCCGCGATCGCCGCGCTGGGATGGGCATGCGAACGCACTGCCGGCGGAGACGCCACCGAGGCGATCGGCCGACTGCGCGAGGCGAGCCAGACCGGTCCCGTGCTGGTCGGGCCGGTCGAGTTCGGACTGCTCCGCTACATCCCAGGAATGGGAACACCCGTCGGTTCGGACCACTTCGTCGTGGTGATCGGGGTTGACGATGCCACGGTGACACTCCATGATCCGCACGGCCATCCCTACGCCACCTTGCCTCTTGAGGCGTTCGTGGCCGCGTGGCGGGCGGAGACCGTGCCTTATCCCTCGACGCCGTTCACGATGCGAGCCGGTTTTCGTCGCATTCGCGACGTGGACGTGGCGACGGCGCTACGCCGCTCACTGCCCGATGCCGTGCGATGGCTGGAAGCTTCGGCAGGCGAGCCCGCGACGACCGGACTTCAAGGCGCAGGCGACGCCGTTGAGCGCCTCGCCGGTCTCGTCACCGCAGGGCTCGACGAACATACCAACAGCCACCTCGTCCATTTCGCGGTACGGGTGGGAGCTCGTCGGCTCGCCGACGCCTCGGTCTGGTTAGGCACGATCGGCCACAACAGCGCTGCCGAGATCGCTGATATACAGGCAAGGCTGCTCGGCGCCGTCCAGTACGACCTGGTAACAGGAGATCATCTCGCCGCAGCCGCCGCATTGCGCGCGCTGGCGCCCACCTACGCGCAACTTCGGGTCGCACTCACCCAAGATCAGTAGGCCTACTCGATGTCTTCCGGGAAAGTCCGAGTCTTCTGACACGCGGCCAGCGCACGGCAGATGCTGTCCGAGCCGGGTGCTGGCTTCAGTGGTCCGACACAACCAATCGAAGGTTGTCAAGTTCAGAGAAGCCTGCGTCAGATGTCCCCTACTGCGCGTTGACCCAGCCCAACTGCCGCGCCTGGAAACGATCCACGCCAACCTCACCGACCGCCTCCACGAGGCCAAGGAACAAGGCTGGCTCGGAGAGGTTGCTGCGATCGAGAGCACCTTGATCGCCGCCGCGCACAAGCTGAAGACCCTGCGCAACACCACTTCCCGCACCGCCGTGCACCTCGGCATGCCCGACATTCACCGATCGGCAGGACGTTCCATCCCAGGCCCCTGAGCGCGGAATTCGGTGGTCTACCGAACCCACACTGCTCGCGGCGGGTGGTTACCGGGACAGTTTGCGTGTGGGTGACTGGAGCACGGCCACCAGTAGCGCCCTGGAGGCCGTTGCTGTTGGCCAGCTTGAAACGACGGAGCCGAGCTGGAACGAGACCTGGCCTCAGGTTTGACGGTGAGGGCTCCGCGTGCCACCTCACTCGATCTTGACACAGAGGGCTGTGGAGTGATCTGTCTCACGCATGTCACAGCGGTCGGGCATGCGGTGTCTTGTGCCCGAACCCCTGGAGACGGAGGAGGCACTGTGACTGGGAACATCGATGTGGTCGTGATCGGCGGTGGATACGCCGGCGTCATGGCGGCTAATCGCCTGACGCAGCGCGATGACGTGGCAGTGACTATGATCAACCGGCGCGCGACCTTCGTCGAGCGGATCCGCCTGCACCAACTGGTGGGCGGGTCCGACGACGCGGTGGTCGACTTCCAAGAGATCCTGGCCGACGGCGTCCGGCTGATGGTCGACACGGTAACCCGGATCGACGCGGCCGAGCGTAGCGTGAGGTTGGCGACCGGCGGCACGGCCGGCTACGACTACCTGATCTACGCGGTGGGCAGTGGCAGCGCCGACCTGCGGGTGCCTGGAGCGGCCGAGTTCGCCTACCCGACCGCCAGCCTGGAGCAGGCGCAGCGGCTGCGGTCCGCCCTCGACGGCGCACCCGCAACGGCCTTGGTGACGGTTGTCGGTGGCGGTCCGCTCGGCATCGAGACGGCCGCCGAGCTCGCGGAACTGGGCCGCACAGTGACCCTGGTCTGCGGCGAGCAGCTCGGCCCGTATCTGCACCCACGGGGTCGACGCTCGGTGGCCAAGGGGTTGTCCAAACTCGGTGTGACCGTGCTCGACGGCCCCGGCGCGAAGGTGACCGCGGTGACACGCGATGCCGTTCGGCTCAGTGACGGCCGGAAGCTGCCGAGCACGGTGACGATCTGGACCGCCGGCTTCGGCGTTCCTGACCTGGCCGCGCGCAGCGGGTTGAGCACCGACGCCGTGGGCCGCATGCTCACCGACGAGACGTTGACCAGCGTGGACGACGAGCGCATCGTCGCGACCGGGGATGCGGCGGCCCCTTCGGACCTGCCGTTGCGGATGAGCTGCCAGGCCGCGCTTCCACTGGGCTCGCACGCCGCCGACACAGTGCTCAACCGGATAGCGGGTGAACAACCCGTGGATTTCCGCAAGGGGATCGCCGCGATGTGCGTCAGTTTGGGTCGACGGGCCGGTGTCTTTCAGCTCGCCCGCTGGGACGACACCGCGACGTGGCTTCACCTGAGCGGACGGCTCGGCGCGAAGGTCAAGGAAGCCGCTTGTACGAGCCCCGTCAAGCAGCTTGCGGATGAGGCGCGCAAACCCGGTTCGCACTCCTGGCCGGTCAAGGATGCCAAGCGCCAGCGGCGGCTGCAGGCCAAGGGCGGCGAGACGCTGGCCACCCGCTGAACGGCGGGCCTGCGCCACGTATCGGTAGTCGGTCCGGTCGACTATGAGCAAATCCGGACTGCGTGTCGCGCTGCGGCGCCCTTGCCGCGGGGGACCGCCGCTGGCATGCGTTCATCGGCGCTCTTCTGAGCAATGGGTCGTCGGCAGCCTGACGCGATAGGCCCCTGCTGTGTGGACGCGTGAGGACTTTGGCCACGATGGCCGGCCGCGAAGGAGAAGGGTCGAACTATGAGCGCCCACGCCGTTGACCCGGCGACCGAGACGTTCCTCGCCCACCGCAACCTGCTGTTCACCGTCGCCTACGAGATGCTCGGATCGGCGGCCGATGCTGAAGACGTCCTGCAGGAAACCTGGATGCGGTGGGTCAAGGTCGACTTGGGGCAGGTGCGCGACCAGCGCGCCTACCTGGTCCGGATCACGACCCGGCAGTCGCTGAACCGGCTACGCACCGTGAAGCGCCGCAGGGAGGCGTATGTCGGTCAATGGTTGCCCGAGCCGCTACTCACCGCTCCGGACGTGGCCGAGGACGTCGAGCTCGCCGAGAGCATGTCGATGGCGCTCATGCTCGTCCTGGAAACACTGTCGCCAACCGAACGCGCCGTATTCGTCCTGCGCGAAGCCTTCGAGGTCGGCTATGACGAGATCGCCGCCGCGCTCGGCAAGAGCCCCGCGGCCGTCCGCCAGATCGCCCACCGCGCCCGCCGGCACGTCGACGCCCGCCGCCCCCGCCAGACCGTCTCGCCCAGCCAGACCCGGGCAGCTCTGGAGTCGCTGCAGCGCGCGCTGCAAACCAGGGACCTGCAGGGCCTGCTCGACGTGCTCGCCCCTGAGGTCGTCATGGTCGGCGACGGCGGCGGACTCAAGCAGGCCGCGCTGCGGCCGGTCATCGGCGCCGAGAAGGTAGCCCGCATGATCCTCGGCGGCGTCGCCAAGGTCGAGGTCACGATCACGACTGAACCCACCGTGGTCAACGGCAATCCGGCACTCATCCTGCGCCTGGACGGCGAAATCGACGGCGTCATCGCGATCCGTGTCGAGCAGGCCCGCATCACCGGCCTCTACTACGTCCGCAACCCGGAGAAACTGACCCGCATCACATCCGAAACCCCACTCACCCTGCGATGAACACCGGCGACCGAACAGCCACCAGGGATCAGACACAACGCCGAGATAACGCGCCGGGACCAGCGCTGTGCCCACCCGGTGGCCGACCAGCCTCGCGACATCGAAGTGCCCGTAGGAACTGGCAAACCCAGGACTCATTCACGGTCAGCAAACAACCGTTCCAATTCCAGGAGTCGACATGGCCGCACAGGCCCCGCTCGGAGCCGACACATCACCGTCACCCTGGCCCACGGTGGCCAAGGCGACCCTCCTGCTCACGGTGGCCATCAGTGTGCTGCTCACCGCCTTCGCCTGGCCGTCCGTGCGGTCGTCGGTGCACGATGTGCCGATCGCCGTCGCCGGACCAGCCGCCGCGGTCAAGCAGGTCAGCGCCGTTCTCGACCAACGCCTGCCGGGCGCCTTCGCCATCACCGAGGTCACCGGCACCGCCGCCGCTGACCAACTGATCCGCGACCGGCAGGTATACGGCGCGATCGACGTCAGCACCGGCATCCCACAGGTCATCACCGCCTCCGCCGCCAGCGCAGCGGTCGCCCAGAGCCTGCAGAACGTCGCGACCGCGCTCAGCCAGGCACAGGGCACCAGCACCGCGACCACCGTCCGGGATCTCGCCGCCCTGCCGGCCGACGACCCGCGCGGCGCCGGCCTGGCCGCCGGCGCCCTGCCCCTAGTCATGGGCGGCCTACTCGCCGCGCTGCTGCTGACCAGACTCGTCCGTGGCACCACCCGCCGGATCACCGCAGCGCTCGCCTTCGCGATCACCGGCGGCCTGGCCGTGGCAGCGATCCTGCAGTTCTGGCTCGGCTCACTCGACGGCTTCTACATGGCCAACAGCGGCGCTATCGCCCTGACCATCGCGGCCACCTCCCTGAGCATCCTCGGGCTGCAGTCACTGCTCGGGTACGCCGGCCTCGGGCTCGGTGCCGCCGCCATGATGCTCATCGGCAACCCACTCTCGGGTGTCGCGACCGCACCCGAAATGCTGCCCGGCTGGTCCGGCACGCTCGGCCAGCTACTGCCACCCGGGGCCGGTGGCCAGTTGCTGCGCTCCACCGCCTTCTTCGACGGCCACGGCGCCACCCACTCCGTCATCGTCCTGACCACCTGGCTCACCCTCGGCCTCGTGCTGTGTCTGGCCAGCGGCCTGCGCACCCGCCGCACCGCCGGCGTCGCCGGCATGGCCGCACAGCCGGCAGCGCGCGGGACAGCCTGACCACCACACAGCAGCATCCGTCGAATTCCCGACCGCCATCGGCGTCGAGGCCGCGCGGTTCTCTACCCCACATCTGGCACAGCATGAAAGCACGACGTACACAGCGCCCGCGGCGAGCACCGGGTGTCGCTCGGCGACATCCTCCTCGTCGCGGACACGGCCACCGTCGACCTGACCAACAACGCCGACCGGTACATCATCGCCGACGCCGTGCGGATCCGTCCCCAACACCGCGCGTGCTGTGAGCAGGGCAACTGCCCGTCATGGGGTGCCGGAGTGTCTCGTCTGATGTTAATGAACCCAACGAACGGAGATGTCATGAAGATCTTCATTGCCGGCGCGTCCGGCGCGATCGGCAGCCACCTCGTCCTCCAGCTCGTCGCGCGCGGCCACGACGTGGTCGGCACCACTCGCTCGGCCGCCAAGACCGGCGCGCTGCGCGCGCTCGGCGCCGAACCGGCCGTGGTCGACGCGCTCGACCCTGAGGCGGTGGCCGACGCCGTAGCCAAGGCCGAGCCCGAGGTAGTCGTCCACCAGCTCACCGCGATCGGCGGAAAGCCGACCTTTCGCGAAGTCAAACGGATGACGGCCGCCACCAACCGGCTGCGCACCGAAGGCACCGACCACCTATTGGCCGCCGCGCGCGCCGTGGGCGTGCGCACGTTCGTGGCGCAGAGCAACGCCATCTGGGTGGAACGAACCGGCGGGCCAGTCACCGACGAGAACGGCCGACTCGAGCCGAACCCACCCAAGGACGCCGAACCGCTGGTGGACGCACTACGCCACCTGGAGGACGCGGTTACCCGCATCAGCTGGGCCGACGGCATCGCGCTTCGCTACGGCAACTTCTACGGCCCCGGGACCGGCGTCGAGACCGCGCCGGGTGCCGTCATGGCCGAGCTACTGCGCAAGCGAATGGTCCCGATCATCGGCGACGGCGGCGCGATGACGTCATGGGTGCACATCACCGATGCCGCGTCGGCCACGGTCGCGGCCATCGAACGCGGCAAGCCCGGTATCTACCACGTCGCCGATGACGAGCCAGCGCCGGCGCGCGTCATCCTGTCGGAGCTGGCGCGGGCGGTCGGCGCTAAACCGCCGCGCCGGGTACCGGCCTGGCTGGTCCGATTGGTGGCCGGTCAGGCCCCGGTGCACATGATGACGCGGGCTAGCGGGATCTCCAGCGAGAAGATCAAACGCGAGCTGGGCTGGACGCCGCGGTACCCGAGCTGGCGCACCGGCTTCGCCGAGGGACTGCGATAGCACGAGATGGCCTCCTCGGAGCTGTACGGCGAGCTGCGACCGCGGGGGTTCGCCATCGCCTACCAGATGTTCCGCAGCGTCAGCGAAGCCGAGGATGTGGTGCAGGAGGCGTTCCCGCGGACGCATCAGACCCTGCATGCCTGGGCGACCTGACCGGCTCGTACTACCCAAGCGCAGGGCCTACACGACGCACTCCATCCAGGCCCGTGAAGGTGACGACCCGGCGAACTTACTTCGTCTGGCCGCCGGAGGGATCGATCATTCCGCGCCGGGTCGAAGCTGGCCGACCTCACCATCCGACGCTCCGCCGCACTAGTCAGTCTGGCCACGCCACACCCGGCCTCAAATCCTGGCGGGCCACGACATGCCCGGGGCGGCGCAGTCATGTGGAGATCTTTTCTGCAACCCTGAGTGACATCCTCGGCAACGGTGGGCAGGGACACTTCAAGATCAGTTCGGTTAATAGACCGGACGGCCGGCTCCGCCACCCGGCATGGCGGGGCTTACGCTCAGACAAGGAACCGGCCCCAGGTTTCGGCGCCCAGCTGACCAAACGCGTTTGTCCGCCGGGCCCTCGTCCGGCCGCCTTGCCCGTGACCTTCATGCGACGAGCCGTCGACTGGCACCGGACGCGTGTGCCGCCAACTACCCATTGGGCTCTGTGGGGCATTTGCACCGTCGAGCGGGAATGCGGGTCGGTCGATCTTCCTGCGACGTGCTGCTGGCCGCGGTGATGATCGGGCCGTGGCGTGGCCGCCACGAGCAGCGGCTCACGAGGCCGGGTGACACGGCGTCGGCGCGCTCAGCCGGGCGTGCCGGAAGGTCTCCGCCGGTGGAACCGATGCTGGCGGCCCCCACCGACCGGCTCCCTGCCGGTGCCGGGTGGGTGTACGAGCCGAAGTGAGGACGGTTCTCCAGAGACACTGAGCTGTCTCGGGTGACCTTTCGTGCGTGCCCAGCGAGGGCGTGGCTTCGTTAGGCGATCGCATGCTTGTCGATCGCTTTCGAGGTTCTCCATGCACCTGTTCTTTGCGGACGTCCAGAAGGTTCACAGGGTCGGCGGTGTCCCTGGGCTGAATGCTGTGGAGCTGCCTGGGGTGTTCGCGCGGTCGGCGCCGGCTGCGGGTATGCGCACCGCGTCGCGGTTGTCCGCCGGTACTGTCCTGGCCTCATATACGGACACGGCAAGGGGAGGCGACCGAAACAACCGTGGCGTAGACGGCTACGACCATTCCGGCATCCATCGCGGCGGACCTCCTTCTCCGGCCTCCCAGCGGCTGGGGCCGCGTCCCCTACCGTGCGGAAGGTTGCGGCTCGGTCTACTTCTTCAGGTCAATGGTCGGGGCTGGTGAGGCGAGCCGTTGGGCGATCGCGGCCGCTTCCAGCCGGTGGGACATGCCGAGCTTGCGCAGGATGTGCGAGACGTGGACGGACGCCGTCTTGACGCTGATGGTGAGTTCCGCGGCGATCTGGGGGTTGGTGTAGCCGCGGCCGAGCAGTTGCAGGACCTGGTCCTCACGCGCGGTCAGACCGAGCGGGTTGTGTGCGCCCGTGCGCTCGGCCGGTCGGAGGCCGACCAGGTCGAGCCGGGCGCGCTGGGCGAGCAGGTCCACCTCGCGCCGGATCGGTTCGGCTCCCAGTCGTGTGGCGAGTTGGTGGGCGGCCCTCGCGGCCGCGGTCGCGTCGGCACCCGTCGCACCAGCGACGGTCAGGGCGGCGGCGAGTTGCCACTGGCAGTACGCGACATGGTATGGCCGATCGAGCCCTTCCCAGGCCGCCACCGCGGCCCGCCAGGGGTCCGGCTTCGGCGGCCCGTCCACGCTGGCGTATTCGGCCTCGGCAACGGCCAGCCAGGCGGTCGCGTCCGGGGTCAGGGTAGCGGCCCGGTGGGCGGACCGCCGGGCGTCTTGCCGGAGCCGCCGGGCTCGGCGCCTGGCTTGGTTGATCGTGGATGCGTCGCGCCGGGCGATGGCCAGCCGCGCGCGGTCGGCCTCCACCCGTAGCCCGAGCGCGCACGCCCGGAGCCGACTGATCACGGTGCCGATCGACTCGGCCTGGCGTAGAGCCTCGTCGACTGCGTCCGCGGCGTCGTCGAGGCGGCCCTGCCAGGCGGCCAGTTCCGCATGCAGGAGGGCATAGATCGGCGCGGTCGGTGGTTCGTTGGCGGCCTGCGCTCCGGCCCGCAGGTGTTCCCGCGCGGTGTCGAACTCGCCCCGCCAGATGGTGAGCTGGGCGCGCTGGATATGCGGGTGGTGCGACCAGAACGTGCCACCGTTGCGCAACGCGGCTGTCAGGACGTCGTCGGCCCGTTCCCAGTCGCCGGTGCCGAGCAGCGCCTCGGCCAGGTTGCATGCCAGCACGGTGCCCGCGCCGCGCTCGACCCCGAGCCGGCGGGCGGTCACCAGTCCTTCGTATGCGATCCGGACCGCGTCTGGCAGGCGCCCGGCCCGGAGCAGGACGTCGGAGAGGTGGACGTAGGGACGCAGCAGGTACGACGGGGTGTCGCGCTCCGGGTCGGGTTCACACGCGGCAAACAGCATCGCGAGGCCCTCGTCGAGCCGGCCCAAATGACACAGGTCGGCAGCGAGCACATCCGCGGCCCGAAACGCCGAGCGCCGGTCACCAATCGTCGCGGCGAGATCGAGCGCCTGCTGGCACGCCTGTCGTGACTCGTCGTAGCGGTCGGAGAGCAGCAGCGCGTTGCCAAGGGCCGCGAGCACCCGCACCCGTTCCGCCGTCGGCGGCTCGGCTGGCACCAGCTCGACCGCGCGGCCGAACGCCGCCAGGCCTTGCTCCCGCTGGCCGGTCGGCAGCAGGTAGCTGCCCAGCCGCTCGTACCGCGACCCGGCGCTGGCCGGATCGGCATCCACATCGGACAGATCGATGGCCCGGCCGATGAGTTCTACCGCGCGTGTGTTGTTCCCGGTCAGGTTGGCCAGCTCCGCTGCCCAGTCGAGCAGCGCGACCAGTGGCGTGCTGGTGACGTCGGCGGCGTCCGGCACCTGCGACCACAGGCGCAGAGCCGTCTCCGTGTGCCGCAACGCCTCCGCCCGCCCCGACAATGCCTCCGCGCCCCGCGCCGCGAGTACCGACTCGGCCAGGGCCTCGGCCGGCCGGCCCGCGGCCACCCAGTGATGGGCGAGGTCGCTCGCAACCAGGCCGGTCGCGGCCAGGTGAGGCTGCTCGCGCAGGGTCGTGGCGAGCCGGGCGTGTACCATCTCGCGCTCGCCCGGAAGCAGCGTCTGGTACTCCGCCTCGGCGAGCAACGCGTGCCGGAACCGGAACGTGCCGGCGTCCGGGTCGGGCACCAGCAGGAGCTGGTCGACCGCCGACCGCAGGGCGTCCTGCAGCTCCCCATCGGGGAGCGGGACGACCGCGGCCAACAGCCCATAGGAGACGTCGCGCCCGGCCGCGGCCGCGGTCCGAAGCACCATCCGGCTGCGCGGATCCAGCCGGCCGGCGCGCTGCCGAAGTACGTCCCGCAGAACGTGCGGCAGGTCCCGCTCGCCACGGATCGCGGCGGCGTACAGCTCCTCGACGAAGAATGGATTTCCCTCCGAGCGCTGGAAGATCGTGCCGATCAGGTCGGCGCGGACGGGTCCCTGTGCGATGCCGTCCAGCAGGGCCGTCACCTCGCCTTCGGTCAGCGGCCCGAGGTCGACGGCGCTGGCCGTCCGCGCCCGGAGCAGGCCGGTGGTCAGACGCTGGACCGGTTGGTCGGGCCGGGCCTCGTCGGTGCGATAGGTGGCCAGCACCAGGACGCGTAACCCGGCCACGGCATGCGCGAGGAAGGTGACCAGGTCCAGGGTCGAGGAGTCCGCCCAGTGCAGGTCCTCGAGGACGAGCAGCACCGGCGTCTCGGCGCTCAGCGCGTCCAGCACGGCCTGCACATCTGCGAACAGCCGCGGCTGAACATCGTCACCGTGGGTCCGCTGGCCGGCGGCGCCGGCCGGATCGGCCAGGTCGGCGACGAGGCGTGACAGGGCCGGCAGCACACGCGAGCCGTCCCCCAGCGCCGGCGAGCCCCGCATTGAGCGAACCGCCTCCGCGACGGGCAGGTACGGCACGCCGGCGCCGATCAGGTCGATGCAGTGGCCGGCCAACACCAGCCAACCCTGGTCGCGGGCCTGGGCCGCCAGTTCGGCGGCCACGCGTGACTTACCGATCCCGGCCTCGCCGCCGACCAGCACCGTCGAGCCGCGCCCCGACCCCGCCGCGGCCAACGCCCCGGCCAGCCGATCCAACGCCGCCATCCGGCCGACGAAGGGTGCCTGCTCCACGGAGACATTCTCCACGGATCCGGGCGGCCCGGGGCCACCACCTACGCCCCGCGCCCGCCAAAATAAGGCGACCTGCCCGATCCGGCCGGCGGTGCTTACGGCGACCCTCGAATCGAGTCCACCAACCCGAGCCGGGAGGTCACCGATGGGTACGCAGGTCGATCCCGATGCCTTCAACGCGTTCGAGGCCGCCGGCTGGGAGGAGCGGGCGCCCACCTATCACCGGTCGTTGCTGCCCATTACCAGACAGGTCATCGAGCCGCTCCTCGACGCCGCTGCGGTCGGCCCCGGAATGCGGGTGCTCGACGTGGGCAGCGGACCGGGGTACGTCGCCGCGGCCGCCGCCGCCCGCGACGCGACGGCCGTCGGGGTCGACGTCGCGCCCGCGATGGTGGCGCTGGCCCGGACGCTGCACCCGCAGGTCGAGTTCGTCCAGGGCGACGCCGAGCACCTCCAATTCGCCGACGACTCGTTCGGCGCGGTGGTCGCCAACTTCGCCATGCTGCACCTCGGCCGGCCGGAACAGGCCGCGGCCGAGTTCGCCCGGGTGCTGTCTCCCGGCGGGAAGGTGGCCCTCTCACTCTGGGACGTGCCCGCCGCGTCCAGAATGCCCGGCGTGTTCTACGACGCCATCCAGGAGGTCGGCGCGGCGCCGCCACCCGACCTGCCGACCGGGCCGCCGTTCTACCGCTTCGCCGACGAGGCCGAGTTCACCCGCCTGCTCAGCGACGCCGGGTTCGTCGACGTGACGGTGTCCACGGCCAACTTCACCTACCACTACGTCGGCGACCTCTTCGACTGCCTGCTCGACGGCACCGTGCGCACGCGGGGCCTCGTGCTCGCCCAACCGGACGCGACGCGGGCCCGTATCCGGGCCGCCCTCGACCGCCTCACCGCCGAGTACGCCGCCGACGGCGGGTTCGACGTGCCCATCTCGGTCAAGCTCGCCAGCGGACGAACGAAATGACCTGCGGGCGCTCAGCCGCCAGCGCGCCGCCCACCTGGTCATCGCCCAAGGGCAGGAGGAGCTCCGCGAGAAGGTAGCCGCCGGCCGAAGGCCCCACCCATGACGTCAGGAGAAGCCATGTCTCGAACAAGACGGATCGTGTCCACAGCCTGCGTTGGACTGGTCCTCGCGACGACTGCTGGAGAGGCTGCGATCGCGAAGCCGCAGTACAGCCGCAGATCGGGCGAGGTCATCCGCGCCTGGAACGAGATCGCGCGCGCACAGGCCTTTGGGAACCCGATCAGGTTCTCGCGCATCCTCGCGATCATGCACGCCGCCCAGCACGACGCCGTCAACGGGGCCGAGCCGCGATACGAGACCTACACGTCGCCGCTCGCGGATCGGAAGGCGGACGCGGAGGCTGCCGCCGCGGCTGCCGCACACAGGGTGCTCGTCTTCTTCTTCCCGGCGAACCAGGCAGCCCTGGACGCTGAACTCTCGACGTCGCTCGCGAGGGTTCCCAACGGCCCCGCCGAGCGCGCAGGTGTGGCACTCGGCGGAGCGGTGGGCCAGCGCCTGCTCGACATTCGGGCAAACGACGGGTTCGACGTTCCAGACCCGTTCGCCCCGACACCCGGCCCCGGAGTCTGGGAGCCAACCCCTCCGGCGTTCGCGCCGATGCTCGAGGCCCAGTTCCACAACGTCCGCCCATTCACGCTCCGCGACCGCGGCCAGTTCCTGCCCGGCCAGCCGCCGGACCTGACCAGCGCCAGGTACGCCAGAGACTTCAACGAGGTCAAGCGCCTGGGGCAGGACACGAGCCCGCTTCGCACCGCCTACCAGACGCAGCTTGCTCACTTCTGGGCCGAAGGCTCACCCGTCGGCTGGAGCCGTGTCGGCAGCGTCGTCTCGTCGCTGCGGAACTACGACCTGCATCGGACCGCAAGGTTGCTCGCCCTCCTCAACATGGCGATGGCCGACGGGTTCATCGCCGGCTGGTACCAGAAGCGCCACTATGCGTTCTGGCGGCCGGTGACGGCGATCCGGAACGCGGAGACCGACGGCAACCCTGCAACCAGCCCCGACCCCACCTGGCTGCCGCTTCGCCCGACACCGCCACTTCCGGACTACCCCTCCACCCACAGCCTCCTCGGAGGCGCCGCCGCCGAGATCCTGCGTAGCTTCACCGGACAGGACCGCTTCCGCTTCTGCATGAGCTCCACTACCTCCGTCCCTGCCGGCGCCGAGCGCTGCTGGAACAGCTTCACGCAGGCCGAGGTCGAGAACGCGAACTCGCGGGTCGTGGTCGGCTTCCACTTCCGCTTCGCCTGCACCACGGGCATGGAGGTGGGGCGCAAGGTCGGGAGGTTCGCGATCCGCCACTCACTCCGCCCCCTGCACAAGGGATACCAGGGGTGACAGTTGACGTGGCCGTCGCCCGTGCCACACGCGTTCGCGGACGCCAACGACACGCTGGGCAGGCAGGTCCAGGCCGCCGGTGGACCTTGACTTCCACGATGGAAGAGTCCGACGAGGATCGTGGCCTTCGTGGTGGTAGGGCCTGGTTCGGCTGCGGCTCACCGACATCGCCCGCACCAGCGCCGCCACCGAGGCCGGGGCCGCCGCGCTCCGTGCCTACCTCGGTCCTCTGGTCGCAGCCCAGGCGCCGCTGCCCGCCACCGTCTACAAGAACAAGATCCGGCTGGCTCGCCGCTACATCGGTGGCATCACGGGAGCCTCCGCCAACCAGATCGAGAAGTTCAGCGTCCGCGAAGGGCTGGTAGCCGCGGTGGTGCAGCGGCCTGGGCCTTGTCCGCTCGATGTTGCGGTGCGCGGCCGGATCGCCGGAAGACCGTGGCGATCGGTGATCGACTTCAACGAGGCTCCGACCCTGATGCGGCACCTGACGACAGCCGCGTTCGTCGTCTGTGCCTACCTCGCAGGTGCCCGCCCGGGTGAGGTTCTGGGCATGCGCTCCGGGTGCTGCCCTGACCCGGAGTCTGATGCCAACGGCAAGGTTGGTCGGCACCTGATCCGCAGCACCGTGTTCAAGACCGCCGTTGACGAGCAGGGCAACCACAAGTCGTCCGGAGTGGAACGCGACGTGCCTTGGGTCGCGATTCGCCCTGTCGTCAACGCCATTCGCGTGCTGGAACGCGTGGTTCCCAAGGGAGCGCTCCTGTTCGACCACGACGTTCACGACACGATGTCGCGGCCAGGCACCGGATCGCTCAAGACGGCCACGCTCGCAGGCCGGATCGAAGCGTTCATTGCCTAGGCCAACGCCGAAGCAGCTACTCACGGACTGCCCGCGGAGGCCATCCCACCCGATCCGAACGGCGCGATCGGGACCGCCCGGTTCCGGCGCAGTCTCGCGTGGCACATTGCTCGTCGGCCGAAGGGCCTTGTCGCGCTGGCCCTTCAGTATGGGCATCTTCGAACGGCCGTGGCTGGCAGTTACGCGGCTCGCAGTCGCGGCGGGATCCAGGACCTGATCGACATCGAGACCGCTCGCGCGGTCGCTGACACCATCGCCGAGCTCCACGACGATCTGGAAGCCGGTGGAGGCCTGTCTGGTCCGGCCGCCCGCCGGGCGATCAAGGCCGCCGCGACCGCATCACGCTTCGCCGGCACGGTCATCACCGCCACCACCGCACGGCGGTTGATCGCGAACGAGGACGCCATGATCTACGACAACCCGCATGCACTGGTTCTCTGCCACTACAAGCGGTCCAACGCGCTCTGCCACCGCGACGGTGTCAAGGACACACCCAGTCTGGATCACTGCGTCCCAGGCTGCGGCAATATCGTTCGCACCGACCAGCACGCCATTCAGCTCCGCGAGCGCGCTACTGCCCTTGAGGTCCGGGCCGCCCGGGTTCCCGGTCCGCTGGGTGAGCGGCTGCGCGGCAACGCCGACAAACTTCGGGGCTATGCCCACGCCCATAACCGGACCCGCATCACCCTGACTGAGGCTGCCAGATGAACCCCGCTCCCGACGAACGCGACCGGATCCGCGCTGCGATGGACCGCATCCTGTCCGGGACCGCTCAACACTCCAACGGTGCGCTCACGATCGTCGCCCTGGCCTTGGAGGCCCAGGTCCCCCGAAACGCACTCACCCAACGCCACACGGACCTGAAAGCCGAGTTCTACACACGAGTAGCCGAGCGCGGAGAGCCCTCGGAGCTCGAGACCCGACTGCGGGCCACCATCGCCGCGCTGAAGAAGACGATCTGGAACAAGAACGCCGAACTCGCCCGACTTCGGGCCGACGTCCCTGCCCTCGTCCGGGCGGTAAATCAACTCACCCTGCAGAACCAGGAACTGCGCGAAGCCCTGGCGAGCCCCAACGCCGAGATCATCCCGATTCGGCGACGGCGGTCGCGCCACGCGGAGGATTGATCGCGCTAGTGCGTTGACCTTGAAGGATTCCCGGTTTGCGACGTGCCGTGTCGGTGCGTGAGGTTTGGGATGTTTCGGTCCACGCTGGAGTTGGCGGGGGTGGATCGAGGTACATCATGTCGACGCTGGCGCAACGCCAACAACCGCCACCCCGACGTCATCGCGGCCCAACGCCGCGAACGCGCCCGAATCCGCAGCGAGAAAGGACTCCGCCTGGGCGGCAGACCCGCGCTCGTCGCGTGATCAAGCGGTCCGGCGGTCACACGACTAACCAAGGACGAGTTCGTGCTCGACGGACGACTCGTCGCCCGGGACCGGGATGGAGCGGCCGCTGCGAGTGAAGCCGATCTTTCGGTAGAAGGCCTCGGCCCGCTGATTGTCCTGGTGCACGTAGAGGCGGACTCGGGAGACCTTGGGCTCATCAAGCTCGTGGGCGAAGGCGATCGCCGCGTCGAACAGGGCGCGGGCCAGGCCAGTGCCACGCTGCTCGGGGCGGACGAACACACCGACCAAGTGGGCCTGGTCGACGTCGGCCGGTCGGCCCAAGACGTCCCC
>Ga0272482_10000273_pt1 | contig 16263 bp, 16 predicted proteins | sample RVTome_8_FD_192427 | JGI IMG/M metagenome (GOLD analysis project Ga0272482, IMG submission 192427) | Soil microbial communities from uranium-contaminated site in the Upper Colorado River Basin, Wyoming, United States - RVT160D0 (version 2) ...
CGGCCGACATCCAGGCCAACGACCGGCTGGTCACCGAGGCCTACGAGCGGGACGGGGTGTGGGCGGCGGCCGGGGTGTTCATGGCGCAGGCCGGACTGGAGGAGGAAGGGCAGGAGGCGCCGCCGGCGGAGTGGCTCGCCGCCATGGAGGCGAACTTCGACGTGTTCTTCGGCCGGATGTACCGCTCGATCGGCGAGTACACCCCCGACTTCGCCGCACTGGCCGCCGCGCCGACCACCTTCGAGGTCGGCGTCGGGTCGACGACGACCGGTGAGCTGGCCAACCGGGCGGCGGTCGCGGTCGCCGAGCGGCTCGGCAGGCCGACCGTCGAGTTCCCCGGTGACCACAACGGGTTCACCACCGACCCGGAGGCGAGTGCCGTGGTGCTGCGCAAGCTCCTCAGCTGACCACGAAGCGCAGCAACCATTCCAGGCACTCGAGCCGGTGCCGCGCCTGGCGCAGGTCGTCGCCCCACACGTAGATCCCGTGGCGGGCGACGATCAGCGCGGGGGTGTCGGCGCGGTACCCGCGCTCGAACGCGTCGCCGAGCACCCGCATGTCCTGGCCGTTGGGGATGACCGGGATGGTGACGAGGTCGTCGTGGGCGGCGCGGCCGAACCCCTTGAGCATCTCGAGGTCGGCGAGCGGCACGCCACCCGGCCAGCGTTCCGCGGCCTGGACGGGCGCCATGGCGTGGACGTGCACGACCGCACCGGCGCCCGCGACGGCGGCGATCCGCGCGTGCAGACCGGCCTCGGCCGACGGCGTGCCGCCCGCGACGGGCAGACCCTGCTCGTCGATCTCCACGTAGTCGTGCTCGGTCAGCTCGCCCTTGTCGAGGCCGCTCGCGGTGACCGCGAGGCGCAGCGGGTCCCGGCCGAGCACCACGGACAGGTTGCCGGACGTGCCGCGCATCCAGCCCATGCCGGCATAGCGGGCGGCCTCGTCGGCGAGCTGCTGACCTGGGTTCACGGCTTCACCTCGATCTCGGCGAACGAGCCGATGGCGTGGTGGACGCCGAAGTCGGCGTCACCGAACGGTTCACCGGCGCGGGCGAGGCCCACGGTCTGCCAGCCGGCCTCGCGGGCGGCGTCCAGCTCGGCGGGCACGTCGGAGAAGAACACGACCCGGCCGGGGTCGGCGCCGAGCGCGTCGGCGATCGTCCGGTAGGACGGCGCCTCCCGCTTCGGGCCCGCGTTCACGGTGTCGAAATGGGCGCTGAACAGCCCGGTCACGTCGCCGTCGGTGGTGCGGGAGAACGACGCGACCTGCCCGGCGACCGACCCGGAGGAGAACACGGCGAGCGTGAGGCCCGCCTCGTGCCACTCGCGTAGTTTCGGCGCCACGTCGGGGAAGAACTCGGTGGTGAGGTCGCCATCGGCGTAGCCGCGCTGCCAGATCAGGCCCTGCAGCGTCTTGAGCGGGGCGATCTTCTGGTCGGCGTTCATCCAGCCGTGCAGCACCGCGACGACCTCGTCGGTGCTCGCGGAATCCGGCAGGCCGCCGAGCTTCTTGGTCTCCGCGACGGCGGCCGCGACCACCGGGTCGGCGCCGTGCTCGTCGATCCACGGGCCCAGCCGGGGCCGTGCGTAGTCGTAGAGCACCACGTGCACCTGGCTGGTCGCGGTGAGCGTGCCCTCGATGTCGAGGACGACCCAGTCGGCGGACACGGTCATGTTGACTCCCGGTAGTAGTCGGCGAGCTGGGTCGGGGCGTAGGCGCCCCGGTCGGTGACGACGGTGGTCACGAACCGCGGTGGCGTGATGTCGAACGCCGGGTAATGGCCGCGGATGTCGGGGTGGGCGCCGGGGCTCAGCACCTCGGCGCCGTCGCGGTACTCGATCGGCACGTCCGCCGCCCTCGGCGCGAGCCGGTCCGGCGCCTGCACCATCGCGTGGAACGGCACGTCGAACGCGGCCGAGGCGACGGCGAGGCCGAGGGTGCCGATCTTGTTGACGACGTGGCCGTCCATGGTGACCCGGTCGGCGGCGGTGACGAGCGCGTCGACCTGGCCACTGGCGAGCACCGCGGCGCCCATCCCGTCGGTGATCATGGTGGTGTCCACACCCATCTCCACGAGCGTCTCGGCGGTCAGCCGGGCGCCCTGCAGGTACGGGCGGGTCTCGGTGCAGAAGAACGCGACCCGCTTGCCGGCGGCCTCGATGGCACGCACCAGCTCGACCAGGTACAGGTCGGCCCAGCAGTGGGTGAGCACGGTCGCGTTGTCCGGCAACAGGTCCGCGGTGTGGGCGCCGAGCGCGGCACTGCGGGTCCGGTACCGCTCGTCACCCGCCCGCGCGCCGGCGACGGCGGCCGCGACCAGCTCCGGCCCGGCCGCGCCGGCCGGGACGTGGGCGAGCACGATGTTCACGGCCTTGCCCAGCGCGTTGTTGGTGCGACGGGTCTCGACGAGCCGGGCGCCGGCCCGCTCGAGGTGGGCGCGGGCCGCGTCGGGTGCGAGCCGCTCGGCCTCCCGTGCGGCGAGGACCATGCCCCACAGCGCGGCGAAGTAGGGGCCGGAGGACTGGGTGACCATGTCCTCGATGGCCTTCGCGACGTCCTCAAGGGTCGCGCAGTGCACCCAGACCCGTTCGGCGGGGAAGACCCTGCGGTCCAGGATGGACACGCCGTCGTCGGTGAGGCGGACGCTGTCGGCGAGGATCGGCTCCATCAGCTGTACCCCGTGAACGGCGGCTGCTCCCCGGTGAGGAAGTGCGCGCCGACCTCGCGTGCCTTGTAGACGATCGGGTCGTGCAGGGTGAGGGTGCGTGCGTTGCGCCAGAACCGGTCGAAGGCGTACTTGGTCGCGGTGCCCCTGGCGCCGACGAACTCGAACACCTTCGCCGTGGTCTCGTTGACCGCCTTCGTGGCGACGACCTTGGCAGCGGAGATGGTGATCGCGGCCTCGGACCGTTCTTCTGCGGTCAGCTCGGCGCCCTGGTCGAACGCCTCGCCGAGCGCGCGGGCGGCGTCGTCGGTGAGCGCGCCCGCGGCCCGCACCTGGGCGATCAGCTCGCCGTAGCCCGCCACGATGTGCGGGTCCCGCGTCGCACTGTCCACTCCGGACAGGAACCACGGGCGGCCGCGGTTGCGGGTGTAGTCGGCGGCCTCGATCAACGCGCCCTCGGCGATGCCGACGTAGATCTGGGTGAGGAACAGCTGGAACCCGAGCGCGGCGAGGGAGAGCCGGGGTGGCTGGTCGTCGGGCTGGACGCCGAACACGTTCGCCGCCGGCACGAACACGCCGGTGAACTCGACGCCGCCGCTGGTGGTGAGCCGCTGTCCGATGTTGTCCCAGTCGCCGAGGTAACGCAGGCCGTCGGCCTTGCCGTCGACGGCGAACGTGAGCTTGTCCTCGTTGTCGGTGCGGGTCGCGGAGACGACCAGGCGGTCGGCGACGCTCGCGCCGGTGGCGAAGGTCTTGCGGCCGTCGACGAGGAACCCGCCGTCAGTCGGGGTGAGCGTGAGCGCGGCGTCGAGCGGGTTGCTGACGCCTGCCCAGAAGTGGTTGCCCGCCACGGTCTCGCGCAGCAGCCGGGTGGCCAGCTCGGTGTCGTCGAACAGCTCGCCACGCCACAGCTGCAGGTAGTGGTAGCCGAGCAGGTGCCCGACGTTGGCGTCGGCGGCCGAGACGATCCGGGTTACCTGGTTGGCGACGAGCCAGCTCTCGCCCTGCCCGCCGAGGTCGGTGGGGATCATCAGGGTGAGGAGCCCGGACTCCTTCAGCAGCTCGACCTCGGCGACCGGTTCCGCGCCGGCGAGGTCACGCTGTGCGGCGTCGTCCCGCAGCGTCGTGACGAGCTTGTCGACCGACTCCCGCCAGGTCATGTCAACCCCACCAGTGCGTCGAGCGCGACCGCGCTGCCCGTGGCGACCGCGTCCGCGACCACCCTCCGGTGCGGGTTGTACCCGGTCGGGTCGGTGTTGTCGACGGTCGCGTTGCCGTCCACCACGAGTACTCCGCCAGCACGCAGGCCACTCAACCCGGCGAACACCAGCAGGGTGGCCAGCTCCATCTCGATCGCGATCACCCCGGCCGCGAGGTACTCCTTCATCGGCAGCTCGCGGACCATCGGGCTGAACGCGGCGCGGGTCCACACGACACCGCGGTGTGCGGTCAGCTGGTGTGCCGCGGCGGCGCCGGTGAGCGCGAGCACGGCCTCCGGGGTGGCGTAGGCGGGGTACTCGGGCTGCACGAGCTGCTGGGTGACGCCGTCGTCGCGGACCGCGGCCTCGGCGATCACCAGGTCGCCGTCGGCGATGTCGGCACGCAGTGCGCCGCAGGTGCCGAAGCGCAGGACCGTGTGCACGCCGGCGGCGGCCAGCTCACCGAACTGGCACAGGGCGCCCGGCCCGCCGACCCCGTGGGAGGACACGACGACCGGGGTGCCCTGCCAGGTGCCCTGGTAGCTGCGGTACTCCCGGTTCTCGCCGATGAGCGACGCGCCGTCGAGCAGCGCGGCGACGGCGGTGGCCCGTTCCGGGTCGCCGACCACCAACGCGTGGCCGGGCAGGCCGGTGCGTGGGATCTTCGTGATCGGCAGGACGTCGGTCATGTGCTCTCCCTGGTTCTGCTCCTTCGGATCCTCGCGCTGGACACGAACAGCGCGAGGAGGGTGACGACGTAGGGTGCGGCGTCGGTCGCCTGTTGTGGCAGGCCGATGCCCTGGAGGCGGAAGCCGAACGCCTCGGCGAGTCCGAAGAGGACGGCGGCGGCGAGCACGCCGTATGGCAGCGCGCGGCCGAGCATGACGGCGACGACGGCGATCCAGCCGCGCCCGGCGGTCATGTTCTCGGAGAAGAGGGTGACGTTGCCGAGCGCGAGCTGTGCGCCGGCGAGGCCGCAGAGCGCGCCGCCGGCGAGGATCACGCCGTACCGGTAGCGGGTGACGCTGACCCCGAGGCTCGCGGCGGCCTCCGGTCGTTCCCCGATGCCACGCAACCGCAGGCCCCAGGGATGGCGGTAGAGCAGGACGGCGAGGAGCACGACCGCGAGCCAGGACGCGTACACCAGCACCGAGTGCCCGGACAGCACCTCGCCGACGAACGGTATGTCCGCGATGCCGGGGATGTGGACGGACTCCAGGCCCCGCAGTGCCGGGTCGCTGAACGTGCCCCGCGTGCCGAAGACGGTCCGGATGAGGAAGCTCGTGAGACCGACGGCCAGCAGGTTGATCGCGACGCCGAGGACGATGGCGTCGCCGCCGAGCGAGACGTGGGCGACGGCGAGGATCACCGAGTAGGCGGTGCCGGCGAGGACGGCGGTCAGCACGCCGAGCCAGACGCTGCCGGTGTACCAACTGCCGGCCACACCGGCGAAGGCGCCGACGAGCATGGTGCCTTCGAGTGAGATGTTGAAGACCCCGGCCCGCTGGCAGAGCGCGCCGGCGAGCGCGGCGAACAGGATCGGGGTGAGCGCCCCGAGCGCGGAGGAGAAGAGGGCGGCGTCGATCATGCCGGGCTCCTTCGCTTGCGGAGCAGGCCCGTCGCCGCGGCCAGGAAGATGATCAGCACGGCCTGGAGCACGGCGGTCAGCTCGCGGGGCACCTGAGTGGCGCGTTCCATCGCGAAGCCGCCGCTGGTGAGGGCGGCGAAGAACACCGCGGCGACCAGAGTGCCGAGCGGGTTGGCCGCCGCCAGCAGGGCGGCGAGGAGACCGATCCAGGTGTACTGCGGGGTGATGAGCGCGCCGTCGATGAACCGGTACGGGAAGCCCAGCACCACGACCGCGCCGACCAGCCCGGCGAGACCGCCGGAGCAGGCGAGCAGCCGGACGGTCAGCGCCGGGCGGTCGATGCCGGCGTACTGCGCGAACCTCGGCCCCCAGCCGGTCACCCTGGTCTCGAAGCCGGCCGGCGTGCGCGCGTCGACGACGGCGTAGACCGCGACGGCCGCCACGATCAGGAACAGGCCGACGGTCACACCGGTGCCCATGGCCGGCAGGCGGACGTCGGGTGGCAGCTGCTCGCTCTGCGGGAGGCTGGAACCGGCGTCCCGCATGGGAAACCGCACGAGGTACGCGGCGAGTGACATCGCCGGGTAGCTGAGGAGCAGTGTCGTCACCAGTAGAGGGACGCCGAGGCGGGTCTCGCAGACCGCGGCCACCGCCGCGTACAGCGCGCCCGCGAGCGTGCCGGCGACCAGCGCGGCGACGATGCCCAGGACGCCGGACGTGTGGAGCCCGACCGCGATCGCGCTGATCGCGCCGAGCACGAGCTGCCCTTCCCCGCCGAGGTTGACCATGCCGGCACGCAGCGGGATGGCGAGTGCGACGGCCATCCCGACCACCGGCACCGCGTAGGCGAGGGTGTCCTGGATGCCGTCCGGCCCGAACGCGCCGGTGACGATCGCCCAGTACGCGTCGAGCGGGTTGGCTCCGGTCGCGGCCAAGAGCACCGCGCCGAGGACGAGCGCGGCGAGGAGGGTGACGCCGACGGTCCTCACGATGCGCCACCGGCCATCGCGAGCCCGAGCGCCTCGTAGGTCGCCTCGTCCTTGGTCAGCTCGGCGACCACCCTGCCCTCGTACATCACCAGCACGCGGTCGGCGAGTGCGCGGATCTCGCTCAGCTCGGCGGAGACCAGCAGCACGGCGTGCCCGGCGTCGCGGTACTCGACGAGCCGCCGGTGGATGTTGACCACCGCGCCGATGTCCACGCCCCTGGTCGGCTGCTCGACCAGCAGCACCGGCGCGTCGTGGGCCATCTCGCGGCCCAGGATCGCCTTCTGCTGGTTGCCGCCGGACAGCGTGCGCATCGGCGCGTCGGGCCCGGCGGCACGCACGTCGTACTGCTCGACGATCGCGGCGCTGTGGGCACGGATCGCCTTGGGCGCCAGGAATCCTCGGCGGGCGAGGCGGCGTTGGAACCCGACGGCGAGGTTGTCGGCGAGCCGGGCCCGTGGCGCGCTGCCGACCTCCGCGCGGTCCTCGGGGACGTGGGCGAGCCCGGCTGCGCGCCGCGCCCGCACCGACAGTCCGCGCAGGTCCACACCGCCAACGGTGACGGTGCCCGCGTCGAGGTCACGCAGGCCGGCGATCGCGGCGACCAGCTCGGTCTGCCCGTTGCCGGCGACCCCGGCGATCCCGACGACCTCGCCGGCCCGTACCTCGAGCGAGACGTCGGCGAGCACCGGCTTGCCCGGCCCGCCGATGGTGAGGCCGTGTGCCGCCAGCACGACCTCGCCTGGCGTGCCGGGTGGGTAGATCTTGTCCAGCTCGACGTCCCGGCCGGTCATCGCGGCCGCGAGCGCCGCCCGGTCGGTGTCGGCCGTGGCCGAGCGCATGGTGACGCGGCCGTCGCGCAGCACGGTGACGTTGTCGCTGAGCGAGAGCACCTCGTGCAGCTTGTGCGACACGAAAAGGATCGTGTGCCCGTCGGCGGCGAGCCCGCGCAGCACGTCGAAGAGCCGCTCGGTCTCGGCCGGGGTCAGCACCGCGGTCGGCTCGTCGAGGATGAGGACTCGCGCCCTGCGGTAGAGCAGTTTCAGGATCTCGACCTGCTGGCGCACCCCGACCGGCAGGTCGCCGACCCGGTCGGTGGGCCGCACCCGCAGGCCGTGCCGCTCGACCAGCTCGGCGACCGCCGCGCGGGCGGCGCGGCGGTCGAGCAGCCCGCGCCGGGTCGGTTCCGCGCCGAAGACGACGTTGTCGGTGACCGACAGGGTGTCGAACAGCGCGAAGCCCTGCTGGACCATCCCGATGCCGGCGTCGATGGCCTGTGCGGCGGAGCTGAACGTCACCGGCCGGCCGCCCAGCTCGATCTCGCCGTCGTCCGGTTGGGACAGTCCGTAGAGGATCGACATGAGGGTGGACTTGCCGGCGCCGTTCTCCCCCATCAGCGCGTGGATCTCGCCGTCGGCGACGGTCAGGTCGACGTGGTCGTTCGCCAGCACACCGGGGTAGCGCTTGACGATGCCGCGCAGCGTGACCGCCGCCTGCGGCTCAGGCTGCTGCCGGGTCATCGACCGTGATGCTGCCCGAGGTGATCTCGTCCCGCAGCTTGCCCACCTGCTCCAACACGTCCGGGTGGTCCGCGATCACGCACTGCGAGGAGTCGACGTCCGGCTGCAGCCCGGTCAGCGAGATGCCCTCCTCCTTGACGCCGTAGGAGCGGGTCTCGCCGCGCTCGTCGTCGAGGATGGCCTTGACGCCGTCGGTGATCACGACGTCGGTGCGCTTGATGACGTTGTCCACCACCACGCCGGGGCTCGCCGGACACTGGTTGGCGTCCACGCCGAACGCGAAGATCCCGGCCTCCTTGGCGGCCTCGAACACACCGAGGTTGCCGGAGGCGGACGCGGCGCCCATCACGTAGTCGACACCCTGGCCGGCCAGGGTCGCGGTCAGCTCCTTGGCGCGGCCCGGGTCGTTGAAGGGGTTGGCGCCGCCGATGAACAGCGGCGCGAGGGTCGCGGCCGGCTTGGTCTTCTGCGCGCCGAGCCCGAACGGCTCCGAGTAGCGGTGGAACTGCGGCGCGTCCACGGCGACGACCGCACCGACCTTGCCGGACCTGGTGAGCAGCCCGGCTTCGGCGCCGGCGAGGTAGACGCCCTCGTACTCGCGGAACACCGCGCAGGTGACGTTCGGGTAGGGCTTCGCGGTGCAGGAGTCGACGAACAGGAACTGCTGTTCGGGGTTCTGCTCGGCCTGCTGGGCCAGCACGTCGGCGAAGTTGAAGCCGACGGCGACGATCACGTCGGGCTTGTCGCGGACGGCCGCGGTCACGTTCTGCTGGATCGAGGCCGGGTCGGTGCTCTGGTAGACCTTCTGGCTCCCGCCGTGCGCCTTCGCCGCGTCCTCGACCCCCTTGACCGCGAGCTTGAGGAAGTCGTTGACACCAACCGGGTTGGGGGTCACCAACACGAGTGACGGCCCGTCGCTACTCTCTCCGGCAGGCGACTTCGCCGCCGCGTTGCACCCGGTGACCGCCACCGCCGCGATCACCACCACGCCCGTCAACCGCGCCTTCATGCGCACTGTCCCTTCCGCACCGTGTCACCCGACCGGAGTAACCGTAAGTATCGTGCCCACGATTCGGCCACCGTGTCCACTCAATGGGACGCGCCCGATAGGGTGCGCGTCAGTGGACCCCCGTTGGGGAGTTGCCCGCGTTCGCACACCTGAAGTGTCGCGCAAGGGGGTTCACCCGTTGGAATGTCTTCAGGTTTCGCACTTTCCTGCCGAGGCAATCGGTGGGCAGACCTCAACGACGAGGAGGACCGCATGGCCACGGAGGCCGTACCCAGGACAGTGATCGCCGCGATTCCCGGACCGAGAACCGACGCGCCGCCGGACATCCGGCCCCGCGCCGGTCACGAGCTGCTGGTCGGCGTGGAGAAGGTGCTGGCAGCGCTGCCGGGCAGTGGCACCGTCCGCGCAATCCGCCTCGCCGACGACCTGCGCATCGCGCTGGCGCGCACCGCCGCACTCGGCGACAGCTGCCGGGTCCGGCCGCAGTGCGACGCCGTCCGGCTGGCCGCGGACCTCCTGCTGGCAGGCGAGACGGTCGACGCGCACGCGACTCTCATCCGAATGCAGCAGGAGCTGGCCGACCGCCAGCGCCGCTGACGCCGGCAGCCGCCGGTGACATTCGCCACCGGCGGGTGCTCGTGCATGACTGAGGCCCGGTCCGCTCTCCCCCGAGAGAACGGACCGGGCCTCATCCACCTCCGACCGGGCGCTCACTCGTCGGCGAGCGGCTCCGCCCGTACCCGGTTCAGCGCCGGCCGGCAGACCGACGCCGCGAGCAGCGCGACCAGTGCCCCGAGCGCGATCGGCGCGGCCAGCCACGGGCTGAACACCGGCAGGCTCTGGGACACGAGCCCGAACAGCCCGACGCCCACCGCCGTGCCCAGCGCGCCTGCGCCGAGCGTCGACACCAGTGCCGGTAGCGCGGCCTCGGCCCGCAACGCCTTCGCGAGTGTCCGCACCGGGGTGCCGGCCGCCATCAGCGCGCCGAACGTGCGGCGGCGGTCCATCACCGAGCCGGCCGTCGCGATGGCGGCGCTGAGGCCACCGAGCACCGCGGCGGTCACCAGGCCGATCACCGTCACCCTGCGCAGGTCCGCCAGCTCGGTGTTCTGCTCGTTCAGCTTCATCTCCTTGCTGATGACCTGCGCACCACCGGACGCGGCGAGCAGCGCGGTCCGCGCGGCCTCCCGCGTCCCGGCGTCGGCGGGCACCGCGACGTCGACGACGATGGGCTGCGCGTCGGCCGGGAACAGCGAGGGGTCGATCAGCACCACCCCGATCGGCGCGTCCACCGGCTTCCCCGGCAGGGACGCCGTCTTCTCGACGCCGCTCGAGTCGGCGTAGTCGACCAGCGACAGCGACGTGCCGGCCGGCGCGTACATCGCGGGGGCCGACCCGCAGGTCAGGTCAACGGGCAGCAGGACCTTCGCGTCCTCACAGGACACGACGTAGCCCTGTAGGTACTGGTCGCCCTGCTTGATCTGCACCTGCCCGACGGCGGCCGCGCGCTGGGCGAGGTCGTACTTGCTCAGACCGGCGTCGGCGCGGGACACGATCTCCTTCGCGCTGTCGGCGTCGGTGCTCAGGTAGAGCACGTCGTCGCGGTAGGCGCTGTAGTAGCCGGCCTCGGACTCCAGGCTCGGCATCACCGTCAGTGCCATGGAGCCGGCGAACACCGCGAGCACCACACCGGCGGAGGCGCGGTAGGCGGCCTTGGGGTCGTCACGCAGACGCCTCCCGGCCAGCAAAGCCGACGGCTTGCGCCACACCTTCGTGAACACCCCACCGAGTGCGGAGGTCACCCACGGTCCCACGAGGGTCGGCGACCACATGAGGATGCCGAGTGACACCAGCATCGGCAGCATCGCGTTCTCGGACTCGCCGGCCATCGACAGTGTCCAGAAGAACAGCAGTGCGGCCGCCGGGACGATGAGCAGGCGTGCCTTGGACAGCGGCTTGACCGTGTGCCCGCCGGTCGCCATCAGCGGGGTGCTGACGACCCGGCGGAGTCCGGCGACCGCGGCGCCGACCACCAGCACCGGCACCGCGAGCGCGACCGCCACGACCACCGGCCATGGCAGCATGAAGTCGCGAGCGAACCACGTGCCGCCGCCCCATGGCACCCAGGTGGCGACCGAGTGCAGGACCGGGCTGACCGCGACCCCGATGAGCGCGCCGGCCACCGCGGCAAGGCCCGTCTCGGCGGCGACCATCTTGGTCACCTGTGCCGGGGTCGCGCCGGCGAGGCGCAGCGCGGCGAGCCTGCGTTCGCGGCGGGCGGCGGTCAGGCGGGACGCGGAGGCGACCAGCACCAAGCTGGGGATCAGGAGCACGACCACACCGACGCCGGCGAGCAGGGACAGCAACCCGTCCGCCTCGGCCTCCCCCGAGGCGAGTGCCGGCAGCGCGGACGCGTTGACGGGCATGGTCTCCGGCGTGTGTCCGACGAGGACCACCAGCTGTTCCGGGAACATCAGTGCCTCGTCGCCGAGGAGCCCGGCCGGCTTCGCGGCGAAGCGGTCGGCCAGCTCGGCGGCAGGCCGGCTGTCGGCGAGCTGGGCCAGCTCCGGCGAGCGCAGCATCTCGCCGGGCGCCGGCAGGCGGTCGATGCCGGGCGGCAGCACGATGTCGGCCGGGTCCACCAGCGGGGCCACGTCGATCCTGGTGATGAGCTGGCCGTCGACGGTGTCCTCGCTCGACGCCCAGCTGACCACACCATCGCTGCTGCCCTCGGAGAACGAGGTCGGGTGCTGCCACAGCGTCCGTTCCGCGCGGGACTCGGTCGCGTACGGGAGGCTGACGAGCAACAGCACCAACCCGGTGGCCACCGCGACCCCCAGTGCGGTCAGCACGGTGGACACCTGGGTACGCCGGTCGACCCGCAACACGCGAAGCGCCAACTGCAAAGGACTCATTGTGCGACCACCGGCTGCTCGATGCGGCCGTCGCGGATGGCGACCGTGCGCGGGACCATGGCGGCCAGCTCCCGGTCGTGCGTCACGATGATCACCGCGGCGCCGGTCTCCTTGGCGGTGTCGATGAGCGCGTCCACGGTGGCGCGGCCGGTCTTCGTGTCCAGCGCGCCGGTCGGCTCGTCGGCGAAGATGACCTTCGGCCGGTGCGCGACGGCACGCGCGATCGCGACCCGCTGCGCCTCGCCGCCGGACAGCTCGCCGGGGCGGCGGGTCTCCTTGCCGGCAAGGCCGAGCCTGCCGAGCCAGGTGCGCGCGGTGGAGATCGCCATGTTCCGGTCACGGCCGCCGAGCAGCAGCGGCAGCGCCACGTTCTCCTCGGCGGTCAGCTCGGTCACGAGCATCCCGGACTGGAACACGAAGCCGAACTCGGTGCGCCGCAGCTCGCTGCGCTTGGTCTCGTTCAGCTGGTCGACGCGCTGCCCACCGAGGGTGATCGCACCGTCGTCGGCCTTGAGGATGCCGGCGAGCACGTGCAGCAGCGACGTCTTGCCGGACCCCGACGGCCCCACGATCGCCAGCACCTCACCGGCCGCGATGTCGATGTCCACGCCGGCAAGCGCGTACGCGGCGCCGTAGCGCTTGACCAGTCCCCGACCGGACAGCAGCGGTGTCATGTCCGCCCCTTCTCAACTCGTTGTCACCTTGTCGGCGGCAACGATGCTGGACGAGCCCACCCCGGCACGTCGGGCAGATGGCCATCTCCTCGCCCACCACACCGGCCGATCGGCCGACCCCGGGCAGGCCGATCGGTCAAGCGGCTGGTCACGGCGCCGCTTACGGTGGGTCAATGACCAGACCGACACGGGTGCGCAGGCCTGCCGTGGTGGGTGCGGTGGCCGTGGTGGTGCTCGGCCTCGCGGCGATCGTGCTCACCGACGCGGTGGTCAACCACGCCGCGCTCGCGGTGCTCGACCTGACCTGGCGGGACTGGGTGATCGCCCACCGCACCGGCGCGTTGACGCAGATCATGGTGGGCGCGAGCCGGGCGGGCAGCACCCCGTCGCTGATCGTGGTGGCGCTGGCGGCCGCCGCGTGGCTGATGTGGCGGGGCCGGCGCGGCGACTCGCTGCTGGTGGTCGGCGGGGCGATGGGCGCGTTCGCGCTCGGGCCGCTGCTCAAGCTCGTGGTGGAGCGGCCCCGGCCGGACGTCGCCGAGCGGGTGGTGCTGGTGAACAGCTGGTCCTACCCGTCTGGGCACAGCCTCAACTCGCTGACGGTGCTCGGGCTGCTCACCGTCCTCGCGGTGCTGGAGCGGCCGGGGCGGTTGCGGAAGGTCCTGCTCAGCGCGCTCGGCGTGGTGCTCGTGGCGGCGGTCGGGTTCAGCCGGGTGTACCTCGGCGTGCACTGGCCGTCGGACGTGCTGGGCGGGTGGCTCATCGGCGTGCTGTGGCTCACGATCTGCTTCACGGTCACGCATCTCGCGCGCGGGAATACTCGTGCATCCGGTACTGTTCCGGACAGTAGTTGAGTTCGCAACTACTTTGGGAGGATGAGCGCGATGCAGTTCGGGATCTTCTCCGTCGGGGACGTCACCACCGACCCGACCACCGGCGTGACGCCGAGTGAGCACGAGCGGATCAAGGCCATGGTCACGATCGCGCTCAAGGCCGAAGAGGTCGGGCTGGACGTGTTCGCGACCGGCGAGCACCACAACCCACCGTTCGTGCCGTCCTCGCCGACGACCATGCTCGGCTACATCGCCGCCCGCACCGAGCGGATAATCCTGTCCACCGCGACGACGCTGATCACCACGAACGACCCGGTGAAGATCGCCGAGGACTACGCGATGCTCCAGCACCTCGCGGACGGCAGGGTCGACCTGATGATGGGCCGTGGCAACACGGGCCCGGTCTACCCGTGGTTCGGCCAGGACATCCGCCAGGGCATCCCGCTCGCCATCGAGAACTACGCGCTGCTGCACGAGCTGTGGCGCGAGGACGTGGTGAACTGGGAGGGCCGGTTCCGGACGCCGCTGCAGGGCTTCACGTCGACGCCGCGGCCGCTGGACGGGGTGCCGCCGTTCGTGTGGCACGGGTCCATCAGGAGCCCGGAGATCGCCGAGCAGGCCGCGTACTACGGCGACGGGTTCTTCGCCAACCACATCTTCTGGCCGGCGTCGCACTTCCAGCGGCTGATCGGGCTGTACCGCGAGCGGTTCGCGCACTACGGGCACGGCACGCCGGAGCAGGCCTACGTCGGGCTCGGCGGTCAGGTGTTCATGCGGAAGAACTCGCAGGACGCCGTGACCGAGTTCCGGCCGTACTTCGACAACGCGCCGGTCTACGGGCACGGGCCGTCGCTGGAGGAGTTCACGTCGCAGACCCCGCTCACCGTCGGCAGTCCGCAGCAGGTGATCGACCGGACCCTGTCCTTCCGGGACAACTTCGGCGACTACCAGCGCCAGCTGTTCCTGATGGACCACGCGGGTCTCCCGCTCAAGACCGTGCTCGAGCAGCTGGACCACCTCGGTGAGATCCTTCCGGTGCTGCGCACGGAGTTCGCCGCGCGGCGCGCCCCCGGCGTCCCGGACGCGCCGACCCACGAGTCACTACGGTTGGAGAAGGTGTCGTCATGAAGTTGGTGGTCGTCTCGGCCGGCCTCACACAGCCGTCGTCGACCCGACTGCTGGCCGACCGCCTCGCGGCGTCGGTCGCCACCCAGACGGACGTGACCGTCCAGGTGCTCGAGCTGCGGGACCTGGCCGTCGACATCGCCAAGAACATGGTGGCGGGCTTCCCGTCCCCCACCCTCGGCGACGCGCTGCTTGCGGTGGCGGAGGCGGACGGCCTGATCGTCGCAACGCCGATCTTCACCGCCTCCTACAGCGGCCTGTTCAAGTCGTTCTTCGACCTGGTGGAGCACGAGGCGCTGACGGGCAAGCCGGTGCTGATCGCGGCCACGGGTGGGACGGCACGGCACTCGCTCGCGCTGGAGCACGCCCTGCGGCCGATGTTCGCCTACCTCCACGCGGTGGTCGCCCCCACCGCGGTGTACGCGGCGTCGGAGGACTGGGCGGGCACCGACCTGGCCCAGCGGATCGACCGCGCGGCCGGGGAGTTGGCGGAGTTGATGGTCCGCTCCCCCGCCCCGGCCAAGCAGACCTTCATCCCCTTCGAGGAACAACTGGCAGCCCTGAAGGAGAAGACCGACTAGTTCCGCTGCTGGCTTAACCACCGACCGGCCGCCCGGCGTTACGTTCTGATCATGAACGTGTGGGCGGCCGACGCCATTCGGGTGGTCCGGGCGGCGCATCGGGACACGCCGTTGCGGGAGCTGTCCGGGGTGGTGCTCAAGGACGAGTCGGTGCTGCCGACCGGGAGCACCAAGTACCGGACGGTGGCGGCGATGTTCTGCCACGCCATCGCCAACGGGCAGATCGGCTCGGACACCCAGGTGGTCGCCGCGACGGCCGGGGCGGTCGCCGCCGCAGGCGCCCGTATCGCCACCTCCCTGGGGCTTCCCTTCACCGCACTGGTTCCCGCTCGGACGCCGCCCGAGGTGCTGGCGCGGATCGAGAGCGAGGGCGGACGGTGGGAGTTCGCCGAAGGACCGCCCGCTGGGCTGCAGACCGAAGCCAGGGCGCTCGCGGATCGTTGGGGCGGCCACTTCCTTGACCACTTCACCGACGCGGACCCGGCCGTGGCCGCGTGGCCGCCCACCATCGCCGACGAGTTGTTCCGGCAGTTGGCCGAGCCGCCGCAGTGGATCGTGGTCGGGGCGGGCACCGGCGCCACCTCCTCCGCGATCGGGCGTCACCTGCGTACCCACGGCCTGCCGACCCGCCTCGCCGTCGTCGACCCGGAGAACTCCGCCTACTTCCCCGCCTGGGCCAGCGGCGCCGACGACTACGGCACCGGCATGCCGTCCCGCATCCCCGGCATCGGCCGGCCGCGCGTCGAGCCCGGGTTCCACCCCGGGTTGCCCGACCTCGTGATTCCCGTGCCGGACAAGGACTCGATCGCGGCGCTGCGTTGGTCGCACCGCAACGGCATCGACGCGGGGCCGGCCACCGGGACGAACCTGTGCGGGGTGCGACACCTGCGGACGGCCATGGGGCAGACCGGGACCATCGTCACGATCATCGGCGACGGCGGGGCGCCGTACGCCGGCACCCACCTCGATCCCGGCTGGGTGACGGCGAAAGGGCTGGACCCCGACGACGAGTTCAGTCTGTGAGCGGCTCCCGTTCGAGGAGCAACTCGCCGCTCTACGCGAGAAGAAGAACCAGCGGACTCAACCACCACCCGAGCCTGCCGCCGGCGTCTGGACTGACTGAGCAGCGGAGGGCCGTGAGCGAAGCGAACCGCCTGAGCAGCGC
>Ga0272482_10000274_pt1 | contig 16245 bp, 6 predicted proteins | sample RVTome_8_FD_192427 | JGI IMG/M metagenome (GOLD analysis project Ga0272482, IMG submission 192427) | Soil microbial communities from uranium-contaminated site in the Upper Colorado River Basin, Wyoming, United States - RVT160D0 (version 2) ...
CGGCTGGCCCGGCGGCGCACGGTGCGCCTCGCCGACCTCGCCGACGACCCGTTCGTCGTGGGCTCCGCGACGGCCGAGGAGACGCTGCTGCGGGCCAGCCTGCCCGGCGGCTTCCAGCCGCGGATCGACCTGGTCGCCGCCGAGTGGACCGGCAAGCTCGGCATCGTCGCCGCCGGCCTCGGCGTCGCCCTCGTGCCGGCCCTGGCCGTCCGCGGCACGCCCGCCGACATCGCGCTGCTCCGCCTGCACGCCGACGACGAGTCGGTCCGCCGGGTCTACGCCGCCACCGCCGCCGGCCGCACCGCACCGCCCGCCGTCGACCGCTTCCTGACCCACCTCCGCGGGGCGGCCCGCGACTTCCGCGGCGGCCGCCGATGAGTTTGCGCGCACCGGGCCGTCTAACCGGGCAAGCACACCGAAGGAGAAATCATGACCAGCCCTGAGACGCACACCGTCGACGCGCCCGGCGCCACCGTCACCTACGACGTCCGCTCCGCCGCGGAGAGCACCGAGCCGATCCTGCTGATGATCGGCTCACCCATGGACGCCAGCGGCTTCACCACGCTCGCCGGCTTCTTCCCCGACCGCACGGTCGTGACCTACGACCCGCGCGGCACCGGGCGGAGCGCGAAGAGCGAGAGCGGTGAGTCGACGCCCGAGCAGCACGCCGACGACGTGCACCGGGTGATCTCGGCGCTCGGCGGCGGGCCGGTCGACCTCTTCGCCAGCAGCGGCGGCGCGATCAACGCCCTCGCCGTGGTCGCCCGCCACCCCGAGCAGGTCCGCACGCTGGTGGCGCACGAGCCGCCGGCCGCCCAGCTGGTCGCCGACCGCGAGGCGGCGCTCGCCGCCGTCCAGGACATCCGCGACACCTACCAGCGGGATGGATTCGGCCCGGCGATGGCGAAGTTCATCGCGCTCACCAGCTTCGAAGGCCCCGTGCCGGCCGACTACACCGATCGTCCCGGGCCGGGTGCGGCCGACTTCGGGCTGCCCACGGAAGACGACGGCAAGCGCGACGACGCGCTGCTCGGGCAGAACATCATCACGTGTACCCACTACGAGCCGGACTTCGACGCGCTCGCCAAGGCGTCCACCCGGATCGTGGTCGCGGTCGGCGCCGAGTCGGGCCAGCAGCTCGCCCGCCGCGGCGGAGAGGCCGTCGCCGAGCGGCTCGGCACCGAGCCGGTGGTCTTCCCCAGCCACCACGGCGGGTTCCTCCCGCCCGATTTCGGCTACCCCGGCCAGCCGGAGGCGTTCGCCGTGGCGCTCCGGAAGGTACTCGACGAGGGCTGAGCCCTTGACCTGATCGCCTTTTGGGGTTATTACGTGGCGATGGAGGAGCTGACCGTACAGGACACGAACGGCATCCTCCGCCAGCCGTGGGTGCGCCCCCAGCGCACCAGCTCCGGGCTGGGTTGGGAGCACCTGTACCTCTCGACCCAGCGCGAGCGGCCCTACCGGGCGTCGTTCGACGGTGCCCGCAGCCACCTGGTCATCCTGCATCTCAACGGGCCGGTGACCGTGCGCCGCGGGCACCTCGGGCTGACCCGCTCGCGCACGGTGCCGCCCGGCGGCCTCTTCGTGCACCCGGCCGGCAAGGATCTGACCGTCGAGCTCGGCGGCCAGCTCGACACCGTGCACGCGTACCTCACCGACGAGGCGCTGCGGGAGGCGCACGACGGCGCCGCGGTCGAGCTGGCCGAGGAGCTGGGCAGCCTGGACCCGCTGCTGGAGCAGCTCCTGCTGACGCTCGACGGGGTGCTGCGGCAGTGGGAGCCGTCCGCCCGCACGTACGTCGACCACCTCGGGCACGCGCTCGCCGCGCAGCTCGCCCGCGCGCACAGCGTGACCTCGCGTTCGCCCCCGGGGCCGCTCGCCCGCGGCGGGCTGAGCGAGCGGCAGTGGTCAGCGGTGCGCGACCTCGTCGAGGCACACCTCGGCGAGCCGGTGCCGCTGCGCGCCATGGCCGGCGCGGCGGGGTTGAGCGTCAGCCAGTTCGCCCGGCAGTTCAAGATCCGCACCGGCCTCACCCCGCACCGGTTCCTGGTCCAGCGGCGCGTCGACGCGGCCTGCCGGCTGCTGCGCGATACGGCGGTGCCGATCGCCGAGGTGGCGCTGACCTGCGGTTTCTCCCACCAGGAGCACCTCACCCGGGTGCTCAAGGCCTACGTCCGCACGACGCCGGCCGCGATCCGCCGCGAGCGTTTCGTGCAGTGACGACAGCATGAATTTGCAGGACCGGACCGCCGCGCCCGGCTCACACTGAGCCATGCTGTCGTTCGAGTACACGGCGCATCCCGCCCGGGTGGTCTTCGGCGCGGGCACGCTCACCCGGCTGCGCGCCGAGGTCGAGCGGGTCGGCGGCACCCGGGCGCTGATCCTGACCACGCCGGAGCTCGCCGCGGTCGCCGACCGGGCCGCCGGCGTGCTCGGCCCGCTCGCCGTGGCCCGCTTCGACGGCGTGGCCACGCACACGCCGGTCGAGGTCACCGAGCGGGCTCTCGCCGTCGCGCGGGAGCACGGCGCCGACTGCCTGGTCTCGATCGGCGGCGGCTCCAGCACCGGCCTGGGCAAGGCGCTCGCCGACCGCACCGGGCTGCCGCAGGTCGCGGTCCCCACCACGTACGCCGGGTCGGAGATGACGCCGGTCCTGGGCGAGACCGCCGGTGGCGCCAAGACCACGCGCAGCTCGCCGGCGATCGTGCCGAAGGCCGTCGTATACGACGTCGAGCTCACCCTCGGCCTGCCGGTGGCGCTCTCGGTCACCAGCGGCGTCAACGCGCTCGCCCACGCGGTCGAGGCGCTCTACGCGCCGCAGGCCAACCCGGTCGTCGACACGTACGCGCTGCGGGCGGTGGCGCTGATCGCCCGCGCGCTGCCCCGGATCGCGGCGCGCCCCGGCGACCTCGACGCGCGGGCGGACGCGCTCACCGGGGCGTGGCTGGCCGGCATGTGCCTGGGCGGCGCGGGGATGGGCCTGCACCACAAGCTCTGCCATGTGCTCGGCGGCTCGTTCGGCCTGCCGCACGCGGAGACGCACACGGTGGTGCTGCCGCACGCCATGGCCTACAACGCGCCCGCGGCGCCGGACGCGATGCGGCGGATCGCCGTGGCGCTCGGCACCCCGGACGCACCGACCGGGGTGTACGACCTCGTCCAGGAGCTGGGCGGCCCGACCTCGCTGGCCACCCTCGGCCTGGCCGAGGCGGACCTGCCGGCGGCGGCCGCGCGAGCCACGGCGCGGCCCTATCCGAACCCGCGCGAGGTCACCTCAGCCGGCGTCCACAGCCTCCTGGAAGACGCCTGGCGGGGCGGTCGTCCCACCGCCTCCGCGACGGCGCGCCTCACCGAACAGGTCGTGGCCAGCTTCGCCAAGGCGCCCGATCAGCGGGTCGCCGACCTGCTCGGGAGCCTGGTCCGGCACCTGCACGCCTACGTCCGGGAGAACGACGTCACCGAGGCGGAGTGGCGGACCGCCATCGACTTCCTGACCCGCACCGGGCAGCTGTGCACACCGACGCGGCAGGAGTTCATCCTGCTCTCCGACACGCTCGGGGTGTCCAGTGTGGTCGACGTGCTCACCAACTCGCGCACCCCGGACACGACGCCGTCGGCCGTACTCGGGCCGTTCTATTTGGACGGCCCGCCGGAGGTGGCGCACGGCGCGGACATCTCGGGTGGCCTGCCCGGGGTGCCACTGTGGACGGACGTGCGGATAACCGACCCGGACGGCGGCCCGGTGCCCGGCGCGGCCGTCGACGTATGGCAGTCCAACCAGGACGGCTTCTACGACGTGCAGCTGCCCGACCTGGAGGGGCCGGTGCTCCGCGCCCGGCTCCGCAGCGATGAGGACGGCCGGATCACGTTCTGGTCGATCCTGCCGTCGGAGTACCCGATCCCTGACGACGGGCCGGTCGGGCAGCTGCTCCGGGCCGCCGGGCGGCACCCGTTCCGGGCCCCACACCTGCACTTCATGATCTCGGCACCCGGCTTCCGCCGGCTGGTCACCCAGCTCTTCGTCGCCGGCGGCCGGTATCTGGACTCGGACACCGTCTTCGGCGTCAAGGACGAACTGATCGTCGACTTCACCGCGCACGACGGCCCGACCCCGGACGGCCGTGAGATCGACGGGGAGTGGCGGAGCCTGGAGTTCACCTTCCACTTAGGAGCGTCCGATGCCCGCTGACGTCGAGACCGACGTGCTCGTGGTCGGCAGCGGACCGGCCGGCGGCTCCGCCGCGCTGTTGCTGAGCACGTACGGGGTCGCCAACATCGTGGTGACCAAGTACGGCCGGCTCTCCGACACTCCCCGCGCGCACATCACCAACCAGCGCACCATGGAGGTGCTCCGCGACGCGGGCATCGAAGACAAGGTCGTCGCGCAGGCCACGCCGCAGCACCTGATGGGCGACACGACGTTCTGTTCCAGCCTCGCCGGCGAGGAGCTGGGCCGGCTGCGCACCTGGTACACGCATCCGCTCCGCCAGGCCGAGCACGACCTCGCCTCCCCCTCGGCGATCTGCGACATGCCTCAGCACCTCATGGAGCCGGTGCTCGCCGAGAGCGCGATCGCGCGCGGCACGTCGTTCCGCTACCAGACCGAGTACCTGTCGATGGAGCAGGACGCCGGCGGGGTCACCGCGACGGTGCGCGACCGGCTGCGCGGCGACGACTACCGGATCCGCGCGAAATACCTCATCGGCGCCGACGGCGGCCGGAGCAAGGTGGCCGAGGACATCGGGCTGCCGATGGTGGGGCGGATGGGCGTCGCCGGCAGCATCAACATCCTCTTCGAGGCCGACCTCACCAAGTACTGCGCGTACCGCCCCAGCACGCTCTACTGGGTGCTGCAGACCGGCTCCGACGTCGGGGGCATCGGCATGGGCCTGGTCCGCTGCGTGCGGCCGTGGCACGAGTGGCTGATCGTGTGGGGGTACGACATCGACGGCGCCCCGCCGGACCTCACCGAGGAGTACGCCCGCCGAATCGCGCACCACCTCATCGGCGACGACTCGGTGCCGGTCACCATCCGCTCCTCGTCCACCTGGACGGTCAACCACCAGTACGCCGAGACCTACCACCGGGGGCGGGTCTTCTGCGCCGGCGACGCGGTGCACCGCCACCCGCCGTCGAACGGGCTCGGCTCCAACACGTCGATCCAGGACGCGTACAACCTGGCGTGGAAGCTCAAGCTGGTGCTCGACGGCACGGCCGGCCCGGAGCTGCTCGACACGTACTCGGCCGAGCGCGCGCCGGTGGGCCGGCAGATCGTCGAGCGGGCCAACCGCAGCATCGGCGAGACCTCCCGCATCTTCGAGGCGCTGGGGCTGCTCTCCACCGGCGACCACGCCCAGCTGCGCCGCAACATGGACGCCCGCAAGCTCCCCACCGCCGAGGCGGAGAAGCAGCGGCGGCAGCTGCGCGACGCGATCGAGTTCAAGAACTACGAGTTCAACACGCTCGGCGTGGAGCTCAACCAGCGGTACGCCTCGGCGGCGATCGTCCCGGACGGCGGTCCGCCGCCGGTGAACCCCCGCGACGACGAGCTGCACCACCTTCCCACCACCTGGCCCGGCGCCAAAGTGCCGCACGCCTGGGTCGCCCGCGACCGCACCCGCGTGTCCACACTGGACCTCGGAGGGCGGGGGCGGTTCACGGTGCTGGCGGGAGTCGGTGGCGAGGGCTGGGTGGCCGCCGCGGCGGCGGTGGGCGCGGAGCTCGGCGTGCCCGTCGCGGCGGTGACGATCGGGCCGGGCGCCGACTACGAGGACGTGTACGGCGACTGGGCCCGGCTCCGCGAGATCGACGACGGCGGCTGCCTGCTGCTCCGCCCCGACAACCACGTCTGCTTCCGGGCCCGCACCGCCGTGCCGGATCCGGCCGCCGCCCTCGGGGACGCGCTGCGCCGCGTGCTCTGCCTCCCCCTTTCCCGTGATCCAAGCTCCGCTCGAGCGGCTACGGCCGCTTGAGCGGAGCCTCGATCACGGAGGACCGGCGCCGCCGACTAGCCCGAACGGATCAATATGGGTGGGCCATTGGGCTACCTTCGCGACGCCATCGCGCACCCCGCGCCATCACATTGACCTCGTGAAATGTGTCGATCGCACGGGACGAACCGGGCCGTCACGCACCGTTGACACACCCGGTCCCGTGGCTAGACTGCTGTCTACCGCCATCCGTGGGAGCGCTCCCATTAGCCTCCCGTGGGCGCGACACACGAGGGGACCATCTCCATTGGACACACTGTGCGTGGCCGTGGCCGCGGGCTTCACGGCAGACCCGATAGACGAGTCGCTGCGCCACTGGTGGGACGAGCTTGACGTGCCCGCGCGGGTCACCTTCGCGCCGTACAACCAGGTGTTCCAGGCGCTGCTCGACGACGCCGGACCGCTCGCCGCCAACCGGCACGGTGTCAACGTGGTCCTGATCCGCCTCGACGGGTGGCGGGAGGCCGAGGTCGACGACCTGGCCGCCGCCGTGCGGCACAGCGCGGACCGCGCGCCCGTCCCCCATCTCGTGGTCTGCTGCCCGCCGGCGCCCGGCGCCGCCGCCACGGACGCCGAGGCCCACCTCGCCGCGGCCCTCTCCGCCGATCCGCGCGCGCGGGTCGTCACCGGCGCCGACCTGGCCGCGCTCTACCCCGTGGCCGGCTACTTCGACGGGTACGGCGAGCGCTCCGCGGACGTGCCGTACACCCGGGCGATGTTCGCCGCGCTCGGCACGGTCGTGGCCCGGGCGGCGCACGCGTGGCTCGCGCCGCGCCCCAAGGTGATCGCGGTCGACGCGGACAACACGCTGTGGGACGGCGTCGTGGGCGAGGACGGAACGTTCGGCGTGCGCGTCCCGGCCGCCCGCCGGGCGTTCCAGGAGCTGCTGCTGGCGCAGCGCGCGGCCGGCCGCCTGATCGCGATCTGCAGCAAGAACGTCGAGGCGGACGTGCTCGCCGTGCTCGCCGAGCACCCGGACATGGCGCTCCGCCCCGAGCACGTGACCGCGCACCGGATCGACTGGCGGCCCAAGTCGGCCAACCTCGCCGCGCTCGCCGCCGAGCTCGACCTCGGCCTGGACTCGTTCGTCTTCCTCGACGACAACCCGGTCGAGGTGGCCGAGGTGCGCGCCGCCCACCCGGAGGTCCTCGCGCTCACGCTGCCTTCCGAGGGCGTGGTGGAGTACCTGCGGCACTGCTGGCCGCTCGACCACACCGCCGTGACCGACGACGACCGCGAGCGCGCCGAGCGCTACGCGGTGGAGGCGCGCCGCCGGGCCGCCCAGACCGCGGCACCGTCGATGGTCAGCTTCCTGGACGGGCTCGGCCTCGTGGTGGACGTGCGGCCGATGGGGCCCGCCGACCTCGCCCGCACCGCGCAGCTCACCCAGCGCACCAACCAGTTCAACCTCACGACGATACGCCGTACCGCCGCCGAGCTGTCCGCGGTGGGCGGTGCCGTCCTCGCGGTCGACGTGCGCGACCGGTTCGGCTCCTACGGCCAGGTCGGCGCGGTCGTCCACAGTGTCCGCGACGGCCGGCTCCACGTGGAGGCGTTCCTGCTGAGCTGCCGCGTGCTCGGGCGCGGCGTCGAGCACCGGGTGCTCGCCGCGCTCGGCGCGCTCGCCGCCGAGCGGGGGCTGGCCGAGGTCGCGCTCGCCTACGCGCCGACCGACCGCAACCAGCCGGCGTACGACTTCCTCACCGGGCTCCCGGGCGCGCGCCAGGAGGGCGGTGTGTTCGTCGTGTCGACAGCGCGCGCCCAAGCCGCGCGCTACGCGCCGCCCGCGGCCGCACCGGCCGACGTCGTCGCGACCGCGCCGGTGAGGGCACGGCCCGCCGACGCCGAGCGCGTACACCGGATCGCGAGCGGGCTCACCACACCCGCCGAGGTGCTCGCCGCGATCGACGGCCGGCGCGCCGCCGGCGCGGGCGCCGTCCATACCGACGACCCCACCGAGGCGCGGGTCGCGGCGATCTGGGGCGAGCTGCTCGACTTCCCGCCGGCGTCGGTGCACGACAACTTCCACGAGCTGGGCGGCCACTCGCTCGCGCTGGTGCGCTTCGCCGTCCGGGTCCGCGACGACTTCGGCGTGGAACTCCCGGTGGACGCGCTCTTCACGGACGCGTTCACGGTCGCCGACATCGCCCGCACGATCCGCGAGCACGAGTCCGCCGGCCTCGACGACCTGCTCGCCGAGCTCGAGCAGCTCTCCGACGACGAGGTCCGCGCGCTGCTCGATGCCGACCGCTGAGCCATGGGTACGTTCCTGGTAACCACGTACGGCACCAACGGCGACGTGCTGCCGTTCATCCGGATCGGGCAGGCGCTGCGCCGCCGCGGCCACGAGGTCGTGCTGCACACGCACGAGTACTACGGCGCCACCGCCCGCGCCGCCGGCCTCGACTTCGTGCCGGTGGACACCGAGGAGGAGTACGCCCGGACCCTCCACGACTCCCGGCACCTGCTGCTCGACGTGCTCGCGGACGTCGACCACCTGGCCGAGTTCTACGAGCGCAACGGCCTGTGGGAGCAGATCCGCCGCGAGTACGAGGCGATGGCCACCCTGGTCCGGGAGCGCGGGCCGGGCCAGGTGGTGGCGGTGAGCCGGCACACCTCCGGCCTGTCCGCGCTGATGCTGCGCGACGCGTACGGCGTGCCGGCCGCCTGGCTCGCCCTCTCCCCCACGCTCTTCATGGCCGTACCGCTGACCGAGCGGCTCTTCCCGCGCACGCTCGCCGGGCCGGCCAGCCGGGTCCGCGCCGCCGCCGGGCTGTCCGAAGTGGACGACTGGGCCGCGTGGCTCTCCTCGGCCGACCTGCAGATGGGGCTGTGGCCGCAGTGGTTCGACCACGCCGGCGACCGGGCCCCCGCCGGCGCGGCGCTGCCCGGCTTCGTCATGCACGACGACGCGGAGACCGGTGACCTCCCCGCCGAGGTAGCCGAGCTCGTCGCGGCCGGGCCCCGCCCGGTGCTGCTGACCGGCGGCTCAGGGCAGCTCCTGCACCGGGAGTGGTACCGGGTCGCCGCCGAGGCCTGCGCCCGGACCGGCCGGCCGGGCATCCTGGTCTGCCGCCACCGCGACCTGCTTCCCGAGTCGCTGCCGGAGGGCGTGATCTGGCAGCCGTCGCTGCCGTTCCGCACGCTGATGCCGCAGGTCGCCGCCGTCGTGCACCACGGCGGCGTGCTCACCTGCGCCCGGGCGATCGCGTCCGGGGTGCCGCAGGTGATCCTCGCGCACGGCACCGACCGGCCGGACAACGCCGCCCGCCTGCGGCGGCTGGGCCTCGCCGAGTGGCTGCCGGCCGCGCGCTGGACGCCGGAGGCGGTCGCCAGCCTGCTCCAGAAGGTGCTGGACGATCCGGGGTACGCGGCCAGAAACCAGGAGCGGGCGCCGCTCGTCGACTCCGCGGCGGCGGTCGAAGCCGCTTGCGATCGTCTGGAAGGACTGCTGGGCACAACGGCGCGCCCGGTCTCCCACGCCCGGGTCAAGGAGGTCTCCGTGCGCGACCGGATCCAGCGGCTCTCGCCCGAGCAGCGGGCCGCGCTCCTCAAACGCCTGCGGCCGGTGCCCCGTCCACCCCGGACGGAGGGCGCGGAGGAGTTCGAGTGCTCGTACCACCAGCGGCGGGCCTGGCTCGCCGCGCAGGTGGACCCGGACGGGGCGAGCGCCCACGTGGCGACCGCGATCCGGCTGCGCGGGCCGGTGGACGTCGCCGCCCTCGCCGCCGCCGTCGACGAGGTGGTGGCCCGGCACGACGGCCTGCGCGCGGTGCCGGTCCCGGGCACGGAGGAGCCCCGGCAGCGGGTCGTCGGCGGCCTGCGCGCCCCGTTGCGGGTCGAGCCCGCGAAGGGCGTCGACGAGGTCCGGGCCGAGCCGTTCGACCTCACCCGCGGGCCACTGGTCCGGATGGCGCTGCTCCAGGACGACGTCTTCCTACTCGCCGGCCACCACTTCATCATGGACGCGGCGTCCCTGGGCATCGTCGCCGGCGAAGTCGCGGCCGCGTACTCGGCCCGGGTGGCCGGCGGCCCGCCGCCCTTCGAGGGGCCACCGGTGCAGTACCCGGACGTCGCCACGCACCAGCGCCGCCGGCTCGCCGGAGGTGGGCTGGAGCGGGCGCTGGCGTACTGGCGCTCCACACTGGATGGTGCCGGCCCGCCCGCCGCGCTGCCACTGCCGCCGCCCGCCACCGAGCGGGCGGGCACCGGCGAGGCGGTGCGCATGCTGGCGCCCGACCTCGCCGAGCGGCTCGCCGTCGCGGCCGGCGGGTCCGGGCGGCTCAGCCTGGCGCCGGTGCTGCTGACCGCGTACCAGCTGCTGCTCGGGCGCTACCTGGGGCGAGGTGACGTGCCGGTCGGCGTCTTCGTGGGCGGCCGCGCCGAGGCGGGCACCGAGCGGGTGGTCGGCGACTTCACCAACATCGTGGCGGTCCGCGCCGACCTGGGTGGCGAGCCGGAGTTTCCCACGGCCGTGCGGCGGGTCAGCGAGGCGTTCGCCGGCGCGCTGGCGCACCAGGACGCGCCCTTCGAGGCGGTCGTCGCCGCACTGGCCCCGCCGCGGGTGCCGGGGCGGCCGCCGCTCGTCGGGTTCGGCTTCAGCATGCAGGACCACCGGCTGCACGACATCCCGTGGGCGGGGCTGACCGCCGAGGTGCTGCCGGTCCCGGCCGGACACTCCCATGTGGACCTCACGCTCATCGCGATGCCGACCGCCACGGGCGAGGTCAAGCTGGTCTTCGAGTACCCGGCCGGCCGGTTCGCGGCGGAGGCGGTGGAGGCGCTCGCCACGCGCTACCAGGACCTGCTGCGGCTGCTCGCCGGGGCGCCGGGCCGCCCGGTCGACGAGGCGGTGCTGGCGAGCGTGCCGGAGCCGGTGGCGGTGCCGATGGCGGCCGCCGCACCCCCGCCCCTCCCGGTCGCGTACGTGCCGCCCCGCACCGACGGCGAGGAGCTCGTCGCCGGCGTTGTCGCCGAGGTGCTCGGCTTGGAGAAGGTCGGCGTGCTGCACGACTTCTTCGCGCTGGGCGGCCACTCGCTGCACGCGATGCGGGTGGTCGGCCGGATCAACGCGGCGACCGGCCTGGACGTGCCCGTCCGGCTGCTCTTCGCCCATCCGACGGTGGCCGCCTTGACCGAGGCGCTGGAGGAGCTGGCCTCATGACGTCGGCGCTGGCGCGGCGCTGGAACGCGGCTCCGGCGATCACACGGTGCCTCGACGGCAGCCCGCCGCCGCTGTCGTACGCGCAGGAGCGGATGTGGTTCCTGGAGCAGTACGCCCCGGGCACCGCCACCTACCACATGTGGCTGCCGCTGCGGGTGGCCGGCCCGCTCGACACCACCGCCCTTCAGGCCGCGCTGGACGCGCTCGCCGCCCGGCACGAGAGCCTGCGCACGCGGTTTCCGGCCACTGTGGACGGCAAGCCGGTCGTCGAGGTGACCGCGCCCGCGCCGGTGCCCCTCGACCTCCGGCACGCCGCCGACGAGGCGGCCGCCCGCGCGGCGCTCACCCGGGCGGTGGCGGAGCCGTTCGACCTCGCGGCCGGGCCGCTCTTCCGCGCCACGCTGGTCGCGCTCGCCCCGGACGACCACGTGCTCTGCCTGACCATGCACCACATCGTCAGCGACGGCTGGTCCACCGAGCTGATCCTGGACGAGCTGGGCGCGCTCTACGACGCCTCGCGCACCGGCGAGCCGGCCGCCCTGGCCGAGCTCTCCATCGGGTACGGCGACTGGGCCCGGTGGCAGCGCGCGCTCGGCTCGACCGAGCGGGACCTGGCGTACTGGCGGGAGCGGCTGGCCGGCGTGCCCGCCCTCGATCTGCCCACCGACCGGCCCCACCCGCCGGAGCAGACCTCGGCCGGCGCGGTGCACACGTTCCGGCTCGACGCCGCGCTGACCGGGGCGCTCGGCGCGGTCGGGTGGGCCGGCGGCGCGACCCCGTTCATGGTGCTGCTGGCCGGCTTCCAGGCCCTGCTCGGCTGGTACGCCGGCCAGGACGACTTCGCGGTCGGCGTGCCGGTCTCCGGGCGCGGGCAGCCGCAGGCCGAGGGCCTCGTCGGGCTCCTCGTCAACACCGTCGTGCTCCGCGCGGACCTCGACGGCGACCCGTCCTTCGCCGAGCTGGTCGGCCGCGTGCGGGAGTCGGCGATCGACGCGTTCGCGCACCAGGAGCTGCCGTTCGAGCGGCTGGTCAGTGAGCTGAAGGTGACCCGGGACGTGCGCCGGCCACCGGTCTTCCAGGTCAGCTTCGCGATGCAGAACTACACCAAGGGGCGGGACGGCCGGCTCGGGTCGCTCGCGGTCACACCGTTCGACGTGGCGCCGGCGACCACCCGGCACGAGCTGGCGCTGTACCTGCACCACGACGGCGACGAGCTGGCCGGCACCGTCACGTACAACACGGACCTCTTCGACGCACCCACCGTCGCGACCCTCTTCGCCCGCTACACCACCCTGCTCCGCCAGGTGTCCGCCGCCCCCGAGGCGCCACTGTCCGCTCTGGACCTGCTGGCGCCCACCGAGCACGAACGGCTGCGCGCGCTCGGCGACGGCGGCGCGCCGGACCGCGAGGCCGGGCTGCTGACCGGTGGGTTCGACGAGTGGGTCGCCCGGACCCCGAACGCGGTGGCCGTGGTGCACGGCGCGGACGCGCTGACGTACGCCCGCCTCGACCGGCTCGCCAACGGGCTGGCGGCGCGGCTGCGGGGGCTGGGCGTCGGCCCGGAGTCGCGCGTGGGCATCTGCCTGGCCCAGTCCACCGCCTCGGCGGTCGCCGTCCTGGGCGTGCTCAAGGCCGGCGGGGCGTACCTGCCGCTCGACCCCGAGCAGCCGCCGGCCCGGCTGGCGTACCTGCTCGCCGACGCGGGCGCCGAAGTGCTGCTCACGTCGGCGGACCTGGCCGCCCTCTTCGCGGGGTACCCGGGCCGGGTCGTCACGGACGTGACCGGCGGTGAGTCCGGGCCGCTCCCGCCGGTCGCCCAGCCCGACAACCTCGCGTACGTCATCTACACCTCCGGCTCCACCGGCCAGCCCAAGGGTGTGGCGGTGCGGCATCGCCAGCTCGTGCGCTACCTCGACGGGATACGCGAGCGACTGGACATCGTGGACGGTGCCGCCTACGGGCTCATGCAGTCGCTGTCGTTCGACTTCGCGGTCACGATGTTCTACCTGGCCCTCGCCACCGGCGGCAGCGTGCACCTGATCCCCCGGCGGGCCACCGCCCAGGAGGTCGCCACCCAGCTGGCCGTGGCGCGGATCGACTACCTCAAGCTGACCCCGTCGCACCTGGCCGCGCTCGCCGCCGAGGTGCCGGCCCGCGACCTGCTGCCGCGCCGCGCGCTGCTGCTCGGCGGCGAGGCGTCCCGCGCCGACTGGGCCCGGGAGCTGGCCGGCCTCTCCCCCGCCGCCGTCATCAACCACTATGGACCGACCGAGGCCACGGTCGGCGTCACCACGTACGAGGTGCGGCCCGACGCCGACCCCGGCTCGGTCACCACGCCGATCGGCCGGCCGCTGCCGCACGCCCGCGTGCACGTGCTCGACCGCCTGCTGCGCCCGGTGCCGGAGGGCGCGGTCGGCGAGCTCTTCCTCGGCGGCGACCGGCTGGCCCGGGGCTATCTGGGCCGCCCTTCGCAGACGGCGGATCGCTTCCTCGAGACGGAGGCGTACGGCCGCCTGTACCGCACCGGTGACCTGGCGCGCTGGCTCCCCGGTGGGGACCTGGAGTTTCTGGGCCGGCGCGACCACCAGGTGAAGCTCCGCGGCTACCGGATCGAGCTCGGCGAGATCGAGGCCGTCCTCGCCGCGCTGCCCGAGGTGACCCAGGCGGCCGTGGTGGTGCACGGCGAGCGGCTGGTCGCCTACCTGGAGCGCGCGCCCGCTCCTGACCTGCCGCTCAGCGAGCTGCGGGAGCGGCTGGGCGGGACGCTGCCGGAGTACATGCTGCCGGCCCAGGCGGTGTGGCTGGACGCCCTGCCCCGGATGGCGCACGGCAAGGTGGACCGGGCCGCCCTGCCCGCGCCCACCCTGGAGCCGGGCGGCGCCTTCGCCCCGCCGGACGGGCCGGTCGAGGAGGCGATCGCCGAGGTCTGGCGGGAGCTGCTCGGCATCGAGCGGGTCGGCGCCGACGACGACTTCTTCGCGCTGGGTGGGCACTCGCTGCTCGCCATCCAGGTGGTGAGCCGGCTGCGCGGGCGGCTGCCGGCCCCGGTCTCCGCGATGGACCTCTTCAAGCACCCGACCGTGCGCGGCCTGGCCCGCCTCGGCGCGGCGGCCGGGCCTCGCCCGCTGCTGCACGAGCTGACCCGCGGCTCAGCCACCGCGATCAGGTCGATCGTCTGCGTGCCGTACGGCGGCGCCAGCGCGGTCGTGTACCAGCCGCTCGCCGACGCGCTCCCGGACGGGGTGCGGCTCTGGTCGGTCGCGGTGCCCGGGCACGACCTCGGCGTGGCGGAGGAGGCACGGCCGCTCGACGAGGTCGCCGCGCGGGTCACCGAGGAGGTGCTGAGCCGCGTCGCCGGCCCACTCGTCCTCTATGGACACTGCGGCCCGGGCGCGGCGCTGACCGTCGAGATCGCGCGGCGGCTGGAGGCCGCCGGCCGCGCCGTCGACGCGGTCTTCCTCGGCGGCGTCTTCCCGTTCGCGCGGCCCCGGGTGGCGTCGCTGTTCCGCTTCGACCGGCTGCGTTCCGACACCGTGTACGCGAACTGGCTCCAGTCGATGGGCGCTGACGTCGGCGCGCTGGAGCCCGCCCAGCGGCGGCACCTGATCCGGGCGATGCGGCGGGACGCCGAGGAGGCCGAGGCGTACTTCACCCGCCTGCTCTCCTCCCGCGTGGCGCCGCTCGACGCGCCCATCGTCTCGGTCGTCGGCGAGAAGGACCCGGGCACCGACTTCTACCAGGAACGCTTCCGCGAGTGGGGCTTCCTCTCCCGCCGCACCGGCCTGGTGGTGCTGGACGAGGCGGGGCACTACTTCCTGAAGTACCGGGCGGCCGAGCTGGCGGACATCGTCACCGGCCCGCCCCCTTCCGCGCCCCCCACGGCCGCCCGGGTCGACGGCCCCCGGCCCAGCATGGGGCGCTTCCTCGCCATCGCGGCCGGCCAGCTGGTCTCCATGACGGGCACCGCGCTGACCGAGTTCGCGCTGCCGATCTGGGCGTATCTGGAGACCCAGTCGCTGCTGCGCTTCGCGCTCTTCGCCGTGGCGGGCGTGCTGCCCGGCATCCTGGTCGCGCCGTTCGCCGGCGCGCTCGTCGACCGCGCCGACCGGCGCCGCGCGCTGATCGGCGCGAGTGTCCTGGCCGGGCTGATCCAGGCCGCCCTCGCGGTGCTGCTCGCCTCCGGGGCGCTCGGCTCGGCCGTCCTCTATGGACTGCTCGCCGCGCTCTCGGTGGCGCTCACCCTGCAGCGCCTCGCGTACGTGTCCGCGGTGCCCCAGCTCGTGCCCAAGCACTACCTCGGCCACGCGAACGGCGTGGTGCAGCTCGCGACCGGCGCGGCGCAGTTCCTGGTGCCCCTGGTCGCGGTGGCACTGCTGCACTCGCTCGGCATGCTCGGCATCCTGCTGCTCGACGTGACCAGCTACGCCATCTGCGTGGGCGTGCTGCTGGCGATCCGCTTCCCCCGCACGATGGCGTGGCGGCGGCGGGAGACCGTGCTCGCCGAGATCCGCGGCGGCTACCACTACTTCTTCCGCCGCCCCGGGCTGCGCGCGATGCTGCTTTTCTTCGTCGGCCTCAACGCACCCCTCGCGGCGGTCCTCGTGCTGGTATCCCCGCTCGTCCTCGCGGTCGGCTCACTGGCCGACGCCGGCCGGGTGGCGATGGTCTCCGCCGCCGGTGCGGTCACCGGCGGCCTGGTGATGGCGCTGTGGGGCGGCCCCAAGCGACACCGGATGCGCGGCCTGCTGTGGGCGGCGGCCGGCATCGCCGCGGCCGCCGCGGTGACCGGCCTGCGCCCGTCGGTCGCGCTGATCGCCGCCGGCACGTTCTGCCTGTCGTTCGCGCTGGTGCTGGTGAACGGCGCCTGGATCACGATCATCCACACCAAGGTGCCGCAGCGCTTCCACGCCCGCGTGATCGCGCTCAACCAGATGGTCGCGCTGTCGGTGCTCTCCTTCGGCTACCTGCTCGCACCCCTGGCCAGCGCGGCGCTCCAACCACTGGTCAATGTGGACGGCCTGCTCGCCGGCTCGGTGGGCGCGCTCATCGGCACCGGCGCCGGCCGCGGCACCGGCCTGCTGTACCTGCTCT
>Ga0272482_10000275_pt1 | contig 16243 bp, 13 predicted proteins | sample RVTome_8_FD_192427 | JGI IMG/M metagenome (GOLD analysis project Ga0272482, IMG submission 192427) | Soil microbial communities from uranium-contaminated site in the Upper Colorado River Basin, Wyoming, United States - RVT160D0 (version 2) ...
TGTCACTGTCGTCGAAGCCCTTGGCCTGCCACCACGTCGTGTTCGCGTAGCGCAGGCCGTTCTGCAGGATCTGCATGATCCGCCGTGAGTCCGCGTCCGCCGGTGCCGGCCGGGTAAACCTCGACCAGTCGATCGGCGCGACGGCTGGCACCGGCGTCGCCGACCCTCCCCTTCGGACGGTGGTGTAGACGGGGGTGTCGGTGGGGGTGCCGTAGGCGAACTCGGTGGTGGCGTTGCCACCCGAGACCGAGTCGCGCAGCAGCCACTGGCCATGGCCCCGGTAGATGCCCAGGCCGATGCCGCCGGCACCGTCCCAGTTGCCGACCATGGGCAGGTCCCCGGCCCGGCCGTAGGCGACCTGCTGGTCGGCGTTGCCTCCGGCGAGGGTGTTCTTCAGCAGCCAGGCGCCGTTGCGGAACACACCAGGTGTGTCGGTGCCGTTGCCGTCCCAGTCACCGACGACCGGGATGTCGGTGGCGGTGCCGTAGCCGAACTGTGCCTGCGCGGCACCGGGGGTGAGGCTCTGCCGTAGCAGCCAGGCGTTGCCACGGACGACGCCGAGGCCGATACCGCCGGCGCCGTCCCAGTCGCCGACGACGGGCACATCGCCGTCGCGGCCGTAGGCGATCTGCAGGTCGGCGGCACCACCGCTCAGGGTGTTCTTCAACAGCCAGGCGCCGTTGCGGAACACCCCTGGTGTCTTCGTGCCGTCGTTGTTCCAGTCGCCCCACACCGGGATGTCGCCGGCGACCCCGTAGGCGAAGGAGATCTGGGCGTTCCCGCCGCCGGCCGAGGTGCGGACCAACCAGTTGAGGTGACCGGCCGACACCCGCACCACCGCTGCCCGGTCCGCTGTCACCGGGGCCGCGGTCGCTGATGCCGGCACAACCCCGACACCCGCGATGGCCAACGCCACCGCCAACCAGCGCGTCAACGTGGTCATGACCCCCACCAAAGGCCTGGCGCCGCGCACCCGGACCGGCACGGCGCGTACGAATCTCGACGGGTGCCATTGAGGCACGTGCCGCGGGCGAACGGTCCCTATGACGTCATAGGGATGGCGTGACGGCAGGCAGAGGCAGGTGCCGGAGGTTAAATGTTGGTCAATCGCCGTCGATAGCGGATAGCGGGGAGCCATAGGATCGGCCGCGCAACGCGATAAACCGCCCCAGGACACGGAGACCGATGGACACGGTGTTGGTCCAATTCACTGATGCGCGCCGTCGGCTGACCGCCCGCGTCGTGGAGATCGGCGGCACCATGCGGTTTGGTCGAGGTGAGCCGGCGGTGCCGGTCGACGTCGCGCTGGACGACCCCGGTGTGCCACGGCTGGCCGGCGAGATCGGTGCCGTCGGTGACTACTGGACGCTGACCAACCTGAGTCGTGATCGCACCTATGCGGTGGAAAACCCTGAAGGAGCGGGCGAGCACATCAAGGTGCCCGCCCGGCGGATAGCTTCGCCCATCCCGTTCGAGTTTTCCCGCGTGGTCCTGCCGGTGCGGCAGACGTTCGTCAGCTTCTACGTTTTCGCACCGCGCCACGCGTACGCCGAAAACCACAGGGAAATGGCCGAGGCCGGTGAGCCCACGCTCGCCGCGTTTCCCCTCGACGAGTCGTCGAAGTACTTTCTGGTGCTGGTCGCGCTCTGCGAGCCGCGTCTACGCGACGAGTCGCATGTGGACATCCCGACGGTGGAGGCTGTCGTCGAGCGGTTGCGGTCGCATCCGAGCTGCGGGTCACTGTCGACGGCGGCGGTGACGTTTCACATCGACTATCTGGCCCGGGTGAAGCTCCGCGTGAAGGACGACTCCGTGGACGGGGCGTCGAAGCGGCTGGAGAGCAAGCGGGCGGCTCTGGTGTCGCTGGCGCTCCGCTTCAACCTCGTCGGCGAAGACCACCTCCGGCTGCTGCCGCACCGGAGCCGCACCATGGTCGCCGCGGGCAGTCATGCGTACCGGTGACGGATGGTCGGTCGACGTCCCTTATGGATACCGGGTCGGCGGGTGGACCGTCGGTGCGGCGATCGCCAACGGCAGCTGGGCGAGCGTGTACGAAGGGCGGCGCACCGACTCGCGCGGGTCCAAGAGTGTCGCACTCAAGTTTCTCGCCACCGGCACGGTGACGGCACGCCAGCTGCGCCAGGTGCGTGAGATGGCCGACCGTGAGCTCCGGTTTCACCGGCACGCGGACCACCGGCACATCATCCGCTGCTACGAGGTGCTCACCGTCGACGACCCGCGGCGCCCCACACTGGATGGCGCTGTCGTGCTCGTGATGGAGCGAGCGCAACGGGCGGTCGTCGACGTGCTCGCGGAGCACGCCGGGCGACCGACGCCGGCCGCGGCGAGGATCGTGGAGGACGCCTGCGCCGGCCTCGCCTCCATGCACGAGCGGGGCTGGGTGCACGGGGACGTCAAGCCCAGCAACCTGCTCATCATGAGCGACGGTTCCGTCCGCCTCGCCGACTTCGGGCTGACCGCCGAGCTCGAAGGCACGCACGCGTACCTGCTTCCGTACGCGTCCGCGAGTTACGTCCCGCCGGAGCGCTGGACCGAGCGGCTGGTCGAGCGGGGCACACCCGTGCGGCCGACCGCCGACATCTGGGCGCTCGGCGTGACCGCGTATCAGCTGTTCACCGGGCACTTTCCGTTTCCCGGATCAGACCAGCGGGCGCACGCGCTCGCGGCCTGCGAGTACGCGACGGGCCGGGTGCCGCTGATGTTTCCGTCGCATGTGCCGGCGGGATGGCAGGACGTGATCCGGCGCTGCCTCGCACCGACCCATGGCGACCGTGCCCAGTGGGACGCGCCGGCGCTGCTCACCACCATCGCCGCGCTACGGCGGCACCAGGGCCGGGCGCATGGTCCGAGCCCTCGGCCCCGGCGGACCGCCCTGAAAGTCGGCGGTTCCGCCGCCGCGGCGGCCGTGCTGGCCATGACCGTGCCGGCCGCCTGGCGCTGGCACGGTGCGCCGGCATACCGCGAGCCGGCGGCCGTCTTCATCACCGAGCCGTCCCCGTCGATGGGCCGGGGATTGGTGGCCGACCCGCCGGACAACCTCGCACTCGCCGCCGCGTCAGGCGGCCAGGCGGCGGTCTTCGCGAGCTCGCATCAGGGCGCCTACCCGCCCGCGAACGCGGTGGACGGTGTGCTCGGCACGTTCTGGGTGAGCGGCGGACTGGCGCCGGGTGAGGGCCCCACGCCGAGGCGTCCGGTCGCCCTGATGGTCGACCTCAAGGCCCGCACCACCATCAGCACCGTGACCGTGAGACCCAGGCCCCAGTACGGCCCCCGGACCTACGCCATCCAGATCAGCGACGACGGGCGGACGTGGCGCACAGTGGCGCGGGTAGAGGACGCCGCCGACTCGGCGATCACGACCGACGTCGGGGCGTCGTCCGGACGCTATCTCCGATTGTGGATACTGGAGTCGCGCGACGTGCGAGAGCCGAGCCGCAACGTACAGATCGCCGAGCTCGAGGCGTACCGCTAGCCGGCGCCACCGGCCCGGCGGGTCGCGCCCGAGGTCGCCGGCACGGAATCATTACCACGATGACGATCGGAACGAACCCGGCCGGCCAGCCCGCCGCCCTCGCCGAGGCGCCCGTGCGCCAGGCCCGCAACTCCGCCGCCTTCTGGGCCGCGACCGGTCGGTCGCGCGGCCATGAGGTGATCCGCCGCCCCGGCTTCCTCGCCGTCGCGGGTGACGAGCGCGCGGGCGTGCGCGTCCTGATCCAGGAGCCCGACCTCGCGGCGGACGAGTTGGCCGAGATCACCGACCTGGCGAGGCAGGCCGCGGGGCCGGTCGACATCGAAGATCCGTTCAGCTCGACCGATCTGGGCCACCTGGGCATGCGCAGCTGGCAGATGCCCGTCATGCTGCGCCAGCCCGGCCCCGTCGCCGCACCGGCGATGGACGTGACCCGGGTGCGGAAAGAGGACGATCTACACGCGGCCGAGCGGGCTGTGATCGCTGGCTTCGAGCTGACCAGGTTCGAGCCCTACCGTGGCGGCGAGATGTTTCCCATGGCGCTGCTCGACCAGCCGGGCGTGGACGTGTTCGTCGCCCACCTCGACGGCGAGGTCGCCGGGGCAAGTGTCACCGTCCTGGCGGACGGGTTCGGCAGCCACTACTGGGTAGGCACCCCGCCGGCTTTCCGCTCCCGAGGCGTGGGGCGGGCGGTGATGCTCGGCTCCCTCGCGCATCTGGTGGACGTGCCGGTCACGCTCACGTCCTCGCGCCTGGGCCGGCCGCTGTACGAGTCGCTCGGCTTCACCGCCGCGGCCCCGTCGACCTGGTGGGCCTCGACGTAGGACCCGTTGCGCGCTCACCGATGGCACCGCGGACGGTCGCCGTCCGTCGCTACCGCAGATGAACACCGGCCGTTACGGGCCGGTCGGTCACTGTCCCAGCAGCGCGTTCAGCGCGGCGACATCGTCGTCCGGGACCCCGCTGAGGAGCTCTTCGAGGTACGCGCTGTCGCGAGCGGGGTCGCCCGTCGCGTGCCGCTCGCTGGCCAGCCGGATGCCCATCGCGAGCGTGCGAAGCGCGTTGTCTCGCGCGCGCCGGTTTCCCCGGCTGGTGCGGACGGCCTGCGCGGCCGACCGGAGCGCCTCGTCGAGCGGTCCCTCGTCGTCCTGGTGGATCGAACGCAGCTGCAGCGCGACCGACAGGTTGTTGAGGTAGGGCGAGCGGTTCGGGTCGCCCGGACCGGTCAGCTCCAGTGCCGCCCGGCTGTGCCGCACCGCCTCGTCGATGTCGGCGCCGTCCCGCGCGAGCTGGAAGCGCATCCGCAGCACGTTGCTGAGGTTGTCGAGGGCGGTCGCCCGCTCGGGGCCGGGCTCGGGCTGCGCCTCGACGGCGGCCCGGCCGGCGCGCACCGCCTCGTCGAGGACGGCCGGGTCGCCGGTGTCGGCGTACCGGAGCTGCGCGGCCCGGCTCTGCCCGAGCGGTTTGTCCGCATCGCGGACCGGGTCCTCCGCGGCTGGCGCGCCGTCCGGATCGCCGAACAGCTCCCACCGCAGCCGCAGCGCGTCGGTGAGGTTGGTCGAGGCCATCTCCCGCGCGTCGTCGTCGATCGACGGGTCGGCCGCCAGCGCCTCGAGGATCCGCACGCCGTGGTCGACAAGCTCCCGGTCGCGGGTCTCCTGGCCCAGCGTCAACGCCGCGGCGGCTATCCCGGCCAATTCGTCGGCCTCGCCGTCGGTGATGTCGAGGATGAGGTCGCGGCACAGGTCCGGCGGCACGACCGCCGGCGCGATGCCCACCAGCCAGCGCAGATACGAGTACGCCTGGGCGAGGTCGGGGTGGTGGTCGTCTCCCGGCGCGGCGAGCGCCTGCCCGCGGGCGAGGTAGAACCGCCCCACCGCGCCGATGACCTTCAGCGGCGTCAGGTCGGGGATGACCCCCGGCGCGAGCGCGGTGCCGGCCGCGTCCGCCAGCGCGTCGACCCGCTCCCCCACGTCGACCGCCGTGACCTGCGCCGGATCTCCGGTTTCGGCGTACCGCTCGAGGAGCGCTTCGATCTCGGCGAGCCCCTCCCGCAGGTCGACTTCCACTCTGGCTACTCCTGACGCTCGCCGATCAGAATCATTCTGGGGTACTCACCCGGCAGCACAAGGTACTTGATCGGGTGTATTCGGACCGGCGAGGATTGCGGCCGTGCAGCCGAGGCGGAAGGAGTCGTGAGCGCGCTGATGTCGCCATCGAGGAAGGGCATCGCGCTGCTGACACTCGTGGCCGCCATCGGCGCCGGATGCGACACGTCGGCCCTCAAGGAGGCCGAGGCCGAGGCGGCGTACGAGGTATCCGGCACCGTCACGGCGGTGGATGTGGCCGGCCGGTCGGGCTCGGTCGAGGTCGTCGCCGTCGACGGCCCGTTGCGGGTCCGGGAGCGGCACGTGTACACCTCCGTGCCGCCGCTGACCAGCCACCGCGTCGAGGGCGGCACCCTGCACCTGCTCGATCGCGGCTGTGGCAAGCAGGCCGACGCCGCGGGCCCGTGCGCGACCCACTACCGCGTCGAGGTGCCCCGCGCGGTCGCGGTTACCGTCAAGGTGGGCACCGCGCCGGTGACGGTCACCGGAGTCACCGGCGCGCTCGACCTCACCACCGAAGTCGGTGCCATCAACGGCTCCGACCTCGCCGGGGCCACGAAGGCGACCACCAGCGTCGGCGACGTCGAGCTGCGCTACGCGGCCCCTCCATCCACAGTGGATGTCACGAACGATGTCGGCGCCACCCGCCTCTTCCTGCCGGCCGCCGGCAGGTACCGGTTCCAGACCCAGACCTCCGCCAGCGCGGTCGTGGACCTCCCCAGCCGCCCGGACGCGCCCAACGCGGTCACCGTGCGCTCCAGCACCGGCGAGGTGACCATCGGCCCGGCGTAGCTCAGCCGGTGAAGGGCTCAGCTCAGCCGGTGAAAGGGCTCAGCTCAGCCGGTGAAGGAGTGCGGGCCGAAGCGGGCCCAGGCCACGAAGCCGGCCAGGGCGAGGTAGGTCAGGTTCACCGCGATCACCTTGGTCTCGTGGCGGCGCAGGTGTGTGATCATCGCGCCCACCATCAGCAACGCCACGCCCGCGGCGGCCAGCGGCACCAGGACCGGCGCGACGTCGAGCGCGGCGGGCAGGATCAGGCCCACGGCGGCCAGGACCTCGAGGGCTCCGATGGCCTTGATGGCGCCGGCGCTGAAATCCTCGGTCCATCCCCCGCCCGGGGAGGCGGCCAGCTTCCGCTTGGGCAGGAGCAGCTTGATGGTGCCACCGGCCAGAAAGGCGAGGGCCAGCACACCGGCGACGATCCATAGAGCGGTGTTCATGAGGGGTCACTGAGCTTTCTGTTCGCGGGATGGTGCTCGTCGCACACCTCGACGAGGCACGCCCGCGGATTGTGAGGCGACGCCTGCCGGTTGACTCCGCAGATCATGGAAGGCGAGGATCTCACTCGACGCTGGCGCGGTGTCGGCCGGAGGAGGGGGATGTCCAAGCCGCTGCTGTCCGTGCCGCAGCCGGCCCAGCCGGCGCTGGAGCTCGGCCCGGACACGATGATCGTCTGCGAGAGCCTCGTCCGCATCTACCAGACCGGGTCGATCGAGGTACAGGCGCTCCAAGGGCTGGATCTCGTCGTCGACCGCGGCGAGATGATCGCCGTCGTCGGGGCGTCCGGATCGGGCAAGTCGACGTTGCTGTCCATCCTCGCCGGGATCGACGCCCCCACCGCCGGGCGGGCGCGCGTCGACCGGTCCAACCTGCTGGCGATGTCGCGGGCCGATCGCGTGCACTACCGGCGGCACACGGTCGGGTTCGTGCGGCAGCAGACGGCGAGCAACCTCGTGCCGTACCTGACCGCGCGGCAGATGGTCGACCTGCCGATGACGGCGGCCCGGGTGCCGGCCCGCGAGCGCCCCGACCGCACCGCCGAGCTGCTGGACACCCTCGGTGTCGCGAGCTGCGCCGACCGGCGTCCCGCTGAGCTGTCCGGCGGCGAGCAGATGCGCGTCGCGATCGCGGTGGCGCTCGCCAACCGGCCCCGCGTCCTGCTGGCGGACGAGCCGACCGGCGAGCTGGACGGGGCCACCTCGACCGAGGTCTTCGAGGCGCTGCGCACCGTCAACCGGCAGTTCGCCGTCACCGTCGTCGTCGTGACCCACGACCCGGCGGTCAGCGGCCAGGTCGAGCGGACCGTGGCGATCCGCGACGGGCGTACCAGCAGCGAGGTGCTGCGCCGCACCGCCACCGCCGCGGACGGCGGCACGCACGTGATCGCCGAGGAGTACGCGGTGATGGACCGGGCCGGCCGGGTCCAGGTGCCGCGCGACTACCGCGAGGCGCTGGCGCTGACCAGGCGGGTGCGGCTGGCGCTCGAGGCCGACCGCGTGGAGATCCGCCCGGACACCGGCGGCGACGCGTGACGGGTGACCTTGTCACGGTGCGCGGTGTGCACCGGCGTTTCGGCTCCGGACCGACCTCGGTGCACGCGCTGCGCGACGTCTCCTTCGACGTCACCGCCGGCACCATGGTCGCGCTCGTCGGCCGGTCCGGCTCGGGCAAGACGACGCTGCTCAACATCATCGGCGGCCTGGACCGCCCGGACGCCGGCACGATCGTGGTCGACGGCACCGAGGTCACCACCCTCGACGAGGACGGCCTGTCCCAGCTGCGGCGGGCGAAGGTCTCCTACGTGTTCCAGACATTCGGGCTGATCCCGGTGATGTCGGCGGCCGAGAACGTCGGCGTGCCGTTGCGGCTGGCGCGCGTTCCCACGCAGGAGCGTGAGCGGCGGGTCGAGCTGTTGCTCGACCTCGTCGGCCTGGCCGACCACGCCGAGCAGCGTCCGGACGAGCTCTCCGGCGGCCAGCAGCAGCGGGTGGCGATCGCCCGGGCCCTGGCCGCCTCGCCCCGCCTGCTGATCGCCGACGAGCCCACCGGGCAGCTGGACGCCGAGACCGGCCTGTCGGTGATGGCGCTGCTGCGCGGGGTGGTGGAGTCCGAGGGCGTCACGGTGCTGGTGTCCACGCACGATCCGGTGATGATGGAGCTGGCCGACCGGATCATGCGGATCCACGACGGGCAGGTCGAGCCTTGACCGTCCGGGACAGCCCGTGCTGAGACTGCTCGCCCGCCGCGCCCGCGCGCAGTGGCCGCTGCTGGCCGCCCTCCTGGCGGTCGTCGCGATCGGCACCACGCTGCTCGGCACCTGCGCCCTCCTGGTCACCCGCACCGGGGATCAGGCGCTGGAGGTCGTGGCGGCCCGCGCGGCCCCCGACGACGTCAGGGCCACCGCCTTCACCGTCACCGTTCGCGCCTCGGACGCGGCCTCCGTCGCCACCGACACCCGCGATGTGCTGACCACGGCGCTCGCCCCGTTCTCCGCCGCGACCGCCACGCGCGCGTCGTCGGTGAACCGGTCGCTGCCGGCCGGTCCCAAGACGGACGGGTTCGCGGCGGAGACCTACCTGTCCGGCCTCGATGACCTGCCAAACCGCGCCGTCCTGTCCGCCGGGCGCTGGCCGCGGCCGGCGACGGACCCCGCGGCCCCGCTGGAGGCCGTCGTCCTCGAGGCCACCGCGCGGATGCTCGGGCTCGCCCCCGGCAGCCGGGTCCACCTCGGCGGGGAGCTGGCCATCGAGCCGGCCCCGCCGCTCGACGTCACCGTCGTCGGCGTCGCGCGGCCGCTGCCGGGCGCCGGCTGGGAGCGGGATCCGCTGTTCGGGGCCGGCTACGACTTCGCCTTCCAGGGCCAGAACCCGCAACCCGTGCACGCGTACGGGCCGTTTCTCGTCGACCTCTCCGACCTGTTCGCCAGCGGCTCCCTCATCGGCCGGCTGGAGGTCACCGCCCGTCCCGACCTGTCCCACGCCACCCTCCCTGACCTGGACGCCGTCGCCGCCAAGATGTCCGGTGCGGACCGCCGGCTGGAACGCGTCCTCGGCGACCGGGTGCGCATCCAGCGCGTCGAATCCGCACTGCCGCTGACCCTGCGACATGCCCGCGACCAGCAGCAGGTCACCGCCGCCGCCGTGCTCGCCATCGCGGTACTCGGCTGCGTCCTGACCGCCACCGCCCTCGCGCTGGCCGGGCGGCTCACCGCCGGTGTGCGTACCGAGGAGACCGCCCTGCTGTCCGCGGTGGGCGTGAGCGGCCGCCAGTTCGCCGCCGCCGCGACCATCGAGGGTGGCGCGCTCGCCCTCCTCGCCGCGGCGGTGGCGATACCCGCCTCGTCCGCCCTGCACGCCGGCCTGACCCACCTGTCGCCGCTGGCCGGCGCCGGCCTCGCCGTCGGTCCGGGGGTGAACGCCACGCAGGTGCTCGCGGTCGCCACCGGCGCGCTGGCGCTCGCGGCGGTGCTCGTCGTCCTCGCGATCCGGCGCACGGTGGGCGGCGGCGAGCGCCGCCACCGGCGCGAACTGCTCGCCCGCTCGGGCGCCGACCTGCTGCTCGTGGCGTTCGCCGCCGCCGGCTGGTGGCAGCTCAGCAGCCAGCCCACCGGCTCCGGCACGCGTGCCGACGCGGTCCGGGTGGTCGCCCCCGCGCTGCTGCTGACCGCCGGTGCCGCGCTGGCGCTGCGGGTGGCGCCGCCGGCCCTTCGCGGCCTCGACCGGGTGGCGCGCCGGGCCCGCGGGCTGGCGTTTCCGCTCGCCACTTTCGAGGCCGCCCGCCGGTCCCACGCGATGGCCGCGGGCCTGCTGATCGGTCTGGCCTGCGCCGCCGGCACGTTCGGGGTCGCCCTCAACGCCACCTGGGCACGCTCGCAGCACGACCAGGCCGACCTCTCGGTCGGCACCGACCTCGCCCTCGCCCTGGCCGCCGCGCCGGTCCCGGGCGACGGTGCGGCGGTCAGCGCGGCGACCGGGGGCACGGTCAGCCCGGCGACCGATCGCGGCATCGCGGTCGGGCAGTGGATCGGCAGCGCCGGCGACCCGCCGCGGCTGGTCGCCGTCGACACCGCGCGCGCCGGATCGCTGCTGCGCGGCCGGCTCGACGGCGAACGCACCTGGGCGGGCGTGGGTGCCGCCCTCGCGCCTCCCGCGGCGGTCGACGGCATCACCGTCCCGGCCGGGGCCGCGCTGTCGATCACCGGGACCTCGACCAGCACCACCCCGATGGCCGTGACCCCTCGGCTGCTGATGCAGGACGCCACCGGGCTGCGTACGGCGTGCACCGGCGAGCCCATCCCGCTCGACGGCTCGGCGCATCGCCTGCCGGACTGCGCGCCGGTCGACGGCCTGCGACTCGTCGCCGTGGCCCTGCCGCTCTCACCCGCGGAGGCCAGCGGCGACATCGCCGTCACGCTCACCGTGCCGGGCGCCGCACCCGCGTCACCCTGGACCGCCATCTCCGCCCCACCCATGCCCAGCCAGCTCGCGCATCCGGCGGTCGCCGTCGCCGCCGCACCCACCGGCGCCCAGCTGAGGATGACGGCGAACGTGCGGATCGCCGGCCCGGACACCGCCGCCCGTATGCTCGTCGCCGCCGCCTTTGCCAACCCTGGCCCGGTGCCGGTCGCCGTCTCCGAACGATTCGCCGACGAGCTCAACGTCCACAAAGGATCCCCGCTCAGCGTCTCGATCGGCACCACACCCGTCGAGCTGACGATCGCCGAAGTGCTGCCGACCGTCCCGTCCGCACCTGGGGCCGCCGCGATCCTGGCCGACGTGGACACCCTCTCCCGCGCGCTGGTGGTCAGCGGCGACCTGGAGTTTCCGGTCGACGCGTGGTGGGTCGGCAACCCCACGCACGTAGACGCCCCGCTCCCCGGCGCCGCCACCTCCCGCGAGGGCGAGACCGCGCGGCTCCTCGGCAGCCCGCCCCGCGCCGGACTGCCGGCCGCGCTCCGCCTGCTGATCCCCGCGACCGCGCTGCTGCTCTTCGCCGGCGCGATCCTGCACCTGACCTTCGACCTGCGGGTACGGGCCGTCGAGGTGGCGCGGCTGCGGGGCCTGGGCATGTACCGGCGGGAGATCCGTGCCGTCCTGCTCGGTCAGCACGCCGGCGTGCTGCTCCCGCTGGCGGTGGCCGGCGCGGTCGTCGGCGCCCTCGCCACCCGCCTCGTCGCGCCGTTCATGGTCCGTTCCGACACCGGGGCGGTGCCGATCCCCGCCGTCGTGCCCAGCTGGCCGTGGGCAGCCGAGGCCGCGCTGATCGCCGTGCTGCTGGCCGGGTACGCGCTCGCGGCGATCGCCGTGGTCGTGGCCCAGTCCCGCCGCGCCGACGCCGCGCACCTCAGGGTGGCGTCATGATCAGGCTCACCCGGCCGCGGCCGCCCGCCATCCACTGGCCCAGCGTGCGCGGCCGGGCCCGCGCCGACGCCGGGCCGCTGCTGCTGGCCGCCGCCGTCGTCATGGTCGTCACGCTGCTCGCCTGCGCGACACCGCCGCTGCTGCGCGCGGCCGCCGACGACGCGGTACGCGACGCGACCCGCGAGGCCGGCCGGGACGCCGACGTCCTGGCCCACGCCCGGTGGGAATACGACGACGGGCTCGGCGGGCGGATCCGCGCACCCCACCTCCCCGAGGACATCGACGACTTTCGCGACCGGGCGAAGGCCGCCCTCGACCCCGGCCTGCGGGCGGTGCTCCAGGCGCCGGTCGCCACGGTCACCAGCCCCACCCTCAAGATCACTGACGGCAGCCTGCTGCGCACCTTCCAGCTCAGCTACCTCGTCGACGATCGCGGTCCGTTCAGCGAAACGCAGGTCTCCTGGATCGCGGGCGGCCCGCCCGCGCCGGCGGTGCCACCGGAGGACGCGCGCGTCGCGGCCCCCTACAACGGGCCGCCCTGGCCGGTGCAGGTCGGCCTGTCCGAAGCGGACGCCGCCGCCCTCGGCCTGGGGCCCGGCGACCGGATCCCGCTCGCCGACGAGTTCCGGCGGATCAAGAACGTCCAGGTCAGCGGCATCTTCCGGGCGACCGACAGCACCGATCCCACCTGGCGGCTCGCGCCGTGGCTGCTGCGGCCGGTGTCCGGCGCGGACGGCGTGGGCACCACCCGGCTCGGCGGCCTGCTCTCCCCCGGCTCGCTGCCCGACGCCCGGCTCGCCTTCGACCAGGACGAGCTCGATCGCACCGTCCGCTTCTCCCCCGACCCGGACACGCTCGGCTCGGACTCGGCCGAGGCGATCACCGCGAGCCTCGCCACCCTCAAGGCGACCTCCGGTGCCTCCAGCATCGGCGACACGACGCTGAAGTGGGAGTCGCAGCTCGACCTCGTGCTGCGCGAGGTCCAGACCCGGGTCAACGCCGCCTCCGCGCAGGCCTCCGTCCTGCTCACCGGCGTGCTGGCCGGCGCGGTACTGGTCCTGCTGCTCGCCGCGGACCTGCTGATGCGCCGCCGCCTCCCGGCGCTGGCCACCGCCCGGCAGCGCGGGGTCGGCTTACCCGACCTCGGCGCCGAGCTGCTGGTCGAGTCCGTCGGGGTCGCGCTGGCGGCCGCCACGGTCGGGCTCGCGCTGGCCCGACTGGTCACTCCCGCTGTCTCCTGGTGGTGGGCGGTCCCGGTGGCCCTCGCCGCGGCCGCCGCCGGCCCGGCGTTCGGCACGCTCTACGCCGGCCGGGCCACCCGCGACCGGCGCGCTCCGGCCAACCGGGCCGCGCGGCGCTGGATCCGCCAGACCCACCAGCTGCGCCGCGCGGCGCTGGAGGCCGCGGTCGTGATCGCCGCGGTCGCCGCGCTCGTCGCGTTGCACCAGCGCGGGATCGTCCCGGCCACCGCCGGCGGTGCGACCGGCCCGTGGTCCACTCAGGACGGTGGTGCGGCGCTGCCGGCGGGCGCGCCCGCGCTGGGTGTCATCGCCGGCACGCTCGTCCTGCTGTGGCTGCTGCCCGCCGGGACCCGCCTCGCGCTGCGGCGGGCACTGCGCTCGCGCCGGCCGCTCGCGGTCTTCGGCACCGCGCGGGCCGCCGCGACGTCGGCGCGCGCGCTGCCGCTGCTGGTGATGGCCGTCGCCGCCGCGCTGGCCACGTTCGCGCTCACGCTCGACGCCACCGCCGACCGGGGGCTCGCGGACGGCGCCTGGCGGACCGTCGGCGCCGATGCCCGCATCGACGTCAACCCCACCTCGGGGGTCGACGTCGACGCACTGGCGCGGAGCATCGCCGCGGCGCCGGGCGTCCGGCAGGCCGTCGCGGCGCAGGTCATCGACAGCGCGCGGGTCACCACCGACGCCACGCTGGTCACTCCCCGCGTGGTGATCGTGGACGCCGCGGCGTTCCAGCGGCTGCTTGCCACCACCCCACTGCCGGACGCACCGGCGCTCGCCCAGCTCGGGGCGGTCCGCCAGGGCGACGTGCCGGCGCTGGTGCGCTCCGGCGACGGCAGCCTGCGGCCCGGCATGCGGCTGCGGTTGCCCCGCGACGACGACGCGCCGGCCATCGGGCTCACCGCCGTCGGTACGGCGCCCGCCGTCGGCGGCACCGGCGATGTCGTCATCGTGGACGCCGCGGCCCTCACCGCCGCCGGCGTGCCAGACGTCCCGAACACCGTGTGGGTGACCGGCCCCGGCACGGCGCGGGCGGTCACCGCCAACACCCCCGCCGCGACCAGCGCCGTGTTCCGCGCCGACCTCCTGCACGAACGCCGCGCGGCGCCGCTCACCGCCGGCCTGCTGCGGCTGGCGGGGATATCGACCGCCGCCCTGCTGGCCCTGGGACTGCTCGGGCTGGCGCTCGGCGCGGCCGCGGGCGCACCGGAACGGTGGCAGACGCTGAGCCGGCTGCGGACCCTCGGCCTGCGGGTGCGGGAGGCCCGCTGGGTCGCCGCGGGAGAGCTGCTGCCCCCGGTCGCGGTCGCCGCGGTCGGCGGCCCGCTGCTCGGGATCCTGCTCGCCCACCTGACGTTCGGCCCGCTCGCGCTGCGGCTGCTCGTCGGCTCGGACGGCGACCCCGCGGTGACCGTGCCGTGGTGGGGCGCCGCCCTGCTCGCCGTCGCGTTCCTGGCGGCGGTCGCCGTCGTCGTGCCCGTCGAGTCGGCCCTGCGCCGCCGGCGGCGACTCAGCGAGGTGCTCCGCGCGGGCGGCTAGCGCCCGCCGTCGGCACCACGCTTCGGCGCGTAGCGCGGCACGTACTCCTGGCCGCTCAGCTTCTGGATCTCCGCCATCAGCTCGTCGGTGACCGCGCGGATGTCGGCGGGCCGGCCGATGCGACCGGCGACCTCGATCGGCCGGCCGAACCGGAACGTCACGCGGCTCCCGACGCGCGGCAGGCGGGCACCGACCGGCTGGATCTTGTCGGTGCCGAGCACGCCGACCGGAACGATCGGCACCTCGGCCTGCCGGGCCAGCCGCACCACGCCGGTCCGCCCCCGGTAGAGCCGGCCGTCCGGCGAGCGGGTGCCCTCCGGGTAGATGGCGACGACCCCACCCGCCCGGAGCACGGGGGCGGCGGCGTCGAAGGCGGCCAACGCGGCCCGGCCGTCGCCGCGCTCCACCCGGATCGCGCCCATGCCGTTGACCACCGCGCGGGTCAGCCAACCCCGGGGGCCCTTGCCGGCGAAGTACTCCGCCTTGGCCCAGAACGCGATGTGCCGGGGCACGACAGCCGCGAGGAAGAACTCGTCGGCGACCGACAGGTGGTTGCCGGCGAGGATCACGCCGCCCTGGCCCGGCACGTGCTCCAGCCCTTCCACCACCGGGCGCCAGCACAGCCGCAGCAGGTTACCGGCGGTCAGCTTGGCCAAGCCGTACAACGGGCGCATAGACAGTGTCTACCACTTGAAGTAGACAGCGTCTACCGGTGTGATCCTGAACCGGAGTCACCCCAGGCGGCGCACCAGCACGAGCCGGGGGCGGGTCAGCAGTGCGGTGGCGAGCACCGCCACGACCGGGGCGACGAGCACCGTGATGGCGAGCGGCAGCCACGGCACCCGCCACTCCAGGTTGTCCCGGAAGGCGACCAGGCCGGCCGCGCGGCCACCATGGCGAGCTCGCGCCGCTGGCGGCGGGCCCCGATCGCGAAGGCCGCGCCGGTCAGCAGCGCACCTGCAGGGCGGCGAAGCCGACCACGAGCGTGAAGGCCGCCGCCCGCACGGCCAGCTCCGCAGCGCTCAGGCGCAGATCGCCGCGGTACATCGTGTTGAGCGTGCCGCCGCACATCTCCGCGCCTTCCGGGGTGGTCTCGCACGTCATGGCGGGGACGCCGCGCGGCGACCAGCCCTCGCCCCCCGGTGGGAGCTTCACCAGCGTGTGCCGGCCGCTGCCGGAGAGCGGCTGGTCGGCGGCGGTGAGCACGAGCGGGATGCTCAGCTCGCGGGCCGCGTCGATGATGCCCACGATGGACCGTTCGCGCGGCGGCGCGCCGACCGCGAGCGTGTCGCCGACCCCGGCACCGGTGGCCTTCGCGAGCGCGGCCGAGACGGCGGCCTCGCCCGGCGCCTTTGTTACCGCCGTCTGGGGGTGGCGCCCCGGGCGTTGGTCTGCTTAGGCCCATGCGGGTCGATGGCCGTCGGGATGGCACCGCTTAGGCGGGGTGTGCGCGGTGGTGGCGAACAGATCGTGACTTTGGCGCTTCGCGAGCGGGGTGGGTCGTGCTCTCGCGGAAGCTGTCGAGCTGGGCGCATTGATGCGCCCAGCTCGACAGCTACTGACGCTCGTGCCCGGCGCCTGGAGCTGAACTCGCGGCCGCGGCGCGGGTTGGGCTTGGCCCGCGGAGCTGGCAGCGGAGGTCGGGGGTCTCGGCGAGCGCTGGCGAGCCGCCGACCGCAGCGGTGCCCGCGGGAGCATACGGAGCCGCGACTGACCCGGACCGGGGCA
>Ga0272482_10000277_pt1 | contig 16197 bp, 13 predicted proteins | sample RVTome_8_FD_192427 | JGI IMG/M metagenome (GOLD analysis project Ga0272482, IMG submission 192427) | Soil microbial communities from uranium-contaminated site in the Upper Colorado River Basin, Wyoming, United States - RVT160D0 (version 2) ...
GTTCCGGGTGTTCAGCCGTTGAGGATCTCGGCCTTCAACCGCTCGTACTCCGCGGCGGAGACAGCGCCGGAGCGGTGCAGCGCCGCGAGCCGCTCCAGCCGGTCGAGCCGATCCTGCCCCGCGCCGCCGTCCGCGGGCCGTGCCGTCCCCGCCCGACCGTCCGCGGGCCATCCGGCGGCCCGCGCGTTGAGCGCGTCGGCGAGGCGGGCGGCCTGCTCCGCGCCGCGTTCGCGCCCCGTCGGGACCCGATCCCACCGGATCTTGAACCGCGTGGGGTCCGAGCGCGAGGCCACGATCGGCAACTCCATGCCCGGCCAGGGCCACTTGGACATCTTCACCAGGTACGTCTCCCGCACGACGACCGAGGGCACGCCCGGCACGGTCACCACCAGGTGCATCCCGCACGCCGCCGAGCCCTGCCCATCCGGCGCGCCGGTCGCCGACACCACGCGCGCGATGCCTTCGACCGGATCGGAGATCCGCTTGAAGCGCCCCAAAATACCCATAGCCCAACCTTCCCCGTGCCCGTCGCGCCCCGCAGACTAGCTCCCGCCTGCCAATCGCGGTGCCCGTCGATGGACGCCGCGATGTTTCTTAAGGGAGATTTGTCCCGGTCGCGGATCTGGCCCTCGCCTGGGCCTGAGGGAGTTTGGCCCGTTCCTGGTGGATGGCCACGCCGGCGACGACCAGCAGGACGCCGGCCGCCTCCGGTGGGGTGGGGATCTGGGCCAGCACGACGATGCCGATGATCGTCGCGGTGGCGGGCAGCAGCGACACCATCAGTGCGTAGGTGGCGCGGGACAGCCGGGCCATCGCCAGCTGGTCGGCCACGTACGGCACGACCGAGGAGGAGAAGCCCACGCCGACGCCCGCGGCCAGCGCGACCGGATCCGTGAACGCCGGAATGGCGCCCGCGCCGCCGATGGGCAGGGCGATCGCGGCGGCGATCAGCATCGACAGCGCCAGGCCGTCGATGCCGGGCACCTTCTCGGTACTGGCGACGCGGTGGCCCAGCACGATGTACGCGGCGAACAGCACGGCGTTGGCCGCGGCCAGGGCGATCCCCAGCGGCTCGCTGACCAGCCGCACGTCCGTCAGCAGGTACACGCCGCCGACCGCGCAGGCCAGTGCCGCCACGTTGCGCCGGGTGCGGGCGGCGAACGCGGCCAGCACGATCACCGGGAGGAACTCGATCGCGGCGACCGTGCCGAGTGGCAGGCGCTCCAGGGCGAGGTAGAAGAGGCTGTTCATCAGCGCCAGCACGGCCGCCCACCCGACCAGCAGGGCGCGCGTGGGCCGGTCGAGGTGGCGCCACAGCCGCCACGGGCGCCGCCACAGCGCGAACACCAGCGCGGCCGACGCGATCCGGAGCCACGCCACGCCGAGGGCGTCGACGCGGGCGAAGAGCAGCACCGCGAACGCCGGGCCCAGGTAGTGGAACACCGCGCTGACCGCGAAGTAGGCGTGCGGCGGCACGTGCCGTTTGGTTTCGACCGCCAGTGGCATGCCTCTATCCTCGAAAGCGCAGTCGCCTCAGACCATGCGTCATCGAAGGAGAGAGGGGCGCTTTGATGAGCATCCGCGCACCCCGACCGCCGTCCGGCCTTCCTGATGGAAAGTCGCTCCTCGACGAGACCAACCGGCGGCTGCTCGACGCCCTCAACGAGGACCCCCGCGCCAGCGCGGCCGAGCTGGGCCGGCGGATCGGCATGTCCGCGCCGGCCGTCCGCGAGCGGGTCGCCCGCCTGGAGGAGGCGGGCGTCATCCGGGGGTACCGGCTGGATGTCGATCCCGCCGCGATCGGCCTGCCGGTCTCGGCGTGGGTCCGGGTGCGGCCCGGCCCGGGTCAGCTGCCGAAGATCGCGGAGCTGGCCGCCCGCACCCCCGAGGTCAGCGAGTGTCACCGCATCTCGGGCGAGGACTGCTTCCTCGTCAAGGTGCACGTGCCGGCGATCGACGCCCTGGAGGGGGTCCTCGACCAGTTCCTGCTCTACGGCCAGACGATCAGCTCGTTCATCGTGTCGACGCCGGTGGCACCGCGAAACCCCGCCGCGTCACGGACGGCGTAACCCCCGCGCGTCCTGGCCACCCCCGCTACGACAACCCGGAGTGGGCGTCGCGGGTGTAGCCATTGATGAGGACGTGGAGGGGGGCACGGGGTGGCCGGAGACGAGGGCTTCGAGGACTTCTACCTGGGTTCGCGGCACCGGGTGGTGACCTTCCTGTACGCCATGGGCGGTGACCGCGGCGCGCGGCGGCGGGGACGGCGGACCCGGCTCGCACTGGTGGCCGCGGCGGCCGTGGCCGTCCTGGGTGCCTCCGGCGGGATCGCGGTGGCCCAGCTCGACCGGACGCCGGCACCCGGCCACTCCCCCACCCCCGTCCCGCCGTCGACGCCCTCCACCTCGCCGCCGCCGACGCGCCGGCCATTCACGCCTCGACCGGCCACCGGCGGCCCGCTGACCGACGCCCTCTTCCTGCGGCCGGACGACGTCGGGCCCGGCTACCGCACGGCCAGCGGTGCCGGCGACTGGTCGCTCGAGTTCAGCGCCTCGGCGCTCGGCTGCCGGTCCGCGCTCCGGCCGGTGCGCCCGCTGGCGTCGGCGGAGCGGGACCTGATCCGCGGCGCGCCGCAGGCCGACGACCGCGTCTCCGAGTCCGTCACCCTGTTCGGCACCGGCGACGCGGCCGGTACCTGGCCGAGGTGCGGGCCCGCGTCGAGGCCTGCGAGGCGGGCGGCGGCCGGGAGATCTCGATCGCCGCTCGCGACTTCGCCGGCCAGGAGGCGCTGCTGGTGGCCGTCGACTACGGCGGTGGCTTCACGACGCACCACGTGCTGGCGCGGCAGGGTGACCTGGTGGCCGAGTTCTTCGTCAAGCCCGGCCTGGACCGGCCGGCGCTGCAGGGCCTCGGGCGCACCGCGGCGGCGCGCCTCTGCGCCGGCACCGCCGCCTGCTGAGCCGCCGGTCAGGGGCCGAACGTGAACGCGTACGCGCGGAAGCCGGGCTGGCTGGTGATGAGCGTGAGCTCGTGGTCGTCGCGGGAGGCCCCGTCGACGAGGCGAAACATCGCCGGCCGGTCGACGTGCGCCAGCCCGCCGGGGGTGAGGTCGGCGCCGCGCTCGGCGCCGATCGGCTCCCCGTCGAGCAGCACCGTGACCACGCCCTCGCCGGACGGTCCCGCCTTCGCGACGAGGTTGACCTCGCCGGCGTTGAACGGCAGCACGATCTGCCCGGTGCCGCCGGCCAGCTCGACGTACTGCCCGCGCGTGTCCCAGTCGCCGTCGAGGGTGAAGGCGCCCGGCACCCGCTGGTACACGCCGAGGTAGGTCTCCTCGGTGATCCCGGCGTAGGAGGGCTGCCCGTACGCCGCGTACGACGCCGACTCGGCGGTGACCGGCGGGAGGTCGGCGGCGGGCAGGAGCCGCCGGATCTCCGACTCCACGGCGTCGTACGCGCCCTCGCCGATCCACCGGTCGACGAACCGCCCGTCCGCGTCGAAGAGGTACTTCGCCGGCCACGCGAAGTTGTCGACGGCCCGCCAGACCGTGAAGTCGTTGTCCAGCGCCACCGGATATCCGAGCCCGTGGTCGCGCACCCCGCGCTCGATATTCTCCACGCTCTTGCCGAACTCGAACTCCGGCGCGTGCACGCCGATCACGACGAGGCCGGCGTCCGCGTAGTCGCGGTGCCAGGCCTTGACGTACGGCGACGTGCGGATCCAGTTGACGCAGGTGTACTCCCAGAAGTCGACCAGGACCACCTTGCCGCGCAGGGCTTCTGGCGTCAGGGGCGGCGAGTTGACCCACCGCTCGACATCGAAATCGGGTATCCGGACGGTCATCGCCACTCAGGCTAGCCCCGTGCCGGCCCGCACGCGCCGGAACGCTCAACCTCAGCAGCTGTGTGGCTGGCAGGCCGCCGGCGCGCGGAGGCCCGCGAAGACCGGAAGGATGTGCCGGGCCAGCAGGTCCAGCCACCGCGCGCCGGCGCTGTCGGGCAGCCGCAGATAGACCCGGGCGGCGCCGATCGCCTGGTACTGCCCCAGGGTGGCGAGCAGCTCCAGCGACACGTCGCCGGGCCGGCCGTCGGGCCGGTGGTGCGCGGTGAGCGCCGCCGAGTGCCGCAGCGGCGTGCGGCCGGGTGTCCGCCGCTCGGTGTGGGCCCGGGCGTCGTCGGCGTCCCAGAACATGCGGACGGTGCGGTCCAGCCCGCGAAACGGCACGTTGACCTCGTTGGCCCAGCGGGCGGCGAGGTAGCTCGTGGTACGCCGGCCCGGGCCGGAGACGATCAGCGGTGGCCCCGGCCGCTGGGCGGTCACGACGGCGGGATGGTTGAGCACCGTGTGGTATCGCCCGGTGAAGGTGAAGCGTTCGTGATCGGGGGTCCACCACAGGCCGGTGAGCACCGCGAGGGTCTCGTCGAGCCGGGTGAACCCCTCCAGCATCGGCGGCAGCAGGCTCCCCGAGCGGCCGCCACCCGCGCGGACCGCGGAGAGGCCGAGCTCGAGCCGCCCGCCGCTGCGCCGGTCGACCGCCGCCGCGGCCAGCGCCACGTCGATCGGCGAGGTGAGGTGGGCGGGCTGGAGCAGCACGCCGATCCGCACCCGGCGGGTGCCCCGCGCGATCGCGGCCATCGTCGACCACACCTCGTCGCCGCTCTGCCCGATGTGGACGGTGCCGCGCCCGGCGGCCGGCGCCGGCACGAGCAGGCCGTGAAACCCGTAGTATTCGGCGGCCTTCGCGAGCCGGACGAGCCGCCGCGTCGTACACCTCCCTGGCGAGGTGGTCAGCCACAACTGCACGACGACGCGCTCCTTCCCGCCACGGGCACGCGACGCATCCTCCTCCGATTCGGCTCCGCTGCACAGCCGGCGTACGGCGGAGTTATGTCACTGCCGCGGCACGCGATGGGAGATGGCGCCCCCGCTAGACGGACGCGAAGGCCAGCGCGACGAGGGGCCAGGCGCCATGGCGTCCCTAGAGCGCGACGAGCACCGAGGCGTCGACCGGGGCGATCACCGTGGCGCCGGGTGGCACGACGATCGTCAGCTGTACCCGGCGGCCGCGGGCGAGGTCGTCGGGGGTGCAGATGTAGCGCTCGGTGAGCATGAACTCCCACCCCGGGTCGCGCGCGCACACCCGCGGTCCGCGCCGCTCGCCCTGCACCACCAGCGTGGTCAGGGCCGGCCACGTGTCCGCCCCCACCTCGATCACCGCCGGCCGGCCACCCGTGTACCGGTCCAGGGCCGCCATCACCGCGGGCATGCCGGGCGCGTGCTCGGGCAGCTTGCGCAGTGCCGGCGCCGCGCTGCCGACGCCCAGCGCGCCGATCACCACGGCCGCCACCAGCCACGGGTGCGCCCGCCGCGCGAGCGGGGTCGAGGCGGCCGCCGCCACGATCACGAGCAGCAGCACCAGGGGTACCGCCCGGGTGAACTGCCCGACGTAGGTGAAGCGCAGGTCGTCGACGCCGCGTACCACGTACCCGAGGAAGAGGATCGTGGCCAGCGCGCAGGCGCAGATGGCGGCGGCGAGGAAGCGGCGCGCCGGTCCGGCCGCCAACCGGCGCACGAGCAGCGCCGCGCCGCCGAAGTGCGCGACGAAGGCGACCGCGCCGAGCGCCGTGCCGGTGGCGTAATAGCCGAGGACGTACCGCGCGACGCCGGCCGGGCTCGGCGTCGAGGCGGCCCCGCCGTAGCTCAGGTAGCGGCCGAACTCCCCCGGCCAGTGCAGCAGCAGGTGGAGCACCATCGGCAGCGCGAAGAGCGCGAGCACCGCGCCGGCCCCGATCAGCGCGCCCCGGGCGGCGCGCCACCGCTCGCGGGCGGTGCGCCACGAGACCGCGACCGCGGCGCCCGCGATGACCGGCCCGAACATCAGGAAGCTCACGTGGCCGTGCACGAGGAGCCCGGCGGCGAGCGCCAGCGCGGGCAGGTGCGCGACCCGGCCGGCGGCGACCGAGGCGGCGGCGACGAGCAGCAGCACGAACGGCGCCACGTACAGGTCGGGCATCCACGCCGAGGCCAGCATCGCCGGCTTGACCGCGAAGTAGAGCAGGCCGGCCGCGCCGCAGAGGGCGGTCGCCCGCCACGAGGCCGTCCAGCTGTGCACGATCGCGAGGCACAGCCCCAGGAGCGCGGAGTTGAGGGCGAGCAGGGCCAGCCACTGCCCGTTCCACGGGGCGGGCACGGCGCCGAGCAGGTCGTAGAAGAGCCACTCGCCGAACGCCTGCACGTAGAAGAACGCCGGCCCGGGATGGTGGAACCGGAACCGCGAGTAGTTGCCGACCAGCAGCTCGAAATGCTTGGCGTCGGCGGTGATGATCGAGTTGGCCGCGAAGTCGCCGCGCTCGTACACGGCCCGGTCGAAGACCGCCGGGTTGCGCACGAGCAGCAGCGTGAAAAGGGTCGCCGCCGCGGCGGCGAAGACGGTGGGGTCAAGCCTCACCCGCGGCCGGACAGCGGCCCGTTGCTCGGTCACGATCCGCTCCGCTCCCCCGTGTGGACCGGAGCGGATCGTACCCGGACCGGGCCGGCTAGTCGCGCCCCACTCCGGCGCCCACCGGCTCCCGTACCGGCGCCGCGGGTCCCGCCCGCGGCCGCAGGAGCAGCAGCACCGTGACACCGGCGACCGCGGCCAGCACCGCGCTGAGCAGGAAGATCCGGTCGAGGCCGGCCGCGTACGCGGCGCGCAGGACCGTGGCGGGCGCCCGCCCCAGCAGCTCGTGGTAGCCGCCGCCGGTGAGCCGCTCGGCCGTGGCGCCCGGCTCCGCGACGCCGCCGTCGCCGGCCAGGACCTGGCGGGCCCGCCCGGTCACCACGGTGGCGAGGACCGGCAAGGCCAGGGCGTAGCCGAGCTGGCGGAAGGTGTTCGACGCGCCGTTGGCCATGCCGGCGCGCTCGGGCGGCACCACGGCCAGCGCCGCCGAGGCCAGCACCGGTGTGCACAGGCCCACCCCGACGCCGGTGACGCACAGCCCCGGCACCAGCGCGTGCCAGCCGGTGTCCGGCCCGACCAGCGTGCACAGCGCGGTGCCGGCGGCGATGAGCAGCAGCCCCCACCCGATGGTGTGGCGCGGCGGCACGGCGTGCAGCAGGCGGCCACCCGCACCGGCGACCACGAACGCCACCACGGCCAGCGGCGCCAGCACCAGCCCGGCGGTCATCGCGCCCAGGCCGAGGACCGACTGCGCCCACAGCGAGATGAACACCAGGTTAGCGAAGGCGGCGGCGGTCAGCGCCGCGGCGCCGAACATCAGCACGGCGAACGCCGGCCGTCGGAACAGCCGCAGGTCGAGCATGGGGTTGGCCCGGTGCCGTTCGAGCAGCAGGAAGACGATCGTCGCCGCGACCGCGCCGGCCAGCACGCCGACCGTCACCGGGTCGCCCCAGCCCGCGTCGCCGGCGCGGATGAGGCCGTAGACGGCGAGCGTCGCGGCGACCGTGAAGCTGGCCACGCCGGGCACGTCGACCCGCCCGGCGGACGTGCCGCGACCGCCGGGGATGCCCAGCCGGGCGAGCACCACGGCCGCCACGGCGACGGGCAGGTTGACGAAGAAGATCGAGCGCCAGCCGACGTGCTCGGTCAGTACGCCGCCGAGGATCGGGCCGGCGGCGGCCGCCGCGCCGTTGGCCGCGCCCCACACGCCGAACGCCACCGAACGGTCCCGGCCGGAGTAGGTGGTGGAGAGCAGGGCGGCGTTCGTGGCGTACATGGCGGCGGCGCCGAGGCCCTGCACACCGCGGGCGGCGATGAGCACGCCGGTGCTCGGCGCCAGCCCGCAGGCCAGCGAGGCGACCGCGAAGACCACCAGGCCGGCGATGAACACCCGCCGGTGGCCGAGCCGGTCGGACAGCGAACCCGCCGCCATGAGCAGGGCGGCCAGCACCAGTACGTACAGGTCGACGGTCCACTGCAACGCGCTGAACGACGAGTGCAGCTCCTCGACCAGGTCCGGTGCGGCGATGCTGACGATGGTCAGGTCGACCAGCAGCATGAACGTGCTCAGCGAGACCGCGAGCAGAGGTAACCATTTGCGCATGGCTCGGAGCCTGCCCGCCGCCGGCCGCCGGCGGCGTGTAGCGGCGTCGACGTGGCGTAATCCGACACGCTGCTACGGTCTCGTGGTGGATCCACTCACGCTCGACGAGCTCGACCGTCAGCTCGCGCACGCGTTGCAGGTCGACGGCCGGGCGTCGTTCAGCGATGTCGCCGCCGTGCTCGGCACGTCCGACCGCACGATCGCCCGCCGCTACCGGCGGCTCCGCTCGGCCGGCGCGCTGCGCGTGGTGGGGCTGCCGCACTCCGCCGCGCTCGGCCACGTCGACTGGATGGTGCGCATGCGGTGCACCCCGGACGCGGCGGTGCCGGTCGCGGCCGCGCTGGCCCGCCGCGCGGACACGTCGTGGGTGCGGGTGCTGTCCGGCGGCACCGAGATCAACTGCATCACCCGGACCCGGGCGCAGACCGACGAGGGTGAGCTGCTGCTGCAGAAGCTGCCGCGTACGACCCGCGTCACGGCCGTCACCGCGCACTGCGTGCTGCGCGCGGTGGCCGGCACCAGCGGCTGGCCGGTCCGCACCGCCGCGCTGAGTCCCGACCAGGTCGCCGCCCTGCTCCCGGCGACGGAGGCGGGCGCCCCGGTCACGCTCACCACCGCCGACAACCAGCTGCTCGCCGCGCTGGCCCGGGACGGCCGCACCGCCATCCCCGCTCTGGCCACCGCGACGGGCTGGTCCGAGACGACCGTCCGGCGCCGCGTCGAGCAGCTGCGCCGCGCCGAGGTGCTCTACTTCGACGTGGAGATCGAGCCGGCGCTCTTCGGCCACACCGCCGAGGCGGCCCTGTGGCTCACGGTCGAGCCGGCCGCGCTGACCGCCGTCGGCGAGGCCCTCGCCACCCACCCGCAGGTCGCGTACGCCGCCGCCATCACCGGACCGGCCACGATCGCCGCGTCGGTGGTCTGCCGCGACCTCGACGAGCTCTACGACTACATCGCCACCGGCATCGGCTCCCTCCCCGGCGTCTCCCGCGCCGAGACGGCCCCGGTCGTCCGCCGCGTCAAGGAAGCCGGCGCCCTGCTCATGCCGCTCTAGCCACCGTTGGATCCAGGTGCGATGCCGCAGGTCCACCGGAGACGTCACGTGACCAGGGTATCGTCGCGACATGGTGAAGATCGGCCTCCTCGGCGCCGCCGGCATCGCGACCAACGCCGTCATCCTGCCCGTCCGCCGCCGCGACGACGTCCACATCGGAGCCGTCGCCTCCCGGTCGGCGGCGAAGGAGTTCGCCGCGCGGCACGGCATCGAGCGCGCCTACGACACCTACGAGGCGCTGCTCGCCGACCCCGACGTCGACCTGGTCTACAACGCGCTCCCGCCGTCGATGCACGCCGAGTGGACGATCGCCGCGCTGCGTGCCGGCAAGCACGTGCTGTGCGAGAAGCCGTTCACGATGACCGCCGCCGAGGCGTCCCGGGTCGTGGCCACGGCGGCGGAGACCGGCCGGCGGGTCATCGAGGCGTTCCACGACCACTACCACCCGCTGAGCGCCTGGGTCCGGTCCACGGTGGACGCTGGCACGCTGGGCCGGATCCACCGCGCCGAGGCGGTCTTCACCGGCGCCAACCGGTTCGTCCCGGGCGCGCTGCGCCACGAGCCGGCACTCGGCGGCGGCGCGCTCATGGACCTCGGCTGCTACCCGGTGCGCTGGCTCCGCTCGCTCTTCCCGGGGACGCCGGCCGTGGTCGGCGCCGAGGCCACCGCGCTCAACCCGGCTGGCGCGGACCTGCGCATGGAGGCCGAGCTGGCGTTCGACGGCGGCGTCTCGGCGGTCGTCCACGCCGACATGGTCGAGGGCGTGCCGGTGCGCTCCGCGCTCACCTTGGAGGCCGAGCGCGGCCGGCTGGTGGTGGAAAACGTGGTCTTCCCGTCGTCCGGCCACAGCATCCGCCTGGAGCTCGATGGCCTGCCCCGAGTGTCCACAGTGGCCGGCCGCACCACGTACGACCACCAGCTCGAGGCCGTGCTCGACGGCCTGCGCACCGGCGAGCCGCTGCCCACCGAGGGCGACGACCCGATCGCCAACATGGCGGCCATCGACGCCATCTACGCGGCGGCCGGCTTCGCCCGCCCCTGGACCTGACCCGCGGCTCAGCCCTTGATGGCGCCCTGCGTCAGGCCGCTGACGAAGTTGCGCTGGAAGATGAGGTAGAGCAGCACGATCGGGCCGATCACGATCAGGCTGGCCGCGGAGAGCAGTGGGATGTTCGTGGAGTACTGGCCGACGAAGAAGCCCAGCCCGGACGGTGCGGTGCGCAGGTCCGGATTCTGCATCAGCACGATGACGAGCAGGAACTGGTTCCACGACCACATGAAGTAGAGCAGGCCCAGCGTGGTGATCGCCGGCCAGGAGATGGGCACCAGCACGCGGGCCAGGACCGTGAAGCTGCGCGCCCCGTCGACGCGGGCGGCCTCCAGCAGCTCGCGCGGCAGCGACGCGAAGTGGTTCTGCATCCAGTAGACGCCGAACGGCATGAACAGCGCGGTCTCCGCCAGGATCACACCCAGGTACGAGTTGGTCAGCCCCACCTGCCGCAGGTCGAAGTAGAGCGCGACGACCACGAGCTCGATCGGCAGCGTCAGGCCGAGCACGAAACCCACCGACAGCGCCCGCCCACCGGGTGGGTCGAGCGTCGCCAGGGAGTACCCGGCGAGGATGGCCAGCACGAGCGCGAGCGGCACCACGCCGGCGGCGATGATGATGCTGGAGAGCACCAGGCGGCTGAAGTTGGCCTCGCGCCAGGCGTCCGCGAAGTTGGACCAGGTCCACTCGCCAGGGAGGCTGAGGCCGGAGATCTGCGCGCCGGAGGGGTGCAGTGCGGCGAGCACGATGCTCACGAAGGGCAGCAGGATCGCGGTGGCCATCAGGATGAGGACCAGATGGCGGCCGGCGGTCAGGGCGCGCGCGGTGTTCACGCCTTCTCCCGGGTGGCGAGGCGGATCGCGGTGACGAAGACGATCACGACGAGGGTGAGGACGACGGCGAGGGCGCTGGCGCGGCCGATGTCGCTCTCGTTGAAGGCGAGGCGGTACACCAGCAGGCCGGGCACCGTCGTGCGGTTGGCCGGGCCGCCGTTGGTGGTGACGAAGACGAGGTCGAAGCTGGCGAGCGCGGCGATGGTGGTGATGACGCTGGCGATGGTGATCTCGCCGCGCAGCGCGGGCAGCGTGACCGCGAAGAACTTGCGGACCGGGCCGCCGCCGTCGAGCGCGACCGCCTCGTAGAGGGAGGCGTCGACCTTCTGCACGCCGGCCAGGAAGAGCACCATGCACAGGCCGCTCATCGCCCACGTGCCGATCAGGCCGAGCGCGATCAGCGCGAAGTCGTAGTCGCCGAGCCAGGCGCGGGTGAGGCCGCCGAGGCCGACCGCGCTCAGGCCGTGGTTGACCAGACCGTCCTCGTTGTACAGCCAGCGCCAGGTGATGCCGACCGCGACGAGCGGCAGCACCTGCGGCAGGAAGAAGATCACGCGGTACGTGGTCATGCCCCGCACGCCGCCCTGCAGCAGCGCGGTCATCAGCAGGCCGAAGCCGCACGGGATGACCGCGAAGAACAGGATCAGCACCACCGCGTGCCACAGCGCGGGCCCGAGCGTGGAGTCGGTGAAGACGTCGGTGTAGTTGGACAGGCCGGCCCAGGTGGCGGGCAGGATGCCGTCCCAGTGCAGAAACGACAGGTACACCGTGTGGATCGCCGGCCAGATCGCGAACGCCAGGTAGACCAGCAGCGCCGGCGCGAGATAGAGGAGGCCGACCAGCCGGCGCCGGGTCCACCGGCGCCGGCGAGTGCCTGCATCAACCATGGTATTGAGTCCACGACTCCTGCAGAGACGTCAGGAACTGCTCCGGGGTGCTCTGCTTGCTCAGCAGCCCCTGGGTGCCGGCGGTGAGCCGGTCGATCATGTTGGGCGAGGCGAAGTCCGGGAACGGCACGATGCCGTCAGCGGCCACCACCTTCTTGAACTCTCCCGCGATATCGGCGCGCAGCCCGGTGGCGGTGATCGCGGCGTCGTTGTTCACCGGCATGAAACCGGTGTCGAACTGGACCTTCGCCGCCTCGGCCGAGCGCATGAAGTCGAGGAACGCGGCCGCCTCGTTGGGGTGCTTGGTCTTCGACGAGATCGAGTAGGCCACGCTGGCGCCGGAGGCCACCGCGGCGTCGCCGGCCGCCACCTGCGGGAGCAGGAAGAAGCCGACCTTGTCGCCCATGGCCTTGCCGATCGCGTCGGCGGCCCAGTTGCCGGTGATCAGGTACGCGCTCTTGCCGGCCGTGAAGTTGGCCTGCGCGTCGCTGTCGGCCGTGGCGTTGGCGGACGACGGGATGTAGCCGGCGGCGACCCAGTCGACGACCTTCCGCGCGGCCTGCTTCGCCCCGTCCGTCTCGATGGTGGCCCCGGGCTTGCCGTACACCCAGTCGCGGTACTGCCCCTCGTCGCCGAGCACGTTGTAGAGCGCGTTCCACAGCTGGAAGCCGCCGACCTGCAGGCCGCCGAGGCTGAACGGGGTGGTGCCGCCCTTCTTCACCGCGGCCAGCTGCTGCTCGAACTCGGCGAGCGTGGCCGGCGGCGGCGATGTCGCGAGGGACTTGTTGTAGTACACCCCGAGGACCGAGAGCGCGCCGGGCACCGCGTACAGCCCGCCGGTGCCGTACTGCTTGGCGTCCTTGTTGGACCTGAGCACCTCGAGGCTGGAGGCGGGAAAGCCGTCGCCCCACGCGTAGAGCTTCTCGTACGGCGTGAGGTCGTAGATGAGCCCCGCCGGCACGAGCGACCGCATCGCCCCAGGGTTGTACTCGGCGATGTCCGGCGGCGTCGAGGAGGCCATCGAGAGCTTGATGGACTTGACGTAGTCGGAGAACGGCGTCTGCTGGCCCTTGATGGTGATGTTGGGGTGCTTGGCCTGGAACGCGTCGACGAGTGCCTGCGTGGGCGGGTCGTCGGTGTACGCCAGGGTCAGCGTCACCGGCTCGGTGGTCAGATCCTTGGACACGTCGCTCGGCGCGGCCGGCGAGCCGCCACCGGACTCGGCGCAGGCGGAGAGCGCCAGCACGAGTGCGGCGGCCGCCGCGATGGACTTGGTGCGCATCTATGTCTCCTTGCGGATGGCGGAGGCGTCGAACCGCTCGCGCTCCACCCAGGACAGTGAGTGGCGGATGGCGCCCTGGACGATCGCGTCCGCGCCGAGCGTGGAGATCTCCAACCGGGGCTGGTTGAGCTTCTCCGCCCGGAGCGCGTCGACGAGGGCGTCGAGCAGCACCGGACCCAGTTGTGCGATGTCGCCACCGATGACGATCACCTCGGGGTCGAGGAGCGCCCGGATGGCGGCGATGCCCTTGGCGAAGCGGCGGGCGACGGTCTGGATGGCGGCCGGGCCGCCGGGTGCCGTGGGAAGCTCGGCGAGCGTGCCGGCGCCGGCGAGGCGCAGCAGCTCGCGGGTGCCGGCCCACCGCTCGAAGGGCCCGAGGTCCGGATCACCCGCCTCGCCGGAGGGCGCGAAGAGGTCGAGGTAGCCGATGTCGCCGGCGTCGTTGGAGGCGCCGCGGTAGAGCTCGCCGCGCAGCTCGATGCCGGCGCCGATCCGCTCGCCCCAGTCGATGAAGACCAGCGAGTCCTCGACGTGGGGCGCGCCGCGCCAGCGCTCGCCCTTGGTGGCGAGCTTGATGTCGTTGTCCACGTAGAGCGGGGCGTCGAGCGCCTCCCGGACGCCGGTGAGGATCACGTCGCCGACCAGCTCGGGCATGCTCACGCTCAGCGTGACGTGCCCGGTGACCGGGTTGACGATGCCGGGCGCGGACGCGGACACGTGCCACACCTCGGGCGGGGTGAGGCCGGCGCGGTCGAGCAGGTCGCGCACGGCCGCCGCGAGCGAGCCGGCGAGCGCCTCGCGGCGAAGCGGGGCGGTGACCTCGGTGGTCACCTCGCCGGCCAGGTCGGCCACGACCGCGCGCACGTGGCCGGGCTGCACGTCGAGGACGACGACGTGGCCGGCCTCGGCGCGGAAGCGGACCATCTGCGGGGGCCGGCCGGCCGCGGCGGCGGCCCGGTCGGGCGCGGACATCTCGATCAGGCCCATCGCCTCCAGCACGGCGAGCGAGCGGGAGACCGCCTGGCGGGAGAGGCCGGCCTGCTTGGCCAGGGCGGAGACGCTGGCCCGGCCGGCGGACCGCAGGTGCGTGAGGATCGCGGAGGCATTCACCTCCAACATGAACTTCGTCCCGACCGCTACGTTGCGCTCCACCGCGTCTCCCCTTCCGGCGATGCCGTACGCTAACATACTTACGCACCGTACGGAAGTAATGGAGTGACCGCATGCCACCCTCCTGGGCACCGACCGTGCAGGGCCTCTGGGCGCGGGTGACCGGCGGCGACCTGCCGCTCGACGTGCACCCGCTGCCCGGCCCGCGCGCCTACCGCGTCAGCGCCGAGGGCGGCCGCGTGCGGGTCGCCGCCAGCGACGCCGTCTCCGCGAGCGTGGGCCTGCACGCCTACCTGCGCGAGGCGCACGGCGTGCGGGTCAGCTGGGACTCCGACCTGCCACTCCGGCTCGACCGGGCTCTCCCGAAGACCGTCACCGGCGAGGCCCGCGTCGCCGAGTTCTACTACCTCAACTTCTGCACGTTCGGCTACACGACGGCCTACTGGGACTGGGCCGCCTGGGAGCGCGAGATCGACTGGATGGCGCTGCACGGCGTGACGATGCCGCTGAGCCTGGTCGGTCACGAGGCGGTGCTCGCCCGCGCGTACGGGCGGCTCGGCATGAGCGAGGAGCAGACCCGCGCCTTCCTCGGCGGCCCCGGCTACCTCCCGTGGGTGTACATGGGCTGCCTCGACACCTTCGCCGGCCCCCTGCCCGAGGGTTGGATCGGGCTGCGCCTCGACCTCGGCCGGCGGATCCTGGAGCGGCAGCGGGCGTTCGGGATGACGCCGGTGCTGCCCGCCTTCACCGGGCACGTGCCGCGCCCGCTCGCCCCGCCCGGCGCCCGCACCCGCTGGTGGCAGGGGATGGAGACGACCGTCGTCGAGCCGGGCGACCCGCTCTTCCGCCGCCTCACCACCGAGATCGTCGCGGCCCAGCGGGACCTGCTCGGCACCGACCACCTCTACGCCGCCGACCCGTTCATCGAGATGGTGCCGGAAGGCGACGCCGGCTACCCGGGCGCCGTCGCCGAGGCGATCGCCGGTGGCCTGCGCGCCGCCGATCCGCACGCGACCTGGGTGCTCCAGTCGTGGCCGTTCTCCTACCAGAGCGACTACTGGACCCGCGAGCGGATCGCCGCCTTCCTCGACCGGGTGCCCCGCGACGCCGTCCTCCTGCTCGACCTGTGGGGCGAGGCCGATCCACAGTGGTCACGCCTCGACGGTTACGCCGGGCGCCCCTGGATCTGGAACGCCCTGCTCAACTTCGGCGGCCGCACCGACCCGATCGCCGACCTCGCCGCCACCGACCGCGAGCTGTCCGCCGCGCTCGCGTCGCCGCGTCCACCGATCGGCCTCGGCCTCACGATGGAGGCGATCCACAACAACCCCGCGTTCTTCGCGCTCGTCGCCGACCGCGCCTGGCAGGCCGGGCCCGCCGGGGTCGAGGCCTGGATCCGGGGGTACGGGCGGGAGCGTTACCGCACCACCGACCGCGCGACGGATCGGGCGTGGCAGGCGCTGCGCCGGTCGGTGCTCGACGCGCGGAGCCGCTCGATCTTCCCGGAGCGGTTCATCTCGATCGCGGTCACGAGGCCGGACTACGGTCGCGCGCTCGACCTCGACGCCGAGGTGCGCGCGGCGCTGTTCTACCGCCCGGCGGACCTGCTCGACGCGTGCGAGGCGCTGCTGGAGGTGCCGCCGTCCGGGCCGGCGGACAACGACCTGGCGCTCGCCACGGCCGCGCTGCTGCTGCGGGTCATCGACCACCGGTACCTCGACGTGGCGGCGGGCGCGCGCGGGGGCGAGGTCGACGCGGCGGCCGCGGCCCGCTTCCTGGCCGCCTTCGACGACCTCGACGCGCTCGTGGCGACTCGGCCCGGCCTGCGGCTGGAGTCCTGGGTGGACACCGCGCGGCGGTGGGGCGGCCGCGCCGAAGACAACGCCCGCCGCATCCTCACCACCTGGAACACGCCGGACAACCCCCGCCTCGACGACTACT
>Ga0272482_10000278_pt1 | contig 16194 bp, 17 predicted proteins | sample RVTome_8_FD_192427 | JGI IMG/M metagenome (GOLD analysis project Ga0272482, IMG submission 192427) | Soil microbial communities from uranium-contaminated site in the Upper Colorado River Basin, Wyoming, United States - RVT160D0 (version 2) ...
GCCGGAGTCGCAGCAGGACGCGGTCACCGCACTGTCCGGTTCCGGGCCGGCCTACTTCTTCTTCCTGGTCGAGGCCATGATCGACGCCGGGATCCTGCTCGGGCTGCCGCGTGCGGTCGCCGAGAAGCTGATCATCCAGTCGGCGGTCGGCGCGGCGACGATGTTGGCGAAGACCGGCGAACACCCGGTCACGCTGCGTGAGGCCGTTACCTCACCGGCGGGTACCACGATCATGGCCATCCGTGAGCTGGAGAAACACGGCGTGCGCGCCGCGCTGCTCGCCGCGATCGAGGCCGCACGGGACCGCTCCCAGGAGTTGGGCCGCGCGCACGAGCCGAACTGATCTTGCCGCCGTTCGCAGGAAATATCTCCCGCGGGATCGCATCAGTCACACCAGTCCCGCTAGTCTCGGGAGAAGCACGTGCGTGTCGATACCGTCGGTGGGGAAGCCGACGGCGCGACACGTGTCGAAGGACGCGGTGAGCATGCCGGCGAACAGGAAAGATCCGGAGCCACCTGGTCTCGCACAGGTGCAGTTCCTGACGGTGGCCGAGGTGGCCACGATGATGCGGGTTTCGAAGATGACGGTGTACCGGCTGGTGCACAACGGAGAGCTGCCCGCGGTGCGGGTCGGCAAGTCGTTCCGGGTACCGGAACAGGCGGTCCACGACTACCTGCGGAGCGCCTACTTCGACGCCGGCTAGGTGGCCGGTGCCGAGTGCTCCGCGACGTCCAGGTAATCTTGACGTTCGTTGCCTGGTGTCTAGGTGCGCGTCCGTGACTCGTTGGGTCGAGTGGTCGGTGCCGTCCAGGTTGAATCGACCACCGACTGAAGCAGAGGTTCCGCATGGGCTCGGTCATCAAGAAGCGCCGCAAGCGCATGTCCAAGAAGAAGCACCGCAAGCTGCTGCGCAAGACGCGCGTCCAGCGGCGGAAGTTGAAGAAGTAACTCGCAGGTTGTCGTGGTGGATGTCCGCCATCCGAGTGACATCCACCAATACGGCATGTGACCTGCGTTAATTACTCGTTGCCAGCGACGAATCGATCACGATTCGGATGTAGAGTCGCGTACGGTCCGCCAGCGTGCTAGCCGGATCACTCCCATTCGTGATCGGCATCGGAGTCGCATGGCGCCCAGGATCGTCCTCGTCACCGGGGTCGCTGACCAGCTCGCCGGCCAGGTGGCCGCGAAGTTGGCGGCCGACCCCAGCATCGAACGGGTGCTCGGGGTCGACATCGCACCGCCTGCAAGGGCGGTGCGGCACGGTCGGGTCGAGTACGTCCGCGCGGACATCCGCAGCGCCAGCATCGCCAAGGTGATCGACTCGGCGCGGGTCGACACGGTCGTGCACGCCGCGGCCCGGCCATGCGTCGGGCCGGCGCGGGCCGCCATCAAGGAGCTCAACGTCATCGGGACGATGCAGCTCCTCTCCGCCTGCCAGCGGTCGTCGACCGTGCGCAAGCTGGTCGTGAAGTCCACCGCCGAGGTGTACGGCGCGAGCGCCGGCGCCCCGGCCGTGTTCACCGAGCAGGACTCGACGGCCACGGGCGAGGCCGCCGAGATCGAGGGCTACGTGCGCGGGTTCGCCCGGCGCCGCCCCGACGTCACGGTCACCACGGTCCGGCTCGCCGAGCTGATCGGTCCCGGCGTCGACAACGCGCTCGCCAGGTACTTCTCGCTGCCGCTGGTGCCGACCGTGTTCGGCTTCGACGCCCGCGTGCAACTGCTGCACTTCAGCGACGCCGTGGGGGTGCTCATCCGGGCCGCGACCCACGACGTGCCCGGCGTGTTCAACGCTGGCGGTGACGGGGTACTGCTGCTGTCGCAGGCGATCCGTCGCGCCGGACGGGTCCCGGTGCCGATGCCGATGGTCGCGATCGGGCCGGCAACCAAGCTTGTCAACGGCAAGGTCGACCTCTCACCAGGCCTTGCGCGGTTCCTGAACTACGGCCGCGTCATCGACACCACTCGTCTCAAGACGACGTTCGGGTTCACGCCGAAGTGGACCACCGCCGCCGCGTTCGACGACTACGTCCACGGCCGCTGAGGAAGAAGAGAGCTGTGCCCGTCCAGCAGCACGATGCCGATGTCATTCCCCTGCCACGACGTGCGCCGGAGCCCGCGTTCGCGCCCCGTGAGCGCCTCGCGCCGGTCACCGAGCTGCACCCGCGCCGGGAGGCTCCGGTCTCCATCGCCGACCGGGTCGCCGGGTTCGTCCGCAAGCGCCTGACCGGCGACTACCCCGTCGACGAGTTCGGCTTCGACCCGCAGCTCACCGACTCGGTGATCATGCCGCCGCTGCGGATGATCTACGAGAAGTGGTTCCGGGTGCGGGTGACCGGCGCCGCGAACCTCCCGCTCGACACCGGTGCGCTGATCGTCGCGAACCACTCCGGCACGTTGCCGTGGGACGCGGTGATGACCTCGGTCGCCGTGCACGACAACCACCCGACCGGCAAGCACCTGCGGATGCTCGGTGCGGACCTGGTGTTCAAGGTGCCCGGCCTCGCGACGCTCGCCCGCAGGACGGGGCAGACGCTGGCGTGCAGCGCCGACGCCCAGCGGCTGCTGCGGTCCGGTGAGCTGGTCGGCGTGTGGCCGGAGGGCTTCAAGGGCATCGGCAAGCCGTTCAGCGAGCGCTACCAGCTGCAACGCTTCGGGCGCGGCGGCTTCGTCACCACCGCCATCAAGGCAGGCGTGCCGATCATCCCGTGCTCGATCGTCGGCGCCGAGGAGATCTACCCGAAGGTCGCCGACCTCAAGCCGCTCGCGAAGGCGCTCGGCCTGCCGTACTTCCCGGTCACGCCGTTCTTCCCGCTGCTCGGCCCGCTCGGCGCGATCCCGCTGCCGACGAAGTGGCACATCGACTTCGGCGCCCCGATCCGCACGGATCTCGCGCCGGCCGACACGGTCGACGACCACGGCGCGGTGCTCGAGGTGGCCGCCGAGGTGCGCGAGACCATCCAGCAGACGCTGAACAGCATGGTCGCCGAGCGGGAGTCGGTCTTCCTGGGCTGAGCGCGCCTCAGTGGTCGCGTTCGCGGAGCTGGCGACGGATCTCCGACTCGATGCCGCTGCGCCGGCCGATCACGAAACCGGTGCCGAGGCACGCCAGTGCCACCAGCACGATGATGAAGCCGATCATAAGCCCCGCTTCCGGTAGGCGAGGCCGGCCGCGACCGCCCCCGCGACAGCGCCCGCACCGAGCACGGACGGCACGCCGATCTTGGCGGCCTTGCGGCCGGTGCGGAAGTCGCGGATCTCCCAGCCGCGCTTGCGTGCGGTCTCCCGCAGGCTGCCGTCCGGGTTGACCGCGACCGCGGTGCCGACGACCGACAGCATCGGCACGTCGTTCGCCGAGTCCGAGTACGCGGTGCAGCGGCGCAGGTTGAGTCCCTCGCGGGCGGCGAGCGCGCGGACCGCGTGCGCCTTGGCCGGGCCGTGCAGCATCTCGCCGACGAGCCTGCCGGTGTACACGCCGTCGTCGCTCTCCAGGACCGTGCCGAGGGCGCCGGTGAGCCCGAGCCTGCGGGCGATGATCGTCGCGAGGTCGACCGGGGTGGCCGTGACCAGCCAGACGCGTTGGCCCGCGTCGATGTGCATCTGCGCGAGCGAACGCGTGCCCGGCCAGATCTTGTCGGCCATCAGCTCGTCGTAGATCTCCTCGCCCAGCTCCATCAGCTCGGCGACCGAGTGCCCGGCGACGAACGACAGCCCGGACTCCCGCGCGTTGCGGATGCCGTCGTGGGTCTCGCGGCCGCCGATCCGGAACATGACCTGCTGCATCGCGAACTTCGCCAGGTCGGAGCTGGTGAAGAACTTCCGCGTCGCCATCCCGCGCGCGAAGTGGAAGATCGACGCGCCCATCATCATCGTGTTGTCGACGTCGAAGAACGCGGCCGCGGTCAGGTCGACAGGCGGTGCCGGCCGTTCGGACGGCGGCTCGGCCTGCTCCAGCGCCAGGGCCGCCTCCGCAGAGGCCTCACCGGCGATCGCGGCGAGCTGTTCGAGCTCCGGCTCCTTGCCACGGCCACGCCACAGGGACACGGATCGCCTCCGCGGTCGAATCGATTACCAGCTATTACATCCAACAGCGTAGCGAGCGCGCGTGACGGGTTTTTGGCTCACTCCTCAGCCAACCCGCAGGCCCGGGAGCCCGGGCAGGAGCGGCGGCAGCTCGATGAGCGGCGGCGAGGTCGGTGGCGGCGACGTCGGCGGGGCGCCCGGCCGGGTCGTCGGGGCTGGTACCGAGACCGTCGCGCCCGGCACCGGCACCGGCGGAATCTCCGGTGTCGGATTTGTTGGCACCAATGGTCCATTCGTGCTGGTAGGCGCCGTCTGCGGCCCGGAATTGTCGGGGGTGGGTGGCACACTCGGCGGCACTGAGTTGCTCAGGCTCGGGTCGATCCCCGGGTTCTGGGCGCACGCGCCCGTGGCCGGGAGCGCACCGATGTCGTCGAAGGAGCCGGAGGTGATCTGGAAGCAGTCCATGCGCTGGTAGAGCGCTTCGGACCTGGTGGTGATCTTGTCGAGCAGCGCGACCGACGCGCCCTGGCGGACCCGGGCCGCCTCGGGCAGTCGAGTCGTCACGCGGTCGAGCCTGCTCGTCTGTTGTGTCGCCCAGTCCCGCAGGGAGAGCAGCAGGCTGCCGTCCGCCCGCGTGGCGAGCGCGATCAGCTGCCGCGACCCCGCGGCCGCGTCGTTGTCGAAGTCGGTCAGCGCGGTCAGATACCCGCCGACGGGCGCGTCCCCCGGCTGTGGGTACCGGCGCGCCAACGTCTCGATCTCGGTGACCCGCGCCGCGGCGAACTCGAGGTGCTTGAGCGCCTTGGGCTCGTCCCCGAAGGTCAGCCCGAGGGAGGCCGCCTCCGCGGTGCGCTTCACGCCGTAGAGCGTGTCGCCAGGCAGGGCATCCCGCGCGAGCAGGAGACTCATCCCGGCAAGCGACCCAACCAGGGCAAGCACGGCGATCGCCGCCACGGCGAACCGCCCACGCACACCGGCGAACAGCCCACGCTGACGGTCATCTCGCCGCTGTCGGGGCCCCCGCGAGTCCTCGGACCCTCGGCGCTCTCCGGACCCACTGGTCTCCCGGGACGTCCCGGAGCCACGGGTTGCGACAGGCCCGCGAGAGCCACGGGCCCGGCTCGCCGGCCGAGGGGCGCCCCCAACACGCCCCCGGCCGGCGGCCGAGCCAGTCCCGACCTGGCTGTGGGACCGCGCCGAAGGGTGCTCGTCACCCACGTCGGCGACGGTCTCGGTGGCGGCCTTGGTGGCGGCAGCGGCCTTGGCGTCGGTGGCCTCGGTGGCGGCTGCGGTGGCCTCGGTGTCGGTGGCCTCGGCGGCGGCATCGTTCGGCGCGGCCAGGCCGGCTTCGGCCTCGACGGTGGCTTCCCCGGCCTTGGCGGCGGTGGCGGCGGTGGCTTCTGTGGTGCCCTCGGCGCTGGCGGTCGCGGCGAGGTCAGCGTCTGCGGGCGTGGCGCGGCCGGCTTCGGCCGTCGCGTCGGCCATGCCGGCTTCGGCCATGCCTGCGTCAGTCGTAGCGGTGGGGACGGGTGCGTCGTCCGGCGGGGTGGGGCCGCCTTGCTCGGTGGTGCTCGCCTGCTGTGCGGGGATCGCGAGGCCGGTGACCGTGTCCGAGCCCGTGCCGGTGTTCGACGCAGCCGTCTCGGGTCTGTCCGCGTCCGCGGCGTCCAGGCTGGCGAGGATGCGGGCGCGCATACGGGCGCGCTCCTCGGCCGTGGGTCCCGTCACCGGGTCGAGCGACCGGAGGGCGGGCACGACGATGCCGTCGTCCCTGCCTTGTCTGTCGCTGTGCACGGCCGGCTCCCGGTGTCGTTCTGTGCTTGTGAAACGACTGCGCCACCACCAGGGTTACGGCTTTCAGCGCAGCTCCGGCGGCAGGAGTTGCGCCAGCCTGCGCACAGCCCGGTGCTGAAGCGCCTTCACCGCACCTTCGTTGCGTGCCATGACGGCCGCCGTCTCGGCGACGGACAGGCCCTGCAGGAAGCGCAGCACAATGCATTCCCGCTGGTCATCGCCGAGTTGGCTGACGCACTCGAGCAGCGCGGACCGGGTGGCGCGGGACAGCACCTGCTGTTCCGGCCCGGACTCGACGCGCCGCGAGTCGTCGACCTCGGCGGTGGTCACCTCCAGCCGAAAACGGCTGGACTTGACGTGGTCGAGCACGAGGTTGCGGGCGATGGTGACGAACCACGCCCCCACATCGCGCCCCTGGTAGGTCACGGACGTGATCCGGCGCAGCGCTCGCAGGAACGTCTCACTGGTGACGTCCTCGGCCAGCTCCCGGTCCCCGACCCGGAAGAGGACATAGCGGAACACGACGTCGACGTACTTGTCGTAGAGCAGCGCGAACGCCGACCGGTCCCCGTCCTGTGCGGCGCGCACCAAGTCCCACGTCCCACCGGGCTCCGGCGGCTCCACTGCGGACTCCTGTCGCGGGATCGGGGCAACCTCGACCGCGGCCCGTTGAGCTGGGCGCACCGTCGACATGCTCGACTCCCTCGCTTGCCCTCCGGAAGGCCGCACCGCCGCCCGGAGACCAATGCAGCATACGTGTTGTTACTCGATAGTAGGTAGTGCTCTCGTTATGTAGACGCCGCAACCAGTCGACCATGACGTGAGTGAGTCATGCCACACTGCCGGAAAGCTGGGCTGAAGGAGGGTTTCCGATGGTCGACGCGCTGACCGGCAACGTTGCCGACCTGGTGGCCGAAGCGGCGGAAAGAGCACCGCACCGCAACGCTCTGATCGACGGGGCCACCGGCGACTCACTCACCTGGCGGCAGGTGCACGACGCCGTCGACGCCTTCGCGGCGACGCTGCTCGAAAAAGGCCTGGTCGCGGGTGATCGGGTGGCGATCCTGCTGCCCAACGGCGCCGAGTTCTGCGTCGCGGTGTTCGGCGTCCTGCGAGCCGGCGGCATCGCCGTCCCGGCGCCGGCGGTCTCCCCTGAGCACGGCCGCCTGCTCACCGACAGCGGCGCCGCGTTCGTGGTCGGCACGGCGGAAGCCGAGGGCGTCACGGTCCTGGCGGCCCCGGACCTGACCGCGAAGGCCGAGGTCGAGGTCCCGGCCAGCACGAGGAAAGGCGAGGACATCGCGGTCCTCTGCTACACCTCGGGCACGGCGGGCCTGCCGCGCGGGGTGATGCTGTCCCACCGCGCGCTGCTCTCCAACGTCGAGCAGTGCGCCCAGCTCAAGCCGGCCCCGGTCACCGCGACCGACCGCGTGCTGCTGGTCGTCCCGCTCTACCACCTCTACGGCCTCGGCCCCGGCCTCCTGCAGGTCACGGCCGCCGCCGCGACCGCTGTCCTGATGGAGACCTTCGGTGCGGAGCGGGCGCTCGCGGTGTGCGAGGAGCACGGCGTGACCGCGCTGGTCGGCGTGCCGGCGATGTACCAGGCGTTCGCCGCGAACGCCGACCGGCTATCGACCGCGCTCGCCTCGGTCCGACTGCTCACCTCGGGCGCCGCGCCGCTGCCACCGGCCGTGCTCGCGGCTATCCGGCAGGCCACCGGCCTTTCCGTCTTCGAGGGCTACGGCCTCACCGAGACCGGCCCGGTGCTGACCTCCACGCTGGTCGGCGGTTTCGCGAAGCCCGGCTCGGTCGGCCGCGCGCTGCCCGGCGTCGAGCTGCGGCTCGTCGACAGCGACGGCCGCCCGGTCGGGGTGGCTGCCGACCCCGACGAGGAGGGCTGGTTCGACGACGATGACGAGCCGGAGACCGGCCGGGTCGCCGCCCGGGGCGCGAACCTGTTCAGCGGCTACTGGCCCGACGGCGCGCACGGCCCTGACGAGGACGGCTGGTTCCGCACCGGCGACGTCGGCTACCTCGACGCCGACGGTGACCTGCGGCTGGTCGACCGCGCCAACGACCTGATCATCGTGAACGGCTTCAACGTGTACCCGAACGAGGTAGAGCGGGTCCTCGACGAGCTGCCGGACGTGGTCGAGTCCGCCGCGGTCGGCGTCCCGGACGAGCGGACCGGCGAGCAGGTGCTCGCGGTGCTGGTGCTCCGCGAGGGCGCCGAGCTGTCCGAGGACGAGGTCCGCGAGCACTGCGCGGCCAGGTTGGCGCGGTTCAAGGTGCCGAGGACCGTCCAGTTCGTCGACGCGCTGCCGTACTCGGTGACCGGCAAGGTCCGCCGCGCGAGCCTGCGGGGTAGCGTCGCCTGACGTGGAACCAGTGGTGACCGTGGTGACGCGGCAGGGCTGCCACGCCTGCGAGGTGGCCGAGGCCGACGTCGAGCGAATCTGCGCTGACCTGGGCGTTCCGTGGTCGACCACGGACGTCGACGGGGACGAGGAGCTGCGTGCCGAGTACGGCGACCGGGTGCCGGTGATCCTGGTCGACGGCGAGGAGCACGGCTACTGGCAGGTCGAGGAGGACCGCCTCCGGGCGGCGCTCACGACACGGTAAGGACTCCGTAACCGGATTCGAGTTGAACCGAACGGCCTTCCGCGCCGAACGTATAGGTGTGCAACTCGATACGCGTACCGCAGCGGACGCGGCAGCGCCCGTGAGCCGCCTCCCGAAGGGCCGGGCGATCGCGGTCGCACTGGTCTCGTTGTTCACCGCGCTGGGCGTCGGTCACATCGTCGCGGCGCTGGTGGGCCCCGAAGCCTCGCCCTACTTCGCGGTCGGCAACTGGGTGCGGGACCTCTCGCCGCATCCCGTCACCGAATGGGCGAAGAGCACCTTCGGCACGGCGGACAAGCTCGTGCTGTTCATCGGCGTCACGGTCGTCGTGCTCGGGATCACCGCGCTCGCCGGGCTCCTGTCCCGCGCCCGCTCGACGCCGGGCCTGCTCATCGCCGGTGCGCAGGGCGTCATCGGGTTCGTAGCGGTGCTCAGCCGACCCGACCTCGGGCAGCTCGGCATCCTCGCGCCCGCCGCGAGCATGGTCGCCGGGCTGGTCACGTTCTCGTTCCTGCACGCCAAGGCCTGGCCTGCCGCGCAGGACCGGGAGAGCCGCAGGCTGTTCATGCGGGCGAGCGCCGGGTTCGTCATCGGCGCTGGCGCGCTCGCCGCGGTCGGCCAGCTGATCGGCAACCGGGTGGACGTCGAGAAGTCCCGTGCGGCGGTCGGCAAGCTCACGCCGGCGAGCCCGGCGCCGAAGCTGCCGGCCGGCGCCGACTTCGCCCGCGACGGCAGTGCCAGGTTCATCACCAGCAACCGGGACTTCTACCGCATCGACACCGCGCTCACGCTGCCCCGCGTCGCAGCGGAGGAGTGGCGGCTGAAGATCCACGGCGCGGTCGACGAGACCGTCGAGTTCACGTTCGAGGACATCCGCCGCCGTCCACTGATCGAGCGACCCGTCACCCTCGCGTGCGTGTCCAACGAGGTCGGCGGCGGCCTGATCTCCAACGCGAACTTCATCGGCGTCCCACTGCGCGACCTGCTGCTCGAAGCCGGCGTCAAACCGGGCGCTGACCAGCTGTTCTCCACCAGCATCGACGGCTTCACCGCCGGCACCCCGATCGAGGCGCTGCTCGACGAGAAGCGCGGCGCGCTGCTCGCCATCGGCATGAACGGCGAGCCGTTGCCCCAGGAGCACGGCTTCCCCGCTCGGATGGTCGTCCCCGGCCTGTACGGCTACATCTCCGCCACCAAGTGGGTGGTCGACATGGAGCTGACGACGTTCGCCGCCAAGCAGGGCTACTGGATCCCGCGCGGCTGGTCGACGAGGGCGCCGATCAAGACCCAGTCCCGCATCGACAGCCCGCAGGACGGCGCTGTGTTCCGGCGCGGCAGGACCACGGTCGCCGGCACGGCATGGGCGCAGACGATCGGCATCCGGAAGGTCGAGGTGCGGGTCGACGACGGCGAGTGGGAGCCAGCCGAGCTGAGCGCCGAGGTAGACCTGAACACGTGGCGGATGTGGCGGGTCACCCTCGACCTGCGTCCCGGGCAACACCGGCTCCAGGTGCGGGCGACCGACGCGAACGGCTACACCCAGACCGACGCCGAGGCCCCGCCCGCGCCGGACGGCGCGACCGGCTGGCACACGATCCAGGTAACGGTCGACTGACCGACCAGCACTGCTCCAGTGCCGCGCCACCGGAACTTGCTAGACATGTGGGAGGGCGCGAAACCGGCCCGGACCGGCGACTTTGTGCCTGCGTTCACAAGCGGCTACCGTATGAACATTCCCAGGGGCGAGTCTTTCGAGGAGTATCAGCGTGGCGCAGCGTGGCCAGCCCGACGCGAACGGTAGAAGGCCAGTACCGCCCGCTGAGACCGCCGCGGAGATGACCGCGCCGATCCCGCCCCTCACCAACGGGCAGGGCGCGCTCTCCCCGAGGGCGATCCCCGAGGCGGCCGTCGCCCGTCTCGCCGTGTACCTGCGGGTGCTCTCCGCGATGAAGGAGCAGGGCGTCACCTCGGTGTCCAGCGAGGAGCTGTCGGTCGCGGCCGGTGTCAACTCGGCGAAGCTCCGCAAGGACCTCTCCTACATCGGCACCTACGGCACCCGCGGCGTCGGGTACGAGGTCGAGGTCCTGATCGACCAGATTGAACGTGTCCTCGGCCTCACTCGTGAACAGAGCGTGGCAGTAGTCGGAATCGGTAACCTCGGACATGCGCTCGCCAACTACGGCGGGTTCCCAGGCAGAGGCTTCCCGGTGACAGCACTCTTCGACGTCGACCCAGACCTGATGGGCGTGCCCGTCGGTGGGCTGCCGGTCGCGCACATCGACGACATCGCGTCGGTCTGCAGGGCCAAGGAGATCACCATCGGCGTGATCGCGACGCCGCCGGCGGCCGCCCAGGTCGTCTGCGACCGGCTGGTGCAGGCCGGCGTCGAGTGCATCCTGAACTTCGCCCCGGTGGTCCTGCAGGTGCCGGACACCGTCGAGGTGCGCAAGGTCGACCTCGCGGTCGAGCTGCAGATCCTGTCGTTCCACGTGGCCAGGCGGGCGGACAGCCAGCCGACCGGTGAGACGGCGCCGCAGCCGCGCCAGAACAGCCGGGTCAACGGGTCAGCACGGCACCGCCTCGACGACAAGAACAACGGTCAGGTGGTCCGCAGATGAGTGTGCTCGCGGTTGGCATTTCGCACCGGTCCGCCGATGTGCGGGTGCTGGAGCGCGCGACCGTGCCGGCCACCGAGGTCACGAAGGTCCTCGAAGAGCTGATGCGGTGCGAGAACGTGGTCGAGGCCGCGCTCGTGACCACCTGCAACCGCGTCGAGGTCTACACCGTCGTCCAGGCCTTCCACGGTGGCCTCGCCGACGTCGTCGGCGTGCTGGGCCGCCACTCGGGCCTTGACGTCGCCGAGCTGTACGAGCACCTGTACGTGCACTACGCGGCGGCCGCCGCCGAGCACGTCTTCCAGGTCGCGGCCGGCCTCGACTCGATGGTCGTCGGCGAGTCGCAGATCCTCGGCCAGGTCCGCACGGCGTACAACACCGCACGCGAGGCCGGCACCGTCGGCCGCACGCTGCACGAGCTGATCCAGCGCGCACTGCGCGTCGGCAAGCGTGTCCACAGCGAGACCGGCCTTGACGCGGCGGGTGGTTCCGTCGTGTCGGAGGCCCTCGCCGACGCCGACCGCGTGCTCGGTGGCCTCGCCGGCCGCAAGGCGCTCATCGTCGGCGCCGGCTCGATGGGCGGCCTGTCCGCCGCCGCGCTGCGCAGGTCCGCGATCGGCGAGATCGTGGTGGCCAACCGCACCGAGCACACGGGAGCCCGGCTCGCGGAGCTGCAGGTCGAGAACGGCACCCCCGCTCGCGCGGTTGGCCTCGCGGACCTCGCGACCCACATCGCCGAGGCTGACGTCGTCGTGTCCTGCACCGGCGCCACCGGCACGGTCATCGACGCCGACATGATCGCCGGCCGCACCCGCCCGCTGGTGCTGTGCGACCTCGGCCTGCCCCGCGACGTGGCCCCGGCCACCGCTGAGCTGCCCGGCGTGACGATCGTCGACCTGGAAAGCCTGCAGCGCAGGCTCGCCGCCGCCCCGAGCGGCCTCGACACGGCCCGCGCGGCGGCGATCGTCGCCGAGGAAGTGCGCGCCTACCTGGCGACCCAACGCTCGGCGGAGGTCACCCCTACGGTGACCGCGCTGCGCAGGCGCGCCGCCGAGGTCGTCGACGCCGAGCTGCTGCGCCTGAACTCGCGACTGGACCTGGACAACTCCGCCCGCGCGGAGGTCGCACAGACCGTCCGCCGCGTCGTGGACAAGCTGCTCCACACCCCGACGGTGCGCGTGAAGGAACTGGCGTCCGGCCCGAACGGCGCGGAGTACGCGGAAGCGCTGCGTGAACTGTTCCAACTGGACCCGGCGGCCCCGGCGGCCATCGCCTCGGCATCCCGGCACGAAAGTCCCATTGGTGCAGCCGGGGGGCCCCCTGTTTTCAACGCTACCGCGGAGCACCGACAGTCGGACGGTGAGCGCTGATGGTTGTCCACAACCCGGTCGGCGCCACCGCCGTGCCGATCTCCCCGGCCGCCGTGCTGCCGGTCGACTTCGCCGCACGGGCCGCCGCCCTGCCGTCGATGTTCTCCGCACCGGCCGCGGCCATGCTCGCCGCCGTGGTGGCCCGGGCCGCCGCAGCGCAGCAGAACGTCGCCGAAGTCGTCCACGACCAGCCCGGTGGGGAGCGCTCGTGAGCCGGACCATCCGCATCGGCACGCGGGGCAGTGCGCTCGCGCTCGCCCAGTCGGGCGCCGTCGCCGCGCAGCTCGAGGCCGAGGGCAACAAGGTCGAGCTGGTCACCGTCGTCACGCCTGGTGACCGCTCGTCAGCGCCGATCGCCGAGATCGGCATCGGGGTGTTCACCTCCGCGCTGCGCGACGCGCTCGCCGACGGCACGGTCGACGTCGCCGTGCACTCCTACAAAGACCTGCCGACCGCGCCGGATCCCCGGTTGTCCCTCGCCGCGGTGCCGCCGCGGCAGGACCCCAGGGACGCGCTGATCGCCCGGGACTCGCTGACACTCGGTGAGCTCCCGGCCGGTTCCCGGGTCGGCACGGGGTCGCCCCGCAGGGCGGCACAGCTCCAGGCGCTCGGCCTGGGCCTCGAGATCGTGCCCATCCGTGGCAACGTCGACACCAGGATCCGCAAGGTCACCGACGGCGAGCTCGACGCCGTCGTGCTCGCGCGGGCCGGCCTGGCCCGGCTCGGCCGGCTCGACGTGATCACCGAGGTGCTCGACCCGATCCAGATGCTGCCGGCGCCTGCCCAGGGGGCGCTCGCCGTGGAGTGTCGGGTCGACGACGTGGATATCGAACACCTCCTCCAGTCCATTGTGGACGACAGCGCCACCAGGGCAGCGGTCGCCGCCGAGCGAGCCATGCTGGCCGCGCTCGAGGCGGGCTGCAGTGCCCCGGTCGGCGCTCTGGCCGACGTGGTCGAGGACCTCGACGCCAACGACAAGGTCGTTTACCGCCTTTCGTTGCGTGGGGTCGCGGCCGCGAACTGGACGGAAGGCAGCCAGGCCGAAGGGTCCGCTGTCGGCCTGATCCGCGCGTCGGCCACCGGTGACCTGACCGAAGGTGAGCAGCTCGGGCGTGCGTTGGCCGCCGAGCTGCTCGAGCTCGGCGCCGGCGTGCTGTCCGGCGACGAGCAATAAGTAATCAAGAGGAAGTGGCCTAGAAATGACCACCCGTACCCGAAAGTCCCCTGGGCGCATCGCGTTCGTGGGTTCGGGGCCCGGCGACGCCGGGCTACTCACCGTTCGGGCACACGAGCTCATCGCGCGCGCCGAGCTCGTGGTGATCGACCCGGACGTACCGGCAGGCGTGCTCGAGCTCGCCGACCCGGAGGCCGAGGTCCGGCCGGCGGTCGGCGAGCCTGCCGACGTCGCGAAGGACCTCGCCACCGAGGCGAAGGCCGGCCGCGTCGTCGTCCGGCTCGTGTCCGGCGACCCGCTCACGCACTCCGGGCTCGTCGCGGAGGCGCAGGCGATCGCCCGCACCAGCGCCGTGTTCGACGTCGTGCCCGGCGTGCCGGCGGCCACCGCCGTGCCCGCCTACGCCGGCATCGCGCTCGGCGGCACGCACACCGAGGTGGACGTGCGCGGCGAGGTCGACTGGGCCGGGCTCGCCAAGACGCCCGGCCCGCTGGTGCTGCTCGCCAGCTCCAGCCACCTCGCCGAGGCCGCGTCCGCGCTAGTCGAGCACGGGCTCGCGCCGCAGACCCCGGTCGCGGTGACCGCCGACGGCACCGGCGCCGGCCAGCGCACGCTCGACACCACGCTCGCGACGCTCGCGCAGGACGCCGGTGAGATCGCCGGCAACCTCGTCGTCACGGTCGGCCAGGCCGTCGCCGCGCGCACCAAGCTGTCGTGGTGGGAGTCCCGCGCCCTGTACGGGTGGCGGGTGCTGGTGCCACGCACCAAGGACCAGGCAGGCGAGATGAGCGAGCGGCTGCGGCTGCACGGCGCCATCCCGTCGGAGGTGCCGACCATCTCGGTCGAGCCGCCCCGCAGCCCCGCTCAGATGGAGCGGTCGGTCAAGGGTCTCGTCGACGGCCGCTACCAGTGGCTGGTCTTCACCTCCACCAACGCGGTCCGCGCGGTGTGGGAGAAGTTCGAGGAGTTCGGGCTGGACGCGCGTGCGTTCTCCGGCGTGAAGATCGCCTGCGTCGGCGAGGCCACCGCGGAGAAGGTGCGTGGCTTCGGGATCATCCCCGAGCTGGTGCCCTCCGGTGAGCAGTCGTCAGAGGGGCTCCTCGAGGAGTTCCCGCCCTACGACGACATCCTCGATCCGGTCGACCGGGTGCTGCTGCCGCGTGCCGACATCGCCACCGAGACCCTCGCGGCCGGTCTTCGCGACCGCGGCTGGGAGATCGACGACGTCACCGCGTACCGCACGGTGCGTGCCGCGCCGCCGCCCGCCGACACCCGCGAGATGATCAAGACGGGTGGCTTCGACGCGGTGTGCTTCACCTCGTCGTCCACCGTGCGCAACCTCGTCGGCATCGCTGGCAAGCCGCACACCCGCACGCTCGTCGCCTGCATCGGCCCGAAGACCGCGGAGACCGCGCGGGAGTTCGGCCTGCGGGTGGACGTGCAGCCCGAGCACGCGCAGGTGCCGTCACTCGTTGACGCGCTCGCCGAGCACGCGGCTCGCCTGCGTGCCGAGGGCGCGCTGCCGCCGCCGCGCAAGACGAAGCGAGCCCGCCGCTAGGAGACCGTGATGTACCCAGCCCACCGCCCCCGGCGCCTGCGCAGCACTGCCGCCATGCGCCGGATGGTGTCCGAGACGACCGTGCGGCCGAGCCAGCTCGTGCTGCCGATGTTCGTCAAGGAGGGCGCGACCGACCCGGTGCCGATCGCGACCATGCCAGGAGTCGTTCAGCACACCCGTGACAGCCTGCGCAAGGCCGCCCTCGAGGCGGTGCAGGCCGGTGTCGGCGGGCTGATGCTGTTCGGCGTTCCCGAGCACAAGGACGCGGTCGGCTCTGGCGGAGTCGATCCCGACGGCGTGCTCAACGTGGCGCTGCGGGACCTGCGTGCCGAGCTGGGTGACGAGACGGTCCTCATGGCGGACACGTGCCTCGACGAGTTCACCGACCACGGTCACTGCGGGGTGCTCGGCCCCGACGGCCGGGTCGACAACGACGCGACGCTGGAGATCTACGGCGAGATGGCCGTCGCCCAGGCCGAGGCCGGGGCGCACCTGCTGGGGCCGAGCGGCATGATGGACGGCCAGGTCGGCGCGATCCGGTCGGCCCTGGAGCAGGCTGGGCACGTCGACACGGGCATCCTGGCGTACTCGGTGAAGTACTCCTCGGCGTTCTACGGGCCCTTCCGGGAGGCGGTCGAGTCGTCGCTGGAGGGCGACCGGCGGACCTACCAGCAGGACCCGGCCAACGTCCGCGAGGCGCTGCGCGAGCTGCGGCTGGACCTCGACGAGGGCGCGGACATGGTCATGGTCAAGCCGGCCATGCTCTACCTCGACGTACTGCGGGCGGTCGCCGAGGAGTCCGACGTTCCCGTTGCGGCGTACCAGATCTCGGGCGAGTACGCGATGATCGAGGCCGCGGCGGCCGGCGGCTGGTGCGACCGGCGGACCGCGGTCCTGGAGTCGCTGACCTCGATCCGCAGGGCGGGCGCCGACGTCGTGCTCACGTACTGGGCGGCCGAGGCAGCGGCCTGGCTGCGCTGACGCCGAAAGGCACAGGTAACCTGCCCGCCGTGACGAAGCCAGGCAATTCGGGC
>Ga0272482_10000280_pt1 | contig 16176 bp, 18 predicted proteins | sample RVTome_8_FD_192427 | JGI IMG/M metagenome (GOLD analysis project Ga0272482, IMG submission 192427) | Soil microbial communities from uranium-contaminated site in the Upper Colorado River Basin, Wyoming, United States - RVT160D0 (version 2) ...
CACGGTCGACGGCCATACGAACCAGCCTCAGCGGCCGGTTGACCAGCGGCTTTGCTGTCGCACGGTCCGCGTTTGGGTACGCGTTTCAGGTGGACCATACGTGGCAGAATAAGAACCGCGTTTTCCCAGTTCAGGGCCCATCTGTGGCGGTCGCGGCGGTTCGCCGCCGCGCCACACCGACAAGATCATGAGAGCCTGGCCGCCCCAGGTAACGCGGAGTAACTCCAATGCAGGAGCAGTTGTGGCCCCGCCACGCAGTTGGCTGTGTGGGGTCGGGGTCAGCCGGTGATCGGGTGGCCCAGGCGGGCGAGTTCGATGACGATCGCGCCGATGTTCCACGCGTCGTCGTCGCCGCGGTGGTGGCGGCCTTGCAGCGGTAGTCCGGCGTGAGCCAGTGCCTGGCTCATGCCCACCGCTCTGCGGAGGCCGAAGACGGTGGCGAACCGCTCCTTGACGTTGATGTGGCGGCTGCTGAATGGGTACTCGGCATCGCCTGGAGCGCACTGCCGCTCGAACTGTCTACGGTCGTACTCGCCCCAACTGGCCCAGGTCCGAGTACGGCCGCGCAGCTCACCGACCACCAACGCATAGGTCGCGGCGAACTCCAGTCCACGGTCCACACCGGCCTGGGTGAGCCCGGTCAACTTGGTACAGAACGAGCTGACCCGCAATCGACGCGGCCGGACCAGGATGCGCCGCCGCTCGACCCGCCGCCAGTCACCGGTGTCGACCACGCAGACACCGATCTCGATGATCTCACTCGACTCCCCAGCCGGCGGACGGTCGCCCCAGCACGTCGACTCGACGTCAACGACGTTAACGAACTGTCCGAACACCTCTGTCACGGATGAGCACCCTAACCATGACAAGCCGGCGTCGCAGTCGAATACCCAGACCGACCATCCTCGCCGCCATGCCTACCCAACCGGTCGTCGCGGTGCACCCATCCACGTCGCTCGGACAGTTCGAACGAGCGGCTGGGCTGCCGCACTTCTCAGGCTGCGGCACTGTCTGCCGACCCCAGAACCTCGGCGATTCGCCGCACGAGGATGCTCGCCGCCCGGGGGTGGCGGGACGCCAGCATGCACGCCAGCCGAAGCGACCGGACGCTACCAACGCCTCGGCTATCACGTTCGGCAACGAGCGGATCGCGGCAGAAGAGATGACATGCATCGGCCGGTCACGGGTCAGTGGGTTGGGTCGAGGCGCTAATTGTCGCTCGCGATCAGCGAGATGGTGCCAATAACAGCGCAGCAACAGAACAGCCGGAAGGCAAATGTTCCCGGATCCTCCGAAACCAGGTCGGTGATATCGTCCAAAGCTACACGGTCGGTGCGGTCGCTAGCGGCCAACTCCAGGCAGATGGCATAGGTCTCAGAACCGGCCTCATCTGCGCAGGTTTCGGCAGCCGACGCCGCTCGCAATGGCGTGAAGAGCAAGATAAGGACAAGCATTAAGGCGTACATAACGCCGACCACGATAAGCGTGCGTCTGATCCGTTTGCGCATTGGGTGATCCCTTCGAGCACCGGTAAGCAGGGCGCCAGCTGTCGTCGCAAGTTCGAGGGCGCCTCGGGCGAGCCGCGCCGACGTGGGCGGCACTGGCTGACTAATGATCCTCGCGCGTCAGGGCAAGGATAGGGATACCGTCCAGCGAGGTTGCCTGATCGAAGTCGCGGTCATCATCGTTAATGGCCTCTGCGGCCATCGCCACGGAGGAGTAGTAGCTTTGGACTACCGCAAGAGTTTGATCTTCGCGGCGGCGCTCGAATTCCTGCACCGCTTCCGGCTTGGGAACATATGTGAAGACGCGGAACGGCCGCGATGGGCGGAGCGCACGCCAAACGATTAAGCGAGTTACGTCGGTGCGAAGGTACTCCTGCTCTCTTTTGTCAAACTCGGCCAGTGTCTCGTATCCGACTTCGACCACTACCCCGGTTACTTGTTCGTCTATGGCAGCTTCTATTCCAAGGCTAGCCACCCAACCATCGAACACATTGCCGTCACTTTTGCGGTAGACTCGATTCTTCTTTGCTGGGTCGCTTGCGACATTCCAACGACGGCGCCAATCTCTAAGCGAAACACGTATCCGCTCTCCGTCACCTAAACCCGCCATACGCAGATCGTCCTCGCGCATTAAGGAGCCGTACACGAATACGTAGGTAAGCTGGGTACCGTCGAAGTTCCGCCATTCAACCTGGTCTCGAACGTTCGGTGTAATATCTTGAAACAGTTCCGCCTCAATGTCGCCGCGAAGCGAGTATGTAGTCATGCTACGAAACTGCTCGTTGATTCCGGTCGCCATGCCCTCAGCTATGAGAACGATGCTTGCATCATCGCGTGTGACCGTTTCGCCCTGTATGGTAAAGGTCTCGTCGCCGAACGGCATGTCATCTGTGCCGGTCGATGCCACGACCACTCGCACTGTGGTCGGCTCGGCCGGTATGGCCAAGGGCCATACCGGCGCATCGTCATGCATTCCTCGAACGAGTAGTTGCAGGCGCTTGTTTCGTAGAACGGTCGGGTTTTCGGCAGAAGTCCATCGAAGCCACGCACGGACGCAGACGTCCGCAACTGGAACCGTGAAGCGGTTGTAGAACCTCGCCGCAAGAACGAAGTGTCCGGCCGGGTGGGCTTCTATTGTGAGGCCTTTTCGCCATTTCAACGGATCATGCCTAAACAGCTTGAATACAAAGGCGCCCAGGACGAAAACAGGAAGCAGAACGCTTACCAGCGCGTTCGCCGCTGCGACGATGTAGAAGCCGGTACTTTCGCCTCGCACACCTAACAGATTGTCAGGACCCCACATTCCCCAGAGCGCTTGACGAAGCGCTTCAGACGCGTCAACGCCACGATTTCCGAGATGATATACGGCAACCGAGACGATGCCGACCCAAACCGTAACCAAAGCGACGTAAGTGAGAAGTACTCCCACCAGCGATCGCCGGCTTAACCGAATAGCGAATGGCGTAGACAGTCTTGGATAGCGGATAAGCGCTGAATATCGCCTCCGAGGTGCCATCAAATTCCCCGATCGGCTTGTAAGTGGTAAGCCATACCATACATGTATCGACCAGGTTCCGTAAGCTTCGACCTCGCTCTGTCGACATTCAGACTCATACCGACGCATGGTTACGATCCGGTGCCGACTTCGACGCACGATGTGTTGTTTGGAACAAAGCTGAGGCGACATTACGACGCACTATCTTCGGCAAAGTCGTGAGCTTCGGCTATGTTCCGGAGGCCATGAACGCGGCGAGGATGTAGTTGGGGTGGCGGTCGAGGTTCTTGCGGGCTCGGTCGTAGCGCATGGTGGTGCGTGGGTCGGCGTGCCGGGCGGCGATCTGTACGTCGCGCAGGCTGACGCCGGCGTCGAGCATGGTCGTCACGTAGGTGTGGCTTCTGCCCGCACTCGCCGTGTGCGGTGGGGTTCGTGTCGCATTCGTCCGAACCCAAGGCTGAGTGCCCTGCCCCAAGGTCCGCTGTGGCGTGAAAAGCAGCAACGAGGAGGAAGCTGACTGGGCGGTACCGGTCCGTATGTCCGCTCGGGGAAAGAATCGCGACACGGCAACAAAGCAGAGAGAATGTGTCGGAGCATGTGCGGGTGCATCCGTGGCATACGAATCCCAGCCGTCGCAGCCAGGTGTTTGAGCCGGCGGGTGGCGGCGTGCCGGTCCATCCGGCCGCCGAGGGTATTGCGCAGGATCGGCCCGTCGACGCGACCGTCCACAGCGCGATCGATCGCCCGCGCTATCGCCGGCGGGAGCGGGACGAGCACGACTTTGCCGCCCTTGCCGCGCACGCGTAGGACTCGGTGGCCGTGTTCTTCGCCAAGGTCGGCGATGTTGGACCCACAGGCTTCGAAGATCCGTAACCCGAGCAGCCCCAGGAGAGCGACCACGGCGAAGTCGTTGATGTTCGCCGACAGCCGTGCGGTGGTGATCAGAGCTTCGAATTGGAGGTGCCCGGGGCCGAGCGTGGGCGACTCGGCTGGGACGATCGGTCGGCGTACGTAGTCAGCTGGTGAGTGCGGCAGGATCTGGTCGATCACGCACACCCGGTAGAAGCCGACCACGACCGACAACCGCCGCGACACGGTCGAGGGCTGGTAGCAGCGGACATCCTGTAGCCAGCGCACGTACCGCTCGATGTCCGCACGTACCGCCGTGAGCGGGTCGAGTTCCATCGCAGTGCACCAGCGCAGAAAGACCCGAAGATCCGACTCGGTGTGAATCCGGGTCTGGCCGCGGTAGCGGCCCAGGTACGCAGTCGACGCCACCTGCAGGACGAGATCACTGCGATGCGTGACGCCGGAGGAAGCGGAAGAAGCAGCCATGCAACACCGTGCGTCGCCAACAACGATGAACGCCAGCACGCCCGCAGCGGCAGACATCCCAGGTTCTTTGTTGTCAAGTGGTTGGCTGTAGGTAGCTCCATGCGGTGGTCTCGTCGTAGGCGGTGCCGGTCTTGAGGCAGCCGTGGAGGATGCCGACGAGTCGGTTGCCGAGTTGGCGTAGCGCGGCCTGGTGGCCGATGCCGCGTTGACGCAGTGCCTGGTAGTAGGTGCGGGCGCCGGGACTGCCGCGCATGGCGCAGAACGCCCACTGGTGGACGGCGTCGCCGAGTCTGCGGTTGCGGGCATACCGCGCCAGGACTGCCCGGCGGTTGCCGGAGGCGCGGGTGATCGGTGAGGTGCCGGCGTAGTTCTTGCGTGCTCTGCCGTCGACGTAGCGGTGCGGGTCGTCGCCGAACTCGCCGAAGAGTTCCGGGCGCCGAGCACCGCGCCCAGGCCGGGCAGGCTCAGGTAGCGATCAGCGTCCCGGTGCCGGCCAAAATGGTCGCCCCGCCACCTGCCCCAGTTCGTTGATCTCGGCGTTGAGGATGTTGATGATCTGGACCTGGCTGGTCACGATCGCCGCATACGCCGTCTGGACCGGCCGCGGCTGTCGCAGCTGCCCGGCCCGCAACGCCTCCTGGACCGCGGCCGCCTTGGTCTCCAGATCGCGACGGTTCGCCCGCCGCAGCGCGGCGACGATCTGGGTACGGGACAGCCGAGCCGCGCGGTCCGGGTCCGGCGCCCGGTCCAACAGTTCCAACACCTCGGGCGCGGCCAGGTCGTCGAAGGCGTGCAGCGCTGCGGGGAAGAACTCCCGCAGCGCGCTGCGCAGCCGCAGTACGTGGCGGGTGCGTTCCCAGATCAGGCTCTGATGCGCCCGTGCGACCAGCTTCGTCGCCTCGGCCTGCGGGCTGTCGCCGGCGACCTGGCGGTGGTGGGCGTGGTCGAGACGCACGATCTCGGCCAACACGTGGGCGTCGCCGGCGTCGGACTTCGCCCCGAACGTCGAGTGTCGCTCCCGATAGCGTGCCACCGACATCGGATTGATCGCGAACACCTGATAGCCGGCCGCGATCAGGGCTTGGACCCATCCGCCGCGGTCTGTCTCGATCCCGATCCGCACCCGACCAGCGGCCTCGGCCGGCTCGAGCTCCGACCACGAGGCCGGCATCTGCGTGGCGACCAGCTCGTGCAGCCGCGCGATGCCTTCCAGCCCTTCAGGCAATCGGGCACGGGTCAGCCGCCGCCCGTCCTGGTCGACCAGCTCGACATCGTGATGGTCCTCGGCCCAGTCGTCCCCGACGCAGATCACCCGCACCCTCCCTCATGGACACTGCCCTGGTAGCAGCTTGGAGGAGACACCAGCGATCTAATAGTCAAGTACTCACCGCAGCACAGTAACTGCCCCGGGGCACGTCATCCCATCAGCCGTCCCGTCTCCTCACGACCAGCGGGCGCACAGTCTGCCGCAAGACCTCACAGGCCAGAAGAGAAGAGTGCTGACCCGCCAGCCGCTACCGGAACCATCCTGCCTCAACAGGTGGCAGAACCTATTAGAAGAGGACGTCTACGGCGTCGGCTGACGAGGCACGAGTCGAGCGTGTGCTCCGCAGCTAAGGACAATCGGGACACGACAGCTATCCGCAGCCGGATCGATGTGCTATCTGGTGAGTGAACGACAACAGTGATCAACTCGATCCGGCGCGGGAGGACTCACACGCTGAAGCCAGAGGCCTTGGGGCGCCCGACATCGGGATATCAGCCCCCAAGGTTCGCATGCGTGCGGCCAGCTACGGATGCAGCGTTGATTAGCCCAAACCTAAGCACGATCTTTGCGATCGCTCGTTGGGCGAATCACGGACATCCGCGTAGGATGGGTGCACTGGAGTTCCCAAGGGTGCGAATCTTCATCCAGCCCCTCGTCGGTCCCGACCGCAAATTCCGAACTACGTGACCACGAGTCGATCTAGCCTGACCATAAAAATGGCCCCCGAAGCCCCTATCTCTGGGGCGAGGTAGTGACTTCTCATCAGACCTCCCCGATCTGAAGACCTCGACACATCATTCGAGAGACCAGCGCCGAACAGGAGAGCCAATGGACCAGTTCGAGTTGATCATCGGGTACTTGATTGCTTGGGGTATGACCAAACTTCGCAGGGTGGGCAGCCGGCTGGACGACGAGGTTGACGGTGTGATCGAGGCGAACCTCGACCGGCTACACGAGGCGGTTACCGGGCGCCTCGGGTCGGATCCCGCAGTTACAGACCTGTTAGATGAGGTAGCGGACAGCGGAGTCGCCAGCGAACTCACCCGCCGCCGCGCGGAACTCGCTGTCGAGGCAGCATATGCGAAAGATTCTGATTTTGCTGCCAGGCTTGAGACCATCGTGCGTGACATCAACCCGGAGGGCCGTAAGGGCGGCACTACATCGGCGACCGGCCCAACTGCCACTGCCGTCGGTGGCGATGTAAGGCTGCACGCGGAGGGCGGTAGTGTGGCTGCCTTTTCGATGGGAGAGGTGAACGTCGGACAGGCGCCAACGGGCCCTCCCCTGCCGGGCCGGTAAAGATCCAAGCCGCGTCCGGCTTTACCGCTACGTCATCCGACGATACCCATCCAAATTCTTCGGCACGTGTTGGCGCCGAGCAGGTATCAGCGTCGGGAAATTCCTTTGCGATTGGGCGCGTCGATCGCCTGCAATTCCATCCAAATGGCTCTGGGCTACCGCCCGCTGTGGCGCGAGTAATCCCAGCGCAACTGGAGGCAGATGTAGAGGACTTTACCGGACGGCAAACCGAATTGGCCGCACTCGACAAACTTTTGCTCGATAGACAACAAGACGTTACTGCTGCGATCATTTCGGCAGTATCTGGAACCGCAGGCGTAGGAAAGACCGCACTCGCGCTCCGGTGGGCCCACCGGGTCAAGCGGCATTTTGTCGATGGGCAGCTCTATGTAAATCTCCGCGGCTTTGACTCTGAGCGACCGTTGCGTGCAATCGACGTGCTGGCTGGCTTCCTTCGAGCGCTTGGTAAGGCTGCCCATGAGATTCCATCGACTCTGGATGAATGTAGTGCAGCCTATCGCAGTCTCTTGGACGGACGACGGATGTTGATCGTACTGGACAACGCCTCGACGACCGAGCAAGTGCGTCCGTTGCTTCCCGGAACCGGATCATGCGCGGTGCTCGTGACAAGTCGCGACGCGCTCAGCGGTCTTGTGGCTCGCCACGGCGCCCGCAGGCTGGACCTCGATCTGTTGCCTGCCCCTGACGCTCTGGCTCTCCTCCACGCGTTAATTGGGACTAGGGTAAAGGAGGAAGCTGAATCTGCATCAAGGCTAGCTGAGCTATGTGCGCGCCTGCCGCTGGCGCTTCGGGTAGCGGCTGAACTAATTGCCGGAAGGCCTACCGAGAGCCTGAGTGACCTCGTTCACGAGTTGGCCAGTGAACCAATCCGCCTTGAGCTATTGGACGCCGGCGGAGACGCCCGCACGGCCGTGCGGGCAGTTTTTTCATGGTCGTACAAACAGCTAACACCCGACGACGCCGAGGCATTCAGAAGGATTGGTCTGCATCCTGGTCCCGATTTTGATGCCTATGCTGCGGCAGCGCTCTTCCACGAGACACGCGATCGCACTCTCCGACTACTTGCAAATCTTAGTCGAGCTCATCTTGTTCAACGCCCGAGACGCGACCGTTACTCCATGCACGACTTGCTCCGTACATACGCCGTTCACTTGGCCTGCGAAGAAGATTCTGAGCCTGAACGACGAGAGGCACTCACCAGGCTATTCGATTACTATTTGGCAACCGCGGCTTCGGCGATGGACGTCCTGATCCCCGCACAACGCCATCGTCGTCCACGTATCGCTCCGCCAGACATTCCCTTGCCTCCGCTGTCCGAGCCAGCGACAGCAAGACCTTGGCTCGATGCCGAGCGCGCTTCATTGGTTGCGATCTTCTCCTACACAGCGAGCCACGGGTGGGCGAGTCATGCCGCTCGGCTTGCCAGTACTTTGTACCGCTACCTGGAGGCTGGTGCGAGATTCGCGAATGGACTCACTATCCACACTCATGCCTTGGAGGCTGCTCGACTTACGGGTGAGGTGGCGGCTGAGGCAGATGCGTTGTTAAATTTGGGTTCTGTGTATTGGCAGCAGGGTCGATTCGACAAAGCGACCGACTACCTACAGCAGGCGCTAATACTGTCGCGAACTAACGGCGATCGGATCGTGGAGGGTCGAGCATTGCTCAATCTCGGCCTGGTTGACTGGCAACAAGGCAACCTCGAGCAGTCTATCAACCACCTTGATGCCGCACTTACGCTTTCACGCGAGACAGGAGATCGGGTCCGCGAGGCGCGCGCCTTGGCAAGCCTTGGCGCGATTTTTCGTAGGCAAGGCGACTACGACAGCGCTGCAGAATACGACCGGGAGGCCGTCGCACTAGCCAGAGCGATCGGCGATCGCGTAAGTGAGGCATATGGCCTGGCGGGTTTAGGCGCGATCTACCGTCGGCAGGGTCTCTACGTGGAGGCCGCGAACCATTACAACCAAGCACTTAATCTTGGAAGAGAAATTGGTGACCGAGTGTGCGAGGCCCGCGCCTTGGCTGGATTTGGAGCCATCGCACAGCGTCAAGGCCGATACGAAGAGAGTTCGGAACAGTATCAACAAGCGCTGGCCTTGTTTCGAGAAGTCGGCGACCGCCACGGGGAAACACATGCCCTAAACTGCCTGGGAGAGAGTCTCCTGGCTGGCCAGCAGGTGGGCGAAGCGAGGGCCCACTTTCGTGCGGCGTTAGCTCTTGCCGTTCAGATCGGGCAACGATATGAGGAAGCCCATGCTCACGACGGGTTGGGACGCCTTTGTTATTCGGGCGGCGATCGCGGTCAGGCCCGCTATCACTGGACTCGCGCATTAGCGCTGTATACCGATCTACAAGTTCCAAATGCTTACAGCGTCCAAAAGAGTCTAGGAGAGCTTTGATACCAAGATTTGCAACTTCGCGCACCAGAGGTGCCACTAATGCAAATTATGCATCCGACCGATCGACCATACAGGCCTTGAGGGGAGTTAATCGAGGATGCCAACGGGTACTGACCCACGAGCAACGCTGCGAGCATCTGTTGAAAGAACGTCTGCTTTGCTCAGCTTGATAACGGATGGCCAGCAGCCAGTTCTTGGATGCAACTGGACGGCGGGGGAGGTCGGAGCGCATCTTGTGGTAACACTCCAGACCTACGCAGACGCGGCCGGAAACTCTTTCGATCGGATTTCGCCATATATAGCGAAGACCGGCAACTTTCGCGAGCGACTGTCTTTTCTTACAGAAGGAACTTTGAAGCTAGTTTCTGAACGCGATCCCTGGGCATTGTCTCGTCTATTGGTTCGGGCCGCAGCGGCGTTTCTCGACTCAATTTCCGAACGCGACCACGCTGTTAGCATCCGGGCACCATGGTATGGGCCACATGTTCGACTGAGCGAGGAACTCGCACTTAGCTTGCTGATTGGTGAACAATTGGTACATGGACACGACTTGGCTATCACAATTGGACACCCATGGCCAATATCCAACGACGACGCTTCGCATGTTATTCCGATTGTCATCGCCATGATTCCTTTCCTCAACAACAACGTCGCCAGCGCGGACCGAATCCGATACGGCATTCGCCTTGTTGATGGGCATCATTTCGACATCGTATTCGACGATGGCGCGGTCGAAGTAGCGACGCCCGCCGCGACCGCAGACGTTGAGTTGGCACTAAGCCCTGCTGACTTTGTGCTGGCGATCTACGGTCGGCACAGCTTGCAAACCCTAGCCGCAGGGGGACGACTTCGATCGCTCGGCGGACGGCAAGGACGAATAGATCTCCAGGACCGCCTGGTGAGCCCATAGGAACGCGAGCTATTACTGTCATCGGCAAATCCGCGCGTTGGTGGCGACGTGGCCGTGTTTGCGGATGAACGACCACGTCGCTGGCCCATCAACCTACCGTCGTAGACTCCAGCTGCGTGCATGCCGACCCGAGTACCACGAAGGGCACACCGCTGGGCGCTGGCCACGCTGCCCGGATGACCCGCCGCCACCTCTGCGGCACCGCAGCGCTGCCACCACTCCCGTGCATCAAGGCGCCGGTAAACGGGCTCAGCCCTGGGGCAATTCGACGCTGCCCTCGTAACCTCCGCGGACTCCTCGACCAGCACGCAGCGATGCTCGGCCCATCCACACCGCTGAGGCTCCTCGCCACGTCACCGCACGACAATGGCCCCAGGGGCACTGACCAGATGCCGCACCGCGCCACGCCAGCCCACCGGACAGGTGTCCGTGGCCATGGCGACCTTCCGTAACACCTCGATCGGCTTCCACCGACTCAACGGCGACACCAACATCGCCCGCGCGACCAGACGCGCCAACCGCCGCCCCCACGACCTCATCACCACCGTGACCAGCCACTACCCGAGAACACAATGACCTGACTCCCATATGACGCTTGATGCGGGTGAGTTGCGCGCCGCATGCAAAATGGACGCATGGCATCAGATTGGGTGGCACCAGTCGCGGCTGCAGCGTCAGGTGTAGCTGGAATATTCTTCACCTGGCTAAGCGGCAATCAAAGCCGTAAGCAGGCCGAACGGTTGGCTGTACGCACCGAACAGACGGCGACTAGTAACGCAACACTCCACGAGCGTAGAGATGCATACCTATCAGCGATGCGTTGCGTGCGGCTCGATATACAACGGTTGAAATACAAGGAGAAGGGCGAAGATTCCAAGCTAGACAAGATCGAAGAAACGTGGCCGAAGGGTGAGCGAGTCCGAATGGCTATCGAGGCGCGCATCGCGGTAGAGACCTTCGGCACCAGCGAAGCCAGCGACTTCGCTCAGGACCTGTTGGATGCGATGTCCATGGGTGACAGAGCGACATTACAGAAAGCCTACGAGCGGTTCGTTTCCGTTGTGAGAAGGGATCTCGGCGTGCCTGACATACCGAACCCCTAGGGCATGGCAACGCCCCTGCCACGCAGCGGCGTTACCGCTGAATACACGCGATGCCTGTCGGCGCTCAGGGAATTCCCCAGCTTCAGCGGTTGTGCGCTCACGTAATTCCCCAGTCGGCGCTTCTGCGCTCACGTAATTCCCCAGGTTGTCCGGACGTCCGGACGTGGGCACGTGTGGGGTGGTCCTCGCGATCTTGAAGAGTTCTCCCTTGTCCGGGTGACGGGTGAGGGAGCCGATGGCGAGGAGAACGTTCGACGTGGTCGATGTGACCGAGATCTTCATCCACTGGTATGCGGGCCGCTCGATCAGCGAGGTGTCCGCGTCGCTGGGTGTGGACCGCAATACCATCCGTAAGTACCTCGCGCCGGCGGTGGCGGCCGGCCTTGCGCCCGGCGGGCCGGCGATGATGACGGCGGAGTGGTCGGCGCTGGTGACGGGCTGGTTCCCGCAGTTGGCGGACAGCCGGTTGCGGCAGACGACGTGGCCGCAGATTGCCGCGCACCACGAGTACATCACCGCTCAGCTCAAGCTCGGGGTGACCCAGGCGACGATCCATCAGCGGCTGCGCGACGAGCGCGGCCTTGCAGCCAGCGTCGCCTCATTGAAGCGGTATGTGGCGGCGAACCTGCCGGAGGAGGTGCGCCGGGACCGGGTGGTAGTGCTACGCGACGAGGCCGACGCCCCGCCGGGTGAGGAAGCGCAGATCGACTACGGGCATCTGGGCCACTGGGTCGACCCGGTGACCGGGAAGCGGCGGCGGGTGTGGGCGTTCGCGATGGTTCTGGCCAACTCGCGGCACATGTTCGTGCGGCCGGTGCTGACGATGGACCAGCGGGCCTGGACCGAGGCACACGTTGCGGCGTTCGCGTTCTTCGGCGGGGTGCCGCGGCGGCTGGTGCCGGAAAATGTTCCGCGGAACATTTTCCGGGTTCTGTTCCCCGCTTGATTATGTGGCCGATGATGCTGCTGTCTGTGTCTGGGCGGCGGTAAGCGGACAGCGTGGCCACATAACGAGCGTAGGTTCTGGGATCGTCTCTCCTCCGATTCATCTTTGGAACGGAGGTTGTCCCATGCTGGAGCAGTACTTCCTCAAGCCGTCGACGATCGATCGTCTTCGGGGGTCGTGGATCGGGGCCGAGATCGAGGCGTACGTCGCGTGGATGGCGGGCCAGGGCTACAGCGCGAAGAGCATCTGGCGGCGGGTGCCGATCGGGTTCGCCTTCGGCGAGTTCGCTCGCGAGCGAGGGGCGCGCGTCATCGGTGATCTGCCAACGCACGTTGAGGCGTTCGTGGCCGCCCGGGTCGCCGCCCACCACGCGACCAGTTCGACGAGGCCGATGGCGAAGGAGGTCCGCGGCCCGGTCGAGCAGATGCTCTCGGTTGTGGTGCCCGGCTATGAGCCGACTGGCCGGCCCCACCACGATCAGCCGTTCGTCGAGCTCGCACCAGGGTTCTTTGACTACCTGGTCGAAGAGCGGGGACTTCGTCCGGCGTCGGTGGACACCTATCGTCACCACTTGCGGCCCTTCGAGGCCTACCTGCGGCGCATCGGCGTGAAGTCGATCCGAGAGCTATCGCCGGTGATCCTGAGCGCGTTCATCGTCGAGCGTGCCGGCGCGGGACTGGCGAAGAGCACAGTCAGCGGATGCGCTGGTGCCCTGCGGGTGTTCCTGCGCTACGCACACCGGCAACGGATCCTTGCCAGTGATCTGAGCGCCGCCGTGGGATGGCCGCAGGTCTACCGATTGTCGGACATTCCGCGGTCGATCTCCTGGGACGACGTCAACCGGGTCTTGGCCGGCGTCGACCGGCGGACCGTCGCGGGCCGACGCGACTACGCCATTTTGCTTCTGCTGGTCACATATGGCCTGCGTGGACGGGAGGTCGCCGCCCTCACCTTGGACGACATTGACTGGAAGCGTGAACGCCTCGCGATCCCTGAGCGCAAGGCCGGCCACTCAACGGCCTTCCCGCTGTCCACTGTGGTCGGCGAGGCCCTCCTGGACTACCTGCGCCACGGTCGCCCGACCACGACCGATCGCCACGTGTTCTTCCGCACCAATGCTCCCCGACGTCCGATCGGCGCCGCCGCGGTATCGTCGCTGGCCCGCTTCTACCTGCTCAAAGCAGGTGTCGATGTTCCCCGGCCGGGATCACACACCCTGCGGCACTCGGCGGTGCAGCGCCTGGTCGATGCGAACTTCGACCTCAAGACCATCGGCGACTTCGTCGGGCACCGGTCCGCGCGCTCCACCGAGGTCTACGCCAAGGTCGCTGTCGAATCGCTGCGGGAAGTCGCGATGGGCGACGGCGAGGAGGCACTGGCATGAACGACAGCCTCGCCGCCGCCGTCGCCGACTTCCTCGCCCACAAGCGGGCGCTGGGACGCAAGTACGCCACTGAGGAGGCCACGCTGCGCCTGCTGCTCGCGTTCACCAGCCAGCACGGCGTCGAAGGTCTGCACCAGCTCACCCCCTCCCTGCTCGAGGCGTTCGTCGCTTCACGGCCCAGGACGCGGGCGCGCAGCTTCAACCACCTCGTCGGGATCGTCTGCTGTTTCCTGGACTGGGCCGCGGCTCAGCAGCGGCTGGACGCATCACCGCTGCGCCGAACCCGACGCCACGAGACGGATGTGCGCCTGCCGTTCCTCTTCGACGTCAGTCAGGCCCGCCAGCTGTTGGAGGCCGCCGCGGGCCTGCCCGACAATTCGCGAGCCGTTGGCCGCGGATCGACCTACCACGCCATCTTCGCCCTCTGCTACGGGCTGGGGTTGCGTTCCGGCGAAGCGTGCGGCCTTCGCATCGGCGACGTCGACGCCCCGCGGCAACTGCTGACGGTGCGGGGCGGCAAGTTCGGCAAGAGCCGTCTGGTTCCGCACGGGCCACGCATCGGCGAACTCCTCGCCCGCCAGGTCGAACGCCGCAGCGCCGGCGACCAGGCCCCGCTGTTCAGCTTTGACGGCCGCCGCAGCGTCCATCCCTGCAGCGCGAGCCAGACGTTCCACCGGCTGATGACCGAACTGGCTTTCCCTGTCCCGGACGGTGTCTGCCCACCTCGCCTTCACTGCCTGCGCCACTCGTTCGCGGTGGGACGCCTGACCCGCTGGTACCGCGAGGAAGCCGATCCGCAGGCAAGGCTCTACCGGCTGTCAACGTTCATGGGCCACGTCGACCCAACATCCACTGCCATCTACCTGACCATCACGCCGCACCTGCTTGCCGAGGCCAGCCGACGCTTCGAGGCCCTCGCCGAACCCGCGTGGACACAGGAGAAGCCATGACCAGGTCGCGGCCACTCGGGCCGCTCATCCACTCCTTCTTCCTCGACCACCTCATCACGGTCAAAGGTCTGCGACCAGCATCAGTGCGCAGCTACCGCGACACCATCCGGCTCATGCTGTGCTTCGTGGCCCAGAACAAGGGCACGAAGATCACCAAACTCAGCATCGAGGACCTAAGCTTCGAGCGGATCCTCGGCTTCCTGCGCCACCTTGAGCGCGACCGCGCCAACCACGTCCGCACCCGCAACCAACGCCTGGCCGCCCTGCACACCCTGTTCGACTACATCGCCACCCGCGAACCCGAGATGCTCGACGTCTGCCAGCAAGTCGCGGCCATTCCGACGAAGCGGGCGGCACCAGCGCAGACACACTTCCTGGAACGCGACGAGATCGAGACACTGCTGCAGCACCTACCCCGGACCGGCCGCTTCGCCCTACGAGATCGGGCACTACTGCTGTTCCTCTACAACACCGGCGCACGCGTCCAAGAGGTCGCCGACCTACGAGCAGGACACCTCAACCTCGGTGACGGTGCAGTGGCCCGCCTCCACGGCAAAGGCGACAAGTGGCGAACCTGTCCACTATGGAGCAAGACTGCGGCGCTGCTGGCCGAGCTTCTGAACTCATCGAACCCGCCAACACCGGCGGACACGCCGGTGTTCCGTTCCGCGGCCGGCCAGGCGCTGACGCGCTTCGGCATCTACAAAATCGTGCGGCGCCACGCAGCACAACTCGACGACCCCCACGCCAGGCGCAGAGTCAGCCCGCACGTCTTCCGTCACACCGCGGCTATGCACCTCCTCGAAGCCGGCGTCGAAGTGAACGTCATCCGCGCATGGCTCGGGCACGCCGATCTCACCACCACCAACCGCTACGCCGAGATCACCACAAAGGCAAAGATCGAGGCACTCAGAAACACCGAACCCGCCAGTACTTCGGAGGGAACCCGCCCACGCCCAATCTGGCGGACCGACGAAGCACTGCTCGACTGGCTCTCATCGCTCTGATCATTATGTGGCCGGCGCCAGCCGGGAACCGTCCAGTCCACTGGGTGTCGGCCTGACCGGCCACATAACAGGGCAGGCAACAGAAGCCGGACAACCTGCGCACCGGTGTCGACCGGACGGATCTGTATGACCCGAAGATCAACCGGTCGTATGCGGAGTTGGCCGCCCACTATGGGGTGCTGGTCGACCCGGCCCGGCGGGGCAAGCCGCGGGACAAGGCTCGGGTGGAGCGGCCGATGCCGTATATCCGGGACAGCTTCTGGCGCGGCCGCCAGTTCGCCTCCCTGCAGCAGATGCAGGCCGCCGCGATCGCGTGGTGCACCGATGTCGCAGGCCGCCGCTCGAGCCGGCCGCTGTCCGGCGCCGCCCCGGCGTCGGTGTTCGCCGCGGTCGAGGCCGAAGCCCTGCAACCGTTGCCCGGCAAAGCGTTGGCCTACGACGCCGCGTTGCGACGCGAGGAGTTGTGCTCGCTGCGCACCGATGACCTCGATCCGGCGCACCGGACGCTGCGGGTGCGGGCGGAGACCACGAAGGGGCGGCGGGAACGCGTGG
>Ga0272482_10000281_pt1 | contig 16141 bp, 16 predicted proteins | sample RVTome_8_FD_192427 | JGI IMG/M metagenome (GOLD analysis project Ga0272482, IMG submission 192427) | Soil microbial communities from uranium-contaminated site in the Upper Colorado River Basin, Wyoming, United States - RVT160D0 (version 2) ...
CGGACGAGGGGCGCGGCCGGCGGGGAGGCCGGCCGCGCCCCTGACGCGCGAACAGTTAGCTGACGGTGCCGGTGACGTTGCTCCCCGACCTGGTGACGAAGTACGTGGCCGTCGTGCCGCTCCAGAAGTGGAACGTCAGCGTCACCCGCTGGCCGTCGTTGACCTCGGCGAAGAACTCGGGCTTGAGCGTGATGGTGTTGGCGGTGTAGTTCGGCGCGAACGCGACGTCGTACTCCTTGAACGAGGTCCAGTTGTGCGGTCCGGCGTTGCTGCCGTCCGCGTACTTGGCCTCCATCGTCGCGAGCTGGTCGCCGCGGAACTGCGCCGGCACGTTGAACGAGCCGGTCTGCCCGGTCGCGTTGGAGAGCACCGGCGGGTCGTACGTGATGATGCTGATCCGCCACGGCACACCGCCGGAGAAGCGGGCCTGGATGGTCGCGTTGACCCCGTACGCCCGGGAGCCCACCAGCCGGGTGACCGCGGCCGGCGTGAGCGTGAGCGTGCTGCCGGAGACCGTGTAGTCGGTGCCGCTGGCCAGGTCGGTGCTCCCCTGCCGCAGGCCCTGGAACGACAACCCGTTGAGGTTGAGCGTCAGGCTCTTGCTGGTGATGGTGCCGGTGCGCGGCACGTACACCTGGTCGCTTCCGGCAGTGCCGGAGCGGGTGGTCCAGCTCGACTTGAGCTGGTTGATCAGCTCCGGGTCGCTCCACTGGAACGACGTGCGGCCGAAGTGCTGCCCGTTGTCCCACAGCTGGGTGGTGATCCGGCGGTTGCGGGCGTAGTAGCCGAAGTACTCGAAGAACTTCAGCTTCTCGCCCTGCTCGATCGTGCCGGTGTGCCGGTCGAAGCCGAGCAGGCCGTACTCGCCGATGATCACCGGGATGTTCCGGTTGACGAACGCGTTGAAGACGCGGTCGAAGGCGCCGGTGATGTCGGCCTGCGCGGTGGCGTCGAAGCGGGTGCCGCCGGCCACGTTCACGCTGAAGGGCCAGTAGCCGTAGTAGTGCACGGTCGCGATCAGGTTGGGGTCGTTGGTGGCGGTGAACCAGGCCAGCGCCGGGTCGACCCGCGCGGCGTCGGCGTTGGTGTGCAGGGTCGGGATGACCAGCAGCCGGCTCGCGTTGCCGCCGCCGGAGCCGCGCACGATGTCGCGGAACGAGGTGTTCAGCTCGTTGAGCAGCGTGATCTCCTGCGCCTCACCCGAGGCGCCGGTGAACTGCGGCTCGTTCACGCTCTCGAAGGTCAGCCGCGGCGAGGCGTCCCGGAACGCGGCGGCGAGCTGGGTCCAGAGCGCGTTGTACCGGGCCAGCACGTTCGTGCGGTCGGTGGGCATCGTGTTGATCCACTGCCACGAGTCGTGGTGCAGGTTGATCATCACGTAGAAGCCGTCGGCGATCGCCCAGCCGACCACCTCGCGGATCCGGTTGAGCCAGGCCGCGTCGATGGTGTAGCTGGGCGCGCCGCCGTGGTGGTTGGTCCAGGTGACCGGGATGCGGATGCTGTTGAAGCCCTGCGCCCGGATGTTGTCCAGCAGGGCCTCGGTGACCCGCGGGTTGCCCCACGCGGTCTCGTCCGCGCCGACCGCGTCGAAGGAGTTGCCCAGGTTCCAGCCCGGCTGCATCGCGGCCACGGCGGCCATCGCGTTGCCGGCCGGCGGTGGCGTGGTCGGCGGCCGGGTCGTGGGCGGGGCGGAGGTCGGCGGCGCGCTGCTGGTGGGCGGCGGGGTGGTGCCGCCGACGCTGCCGGTGCAGGCCACCCCGTTGAGCGTGAACGCCGTCGGCGCGGTGTTGGTGCCCGTCCACGACCCGTTGAAGCCGAACGAGACGGTGGCGTTGGTGGCGAGCGCGCCGTTGTAGCTGGCGTTGGTCGCGGTGACCTGGGCGCCGGAGGAGGTGACGTTCGCGCTCCACGCCTGGGTCACCCGCTGCCCGTTCGCGAAGGTCCAGACCAGGCTCCAACCGTTGAGCGGGTCGCCGAGGTTGGTGATGCCCACGTCGGCGGTGAAGCCACCGGGCCACTGGCTGCCGGCCGCGTACGTGACGCGGCAGCCGGCCGCCGCCTGCGCGCCGGTAGCCAGGATGATGCCGGCCGCCGCGACAAGTCCGGCGGTGGCCGCCGCGACGAGCCCGAGCCGCCAACGCTTACGCGCCATGGTGCCCTCCATAGACTGGCGGCGCGGGTAGCCGGGCGCCACCCGCGCGCGCCGTGAACACTAAGTTGGGTCGACAAACTTTGTCAATCGGCGGACGCCGATGTGAGGGCCGGGCCCCCACCAAGGCCCGGCCCCCGTCCTCACCGGTACGTGATGTCCGAGGTGGCGTAGAAGCAGTTGCTGCTGTCCGCGCCGGTGCCGACCTGGGTCGGCTCGTCACCACTGTTGTTGCCGCGGTACTTGCGGCAGACCACCATCGCGCGCGACGAGTCGTTGACGATCGTGATCCCACTGAAGCGGGCGGTGTCGCCGTAGTTGGTGTTGATGCCGGCGATCGTGTTGCCCGGCCGGGTCAGCGTCACGTTGCGGATCACCACGTGCCGCGCGGTCTGCGTCGAGCAGTTGCCGCACGAGCGGTAGAACGTGCCGAAGTTCGACGCCTGGAAGTTCTGGATGGTCAGCGTCCCTGGACCGTTGTGCTGGAAGACCTTGTCGCTGGCGCTGCGCGCGCCGCCGCCGTCCACCAGGAAGCTCGGCGAGCCGCTGCCCCGGAAGGTGGCCGCGTCCTCGCCCACGTCCTCCCACCACACGTTACGCAGCGTGCAGGCGCCGGCGCAGTGCACGCCGTCGCCGGCCGGGCCGCCGATGATCACATTGGACAGCGTGGCACCCGAGGCGAGGCTGAACATCGGGTCCTGGCTCTCCTCCTGCCCGCCGTCACCGATGCAGCAGTACCGGCGCATCCCGCCGTCGAGCGTGCCCGACACGTTGATGGTGCCGTTCACCGAGACCTGCCCGGTGGGCGACGGCCAGCCGCCCGACGGCGGAGGCGTGGTCGGGTTGCCACCACCACCGCCGAGGTTGACCAGCTGCCACTGCTGGTTGAAGCCGTTGAGGTCGGTGAACTGGGCGATCGGGCCGCCGTCGGCCGTCGACCACTCCCACACGTCGAGGGCCTTGTTGCTGTGCCGGTTGACGAACCGCACGTAGCCGCTGTCCGAGTCGACCAGCCGGAAGTGCTGCCGGGTGTTGCCGTTGTCGGTCGCCTGCACCAGGCGGGCACCGTCGGTGGCGTCCGGCACCTGCAGGACCTTGCCGCTGTGCACCGATCGGACCTTGTAGTAGCCGCTGCCCGCGTCGACGAAGCGCCACCGCTGCACGGCCAGGTCGTTGCGGGCGAACTGGACGATCGGGGCGTTGTCGGCCGTGGCCCAGTTGTACAGGTCCATCGCCTTGCCGCTGTGCCGGCTGACGAACGCGTAGTCGCCGCTGGTGCTGACGGTCGCCGCCGAGGCGGTGGTGACGCCGACGGTGGTGATCGCGCCGGCGGCGACGAGGGCGGTCGCAGCGGCGACGAGCGCCAGGCGGCGCCGGCTACCGGTGCGTCTCAGTTGGATCATCGTGGGACTCCTCTGTGGTCACGGTGAGCGAGGTGGCCGTGGGAGGTGACGGCACCTTGGTAGATGCCTTCGGGCAAGAGCGGATAACCAAAATCCTCGATCTGAGTACAGGAATACGCTTCCCCCTGGGCGAACACAAGACATAGTTGGTTGTCTTTACTTACTTACGTCGTTGTGCCACCATCGGTGCCGGCCGGGATCGATGGGTGGTGAGCGGCGCGGCCATGACCCAGAGTGAGATCGAGGCCGCCCCTGAAGTCACCGCGCTGGTGCTGGCCGCGCGGGCCGGTGACCGCGACGCCCTCGACCAGCTGATGGCCACCCACCTGCCGGTGATCTACAGCGTCGTGGGCCGCGCGCTCGGCGGCCACGCCGACGTCGACGACCTGGTGCAGGACACCATGATCAAGATCATGCGTGGCCTGCCCGGCCTGCGCGAGCCGGACCGCTTCCGCGCCTGGGCGATCACCATCGCGTACCGGCAGGTGCAGCTCTACCTGCGCCACCGGCAGCGCGGCGCGCTGCGGGTCCGGGAGGCGCCGGCCGAGCTGCCCGACCCCCGCGCCGACTTCGCCGAGGAGACGGTCAGCGCGCTCGCCATCACCGGCCAGCGGCGGGAGCTGGCCGAGGCCGCCCGCTGGCTCGACGACGGCGACCGGCAGCTGCTCGCGCTGTGGTGGCGGGAGGCGGCCGGCGAGCTGACCCGCCAGGAGGTGGCGGCGGCGCTCGCGGTCAACGCCAAGCACGCGGCGGTACGCCTGCGGCGCCTGCGCGAGCGCCTCGACGCGGCCCGCGGCGTCGTGCGCGCCCTCCGCGCCGACCCGCGCTGCCCCGACCTGGCCGGCCAGCTGCGCGGCTGGAACGGCGCCACCGCGCCGCTGTGGCGCAAGCGCCTGGTCCGGCACACCCGCGACTGCACCCGCTGCGCCGGCGACCGGCGGGGCCTGGTCCCGGTGGAGCAGCTGCTGCTCGGCGTCGCCGCGCTCCCGTTGCCGGCGGTGCTGGCGAAGGGCACCTCCCTCTCCGCCGCGCCCGGCCTGCTCGGCTACCTGCAGAACAAGCTGCTGGTCGCCGCGACGGTGACCGCGGTGGCGGCCGGCGGCTTCACGTACGCGGTGGTGGAGACGCCCCTGCTCCCCGCCGCGCCGTCGGCGCCCGCGACCGGACCGCCGCCTCCCCCGCCGACGGGCGAGACGGAGGCGCCCGCGGCGGGCGCCCTGGCACCCGACATCGTGGTGGCACCCAACGGGTCCGACCGCGGCGACGGGAGCCTGGCGAAGCCGTACGCCACGCTGGCCAAGGCGGTCGCCGCCGTCCGGCCCGGACAGACGATCGCGCTGCGGGGCGGCACCTACCGGCCCACGGCCGGCACCATCATCGACACGGACGGCGAGCCGGGCCGCCGCATCACGCTGACCAACTTCCGCGACGAGCGGCCGGTCATCGACGCCCGGGACGTGCCGGTTCGAAAGTGGACGGTCACGCACCGGGGCGACTACTGGACCGTGCGCGGGCTGGAGTTCACCGGCTCGCTGAGCCACGCGTACGTCTGCGTCTCCTGCCGGGGCAACATCTTCCAGCGACTGTCCATGCACGACAACGTGCGCTCCGGGCTCACCCTGCGGGATCCGGGCACGGTGGACAACCAGGTGCTGGACAGCGACTTCTACCGCAACTACGACCCCCGCGAGAAGGGCCGGGCCGGCGTCGGCCTGGCCATCAAGTTCGGCGGCGGCACCGGCAACGTCGTGCGTGGCTGCCGCGCCTTCGACAACGCGGACAGCGGCTTCGACGTCGGGCACTTCGCCGACCCGGTGCGGCTGGAGCGCAACTGGGCGTACGGCAACGGCGTCAACCGGTGGAACGCGCCCGAGTGGCAGGCCAACGCCGACGGCTTCCACCTCGGCGGCGGCAGCCCGGCCCCCTCCGCCGCGCACGAGCTGCGCGACAACGCGGCGTGGGACAACGTCGGGCGGGGCTTCAGCGACGGCGGCAATCCGGGCGAGCTGCGCCTGGCGAACAACACCGCGTTTCGCAACGGGGACGTCGGCTTCCATCTGCCGACGGCGGCCGCGGTGCTGACCCGCAACGCGGCCGTGGACAACGGCCTCCCCAGCGAGATCGGCGACGAGAAGGCCCGCTCCGAGCAGAACACGTGGGACGGCGGCGCGGTCCGGTTCCGCTCCACCGACCCGGCCCCGGCGCGCGGGCCCCGCCGCCCGGACGGTTCCCTGCCGGCCACCAGCTTCCTGACCGGCGACTCAGGTATCGGCGCCGCGATGGGCGGGTAGCTCCTTGCCGAAGGAGCGGACGCCGGGCTCGTCCTTGTAGAAGCCGAAGTCGGCGATCCGGCTGTACCCGGCGCTCAGGTACAGCTGGATCGCCTCGGGCTGGCGGTCGCCGGTCTCCAGCACGATGCGGCTCCGCCCGTGCTCGCGGGCGGAGCGCTCCACCCCGGCGAGGACCGCCCGGGCGATGCCGCGCCCGCGGGCGGCCGGCGCGGTGTACATCCGCTTGATCTCGGCGGTCGTGCCGTCCGCGCCGCGACCGCGCCACGCGCCCGACGCGACCGGCTCGCCGTCGAGGTAGGCCACCAGGAACGCGCCCCGCGGCGGCTCGAAGTCGGCCGGGTCGATCGGCGTCGCGTCGCCGTCGCCGTCGCCGTACCGCCCGCGCAGGTCGTCGAGGGCCGCCGCGACGAGCACCCGCGCGTCCGGGTCGAGGTATCCGACCCGCCTGATGTCGATCTTCTCCACGAGCCCATCCTGCCTGGTCGGGCGGGGGCTAGCGGATCATGGGATGTGTGACGTCGTGCACGGTGAGGTGGCCGCACATCCCCCACCGGGCGGCGTCCGGCGCTTCGAGCACCGCCGCGTCGCGTAGATGGGTCGGGTCGGCCCGGGCCAGGGCGTCGAGCACCTCGGCGGTGTGGCGGGTCTCCCGGGCGACCGTCTCGTCCCAGATCCGCCGCCAGCCTGCCACAGCCGGGCGGACCAGCGCGACCGCGCTCGCGTAGAAGCGCTCCAGCGGCTCGGCGTCACCGGCGCGCAGCGCGTCGGCGATCCGCAGGAAGCCGCTGACGGCGAGGTCGCGCCGGGCCGCGACGGCCGCCTCGACGCCGTCCGGCGGGAGGGTGGCCGCCGCCCGGTAGGTCACGGGGTCGGCGAGCACCTCGGGCGGAAAGGTCATCACGGCGTCGCCCGCCTCCGGCAGCCCCGCGTTTTGCATCACCACGACGACCTCCAGGCCGCCGTGGTTGACCGCGCGGTGGATGGTGCCGGGCGTGAACCACACGGTCGTGCCGGCGCGCAGCGGCGTCTCCGCGAAACCGGACCGGGTCAGGGTCTGCAGCGCGCCCTGCCCCCCGATCACCACGTAGGCCTCGGTGGAGGCGGTGTGCAGGTGCGGGGTGCCGCCCTCGAGGCCGTCCGCGCACCGTCCGGTGTAGACGGAGAGCCGGCTGACCGAGGTGCCGCCGGGAAAGGAGCGCGCGCCCCGCGCCTTTCCCGATCCGTCGCCCGGCACGGGTCCGCCGTCGTGGTCAGGGCCGGTGGCCTCGCGACTCCCGCTCATCCCAGCACCGAACGGCCGCGCTCGGCCAGCGCGCGGGTGCCCTCGTCGCCACGGTCGCCGGCGGCCACCACGACCGCGTAGCGGAAGCGAAGCGTCTCGCCGGGCGCCACCGCGAGCTCCTCGTGGAAGAACGGGGCCGGGCAGAGGCAGGCGAACTCCTCGCTGCGGGCGAACCACGGCGTCGGGTGCCGCGGGTTGGCCGGGTCGTCGACCATCACGATCGTCGAGCCGCGCAGGCTACGGCTGCGGTAGGCGAGCCACTCGGCCCGCGTGCCGCGCAGGTCGCTGCCGCCGCCGGACCGCTCCGGCGACTGCACGGTGCCACCGGTGAACGAGCGGGGGCCGCGCCAGAAGAGGCCGCCGTAGCCCGCGTTGGGCCGGCCCTTCGTGGTCGGCGAGCCGATGTCGAGGGTGGCGCCGGAGACGTTGGTCATCGCGGTCGCGAAGACCAGCGCCCAGGTGCGGCCGTCGAGCACGCTGACCGCGAGGCTGCGCGTCTCGTCGCAGACCGGCTCCCCGGCCTCCGAGCTCCAGGCGAGCCGGTGCGCGACCTCCGCCCAGTCTTCGTCGATGGAGATCCCGGTCAGCTCGCGGTGGGTGGCGCTGCCGTTGTTGGCCAGCTGCACGTACTGTCCGTCGACGAAGGTCGGCCCGCCCCAGAAATTGTGCTCGCCCACGTGCGGCAGGGACCACGCGATGCCTTTGTGCCAGACGTGGTCGTCCGGGCGGAAGGCGGTCACCACATCGCCGGCGAGCGTGCGCACCGGATGCAGGTACGGCTTCGGCGACTCCAGGGTCGGCGTATCCGGCCCGTACACGTACGTGAGGAGGTCGACGTTGCCGGCGGTGACGGTGACCGACCGGCCGGCGTAGTGGTGCGTCTTCACCGCCATGGGGCGCCCGTCCCGTCCATCCGCGCGGCGAAGGCGGGTGGCACCTCGCCGCTGCGCACCCGCTCGCCGGTGAAGGCGGAGGCGTAGAGCGCGGCGATGAACTCGACCGTCGGGCGGGCGTCGGCGAGCGTCACCGGCGGCGGCGAGCCCGCGTCGAGCGCGCCGTACACGGCGGCGAGCTGTCCACTGTGGCCACTGGAACCCGGGGCGGGGTCGGCCGCCCAGCGGGCCGCCACCGACTCGTGGCCGGGCGCCGCCGTGACCCGCCAGTCGGCGTCGGTGTAGCCGTAGAGGTGCTCCAGCTCGACCGTGGCGTGCGCGTAGTCGAACCGGAGCGCGGTGACCTGGCGCGGCGAGAGCACCGAGTTGACCACCGAGGCGACCGCGCCGCTGTCGAAGGTGACCATGGCCATCGAGACGTCTTCGGTGTCGACCGCGCGGGCCTGGCGCGCGGCCACGGCGCTGACCTCGCGCCACGGGCCGAGGATCGACAGCAGCAGGTCGAACTGGTGGATGCCGTGCCCCATCGTCGGCCCGCCACCCTCGGACTCCCACGAGCCGCGCCAGGGCACCGCGAAGTACTCGTCGCCGCGATACCACTGGGTGAGACAGGTGGCGAGGAGGGGACGGCCGAGCTCACCGGCCGCGGCCATCCGCCGCAGCCGGTCGGCCCCGGGCCCGAACCGGTGCTGGAACACCGTCGCCACGTGCGCACCGGACCCGCGCTCGGACGCGATCAGCTCATCGAGCTCGGCCAGCGAGACCACCGGCGGCTTCTCCACGAGCGCGGTGACGCCGGCCGCGAGGCAGCGCGACGCGAGGTCGGCGTGCGGGCCGGGCGGCGTGCAGATGTGGACGAGGTCGACCTCCTCCGCCGACAGCAGCTCGCCCAGGCTCGCGAAGGTGCGTGGCACCTCCCACTCCTTGGCGAACGCCCGCGCCCGCTCGGCGTCCACGTCGACGGCCGCGACGAGGCGGCCCCGGCCCGAGTCCCGCACGGCTCGCGCGTGGGCGCCGGCTATGCCACCGGTGCCGACGATCGCGGTGCGGTAGATGCGCTGCGCCATCCACCCGACCCTATGCGTGCGCCCGCCGGCCGGCCAAGGGAAAGCTCAGGTACCGGGAATGGTGTCGGGCATGTCATACACCGGCCAGCCGTCGCCGCCCCGGCTGGCGGTGGGGTGCGGCCGGTGCGGCTCGGACCGCCCGGGCGTGACGAGGTGGGTGACCCGGGCGCCGCGCATGGCGACCGCGTCCGCGACGAGCATGCGGTGGCAATGCGTCCAGTCCGTCTCCGCGCACATGATCGCCGGCCGCGCCGTGGCCGCCCGCGCCACGATCGCGTCCACCGCCGAGCGGAAGTCGACCGTGTCCATGTGGTCCGCGTAGCCGGCGAGGGCGTGCCCGCCGAGCGCGGTGTGCCGCGAGTCCGCCCGGGCCGACCGGCGGCCGCCGAGCGCCTCGCCCTCCCACCGGTAGCCGATGCCGGCCCGGCCGAGCGCGGCGGCGAGTGCCTCCCGCCCGAACTGGGGATGCCGCCGCGACCCCGGATGCCGGCGGATGTCGACCAGCTCGCCGACCCCGGCCGCCCGCAGGACGGCGACCAGCTCCGCCGCGGACCGCGCCCCGTGCCCGACGGTGAAGACGGCCGGCTGGTCAGCCATCGAGCACCGCGGCGAGGCTCGCGAGGACCCGGCCGCGCCAGCCGCCGCCCATGATCCGGCGGGCCAGCCGCTGGGTCGGATCGTCCGGATCGAAGCCGCTGTGCTCCAGCAGCACCCGGGTGCCGGTGCCCTCGGCGGTGAGGGTCCAGGACACCTCGGTACGCGCGCTGTCCGCCTGTGCCGCGTCCGCCCAGCTGATGCGCAGCCGGTGCGGCGGGATCACCTCGAGCACCTCGCAGGCGATCACGCCGGAAAAGCCGGTCGCCCCGACCGGGCGGGCCTGGAACGTGAACCGGTGTCCCGGCTCGGCCCGGAAGTCGTTGGGCATCAGCCACCGCGCCATCAGTTCGGGCGTGGTCAGTGCCCGCCACACCTTCGCCGGCGGGTGGGGATAGAACTGGTCGACCCGGATGGTCCTCAGATCCTCAGTCATCGCCGTCCATCCGGTCGACGACCCCACCGAGTGCGGCCAGCCGGTCGCGCCAGAAGCGCTCGTACGGGCTCAGCCAGTCGACGAGGCCGGCGAGGGGCGTGGCGGTGACCCGGTAGATCCGCTGCCGGCCCACCGCCCGCTCCTCCACCAGCCCGGCCTCGCGCAGCGCCCGCAGGTGCTCCGACACGCTCGGCCGGCTCATCTCGAAGAGGCGGGCCAGGTCGCCCGCGCTCCGGTCGCCGTCCAGCAGCGCGTCGAGGACGTCCCGGCGCGTGGGGTTGGCCAGCGCGGCGAAGAGCTGGTCGAGCGGGCTTTCCTTGACGCGTCGCGGCACCGGGCCAGCATCTCACCCGTTGAGGACGTATCCGTTGCCGTCCGGGTCGGCGAAGGTGGCCTGGCGCCCCCACGGCAGGTCGCTGGAGCCCTCCACCTCGACGCCGGCCGCCCGCAGCCGGGCCACGTCGGCGTCGACGTCGGAGCTGGCCAGGATGGTGGCCTGGCTGGAGCCGGCCGCCGCCCCGGCGAAGGGCTTGTAGAGGACCAGCGAGGTGCCGGCCGCCGGCCCCACCTCCAGCCAGCGGCTCTCGCCGAACGGCCGGTCGGCCTTCACCTCGAAGCCGAGCACGTCCACGTAGAAGTCGCGGGCCTTCTCCTGGTCGGACACGAAAACGGTCATCGTCCGCACGCTGTCGATCGTCATGCCGGGGGCAATACGTAGGAAGTTTCCTACATGTCAACCGCGGTGTCCGGGCTTAGCCGCGGTGACCGTGGGTACCCGAGGGTCATGAAGCTTGATGCCGCGGGCGTCACGCTGGAAGCGGACCTGGCCGTGCCCACGGAGGCCCGGGGGTTGGTCCTCTTCGCGCACGGCAGCGGCAGCTCCCGGCTCAGCCCGCGCAACCGCATGGTCGCCACCCAACTGGGCGTCGCGGGCTTCGGCACGGTGCTGACCGACCTGCTCACACCCGAGGAGGAGGAACGCGACGCGGCGACCGCCGAGCTCCGCTTCGACATCGGGCTGCTCGCCCGGCGGCTGACCGGCATCGTCGACCGGCTCCCCGAACTGGACGGGGCGCGCGACTTGCCGATCGGCCTCTTCGGGGCCAGCACCGGCGCCGCGGCCGCGCTGCTGGCCGCCGCCGCGCGGCCGCGCGGGGTACGCGCCGTCGTCTCCCGCGGCGGCCGCCCCGACCTGGCCGGCGACCGCCTGTCCGCGGTGACCGTGCCGACGCTGCTGATCGTCGGCGAGCGGGACCCGGACGTGATCGACCTCAACCGCGCGGCGGCCACCCGCCTCACCGGCGAGTGGGCGCTGCGGATCGTGGCCGGCGCGAGCCACCTCTTCGAGGAGCCGGGCGCCCTGGAGGAGGTGGCGACCGCGGCGACCGCGTGGTTCAGCGCCCATCTCGGCCACCGCGGCCAGGAGGGCGAACCGGACGGTGTCTTCATGGAGGGCGGCGGCCACGCCTGAGCCGCTCAGCCCTGGGTGGACAGGAACCCCACCGCCGTCGCGGTCCACCAGCCGGCCTGGGATATCAGCGCGGCCAGCGCGCCACAGGCGAGCAGTGTCCACGGTGGACGCGAGTCGGTGTAGGCGGCGAGGCGGCGCTGCAGCCGGCCCACGCAGAGCCCGTTGAGCGCGACGGCCAGGACGGCGACCAGCTTCACCCGGGTCAGCGCGGCACCGGTGTTGGGGCTGAGTAGCGCACCGCTCGCGACGAGGCCGGCGAGGCCGAGCCAGACCAGCAGGTGCGCCTTGTGCGTGGTGCGCAGCAGTGTCGGCAGGTCCAGCCGGCGCAGCATCCACTGTAGACCGAGCCAGTCCATCGCGAGCACCGCGCCGAAGCCCACGACCAGCGCGGCGAGGTGGCAGAAGAGCGCTAGGCGGTGCACCTCGGCGCTCACCTCGATGTGCGGGGAGACCCAGACGACCGCGACCCACACGACCGTGATGGCGGCGGCCGTACGCAGGAACAGGGAACGCGACCGGCGGAGCAGGCCGGCGTGCCGCGGCGTGTAGGGCCGCTCATTCGATGGCGGAGCGGGAGCGGGGGTGGCTGTGGACATGCGCGCCTCCGGCGGCGACCGCGCCACTCCACGGGCGGAGCGGCATCTGGAATGAGGTGGGTGCCCAGATGTCGCCCGTATCCCGCTCCGCCAGCGTAGACAAATAGATGGAGATAAATCAAGCCTGGTTGAGAGGTTGATTACTCACGCAGGAAGCCCATCAGCGCCGGGTTCACCTCTTCCGGGTGGGTCCAGCCGATGTTGTGCGGTCCGCCCTCCACTGGCACCAGGCGCAGGTCCTTGATGAGGCCGGGCAGCCGCTGCGCCGTGTTCGGGAACGGCAGGATCCGGTCCTCGGTGCCGTGCACGACCAGCACCGGTACGTCGATCTTCGGCAGGTCGTCGCGGAAGTCGGTGAGCCAGGAGTCGACGCAGACGTACGACGCGTACGGCGAGCCGTCGGCGGCCACGTTGAAGCTGGCCTGCCACGCCTGCGGGCTGATCCGCTTCGAGTCGAGCTTGTCGGTGTTGTAGAAGTTGTCGAGGAAGTCCTTGAAGTACGCGTACCGGTCGGCGACGACCGCCGTCTTGATGTCGTCGAACACCTTCTGGTCGACACCATCCGGGTTGTCGCCGGTCTGGAGCAGAAACGGCGGGATCGCGCCCAGCAGCGCCGCCTTGCGCACCCGCGCGGAGCCGTACTTGCCCAGATAGCGGGTCACCTCGCCGGTGCCCATCGAGAAGCCGACCAGCACGGCGTCGTTGAGGTCGAGGTGCTCCATCAGCGTGTTGAGGTCGCCGGCGAGCGTGTCGTAGTCGTACCCGAGCGTGGGACGGCTGGACCCGCCCCAGCCGCGCCGGTCGTAGGCGATCACCCGGTAGCCGGCATCCAGCAGCATGCGGTGCTGGCGCTCCCACGAGCGCCCGTCCAGCGGGTACCCGTGGATGAGCACCACCGGTTGCCCCTGCCCGTGGTCCTCGTAGTAGATCTCGATGTCGGCGCCGTTCTCGGCGCCGACCTTCACTCGTGACATGACGGCCCTGCCTTTCCTCGTGACGGCCTCCGCCCCATCCTCTGTGCGGGGCCGTCGCGATTTCCGGCGTTTCACGGCCTTTCGAAAGCGCCTGCGACCTCACCCGGCGGGGCGCGATACTGCCGCCTGGCCGGGCGAGTCGGCGGCGACGCAGATCAGAGTCGCGCGCTGAGGGTGGTCAGCTGGCCGGTGGTGACCCGCACGGTGGGGTACACCGCGTCGGCGTGGACGCCATCGGCGACCGTCACCTCGTACGCGCCGGCGGAGAGCGCGAGCTCGGCCACACCGTCCTCTGTGCACACCCGCAGGTACACGTACCGGGCGTAGGCGGTGGCGCAGAAGGTGGCGATGGCCGCGCCGCTGGCCCGGTCGGCCGCGCGTACGGCGAGGAAGCCGGTCGGGAGCAGCACCTCGTCGAGCCGCGTGGTGCCGCCGGCGGCCACCCGCACCGGGTCGGCGGCCTGCGGCGTGCGCCTGCCGGTCGCCCACTGCACCTGGCCGCCGGAGTCGTACCGCACGGTGTACGTGCCGGGCCACACCATCTTGAACCAGGTGCCGTCCGCCGCGGTGGTGGCCTGGAACTGCCGGCCCCGCGCGGCGTCCTCGATGACCACGCCGCTGGCGACCGGCGGCTGGCCGGCACCGTCGGTGAGCCGGCCGCGAAGCATGCCGGTGGGCAGCTGCCGCTCGTCGAGCGTGACGCTCTGGCCGGCGACGACCTGCAGCGGCCGGGTCGCCGCCTCCGACTCGGTGCCGCCGAGCCACTGGTCCAGGCCGGTGCCGGAGGGCACGACGAACTTCAGCTTGTACGCGCCCGGATACGGCTTCAGCCGGAACACGCCGTCGGCGTCGGTCCAGTTGGAGACCGACTCGGCGGTGGTCGCCTGGGAGTACGCGTAGACGACGACATTGGCCACGGGCACCCCGTCGCGGGTGAACCGGCCGGTGACGGTGCCGGTGGGGAAGAGCTGTTCGTCCACTGTGGTGTGCTGTCCGGGCGTGATGGTGAACGGATCCGCCTGCGTATAGCTGCGGCGCCGGTGCGCCCACTGGAGCGTGGCGCCGCGCTCGGCGGCGGCGACCGCGACGCGGTGCGGGCCGCTCGGCGGGTACCGGAAGAGGTAGTTTCCGCCGGCGTCGGCCAGCACGGTGGCGAGTGGCCCGCCGGGGGTGATCCGGTTGAGCTCGACGCGGGCGCCGGCGGCGGGCGCGCCGGTGTCGGTCGTGACGCGGCCGCCGATGGTGCCGTGCGGCGCGACCGCCTCCTGGATCACCGTCTCGGCGCCGGCTACGATGGTGATCTGCCGCGCCTGGGCCTGGTCGACCACCCCGGGGTGAAACTGGGTCAGCCCGCCCGGGAGCCGGAAGCGGACGGCGACGGTGGCCGGCGGCACGCCGGTGAGGCGGAAGCCGCCGGCGGCGTCGGTGCGGGTCTGCTTGATCGCGACGCCGTACGGCAGGATCACCAGCTCCACGGTCGCGTCGGCCACGGCGGTGGCGCCGTCGGCGAGCGTGCCGGCCACGCCGCCGGTCGTGGGTGGGTCGGCGTGGGCAGCGGTGGCCGGGGCGAGGACGAGGACGAGGGTGGCGGCGAGGACTCGGATGCGGCGGCGGTGAGTGCTCATGACGGCCTCCGGGATGTGCGACGGAACGCCCACCCACCATAGATGTACGCCTGTCAATATCACGAGCCCCTGGCCAGGCGATACGCGCGCTTCCACCACATCCGGCGGGTTAAGTTCCGGCCGTTTACGGCACCGTTTTCTCGATCGCCGCCGGCCCTTCCTCGGCCAGCCGCCGCCGCGCCTCCGCGAGGTTCTCCGGCGTGGGGTCCTTCCCTTCGGCGCCCGGCTGGCCATGCCCCAGAAGAGATCGTGGTACTTGACTGCCCGTATAGGGGCAGTCAAGTACCACGATCTCTGGTTATCCACAGGCCCTGTCGTCGGCCACCGCGGGCCACCAGCATGGGGTGGTGGGGTCTGAGAATCTTGATCTCCTGCTTGTCGCACAAGATGGGGTGATCAGTCGCCGTCAGGCGTTGGAGCACCTCTCGGAGAAGACGGTCCGGCATCGTCTGGCTTCGGGGCGGTGGCAGGTCCCGCATCCGGGTGTGTACCTCACCCACACGGGTTCGATGACCGTACGGCAGCGATGGTGGGTGGCCTCGCTCGGCGTCGGCCGCGGACACCCGGCGTTGTTGGGTGGGTCGTCGGCATTGGCTGTTTTGGGCATGCGCGGACTGCAGGGTAGGCGGATCCATGTGTTGGCGGACATCGGACGGCAGGTGCGGAGCCCACCGCCCGGGGTGATGGTGCACCGGACCCGGCATCTGCCGCCCGAGGACCAGCGCCGGCTTGGTCGGCCGCCGTGCACGACGCCGGCCAGGTCGCTGGTCGACGCAGCGCGGTGGGCAGCCTCAGATCGGGACGCGGTGGCGGTTATCGCGAGCGGGTTTCAGCAGCGGTTGGTCAGGGCTGTCGACCTGGCGCCGGTACTGGACCGGATGACGCGCATCAACCGTCGACAGTTGATATTGGAGGCGGTGGCGGACGCGGCGGGCGGGGCCGAGTCGATCGCGGAGATCGACTTTGCCCGCGTGTGTCGCCGGTACGGGTTGCCCGAGCCGTCACGTCAGGCGGTCAGGTCCGACGCGGCTGGGCGGCGCCGCTACCGCGACGTCTATTTCGATCGGTGGCGGCTGCAAGTGGAGATCGACGGGGCCCAGCACATGCAGGTCAGCTCCTGGTACGCCGACATGCGGCAGCAGAACGAGATCACTATCGCTGGCGAGCGACTGTTGCGCTTCCCGGCTTGGATGATCCGCCACAAGCCAGGTGAAGCGGTAGCCCAGATACACGCGGCTCTGACATTGGCCGGCTGGGAGGTAGATCGTGGTACTTGACTGCCCGTATAGGGGCAGTCAAGTACCACGATCGGGAGCGCGAGGGTCAGCCCGCCGTGCAGGAGCGGATCTGTGGTCGGGCG
>Ga0272482_10000282_pt1 | contig 16120 bp, 13 predicted proteins | sample RVTome_8_FD_192427 | JGI IMG/M metagenome (GOLD analysis project Ga0272482, IMG submission 192427) | Soil microbial communities from uranium-contaminated site in the Upper Colorado River Basin, Wyoming, United States - RVT160D0 (version 2) ...
CATGATTCGAGGCACGGTTCACGCACTCGAAAGCCCTGCTTGCCGAGTTCGGCGAACGCGGCTTCGGCGGCCGCCAGGAACCGCCCACCCTGACAGTTGCCAACATCCGCCACGGCTCTCCCGGTGGCGTATCCAGACCAGTGGAGTGAGCGGTCCGCCCGCCGGTCCGGTCCCGACATCAACGCAGCGTCAGGACCGACAGCGACGAGCACCAACGAAAATGCACGCTCTATGCCGAGATGAGTATGCCGAAGCCCGCGCCGCAGCGATGGCAAGCAACCCGGCCAAACAAAGGGGCTCGCCTCCGGTGGCGGGGCTCTGATCCAAATCAGATTCGGCGCAGTAGCGCACTCGCCAACGCCAGGTACTCGATTGCTTCCACTTCGGAGTCGGGCAGGTCTGCACCATGCGCCCGGGGATTGCGAAGGCCAGCCATCGCCCCAACGAATAGAAATCGAAATCCCTCGCGTTCGTCCTGCGCGTTGCGGCCGTCGTGTCGGGCGACGTCGATGATCGGGCTCTGGGGGTTGAAGGCGCGACGCATGAGCGGGACACCGGTTTCTGTCAAGCCGGATTTCGTCTGGACCTGCAGCGGACGATGGTGACTTCTTCCATGTGACGCCCGAATGGTCCTTTCAGCCGGGCGGCACGCATCTCCTTTCCGGGAGTACTCATCTTGTTCTCCTTGCCTCATCGGGGGCGCGGGCGGTTCGACGAAATACGAACCGCCTCGGCTCTGGCGTGTCATGCAGGCGGGGCTGTCACCAGGAGCACGTCCCCCGGGCGCAGACCCAGCTGCGTGAGCACCTCAGGAGTGTTCCCTTCGCCGGTCAGGAACTCGCTCGCGGCCTGACCTTGAGCGAGCGCCGAGGCGAGGGATTGGCCGCTCGCGATAGCGGCGTAGAACTTGATCGCGAACGCCTTCGCTGCGGCGTCGCTGATCTCATCAACCATCGCCACGACCACCGGCACGGCGTCCAGCAATGTTTCCGCGCCTTCATACGAATCGCATGCGTTGAGCACGAGTAGCGTTGGCGGGTGATCCGTACCCTTCAACAGCCGCCCCAATAGTGCGAATCCGACGTCCACACCGTCAGGGTTGTCCGTGTCGGTGCCGTCGAAGAACAGCCCTGCGGCCGACCCGTGCCCCGAGAAGTGCATGACGTGCGGCCGCTGGTCGTTGAGGGCGTTGAACAGGTCGTCGAACGTCGCCGCAGGCCAGTGGTCAATCGTCACCTGGTCCCGGTGGATGGCCCGCTTGACCGCTTCCCTGACCTCGCGAACCTCCCGGTCGACCCGTAGCCGATCCTCGCCATCGGGGCTCGCGGTGAGGTACGCGACCCGCAGCGGTTCTTCCTTTGGCTGCGCGGGCTCCGAAGATCGCGGGCGGGATGCCGCCGCCACCTGACGAGCGTGCGCCAGTTCGCGACGGCGCCGACGCTGGTCGTCGCGGTCGCGCGCCTTCGTCGCGGTGGTGTCGGCCTGGGTGAGCGCCTTCGAGCTCGTCGCGATCTTCTTGGCCACGGCGGCCAACTTCTTGCCGTAGTCGGCAGCCTTGTCGTCGTGCTTTACGGCATCCTGCTCGGCCCGGTTGGCCTCTTTGATCAACCGCTGGATCGACGACGCGACCTTGGTCCGCTGCGCCTGGCCGGCCTTAGTGGCAGCCTTCTCCCGGAGCTTGGCGGCGGCGGTGCGTTCCGCGCCCTGCTTCTTCGACAGGTCCGCTTCTTCCTTCTTCAGCTTCGCCAGCTGATCCTTCAGGTAGTCAGGCGTCGGCACGCTGCCCTCCTCGTCGCGACCACTGATGATGGTTGGTCCGTGGGCCTTCTGGCTGGATCGTCGTCTGGGGTCACCGCGATCCGCGAACCTCGCCCCGAACCGCGCGTACTGATCTGCCGCCGATCCGGCGTGGCAAGGATCTTTGTGGCCCCATGATCGGGGTGCATAGCCGCGCTCTGTGGGGGTTGTTGGTCGGACATGTGCCTCAACGGCTGTGGCCCGTTGTGGACGTCGATACCCTGAGCACCTCGTCGGTCCCCGTGCGTGCCAGCGAAGGGTGGGCATATGGGCAGGGTCGCCATTGTGACCGGTGCGTCCTCGGGGATCGGCGCGGCCGCTAGCCGATGGCTGCACGAGCGAGGGTTCCAGGTCTACGCGGCCGCCCGCCGGTTGGATCGGATGGCTCCGCTCGCTGCCCTCGGTATCCGCGTGGTCAGGGTGGACGTCACCTACGAGGACGACCTGGTGGCGCTGGTCGATCGGGTGGTCAGGGAATCGGGCCGTATCGACGTGCTGGTAAACAACGCCGGATATGGATCCTTCGGCGCGCTCGAGGACGTGTCGTTGGACGAGGCCAGGCGGCAGTTCGAGGTCAACCTCTTCGGCGTGGCCCGGCTGTGCCAGCTCGTGCTGCCCTATCTCCGGGTGCAGGGTTCCGGACGCATTATCAATGTTTCATCGGTCGGCGCGCGGATGTACCAGCCGCTGGGTGGTTGGTACCACGCGACGAAGTACGCGGTCGAAGGCCTTAGCGACTGTCTACGGGTTGAGCTCAGGCCGTTCGGCATCGACGTGGTTTTGATTCGGCCCGGCGGCATCGCCACCGAGTTCTCTGGGGTCGCCGGCGATCGGTTGCTCGCCGTCTCCGGCAATGGCGCCTATGCCGAGTACGCCCGTCGGTACGCGGCCACGCTGTCGTCGGAGGCTAAGGGCATCTCATCGCCCTCGGTCGTCGCCCGGGCGATCGGCCGGGCCGCTACGGTGCGGCGGCCGCGTGCTCGGTACGCGGTCGGGCGTGGTGCGAAAGCCGCGTTGCTCGCTCGGTGGCTTCTGTCCGACCGTGCCTTCGATCGCGTGTTGGTGGGGCTGTTCAGCCTCATAGCCATCGTTGCCGCCCGGAGCGCCAAACGTGTCTGAGGCTCCGGTGCGGCCCTACGGTCGGGTCGCTGCCAAAGCTCATGAGGTCCTCGCGGTCATCGATGTGTGACTATACTTCGTTGGTGCCGACTTCGTACTGGATGCTGGTGTTTCTGGAATTCGCGCTCGCCGTGGTCACCTTCGGCGCGCTGCGTTTCATAACTGCGCCGTATGGTCGCTACCTACGCGAGGGGTGGGGCGTTACCGTGCCTGCGCGGGCCGGCTGGCTGGTCATGGAGAGCGTCTCGTCGCTGTTGTTCGTGGTTGTCTTCTGGTCCGGGCCGAGGCGGACCGATCTGGTGGCGCTGGTGCTGTTCGCCATGTGGCAGAGCCACTATTTGTACCGCGCCTTTGTCTACCCGTTTCTGCTGCGGGGTGGAAGACGTATGCCGGTTGTGGTGGTCCTGCTCGCCATCGCGTTCAATGTGCTCAACGCCTCGATCAATGCCTACTGGATTGGCACGCTCGGGCAGTACCCGGTTGGTTGGTTGGCCGACCCGCGGTTTCTGATCGGCGTGACGCTCTTCGCCAGTGGCCTGACGTTGCACGTGTGGGCCGACCGTAAACTCCGCCGCCTGCGGGCGTCCGCCGGCGATGGATACCACATTCCGTACGGCGGCGCGTACCGGTGGGTCTCCTGCCCGAACTATCTCGGCGAGATAGTGGAATGGACCGGCTGGGCACTCGCCACCTGGTCACCCGCCGGGCTCGCATTCGTGGTCTACACGGTGGCGAATCTCGCGCCCCGGGCCATAGACCACCATGCCTGGTACCACCAGCAGTTCCCCGAATACCCGGCGAAGCGGCGCGCTCTGATCCCGTACGTCATATGACGCTGAGCGCTACTCGCGGCTGTCTGCCCAGTCGTAACCAATCGGTGCCACGCCAAGGGCAGGGGATGCAACCTTGTTTCGCGGCGCATCGAACGTCGCCGAATTGGCCGATCTTGGTTTACGGATCTAATAGGTTCTGCCGCGATCCAGGCGGTGGCGGCGACGAGATCAAGCTCTTACGCGGTCCCGTGATGATGGGCCCTCGGTATCCCGGGGCCATCTGTCGTGTAGGGCTCGGAGGCCGCCGAGGTCATCGCCAGCCGAGTATGCCTGCGGGGTCCGCGGCCTCACGAATTCTGTCCGTCAGGGCTCGGGCCGCGGGCGGCGTCAAGCGTAGATAGGTGTCGGCGTTTTTCGGGCCGACTCCGTGCTCAGCTGAGAAGGTGCCGTCGAAGTCGAGGACCGCTGTGTCGTAGACAAGCTGTACCAGCGCCGATCGGGCGTCGGGGGAGTCGGTTGCCGGGGTGAGGGGCAGGATGAGATGCAGTCCGCCGTCGCCGTAGTGACCCAGCTCCACCGGCACCAGGTCTGGGTGTCTGGCCGCGATCCGCTCGATGACGGTAGTTCGAAACTCGTTGAGCTTTCCGCGGGGTGTCGCGACGTCGAAGCTCAAGACGGGAGACATGCGTTCGGTGATGGTGGGGATGACGTGTCGCACCTCCCACAACTCTTCCGGCGGGCCGACGACCGTATCGCCGATGAGGCCCCGCTCGTCCAGCTCCCGCAGCACGTCGACGAGGATGTCCTGCGCGGCGCCCCACGACGTGCCGACCTCGACGAGCACGCGGTCGCCGTCGGCGGGGGGCAGCCTTTTGACCAGTGCCGCGTGGTTCGCGGCGAGCAGGGCGACCGCCGAGCGCGACACGAGCTCGAAGGCCGTCAGCCACTCGCCGCACCGGCGCTCGAACGTGCGCAGGACACGCGGCAACGTTCTGCCGTCGGGTATGGCGATCCATGCGGTCGCACGCGACGACGGCGCGTAGACGAGCTCGAACGACACCGCCGTGACGATCCCGAAGGTGCCGCCCGTCCCGATGAAAAGCTGGGTGAGGTCGAAGCCCTCGTTCTGCTTGCGCAGCGGACGGAGCAGGTCGAGCACGGTGGTGTCGGGGTCGGCCAGCACCGCCTGTACGCCGAGGGTGCGGCGCCGTGCGTCGCCGTATCGGATCACGTTGGAGCCGGCGATGTTCGTGGAGACCATGCCACCGACCGAGGGGTCCGAGCCGACCTCGATGGGCAGGCGTAGCCCCGACTCGGCCAGCCGCTGGTTGACGTCCGACAGGCGCCACCCGGCCGAGACGGTCAGGGTCCGGGAGTCGAGGTCGAGATCGAACGTCTGGCGCATCCGCTCGGTCGACAGGATCACCTGGGTGCCCGAGTCGTCGGGAAGCCCGGCGCCCACCAGGCCGGTGTTCGCCCCCTGCGGGACGACGCGCGCGCCGTGTGTGCGGCACGTGGCGAGGACTCGGCACACCTCGTCGACCGAGGCCGGCCGGACCACCAGCGCGGCGATTCCAGCAAGGTTGTTGGGGCTCTCCTGGTAGCGCGCGAGGTCGTCGTCGGGGGTGAGCACCCCGTGCTGGCCGACGATCGCGGTGAGCTCTGCGGTGAGGGAGGGCGGCAAGGCACTGCTCCTTCGGGTGGGGCTTCCTACCCCACCCTGGCATCCCCGGGACCATTGACATATACCGTTAGCGCGCATTCCATTGTCGAAGTGGCTAAGAATCCGACGCTGCTGCAGCTGCGTGCGTTTCGGGCAGTGGCGACCGAGCTTCACTTCGGGCGGGCCGCGGCACGGCTGCATACGTCCCAGCCGCCGTTGACGCGCCACATCCAGGCGCTCGAGGAGGCCGTGGGCGTCGCCCTCTTCCAGCGGGACACCCGCAATGTCGAGCTCACCTCCGCGGGTGCGGCGTTTCTGGCCGAGGTGGAGGTCGCGATCGCCCGGCTCGAGCGGGCGACCGCGCTCGCGCATGCGGCCGCCGCAGGGCAGTCCGGCGGGTTGTCGGTCGGCTTCGTCGAACCCCTGGGCGTATCGATCCTTCCCCAGGTCATGAGCCAGTTCATCCTCCTGCACCCGGACATGGACCTCGAGCTGTACCAGCTCGACACGCGCGACCAGATCGCCCGCCTCCACGAGGGCAGCCTCGACTGCGGGTTCCTGCGAGCCCCGGCGAACGTCGACCCGCGGCTGAGCTTCGAGCCGGTGTACACCGATGTGTTCGTGGCTGCTCTGCCGCACACCCATCCGCTGGCCCGCACGGGAGCCGCTCGGATCGACCTGGCGCGGCTGGCGGACGAGCCGTTCATCACGTACCAGGGCGCCATCGGGCAGGGGATGATCAGCGCGCTGCTGTCCGGTTGCGCCTCGGCCGGGTTCACGCCGGTGGTGCGGCGACAGGCGCAGAGCACGGTCATGGTGCTGGCCCACGTCGCCGCTGGTGACGGCGTCGCCCTCGTCTCCAGCGAGGTGGCGCGGACCCCGCGCCGGGGGATCCACTTCGTCTCCCTGGAAGGAGATCCCGCCGGCTCCACGATCATGCTCGCGTGGCGTCGCGGGGAGACGAGCGCAGCCCGGAAGAACCTGCTCCACCTGACCCGGCGCGCGACAGCGGCCACGTCGAAGAGCTGACAGTCATGCCGTATCGGGCATGAAACCTGTCGCGATCAGCATCAGTGCGCGCGCGGTGGCTCAATAGCATCGAGCCACCGAGCAAGGGACACCACCCCGGCGTCACCGCACCCAGCATCCGGTTTGGGTCTGCCCCGGTCGACGATCAGGAGAACAGATATGTGGAGAAGAACCCGTTGTGCGGCGATCGTCGCCGCCTCCTGCGTCGCCGTGGCGGCGGTGAGCGGATGCTCCGGAACGGCCGGCGACTCGTCCGATCCCATCGCGGTTGGTGGGTTGCTGCCGCTCTCTGGAGGCGGCGCCGTCTACGGACCCGACATCGAGACCGCCCTCCGGGTCGCGGTGGACGAGATCAACCAGCAGCCGCCGATGGGACGCGCCTTCGCCCTGCACATCGCCGACGACCAGACCGACCCGGACGCCGGCACCCGCGCCGCCCAGAAGCTCATCGGCGTCAACCGCGTATCGGCGATCCTCGGGATGTGGTCGAGCGCGGTCACGCTCGCGGTGGCGCCCATGGCGATCCAGAGCGGGGTGGTGGTCGGCACCGCGTCGGGAGCCGGAGATGTCACGAAGCTCGACGACCACGACCTGGTCTGGCGGTTCTACCCGCCGGGCGGGTACACCGGCGAGGCCATCGCCCAAGCCGTGAGAGCCCAGGGTTGGCACAGAGCCGTCGCGATGTCCCGCAACGACCCGAGCGGCCTGACCATCATCGGCAGCTTCCGCAAGAGCTTCGAGGCCAACGGCGGGCAGATCGTCGACTCGATCACCTACCCGCCCAACCAGCCCAGCTACACCGGCGAGGTACGCAAGGCGATAGAGGCGAAGGCGGACGTCATCGTCAACGTCGGCTACACCCCTGAGCTGTCGGCGATGCTCAAGGACGCCGCGAACACCCCCGACAAGGGCAACTGGCTGTCAGTGGGTTGGTCGGTCAACGGTGACCTGTTCAAGGCGGTAGGCAACGTCGCGGCGGAAGGGATCTACTCGGTCGACGCGGCACCCAACGTCGGCGGCGGCGCCTACCGCCACCTCACCGAGGCGTTCCAGCGCAAGACAGGCAAGGAGCTGCTGCCGAGCAACACGTTCGTCTTCTCGGCGTACGACTCGGCGGTCGTGGCGGCCCTCGCGATGATCGCCTGTACGTGCACGAAGGGCAAGGCGCTGACCGACGCTATCCGCAACGTGTCCGGCGGGTCCGGTGAGGAGGTCGACACGTATGCCGCGGGCGTCGCCGCGCTGGCCAAGGGTGCCGACATCAACTACCAGGGCGCGTCGAGCGACCTCGAGTTCGACGACAAAGGTGACCAGCTCTCGGACTACGGCATCTACCAGGTGCGCGGCGGCAGGATCGAGCTGGTCCGGGCGTTCCCCCTCCAGAGGTAGCAATCAATGATCCAGGCAGTGGTCAACGGAACCGCCGACGGCATGCTCATCGGACTGATGGCGCTGGGCATCTCGCTCGTCTACGCGGTGCAGAAGTTTCCCAACGTCAGTCAGGGCGCGCTCGTGACGGCGGGCGCGTACCTGACGTACCTCGGTCAGGAGCTGACCCACCGCTGGTACCTGGCGGTAGCGCTGGGGCTGGTCCTCAGCGTCGCGCTCGGCATGGCGGCGTACCAGGTGGTGATCCGGCCCTTTGTCACCGCCCCGCTGATGACGCTGATGATCGTGACGATCGGCCTGGAGTTCGTCCTCGACTACACCATCGCCCTAGGGTGGGGAAACTCGTTGCGCACGTACGACTTCGGGCTCACCGGCCAGACCACCGTCGGCGGTGTCTACCTCACGCACGCGGCCGTGGTGACGAGTGCGGTGGCGCTGTTGGCAATGGCCGGCACCGCGGTGGTGCTGACCCGGTCGCGACTCGGCCGCGACATGCGGGCCCTGTCGGACGACCCCGCGCTGGCCCAGGTGGCCAGGGTCTCCCGCCAGCGGACCCTGCTGTTCACGTGGGGTCTTGTCGGTCTGCTCGCCGGTCTGGCCGGCCTCTTCTTCGGCGTGAAAGCGCAGCTCACCCCGACGCTCGGGTGGCACCTGCTCCTGCCCTCCTTCGCCGCCGCGATCCTCGGCGGTCTGGGCAGCTTCACAGGAGCGATCCTCGGCGGCGTACTCATGGGTGTCGGGATGGAGGTTTTCTCGCTCCTGCTTCCCACCGTCTACAAGCCCGCCGTCGCGTTCGTCGTCCTGACCGCTTTGCTGCTCGCGCGGCCGCGCGGGCTGTTCGGGAAGGCGGTCCGGGTATGAACGCCTACCTGCCGGGCATCGCGACGGTGGCGTTGATGTACGGCGCCCTCGGACTCTCCTTGAACCTGCAGGTCGGGCGCACCGGAATCATCAACTTCGGGCACATCGCGTTCTTCGGGGTCGGGGTCTACACCACCGCCTTGCTGTCGCTGCACGGCATACCGCTGTGGTTGTCGGTGCCGGCCGCCGCCGTCGTCGGTGGGCTGTGCGCCCTTCCGTTGGGCTGGGCCGCCGCCCGGCTCACGTCGCACTACCTGGCCATCGTCACGATCGGCTTCGCCGAGGCCCTCCGGGTGATCCTGCTCAACCTCGAGGTCACGGGCGGACCGTCCGGCCTCGTCGGCGTCCCACGTCCGCTCGGCGACGCGCCACTGGAGACGTACTCGATGGTGTGGCTGTTTGTGGCGGCCGGCCTGCTCGCACTGACCTACGGGCTGGTGCGGCTCTTCACGCGGGGGCTGCTCGGGCTGAGCCTTACCGGAATCCACGACGACGAGCCGGCGGCCGCGATGCTCGGGCGCAGCGTCGCGGCGTACAAGACCCTGGTACTCGCCTGGGGATCCATGCTCGCCGCGTTGACCGGAGCGTTCTACGTCCACTGGATCGGGTACGCCTCCACGGAGCAGTTCGACCCGCGCGTCACGTTCTACCTCTGGGCGGGGATCGTGGTGGGTGGGGCGAGCAACGCCGGCGCGTGGTTGGGCAGCGCGGCGATCGCCGGTCTCTTCGAGGCCACCCGTTTCCTCGGCGACTTCGGGTTCACCGCGCTGTCCGAGACGCAGCTCGCCTCGGTGCGGTGGATCGTCATCGGTCTGGTCCTCATCCTCACCATGCGCTTACGCCCGCAGGGCCTGCTTCCGGTGCGCACCAGGCTGTCCCGAGCCGGTGCGTCGCGCTCCACCGCCCCGACGGCGCGGGAACGGGAGAGCGCCGATGCTTGAGACCCGGGAGTTGAACGTGCGCTTCGGTGGCATGCGCGTCGTCAAGGACATCTCGCTCACTTTCGCCGCCGGCCAGGTCACCGGCCTCATCGGTCCCAACGGCGCCGGTAAGACCACGCTCTTCGACTGTGTCACCGGCTTCGTCAAGGCGCACAGCGGCGCGGTGCTGGTCGACGGCCGGTCGCTGCGGCGGCTGGCCCCCCACCTGGTGGCCGTCGCCGGGGTCGCCCGCACCTTCCAGACGCCGCGCATGTTCGACAGCCTCACCACCCTGGAGAACCTCGTGGTCGCCGGGGCGCCGGCGTCGTCGCTGTCGTCGTTCCTGACCACGTTTCGGTCCCGGCATCATCGATCGCTGGTCGACCGGCTCACGACCCGAGCACGCGAGCAGGCGGCCTTCGTCGGGTTGACCGAGGTGCGCGACAACCGGGCGGACGCCCTCTCCGGCGGGCAGCGAAAGCTCCTGGAGATCGGTCGGGCGCTCATGCGCGAACCCAAGGTGCTGCTTCTCGACGAGCCGGTGGCCGGCGTGAACCCCCTGCTGGCCCGGCAGATCGCGGCCACCATCCGGCAGGTCGCCGAACGCGGAGTCGCCGTCGGCGTGATCGAGCACAACATGGAGTTCGTCATGGCGAACTGCACCCACGTCCACGTGATGGCACAGGGCTCGGAGCTGGCGTCCGGCACGGCGGACGACGTACGGCGGCGTCCCGAGGTGCTCGAGGCGTACCTGGGAGGTCACCGGTGACGGCCGTCAGGGTGTCCGGGCTGTGCGCCGGCTACGGCGGTGCGCAGATCCTGAACGGAGTCGACCTTGAGGTCGGCGAGGCGGAGATCGTCGCCGTCATCGGACCGAACGGTGCCGGCAAGTCCACCTGCGTCAAGGTAATCGCCGGGCTGCTGCCCTGGACGGGCGGGCGGATCGAGATCGGTGACGTCCGGGTCACCTCGGCGGGCGGGCAGGATCCGGCGCGTGCCTCGCTCGGCTATGTGCCGCAGGTGCGCAACACTTTCCCGAGCCTGAGCGTCCGGGAGAACCTCCAGGTGATGGCGCCACGGTCCTGGAGCCGCCGCCGGATCGCCGCGAGAGTCGCCGACCTCTTGGCGCAGTTTCCCCCGCTCGTCCCCTTGGCGCAGCGCCCGGCCGGCCTGCTGTCGGGCGGCGAACGGCAGAGCCTGGCGCTGGCCATGGCCCTGGTCCGCGAGCCCACCGTGCTGCTGCTCGACGAACCCGCGGCGGCGCTGTCTCCCAAGGCGGCCACGGAGGTGTTCGCCATGGTCGGGCGCCTGCGTGAGCGTGGCGTGAGTGTGCTGCTCGTGGAGCAGAACGTCCGGCTCGCACTAGCGGCGGCGGATCGCTGCTACGTCCTCGAAGGCGGCCGGGTGGCTCTCGAAGGGACCGCCCGGGACCTGCTGGACGATCCCCGACTCGGCGGCCTGTACCTGGGCGGCGACGTGGCACAAGGGAGAGCGCGACAATGACCGACACCTACCTCGTGGACGCCGTGGTGATCGACGGCACCGGAACCGATCCGGTCGAAGGCGCCTGGGTGCGCCTGACCGACGGGATCATCACCGGCCGGGGCGCCGGTGCCCCATCCCGCTCGGGGAGCGCCACGACGATCGACTGCGCCGGCCGTACGGTCATGCCGGGCCTGATCGACGCCCATACCCACATGGCGGCCGTCGACTATCTCGACCGGCTCCTGGACAGCCCCCGACCGATGTTCGCCGCCCGCGTCCTCGCCGAGATCGAGTCGACCGTCGACCACGGGTACACCACCGTCAGGGACGCCGGCTACACCGACGCCGGGTTCAAACAGGCGATCCGTGAAGGACTCGTGCGCGGACCACGCCTCCTGGTCTCCAACGGCCCGCTGAGCCAGACCGGCGGGCATTCTGACCTGCGGCGGGCGCACGCGCGCGACGCCGTCCCCACGACGGACGGCCTGGTCTGGCCGGGAGTCGTCGTCGACGGAGTGGACCAGGCGCGATGGGGCGCGCGGGAGGTGCTGCGTGCCGGCGCCGACCAGGTGAAGGTCATGGCCAGCGGCGGCTGCGCCTCGCACGGCGACGACGTGACCGAGCCCCAGTTCACCCCGGACGAGCTCGCAGCCATCGTCTACGAGGCGCGAGCCAGAGGGAAGTTCGTGATCGCGCACGCCTACAATCCCGCGGCGATCGCGAACGCGGTGGCGGCCGGCGTCCGGTCGATCGAGCACGGCAACCTGCTGGACGAGGAGGCGGCCGCCCGCATGGCGCGCGCCGGCTGTTTCCTGGTGCCGACAATCCCGACGTTCCAGCTGCTGTCGTTGGAGGGCACCAGCATGGGAATGACGCGGGAGCAGGTCGACCAGGTCGACACCGTGCTGAAGTCCGCGTACACGTCGATCGAGATCGCCGTCGCAGCCGGCGTACGCGTCGGGTCCGGGTCCGATGTCCTCGCGCGACACCAGACACGCAAAGCCCTTGCCCTCGAACTGCAGGCCCGCGTGCTGGGCAACCTGGGAGCTCTGCGGGCGGCCACGGCCGTCAACGCGGAGCTCATCGGGCGCGGCGCCGACCTCGGACAGGTGGCCGAGGGCTTCGTCGGCGACCTGCTGATCGTCGACGGTAACCCCGCGGACGACATCGCCGTACTCCAGGACAGGTCGCGCATCCACGCGGTACTGCAACACGGCGCGTTCACCGTCGATCGACGGCCGGAATCGCCCGTCCCTCCACTGTCGACAACCAAGGAGTACAACACTGATGGACCGCAATGACGTGACCTGGCGCGGCTACTGGTCCGCTGCAGTGACCCCGTTCACGCGCACCGGAGCCGTCGACGAGCAGGCACTGCGTGACGTGGTGACCCAGACGGTCGCCCAGGGCGTACACGGCATCTGCGTGAACGGGAGCACCGGCGAGTGGTTCAGCCAGACGCTGTCCGAGCGCAGGCGAGTCGCCGAAGTCGTCATCGATGCCGTGGGTGGACAGACCCCGACCGTCGTCGGAGTGACCGCGACCCGGGTGAGCGACGCCGCCGACCTCGCCCGGCACGCCGCGCAGATCGGCGCCGACTCCGTGATCGCCGCCCCGCCACCGCTTGCCCGCCCGACGTACCGGGAGCTGGAGTCCTACTACAGCGAGATATTCGACGCGACGGACCTGCCCGCCTGGCTCTACAACTTCCCGCAGGACAACGGGCACCCGATCTCGGTCGACGAGCTCGTCAGGCTCAGCGCCATCCCGACCGTGGTCGCGGTCAAGCAGAGCGCTCCCGGCGTCGAGGAGCTGATCGCCACGATCGAGGCGGTGGGCTCGACGCTTCGGATCTTCGGCAACATGCTGAACCGGCTCGGGGCGGCCCTGATCCGGTCAGGCTTCGGCGGCGACGGGCATTTCGGCAGCGGAATGCTGCTCGGAGCCCAGATGCCGGCCTTCTTCGAAGCGACGTGGAAGGGCGACGTCGCCGGCGCCGAAGAGATCGCCGCTCGGTACGCCAAACTCATGGGCGGTATCGCCGGAGCACGCGACGGGTACAACTGGGCCTTCGGTGGGATGCAGTCGACCCTGAAGGCGGCCATGAACGTCCTCGGCGAGAGCGGCGGCTATCCCCGCCGGCCCAAGCTGCCGGTCGAGGACCCCCAGGACCTCGCCCAGATCCGCGAAATCCTGCGCGAGGCCGGCTTGTTGCGCGCCGCCCTGCCGGCCAGCTGAAATTGCCGCCGCTTGTGCCGCGAACGCGCCGGTTCTCGTGCGCCCCGGGCTCCCAGCCACGGGCATCCGCGAGCTGAACACCCCTATCCCGGTGACGTGCCCGAGCCGTCCGATGTACAGCGACGATGCACCGGTCATACCGTCCGCGCCGCCCACGATTCTCACAGCCGGTCAATCGGCCGGTCAGCGAATAGAGAAGCCAGTGAGCGCGGCGCGGGCGACATATGCGGCGCTGTGGACACGGGCCTTTGCCCTCGGCGCTGTCCACGGCGAATGGGTCGGCTTGATTCGCCGCCCCTTCTGCCGTCGCTCATGCCGTATACAACCGCGTGCCACGACACCCAGCTAGCGATCTCGGCATCTATCTTGCCGTGATCTGGGCGGCCTGCGCCGCAAGATCGGGTGCGCATCTGGCTGCGATCCCGGCGGTCTGTGGCCGTCATCTTCGAGGTTGTGGTTGGGGTCGATCGAGTTGTGCCGGCCGTCCGTGGGTTGGCCCTGAACGGCTCGCACAGCGCAAGGCGCTCGTGGACCCTTTGACTTGCCACGTCTGCCCCGCTGGCGCCCTTGATTGCGTGGCAAGGGGCCACCTGACCGCGTGGTCGAGCTGCGCTCCGGCCCTGGCCGGCGACGGTCAGGGCCGGGCAGGCTGGCCGGGTGCAGCCTTCGTGGGCAGAGGTGTGTGGAGTACCGCGTCGACGAGTTCGCGCAGCTCGAGCGAGACGGCGGGCCGTTCGTGCAGGTGGCCCACTCGTACGACGTCGTGGACGACTGCCCGCGCGGCGTGGACGAGCACGAGCGCGTCCGTCTCGCTCAGTTCGGGGCGCTCGGCCGCTAGGGCACGACACCAGCCCGCCACATGCGCGTCCAGCGACGCCTTGATGCGCAGTGCGGCCTCCGGCGGCAGATTGATCGCCTCCAGGACGTAGACCCCGAAGATCAGCCTCTCCCGTACGCCCAGTTCGATGTACTGGGCGGCGAGCTGCTCAAGGGTCCCGTTTCTGTTGGCGGTCAGTTGTTGCGTCGCTCGCGTGAACGCTTGGACGAGCAGGTCGCCCTTGGTGGGGAAGTGATGGTAGATGCTCGGGCCGGCCATGCCCACGGCGGCACCGATGTCGTCGAGGCTGACCGCCGCGTAGCCGTGGTCGTGAAAGAGCTCGATCGCGGTGTCGAGCAGCTCGGCTCGCCGGCTCGGCTCGCCGGTCAGCGCCCGGGTGGAGGCGACCGGCGTGGCACCGGGACGGCCGCGGTCGGAGGCATCGGCGTGGCGTAGGTCAGCGGCGGAGACCATGCCGGCGGCGCGGGCGAGAAGCCTGGCCCGGTAGGTGTGGCGCTCCGGCATCGAGTACACCGAGGGACTGGACAGCACGGCCAGGACCGCCGTGGCGAGAACCGCTACCTGGCCGGCGTCGTGCTCCGGACGGGAGTCGCCGATGCGCCGCCGCAGGTTGGCGGCGAAGGCGCTGAACCGCGCCTCGATTGGCTTGCGCTGGCGTTCGTCGAGGTGGCGCATCTCGCGCTGCAACAGCGTCCAGAGGTCACGGCGCTGCTCGGCGGCGACCGCCAGATCCTCCAGAGCGTCGCTCAGGGACGAATGCGGTCGCGCGGTCCACGCTGTCTCCACTATGTCGAGCCCGCGGTCGATCGATGCCGCGAGTAGTGCCTGCTTGTTTTCGAAGTGGCGATAGATGGCGGGAGCGGTGAGCCCGGCGGACGACGCGATCCCGGCGAGGGAGACCTGATGGAAACCCCGGCGGTGGAATTGGCCGGCGGCCAGGTCTGCCAACTGCCGCTGGCGCTCGGCCGAAGCCAGCGCCGTCCTGGGTCGCGCCACGACTCTCCCTTCTCCCGACGCCCATCAGCTTACACTGGTTGCCTAGTGAATATTCACAAGGTAGCCTCACGGCAGCCAGACCCGACCGAGGAGAAGACATGCCGGATCAGGTGTCGACCGCCGAGGCGCTCATCTTCGACGCTGTTCGGACGCCCCGTGGGCGCGGCAAGAGCAACGGTGCCCTACACACCATCAAGCCGGTATCGCTGGTCGTCGGCCTGATCGACGAGCTGCGCGCCCGACACCCGGGGCTCGACCCGGCCGCCATTGACGACATGATCCTGGGCATCGTCTCCCCCGTGGGCGATCAGGGCTCGGTGCTGCCCCGCATCGCCGCCATGGCGGCCGGCCTGCCGGACACGGTCGGTGGCCTCCAGCTCAATCGCTTCTGCGCCTCGGGCCTCGACGCGGTCAACATCGCCGCGCAGAAGGTCCGCTCCGGGTGGGACGACCTGGTGATCGCCGGCGGCGTCGAGTCGATGTCCCGCCTGCCGCTCGGATCCGACGGCGGTGCCTGGATGAACGATCCGGAGACCAACCTCGCCACCCACTTCATCCCACAAGGCGTCAGCGCGGACCTCATCGCCACCATCGAGGGCTTCGACCGGGAGACCGTCGACGAGTACGCCGCGCGCTCCCAGCGGCGGGCGGCGGCGGCCTGGAGCGGCGGATACTTCGCGAAGTCCGTCGTGCCCGTCCGGGACCGCAACGGCACCACCGTGCTCGACCACGACGAGCACATGCGTCCAAACACGACGGTGGACTCGCTCGCCGCACTGCGACCCTCCTTCGCGGCTATGGGGGACCAGGGCGGGTTCGACGCGGTCGCGCTCCAGCGCTACCACTGGGTCGAGCGGATCGACCACGTCCACCACGCCGGCAACTCGTCGGGGATCGTCGACGGCGCCGCCCTCGTCCTGGTCGGCAGCGAAGCCGTCGGCCGCCGGCTGGGCCTGACACCGCGCGGACGCGTCGTGGCGACCGCGACGTCCGGCGCGGACTCCACGATCAT
>Ga0272482_10000283_pt1 | contig 16116 bp, 14 predicted proteins | sample RVTome_8_FD_192427 | JGI IMG/M metagenome (GOLD analysis project Ga0272482, IMG submission 192427) | Soil microbial communities from uranium-contaminated site in the Upper Colorado River Basin, Wyoming, United States - RVT160D0 (version 2) ...
GAACTTGCGGCGCACCCCAGCCGCCTCGTCCACGGGCCGGGCCGGGTCGCCGTCGAACCGCTCACCGCCGGCCAGCACATGCATCCGGGCGCCGAAGCCCTCGGCGAGGGCGGGGTCGGCCACGTGCTCCACCCGCCGGGCCAACGCGCGCACGTCCGCCCGGCCGGTGCTCTCCGGCTCGAACGAGGAGACACCGACCCGGCCGTCGAGGAGCGCGACCGCGACCGCCATCGGCAGGCTCGCCCGCGCCTGGTACTCGCTGGCCGGCGCCACCTTCTCCGCCACTGGCTCGCAGACGATCGGTACGTACCAGGGCGCCACCTCGCACACGACCCGGTCCACACCGGCCACGTCCACCCGCCCGCGCAGGTCCAGCGCCATCTCGATGAACGGGTGCAGCACGTGCGCGCACGGGTAGAGCTTGACCTGGGCCTCGTACGACAGCCACCGCTCGCCGAGCCCGTCCGTGATCCCGCCGGGCGCCGGGGTGCCCAGGTACGACGCGAACAGCCCGTGCCGCCCCTCCACCACCGACGCCGGACCGGGGAAGTCGCGGGCGGCGAGGCCGTCCGCCACGATCCCGCCGTGCGCCGCCCAGCCGGGGTGCAGCCGCTTGGACCACGTCCCGTCGCTGAGAAACTCCAGCAGCCCGCCGGACATGCTGCCGGCCAGCCCCATCGCGCTCGCGACCACCGCCGGCTCCCGGCCGCGCAGCACGCCGGCCACCAGGGCCGCGGCCAGCGGGCCGAAGACGCCGGTCGCCTGGAAGCCGCGAGCGTGCAGGCCCCGGCCGGCCGCCGCGCCGAGCCGGGCCAGCAGCTCGTCACCGGCGGCGATCGCGGTGACCAGGTCGGCACCGGGCAGGTCGGGGCCGGCGACCGCGAGGGCCGCCGGCACCAGCACGCCCATCGGGTGGATCACGGACGTCGGGAACGTGTCGTCGAAGTCCAGCGCGTGCACCAGCGTCCCGTGGGCGAGCGCGGCGGCGGCCGGGTGCAGCGGCGCGGGGTCGAAGAGCAGGCGGGCCGTGCCGGTGCCGCCCAGCTCCGCCGCCAGGGCGCGGACCGCGACGCCGGGAGGTGTCGACCAGGCCGCCGCGACCAGCCCTACCGCGTCGGCGACGCGGAGCGCGACCCGGTCACGCACCTCGGCGGGTACGTCGTCGGCCCTCAGGTCACGAGCCCAAGCGGCGAACGTGGCGGTGATGGTTGGCACAGAATCACTCCAGGAGGGTTGTAGCGAACATGACGAACCTATTGGGCAAACCGAATCTATGGGATAGGACGGACCCTGCGGAGGTGGCGGAGCTGGCTCTCGCGCTCGGCCGGATCGACAGCCCGAGCGGCGAGGAGCAGGCGGTCAGCGACTTCCTGTACGACTGGTGTGCCGACGCCGGTCTGTCGCCACGCCGGGTCCGCTCCCACCCCGACCGCGCCGCCAACATCGTCGCCCGGATCCCCGGCACGGGAGGCGGGAGCTCGCTGCTGTTCAACAGCCACATGGACACCGCCGTCGCGCCCGGCGACCGCACCTACTTCGCGGAGCCCGACCGGCCCGAGTTTCACACCGCGTGGCGCGACGGGGACGAACTGGTCGGCGCCGGCGTGGTCAACGACAAGGGTCCGATGGCGTGCTGGCTGGTCGCCGCCGCGACGCTGCGCCGCGAAGGCGTACGTCTGCCCGGCGACCTGGTGCTGACGATGGTCACCGGGGAGATCGGCCACGAGCCGGTCGACGACCTCGACGGCCCGCGGCACCAGGGCAAGGACCACGGCAGCAGGTACGTGGCCACGCACGGCGGGCTCGCCGACTTCGTGGTGGTCGCGGAGACCACCTCGTTCGCCCCGATCTGGGTCGAGCCCGGCAAGGCCTTCTTCCGGATCGAGGTGCGCGGCCGGGACCGCGGTGTCTACACGCCGTACCTGCGCCGGCCGTACGAGGTAGCCGAGCAGCCCAACGCGATCGCGCGCGCCGCGCCCGTCATCACCGCGATCGAGGCGTGGGCGTACGACTACCAGGAGCGCAACCGGTCGATCCGCGAGGCCGGCGAGGTCGTACCGAAGGTCAACATCGGGGCGGTCCGCGCCGGACACCCGACGCAGCCGATCCTCTCGCCGGCCTCCTGCGTGCTCTACGTGGACGTGCGGATCCCGCCCGGCGACCACCCGCTCGGCGTCCAGGACGAACTGCGCGGCCTGGTCCGCGCGGTCACCCCGGACGCGGACGTCGAGTGCTACCTGTTCCGGCGCGGGTACGAGGCGACCGGCGCCGAGCCGCTCGTGGACGCGCTGCGGGCCGCGACCGACGCGGAGGTCGCCCCAGAGCGGCGCACCGATCCGGGACACACGCCGTCGAGCATGTGGCGCGACCTGAACGTCTGGAACGAGATGGGGATGCCGGCCGTCACGTACGGGCCCGGCCAGGGCACCGGAGCCGGAAACGTCTCCATCACCGCCACCGACCTCGCCGCCTGCGCGCGGGTCTACGTGCGCACGGCGCTCGAGATCTGCGGTACGCCCCGGGGGCTGGCAAGCTCCACTCCGAGGAGCGCAGCGACGAGGGTGGAGCGCGCCGGCAGCCCGGGGCGCCAGCGAGCGAAGCGAGCGCGATGAGCACAGCCCCGGTGAACCCACCGGCCAAGACTCCCGGAGCCGGGCCGGAGCGGGGCAGCGCCGCGTTCCACTGGGCGGACGGCGCGGGTATGCGGGCGCCCGGGGCGGCCACTTCACTGGACCCGGTGGAGGTACCGCTCACCGTCAACGGCGTCGCGCACCGGCTGCCGCTGGAGCACAACACGCTACTGCTGGACGTCCTGCGCGAACGGCTGCGGCTGACCGGCGCGAAGCGCTCCTGCGACGTACAGGTCTGCGGGGCGTGCACGGTCCTGGTCGACGGCGAGCCGGTCAGCTCCTGCTGCTTCCTGGCGCACGACGCGCGCGGCGGCGAAGTACAGACGATCGAGGGGTACGCGGCCGAAGAGGGCTTCGCGGCGGTCGCCGACGCCTTCGCCCGCCGCAACGCGTTCCAATGCGGCTACTGCACGCCCGGATTCCTGATGACGCTCAAGCCCTTGCTGGCCAGCGGTGCCCTGCGAAGCCGGGCGGACATCGAGCGCGAGTTCGCTGGCAACCTGTGCCGCTGCACCGGTTACCGGGCGATCGTCGAGGCGATCTGTGACCTGGCGGGGATCGCGCCGTGATCGGGCAGTCGGCGCCCCGCCCCGACTTGGCCGCCAAGCTGACCGGTGCGGCCGAGTACGCCGCGGACCTCGACGTGCCCGGCGCGCTGCGGGTGGCGCTGGTGCGCAGCCCGGTCGCCCACGCGCGGATCACCGCCGTGGACACCGCGGCGGCGGGTGCCGTGCCGGGCGTGGCCGCCGTGGTGACCGCCGCCGACCTCGACGGCTACGACGCCACCTGGGGCCACTACGTGCGGGACCGGCCCATCCTCGCCCGGGACGTCGTCCGCTTCGCCGGCGAGATCGTCGCGGCGGTCGCCGCCGAGACCGACGCCGCTGCGGCCGCCGGCGCCCGCGCCGTCCGGGTCGGATACGAGCCGCTGCTCGCCGTGACCGACGTGCGGGACGCCGTGGCGCCCGGCGCGGTACGCGTGCACGAGGGCCCGGCCCGGCCCGGTTTCGGCTGCCCGCCCGGCACCGGCTTCGACAGCGGAAACGCGTTCTTCCACTACCGCGTCGACTACGAGCGGGTAGCCGGCGAGGACCCCGCGGACGCCATCGTCATCGAGGGCGAGTACGCGTTTCCGGCCGTGTACCAGTACGCGATGGAGCCGCACGTCGTGGTCGCTACCGCCGGCGCCGGCTCGATCGACGTGTGGTCCTCTTGCCAGCACCCCTTCCTGGTGCGCCAGGAGCTCGCCGAGGTGTTCGAGCTGCCCGAGGAGCGGGTGCGGATCCGGGTGCCCTTCGTGGGCGGCGGCTTCGGCAGCAAGTCGTACGCGAAGTTGGAACCCGTCGCGGTCGCCGTGGCCCGCGCCGCCGGCCGTCCCGTGCGGCTGGTCAACCGGGTCGAGGACGCGATGCTCACGACCCGCCGCCACGGCATGCGGTGCCGCATGCGCACGGTGGTCGGGCTGGACGGGCGCATGCTTTCCCGCCACGCGGAGATCTGGATGGACACCGGCGCGTACGCCGACAACGGTCCGACCGTCACGATGGTGGCCGGGATGGCGGCGACCGGGCCGTATCGCTGGGACCGGGTGCACGTCGACGCCGCCTGCGTCTACACGCACCTGCCGCCGGCCGGCTCGTACCGCGGGTTCGGCGCCGCGCACCTGCAATGGGTGGGGGAGTCGCAGGTGGACGAGGCCGCCGCCGCGCTCGGCGTGGATCGGCTGGAGCTGCGCCGGATGAACCTGCTGCGCCGTGGGGAGACCGTGATCCCGGGCTGCGGGCCCCTCGACGCCGACCTCGCCGGCGACCTCGACGCGGTGGCCGCCCGCCTCGGCTGGGGCGGCGACCTGCCCGCCTGGCGCGGCCGAGGCCTGTCCGCCGGCGTCTCGCCGGCCGGCGTCTCGGCGCGTTCGCACGCCCGCGCGGAGCTGCGGCCCGGCGGGCGGGTGGCAGTGCTGGTCGGCTCGCAGGAGATCGGCCAGGGCGCCCGGACCGTGCACGCCCAGATCGCCGCCGAGGTGCTGGGGGTGCCGCTGGACCGGATCGACGTGCCGGCCACCGACACGACCACCACGCCGTACGACCGGTCGACCGGCGCCAGCCGCTCCACCACCGTCGCCGGCCTGGCCGTCCAGCGGGCCGCGGAGCGCCTCCGCGAGGCGATCGTGGCGACGGCCGCGCGCCGCGGCGTGCCCGAGTCCGATCTCGCGGCGCTGGCGCCCCTGGCGGGTGAGGGATCGGCCGAGGAGTTGGGCGGCGGGTCCGGGCCAGCGCTTTTCTGGGAGGTCTGCGTCGCGGGCGCCGAGGTCGAGGTGGACTCGGAGACCGGCCGGATCGACGTCCGCGAGGTGGTGACGGTGGCCGACGTCGGCAGGGCGGTCAACCCCAGCCTGGTCGAGCGGCAGGACGAGGGCTGCACGCTCCAGGTGGTCGGCAACGCCCTCTTCGAGGAGATGCGCTTCGGCGCGGACGGCGTGCTGCGCAACGGTAGCCTGCTCGACTACCGGGTACCGGCGCTGTCGGACATGCCGGGGCGGATGGAGTGCGTGATCGTGGAGAACGGCGACGGCCCGGGACCGTTCGGCGCCAAAGGCTGCGGCGAAGGCGTCTTCGGCGGCCTCACCGCCGCGTTGGTCACCGCGGTCACCGACGCCGGGGTACGGGTACCCGAGCTGCCCATGTCACCGGACCGGGTGTGGCGGTGGATCCATGCTTCCTGACTTCACGCTGCTGCGCCCCCAGACGGTGCCGGATGCGTGCGCGCTGCTGGCCGAGCACGCAGGGGAGGCGGCCGCCTACGCCGGGGGTACGGAGCTGCTGCTCGCGATGAAGCTCGGCGAGGCCGCACCCCGCTACCTCGTCGATCTCAAGGGCGTCCGGGGGCTGGATCGCCTCGATGTCCACGATGGAGCGTTGCGGGTAGGTGCCCTGGTCACCCACCGCAGGCTCGAACTGTCGCCGCTCGTCGCCGGGGTGCTGCCGGCACTGGCCACATTGGAGCGGCAGCTGGCCAACCCGCGGATCCGGGCCACCGGTACCGTCGGCGGCAACCTCGCCTCCGGCCGCCCGCACTCGGACCTGGCCACCTTCCTCATCGCCGCCGGAGCGACCGTCTCATGTGTCTCGTCCGCCGGCACCACCCGCACGGTACCGGCCGCCGACCTGACGACGGCGCCGTTCCGTACCGTGCTCGCCGAGGACGAGGTGATCGTGGCGGTCGACGTGCCGGTGCCGCCCGCGGGCACGGCGCTCGCGCACCAGCGGTTCATCCTCGTCGAACGCCCCGCGGCCACGGTCACCGTCCGCCTCGCCGCGGCCGGTGGCGTGGTCACCGAGGCGCGCGTGGTGGCCGGTGCGGCATCGCCGATCCCCAGGGCACTGCCGGCCGCGGTCGGCGCCCTGACCGGACTGCCGCTCGACGCCGGTCCCGAGCGGCTGTGGCCGGCTGGCGAGGCGGCCGCGGAGACGATGGACGTGGCACCCGGTGGCGACGAGGCGTACCAGCGCCAGCTCGTCGCCGTCCTCGTGCGCCGCGCCGCACGCGCCGCCCTGACCGACCTCGCCGTCGCGAGCCCCGCCTGACGGGCTCAAACTTCGCCACCAGCGAGGTCGAACGCGGCGGTGTCGGATGTAATAGAGGGCATCCTCGTGCTGTCGCTTGGTGACTGTGGGCAGGGCGGGACGCACCAGCCAGGCAACGCGGACAACACAGAGATGGGGCCTCTAGCCAGGCTCTTATGAAGTCACAACGCCACGTCCGATGAGTGCCACGAGCACCTCCCGACCGGAACCGACAAATCCTTCCACGACCCGAAGTCAGTCTCTAGACGGGTCAGACCCCCGGCGGGAGGTGCTCACCAACATCATCTCTGTCTCTAGCCGTAGGCGGAGCGCAGCGTGGCGCCGATCCCGGCGGCGGCCTCCTTGATCATGTCGGCGAGCTGCTCGACCGTGTTGGTGTGCAGGGCGGAGGTCACCGAGATGGCGGCGATCGCGCCCTTCTCGGAGTTGAGTACGGGTGCACCCACCGCGAGGTAGCCGACGTGCATCTCCTCGACCTCGGTGGCGGTACCGGTCTCCCGGGCCCGTTCCAGCGCGCGGCTCAGGTGCAGCGCGGAGGTGATCGTGCGGGGCGTGCGGCGGGGCAGGCCGGCGCGGAGCACCTCGGTGAGCAGGTGCGGATGGGAGTACGCGAGCAGCGCCTTGCCCACCGCCGTGCAGTGCATCGGCATCCGGCCGGCGATCTGGGTCAGGCGGGTGGGCTGGCGGAAGGGTGACAGGCGCTCGATGACCAGGGCGTCGAGGCCGTCCACGATCGCGAGATGGACCACCGAGCGGGTGCGGTAGAGCAACTCCTGCATGTACGGCCGGGCGGCGTCGCGGAGGATGCGCTGTCGGGGCACCCGCTGGCCCAGCTCGAACAGGCGCAGCCCGAGGCGGTAGTCGCCGCCGGAGCGTTCGAGTACGCCCCAGGTGGTGGCGACCTGGCAGATGCGGTGGACCGTGGTGCGGGGCAGGCCCGTGCGGCGGACGAGCTCGGCCAGCGACAGCTCGACATCGTCCATCGTGAACGCGTCCAGGATGATCTCGATCTTGCCGACCACCGACCGGGGGTCGAGCTTGTCGGCCTCGCCGGGCGCGGTCACGCCGTCTCGTCGAGAAACTTGGAGACCAGTGCGGCCACCTCGTCGGGCATTTGCTCCATCAGCGGCACCATCCCGCCCTGGATGATCTCCAAGCGGGCCTGGGGAAGCCGTTCGACCAGGCGCGGCACGTGGTGGTACGTGATCGGGTCGGCGGTGGCGCCGATGCACAGCACGGGTCCGGGATAGCCGGTGCGGTCCTCCATCCGGTACGCGCTGATCGCCCGGTGGCCCTCCTCGGCGTGGTGCTCCAGGAGCAGGACGTCGCGCACGTACCGGTCGAGCAGGTCGGGGCGGGCCGGTGGGTAGAAGCCGCTGCGGCGTACCCACAGCTCCATGAGGTGGCGGCCATCGTCCTGGAGCTCGACAAGGCTCAGCGGATGCAACTGCGGCCGGCCGCGGCGGAACTCCTCGTCGACGTACGGGGTGCCGGACAGCACGAGCCGCCGCAGCCGCTCCGGACGTCGGTGCGACACCTCCACGGCCACGATGCCGCCGAGCTGGTGGCCGAGCAGGTCGACGCGGTCGAGGCCGAGCTTGTCGAGGAGCGCGAGCACGGCGTCGGCGTATCGCTCGATGGAATGGTCTTCGATCGACTCGGAGGCGCCGAAGCCGATGATGTCCGGTGCGACGACCCGGCGCTTCTCGGCCAGCAGCGGCATCAGCTCGCGGAACTCGTCCCACGAGCTCGGCGTCTGGTGCAACAGGACCAGCGGCTCACCCGCGCCCATCTCCACGTAGTGCATCAGGCCGCTGCGCGTCCGGGCGTAGTGCGGGGAGAACATCGGGGCGATCATCCGGTTTACGTCCTGTCGTCGTTTTTATCGGCTTCGTCCGTGCCGCCGCTGGGGCAAGCCTAAAACGCTCCCCGCACGCGTGAGATGCGCCTGCATCCACTGACCGGGATGCCGGGCTGGTCAGTTCCGTGGCTGGTCGCGCAGCCTATGGACCCGGACGGCCCGGCATGGGAAGGAGGGCACAATGGGACAGAGCGGCGCGGTCGAGCGGGCATGGGCGGCGATCGACGCTGACCGCCTCCGCGACCTCGCACTCCGGATGGTGTCGACCCCGAGCCCGACCGGGGACGAGGCGGCGCTGGCCAGGCTGCTGGCCGGCCACCTGGCCGGGGTCGGGCTGGAGGCGGTGTACCAGGAGATCGACGAGCGGCAGGGCAACGCTGTCGGCCGGCTGCGCGGCGACGGCAGCGGCGCGGACCTGCTGCTGTACGCGCCCATCGACACCCTCTCGGTCGGCACCGCACAGGAGGACGTGCCGTACGTCGGGGAGGCTTTGCGCCCGGACATGCGCGCCGAGGGGTGGCTCGACGGCGACACGGTCGTCGGCCTCGGCGCCAGCAACCCGAAGGGGCACGCGGCCTGTGCCGTCGAGGCGGCCACCGCGGTCGCTGCCGCGGGGCTGCCGCTGCGTGGCTCGCTGCTGGTCGGGCTCGGCGCCGGCGGCATGCCCACCAACCGGCGGCCGGGCGCGACCCGAGCCAACACCGGGCAGGGCAACGGCTGCTCGTTCATGCTCGAACAGGGCGTCTGGGCGGACCACGCGATCCTGGCCAAGCCGGGCTGGTCGGTCTCCTACGAGGAGGTCGGGCTCTGCTGGTTCACGGTCCGGGTCTTCGGCACCTTCAACTACGTCGGCAGCCGCCAGCGCCTGCCGTACCGCAACGCGGTCGTCGACGCGGCCCGGCTGATCGGCGAGCTGGAGCGCTGGTTCCCGGAGTACACCGCCCGCAACACCGGGGGGCTGGTCGCGCCGCAGGGGCACGTCGCCTCGGTGCGTGGCGGCTGGGAGCGCACCGCGGCGTTCAGCCCTGCGGTCTGTGAGTTTACGGTGGACCTGCGGATCAGCCCGCGCACGACGCCCGCGGAAGCGGCCCGGCAGTTCGGCGAGGGCATCGCCGGCGCGCTGGCCCGGCTCGGCGACGTCTCGGCCGAGTGGGACATGACGCTGTCGATCCCCGGCAGCCACACAGACCCGGACACGTGGATCGTCGGCGCCTGCGTGCGGGCGTACGAGGCGGTCACCGGCGCGCCGCAAGTGGTGGACGAGGTGGCCAGCACCACCAGCGGCGCCACCGACGGCAACATCCTGCGCAACCGGGGCATCCCGACCGCGCGGATCGGCATGCCGCGACTGTCCACGACGGACGGGTCCGAAGTGGACTTTCCCATGGGGATGAACGCCGCCTCGCTGCCGAACATGCTGCGGCTGACCCGGTTGCTCGTGGCGGCGGCGGTCGACGCCTGCACGCGCGACCGGTCCTCGATTGGAGGTTTGACATGAGATGGTGGCAGGAGGTCTTCGCGGGGGAGGCGGGTACGGCGTACGCGTCGTTCGCCCACCGGCAGGAGCCCGGAGAGCGGCCCGCGGTCGTGGTCATCGACGTCGTACGCTCGTTCGTCGGTTCGCCCGGCCTGGACCTGCAGGCGGCGATCGCGCAATGGCCCACCGCCTGCGGGCCCGCCGCGTACGAGGCGCTGCCCGCCGTCGCCGCACTGCTGGACGCCGCCCGCACCGCGGGCGTGCCGATCGTGCACCTGCGCCCGGCCGGCCCGGCCGCGAGGCTGCTGGGTCCCACCGTGAAGAACGAGCTCGCCGGCGAGTTCGTCAACGGCTGCCCCGGCGCGGTCGACTTCGTCCCCGAGTCCGCGCCCCGCGAGGGTGAGCTCGTCGTCGCCAAGCCGCGGGCGAGCGCCTTCTTCGACACCCCGGTCGCGACGTATCTGCACGCGCTCGGCGTGGACGACCTGATCGTCGCGGGCACCACGACGTCGGGCTGCGTCCGCGCGTCGGTGGTGGACGCGTTCTCGCACGGCTTCAAGCCGTTCGTGGTGGAGCAGGCGGTCTTCGACCGCTCGCGCCTGTCCGCCGCGGTGAGCCTTTACGAGATGGACGCCAAGTACGCCGACGTCGTCCAGCTCGACGACGCCCTGAAGCGGCTGGCGGTCCGATGAGGACGGTCCACGACATCGCCGCGGCCGCCGGGCGGCTGGGCGCGTACCTCGAAACGACCCACGCGGAGGTTCCGAACAGATGACCATCGAGCGCGAGGCGGGGCAGCCGCCGGTGTGGCAGAACGACACCCCCGAGGGGCAGGCGCCGGTGATGGAGGGGCAGGACTGGTCCGCCTGGCCCGTTTATGACAGCGCCACGCTGGGTCTGCGCGACTACTGGTACCCGGTCGACTGGGCCGAGCGCTTCACCCGCAAGCCGCGGCCGGTGAAGATCCTCGGCGAGGACATCGTGCTGGTCCGCGAGGGCGAGGAGATCTACGCGCTGCACGACCGGTGCCCGCACCGCGGCGTGCCGCTCTCGCACGGCCGGCGGCAGTTTCCGGACACGGTCAGCTGCGCCTACCACGGCTGGACGTTCGAGCTGAAGACGGGCAACCTCTGCGCCGTCCTCACCGACGGTCCTGACTCGCCGATCTGCGGCAAGCTCAAGGTGCGCACGTACCCGGTGGCGCAGCGGCTGGGCCTCGTGTGGGTCTACATCGGAGCCGGCCCGGTACCGCCGGTCGAGCGGGACATCCCGGACGAGCTGCTGGACCACGACTTCGCGATGGGTGGCCGCGCCGACGTGCGCAACGGCAACTGGCGCTTCGCCGCAGAGAACGGCTTCGACGAGGGGCACGCCAAGTACCTGCACAACACCGCGCTGTGGCGGCTGTTCAAGGTGATGCCGGCCTGGAACAAGACCCGCCTGCAGCAGGAGGGGCCGTGGTTGGTGCGGGTGCAGGAGGAGCTGCACTGGGAGGCCGACTACCCGGGCCTCGGCGTGTGGACCAACAAGCGCTGGTGGAAGCGGATGCCGCTGCCCGACCGCCCCGGCAAGGGCAAGCGGGTCAACCGGATCATCGACTCGCTCAACATCCCGGGCTTCGTGTCGATCCGCCTGCCCGGCCTGCTGCGCGTCGCGTACCCGCAGTTCATCCACTACGAGTGGTACGTGCCGGTGGACGAGGACCACGTCCGCTACGTGCAGATCATGGTCCGGTTCGAGAAGGGGCTGACCGCGGCGGCCTTCAAGGCCAAGTATCTGGCCGGGATTCGGTGGCTGTTCCACGGGCAGTTCACCGGGCAGGACGCCTGGATGGTCGACGTCACCGACGCGCCGCCCGAGCGGCTGTACCGGCCCGACCTGTCCATCACCGGCTGGCGCCGCATGGTGGAGCGTGCCAAGCCCGTCGTACAGATCCTTCCCTCACGCGCGAAGGCAGAGTGATGAAGCTCCGTACCCCCGCCGTCGTGGCCGCGCTCGCCGTGGCCGCCGTCGGCCTGCCGCAGGTACGCCGCAGCCTGGCCCGGCTGCTCATCCTCACCACCGGGACCGTGGTCCGCGACCAGAGGCGGATCCGGTGAGCGCGGTTGTTCTCGGCGTCGGTGCCTCGCACAGCACGCTCATGAACACGCACTGGGACGAGGTCGCCGACCTGCCGGACGCGGTCGCGTTCCGCGGCGGGCTGGAGGAGGCCGCCGCGCTGGTCGCCGAGGCCCGCCCGGACGCGGTTGTGATCGTCGGGTCCAACCACTTCCGCGGCTTCTTCCTCGACCTCATGCCCGCCGTGACGATCGGGGTCGCCGAGTGCGTCGGCGCGGGGGAGTCCGGCACTCCCGGCGGGCCGCTGCCGGTCGACACCGCGCTGGCCCGGCACCTGGTGGACTCGCTGCTGGACAACGAGTTTGACGCCGCGTTCTCGCTGCGGCTACAGGTCGATCACGGCATCACGCACAGCCTGCAGTACCTGACGCCGGCGCTGGACGTGCCGATCGTGCCGGTCGTGCTCAACATGTTCGCGCCGCCGCTGCCCACACTGCGCCGGTGCCACCGGCTCGGCGAGGAGATCGGCCGCGCGGTCGCCGGCGATGGCGCAGGCAAGCGGGTGGTGGTCATCGCGTCCGGCGGCCTCTCGCACCGGCTGCCGTGGCCGAAGTGGTTCGAGACGTTCTCCGACGACGACCGTTTCCTCGTGGAGGCGTGGCTCAACGGGCGCGCGTCCTGGCCGGAGTACGAGGGCCGCCGGCGGCAGATCATCCGAGCCGCTACCGCCGACATAAATCCCGAGTTCGACCGCCGCTTCCTCGACCTGCTGGCCACGGGCAGGCTCGACGAGCTCCTCGCCTACGACAACGACCGGGTCGAGGCCGAGGCGGGCAACGGCGGCCAGGAGATCCGCTCCTGGGTCACGATGGCGGCCGCCGTCGGCCGGGCGGAGGGCCGCACGCTCGCGTACGCACCGATTCCGCAGTGGCTTACCGGCATGGGTGTGGCCACGCTCCTCCCCGGAGGTAACCGATGACGTTCTGGACCGACCTGACCGGCGTTCCGTTCTCACTGGACTATGTGGACGCCGGCGGGGTGCGTACCCGTACGCTGCGCGCGGGCGAAGGAGATCCGGTCGTCTTCCTGCATGGGACGAGCGGACACCTCGAGGCGTTCGTACGCAACTTCCCGGCACACAGCCAGCACTTCAGCTGCCACGCGATCGACATGCTCGGCCATGGCTACACCGCCGGCATCGACGCCCCGTACCGGATCCCGCGCTACGTCGAGCACCTGCTGGCGTACCTCGACGCGGTCGGGGCCGAGCGCGCCCACCTGGTTGGCGAGTCACTCGGTGGCTGGGTGGCCGGACGTCTGGCAGCCGACCATCCGGACCGGGTCGCGCGGCTGACCCTCGTCGCGCCCGGCGGCACGGTCGCCAACCCGAAGGTGATGGAACGCATCCGGACCAGCACCCGCGCCGCCGTCGAGAGCGACGACATCGGCCTGACCCGCAAGCGCCTCGAGCTGCTGATGCACGACCTGGCCAAGGATGTCAGCGACGAGCTGGTCGCGGTACGGCACGACATTTACCACCGCCCCGGGTTCAAGGCCGGGCTGGACCACCTGCTGTGCCTGCAGGAGATGGAGAACCGCGAGCCGGATCTGCTCACTGAGGAGCAGATGGGCCGGATCACCGCGCCGACGCTGATCGTGTGGGGCGCGCAGAACCCGTTCGGCGAGATCCCCGAGGCCAAACGGATGAACGCGTCGATCCCCGGCTCCCGGCTGGAGATCTTCGCCGAGTGCGGGCACTGGCCGCAGCACGAGCACGCCGACCGCTTCGACGCGCTGAACATCGCCTTCCTGTCCGGGCGTGGCTGATCCGATGGACGTCCTGGTGAAGCAGGCGACCTGGGAGGCCGACGGTGTGCTTTCCCTGATCCTGACGGACCCCGAGGGCGCCGACCTGCCCGCCTGGACGCCGGGTTCGCACATCGACCTGCACCTGGGCGACCGGGTGCGGCAGTACTCCCTCTGCGGCGATCCTGCCGACCGCGGCCGGTACCAGATCGCGGTCCTGCACGCGGCGCAGAGCCGGGGCGGCTCGGCGTATGTCCACGAGCGGCTGCGGCCTGGCCAGACGGTCCGCATCGACGGGCCGCGCAACCACTTCACGCTGGAACCCTCGCGTCGGTACCTGTTCATCGCCGGCGGCATCGGCATCACGCCGATCCTGCCGATGATCCGCAAGGTCGTCGCCGAAAACCGCGAGTGGCGGCTGGTTTACGGCGGCCGGTGCCGCCGGTCCATGGCCTTCCAGCAGGAGCTCGCCGGGTACGGGGACCGTGTCGAGATCGTGCCGCAGGACGAGCGCGGCCTGCTCGACCTCGGCGAGCTGCTCGGCGAACCCGATGCCGACGCCCTGGTCTACTGCTGCGGGCCCGAGCCGCTGCTCGCCGCCGTCGAAGAGTACTGCGCCGGCTGGCCGGCCGGGAGCCTGCGGCTGGAGCGGTTCGCGGCCAAGTCGCAGGACTTCGGCCCGGACGCGCCGTTCGAGGTGGTCTGCCAGCGCTCCGACGTGGCCGTGCGGGTCGACCCGGGAACGTCCATCGTGGACGCGCTGGAGGCCGTGGACGTGTGGGTGCCGAGCGCCTGCCGGGAGGGCATCTGCGGCACCTGCGAGACCCGGGTCATCGACGGGACACCCGACCATCGCGACTCGCTGCTGTCCGAGGACGAGCGGTCCGCGGGCAAGCTCATGCTGCCGTGCGTCTCCCGGGCACTGACGCCGCGGCTCGTGCTGGACATCTGAGGCGGAGGGGCGATGAGCAGGACGAAGGTGGCCATCATCGGGTCGGGAAACATCGGCACCGATCTCATGGTCAAGGTGTTGCGGCTCTCCCCGCACCTGGAGCTCGCCGCGATGGTCGGCATCGACCCGGCCTCGGACGGTCTGGCCCGCGCCGGCCGGTTGGGCGTACCGACCACATCGGACGGTGTACGTGGACTGGTCGCGATGCCCGGCTTCGACGAGATCGGCATCGCCCTGGACGCCACCTCGGCGGCCGCGCACAAGGCCAACGACACGGTACTGCGCCCGTACGGGAAGCGGCTGGTCGACCTCACGCCCGCCGCCATCGGCCCGTACGTGGTGCCGTCGGTCAACCTCGACGCCCACCTCGACGCCCCCAACGTCAACATGGTCACCTGCGGCGGGCAGGCGACCATACCGATCGTCGCCGCCGTCGCGCGGGTCACCCCGGTCCACTACGGCGAGATCGTCGCGTCGATCGCGTCCCGCTCGGCCGGGCCCGGCACCCGCGCCAACATCGACGAGTTCACCGAGACCACCCGACTGGCGGTTGAACAGGTCGGTGGAGCCGCCCGCGGCAAGGCCATCATCGTCCTCAACCCGGCCGAGCCGCCGATGATCATGCGGGACACGGTCCTCTGCCTCGTGGGCGAAGCGGACCACGAGGCGATCGCCGCCTCCGTGGCGGCCGCGGTCGAGGCGGTCCAGGCGTACGTGCCCGGCTACCGGCTCAAACAGCGGGTGCAGTTCACCCCGGTCGAGGCGGGCGAGCCCGTGCACACGCTCGCCGCCCCGCCCGGGGGCGGCCCACTGTGGCGGGTCGCGGTCTTCCTGGAGGTCGAGGGTGCCGCGCACTACCTGCCCTCGTACGCCGGGAACCTCGACATCATGACCTCGGCCGCGCTGCGGGTCGCCGAGCGCCTCGCCGTGCCAGCGGAGGTGGTCGCGTGACCGCGCTGTACGTGCAGGACGTGACGCTACGGGACGGCATGCACGCCATCCGGCACCGGTACACACTGGACGACGTCGCCCGCATCGCGATGGCTCTCGACGCCGCCGGCGTCGACGCCATCGAAGTCTCACACGGCGACGGCCTCGGCGGCGGCAGCCTCACTTACGGCCCGGGCAGCCACACCGACTGGGAGTGGATCGGAGCGGTCCGTGCGGTGGTGGGGCGGGCACGCCTGACCACGCTGCTGCTGCCCGGCATCGGCACGGTGCACGACCTGCGCCGCGCGTACGACCTGGGCGTCACCTCGGTGCGGATCGCCACGCACTGCACCGAGGCCGACATCGCCGCGCAGCACATCGCCACCGCCCACGAGCTCGGCATGGACGTCGCCGGATTCCTGATGATGTCGCACATGAGCGACCCCGCGAGACTGGCCGCCCAAGCCAAGCTCATGGAGTCGTACGGCGCGCACTGCGTCTACGTGACCGACTCCGGCGGACGGCTCACGATGGACGGCGTCCGCGAGCGCGTACGGGCCTACCGCGACATCCTCGACCCCGCGACCGAGGTGGGCATCCACGCGCACCACAACCTCACGCTCGGCGTGGCGAACTCGGTCGTCGCGGTCGAAGAGGGGGCCCGGCGGGTCGACGCCTCGCTGGCGGGGCAGGGCGCCGGCGCTGGCAACTGCCCGCTCGAGGCGTTCGTGGCGGTCGCGTCCCTCCAGGGCTGGACCCACGGCTGCGATCTGTACGCGCTCATGGACGCCGCCGACGACCTCGTGCGCCCGCTGCAG
>Ga0272482_10000284_pt1 | contig 16108 bp, 9 predicted proteins | sample RVTome_8_FD_192427 | JGI IMG/M metagenome (GOLD analysis project Ga0272482, IMG submission 192427) | Soil microbial communities from uranium-contaminated site in the Upper Colorado River Basin, Wyoming, United States - RVT160D0 (version 2) ...
CACTCAGGGCCACATAATGCAGCGGGCAGTGCGGTGCGTTTCTACGCAACTGCGGGACCGGCTGTGCGAGAGCGGTGTCGTCTCCGAACATCACGCAGTCGCCAACGGTGCATGACCATAGGCGGTCGAGAATGTCACGCCGGATATGACGGCCGTGGTCCGCGAGCCGTTGGTCGGTCAGGCGCTTGCGCTCGGCGTAGCGGGACACGCGCCACGAGGTGAGGTGGCCCATGCGGCGAAGCTCGATGACGACGCGACCGGTCTCGTCGCGTTTTGGTGCCACGAAACTGTTGGTATCGCCTTGGATCCATGGATGTACGTCGCGGTGGTCCCTGAAAGTGTCGTTTGACATGACCGGGATACCGGTCAGGTGGGCGAGCTCCAGGACGCGTTCGTCGGCGACCTTTTGTACTTCGACCTTGCCTTGGCGGTGCCAGCGCTTGAGCCGTTGGTGATCCGGTGCGCGTAGCAGCGGGTGCTGGTCGTTGATCAGGCTCCGGTCGGCGATGCCGTAGGCGAGGACGGCCGGGTTCTCGACGAATCTGGCGTACGCCTGGATGGCGCGGGACAGTCGCAGGAGACTTGCGGGCTCTGAGCCGCCCAGGCGACGGTCGCGGACGATGTTGGATATGTCGATAATCAAATCGGCGAGTGTCGGGTCGGTCGTCAGGTGTCCCTCCACGGTCACTCTCCGATCGACGGTCTCATCCGCTTGGGGTCCCATGGTAGCTTCGCGTCCATACTGTGCGTTACCCAGGACGGGAAAGACGTGGCGGATGATCAATGGGACTCCTTTGTCCCTGTAGAAGCTGATCACGACAGGATCGCCGGAGCGACCGGTGTCTCGCCATCCTCGATGGGATCCGATGGCTGGGGCGAGTTCGTTCCCGCGGACCAGCATGCTCCCCTGGTCGGTGCCCACCCACCGGCAAGCGACCGTGTCGACGACAAGTCATGGGACGGGTTCGTCAAGGTCGGAGGCGATGCGAGCGCCACGCCACGCGGCGTCGGGCAGCCCGGTGCGGCCACGCCGACGGCGGATGACGCGACGGCCGCGCTGCGTGCTGGCGAGACCGTCTGGTGCAAGCTGTCCGACGTCGGCGCGCATCTCGGTTCCGGCGTCTCCGTGCGTGTCGTCAACGCCGCCGACGAGGAGGTGCTCGGCTGGCGCCGGGCGTCCGTCGTCGACAGCGGGGCGCTCACCGTCGAGCTGCTGCCCCTAGCCCGCGGTGTGCCACCGCAGCGCGTGGGTGACGAGCCTGGTGACGCGTTTCCGGTGGCGCCGTCCGTGCAGCCTCCGGCGGTGCGGCGGCCGGCTCCGTTCCCGGTCGGCGCCCGGACCGCGAACATCAGCCCGCTGCACCTCGCCATCGGCGCCGCCGTCGCCGGATGGTGTTTCGCCGTCCTGCTGATCTGCACGCACCTGGTGAGGTAGTCGGGTGGGCAACCTGGATCGGTCACCGTCGGGGCGGGTGGTGTTACCGACGGCGGCGTGCTCCGAGTGGGGGGACCACATCGGGCCGCACCTGGTCGACGCGATGACGCACGCGGGAGCCCCGACGCCGGCGGAGATCGTCGACCGGTTGTCCGGATTGTGGGAGGTGCTCGACGAACTGGTCGAACGGGCGGGCACCGGCCGGCTGCAGCCGTGGGGGGTGCGCTGGGCCGGCGCCTGGCAACTTGTCGCCACGTCGGCGGCCGGTCCTGGCGTGGCGGCACCGGTGTGGGCCTCGGCCCGCGCGGCTGGCTGGCGCAGCGACCTGCACACCGTCCTCGCCGTCCTGGTGCGGGCGCTGGCGGGGCGGTGGCCGATCTCCGAGCAGGACGCTATGAGGTTGGTGCGGATCTGCGCCGGAGAGCTGCCGCTGGGCATCGATTCCATCTGCGCGGAACTCTGCGATCCCACCGGTGCACCGGGCACCACCGCCGACCTGCGCGAGCTGACCGACCTGCTCGCCGTCCGCTGCGGGGCGGTCGGTGCCCGCGCGTACGTCGAGACTGCGGTCGGCTCGCGGAAGGCGGCTGGACGGCCGGGCGGTGACAACGAGGATGCCGCCGGATGGACGCTGACGACGGCTGGGGATCTCAACCTGGCCGTGCTGGACGGCGTGACCGGACCGGGCGACGGCTCAGGGCGGCGGGCCGCTCGGGTCGCGCTGGCGGCGGCCGCGGCGATGTGGCACCAGCATGCGGACGTCCCCCCGGAGACGGTCCTGTCCGCGGCTCACGCGGCGGTGGTGACGGAAGCTGCGCCGGCCGCCGCCGTCGCGATTTTCGGTCGGGTTTCTCCAGATGGGGCAGCCAGCCTGGCCGGGGTCGGTGATGCCAGTGCCTGGCTGCTTCGGCGCCGAGGCGATTCGTCCTACGTGTCCGTTCGGCTGACGCCGGAACAGACCAGCCAGGCGCGCCTGTACCGGGCTGATCCGCTTGCCTGGTCGGAGGATTCAGTCGTCGAGTGCACGCTCGGCGGCGACATCGTCGGAGCGTTCCGGGTCGGCTTTGCCGTGGTGCCCGGCGACCTGATCGTGGTGGTTACCGACGGCGCGGCGGTCGACGAGATCGGCCGGGAGGACTTCCCCGCGGCGCTGGTCCGGCTCGCCCGTGAGCGGGTCGCGGCGGGTGCGCCGATGGGGCCGAGCCTGGCCGCCGCGATCACCGGCCGAGCCGAGTCACTCGGCGGCTGGGACAACGCAACGGCCTTGGTGGTAGACGTCGCGCGTTTGGCGACCGCAACCGGTACGGATCCAGACCTGGGAGGGTGAGCCGAGCGATATGGAGATCGAGACCACGCAGGACCGAAAGGCGGTCTCGGGCGGCGACGAGTTCGCGATCATGATTGCGCCGGCCGCGGTACGCGGGGGATCCGGCATCAGCGAGTACGTCGTCGCCGTCGACGCGAGCGCGTCGATGACCTGGCCGGCCGCCCCGGCCTCGGCTGCGTCCCGGTGGGATCTCGCCCGCGCTGGGCTGATCCGGATGGTCGAGCGACTCGGTGGCTCGCACATCCACGTGTATCTGTTCGACGGTCGGGTGAGCCACGTCGCGTCGGGTGCGGCAGCGACGTTGCGCGGCAAGCTCGGCCAGCAGCTGCCCACGCGGATCGACGGAAACAACGGCACCAACATCGGCGAAGCGCTGGATACCGCGTACCGTCGGTTGGCGGGCTCCACGGCCACGAGTCGCCGACTGATTCTCCTCACCGACGGCGAGCCGACCGTTGGCGTCATCGATCACGGCAGGCTCGTCGCGGTGGCGCAGCGCGCCGCCCATGACGACCTCTACACGGACGCTATCGGCTACGGTGCCGAAGCCAACATCGACCTACTTCTCGGCCTGTCCCGGTACGGGCAGTGCCAGCATGTTCGCTCCAACGGAGAGGGCGCTACCGCGGTCGACCGGTTCCTCACCGAGATCGTGGTGTGGGGCAAGGACATGACAGCGAGCGGTGGCCAGCTACGCGTGCGGGTCCACCCAGCGGTGGCCGTCGCCGGCGTCTACCAGGTGTACCCGCGCCAGGAGCGGATCCTCTCAGCGGGCACCGATGGCGATTTCACCCTCACCCTCGGTGCGATGGGCGACCATGACCGGCGGCCCGCGTACGTGTTTCGGCTCCGCGCGCCGGAAGGGCTGGTGACCCAGGGGCCGGTGGCCGTCCTCCGGGCAACCGGGGAGATCAGGACCCGGTCCGGTGTCGAAACCCTTGGCAGCGCGGAGGTCGCGGTGACCGTCGTCCGCCACCGCAAGACCCCCAAGGACCCCGAGCTGCTGAGGCAGGTCGACGGCATCGACCTCGAGGCTGAGACCGCGGAACGGCTTCGTACCGCGGCTGCCGATGAGCACCCGACGATCATCCGGCAGGCCCGCGACCGCGCCCGCGACCTGGGCTCGACCCACCTGGTGCAGCAGTACACCGACTCCCTGACCAGTCTGGAAGCCGGCCTTCACGCCAACGACGTGCGCAACTACCAACGCGCCGCGTCGAGTAGGGGACAAACGAAGCCGCTGACCCTGCTGCGCCGCGTGCCGCTGATGCCCGTGGACGCGCCGGTGCTCCCCACCGTCGACGACGATGACGACGATCCGACCAGCGCCGCCGCAGCACCGGCGACGAACGCGCCCGCCCCCACCACGATGAACCCGGTGGCACAGGCATATCTCGACGTGGACACCGAGGCCGGCCGCTGATGGCGGTTCCGACGGTGATCGTCGATGCGGCCAACATCGCCTGCCGGGTGGTCCGAACCCGTCGGACCTATCATTTCGACCGGCTCGAGCTGGTCCGCCAGGCCTGGCTGGAGTCGCATCCCGACGCGACCGTTCACGCGGTACTCGACGCCGGCGTATGGGGGCGGTTCGTCGATCGGGATCGGCTGGATCTGGCCCAGGAGGCTGGCTGGCTACAAGCGGCCGCCGGCGATGCCGACGATCGGATCCTCGCCGACGCGAGCAGGTTTCAGGCGTCGGTCGTCAGCATGGACGGGTTTGTCTTCGCCCGTCATCAGTATCCCTGGCTGCAGGGCTGCGCGGACCGCGTGTTCGGCGTGTCGTGGCAGGGCGCCCTGCCGAGGATCTGGCCCCGGGTGCTCGGCATCGCCACCGATGACGAGATCGCCGAGGCGTTACGGCGCAAGAAGGAGAAGGCACTACGCCATGACGCCGACGCGTCCACCCGCTTCCGGTGTGACCAGCCGCCAACCGATTGCCAGTGGGGTGGCCGCGTCGTGCCGGACGACGTCCTGCGCGAGAGCGGCGACAGGTTCGTATGCGTGTGCGGCAGCTACCTCGTCGAGATCGATCCGGATCTCGACCTGGGCGACGAGCCGCCGTCACAAGCCCGTGGCCCTGGCATCGCCGTCATGCGCAACGGCGTTCATGAGGCGACCATCGCGGTGCCCGCGGAAGGGATCGTGATCGGCCGCGGCGATTCCGGCAGCGGCTATATACACGACGTGACGGTGGGGCTCGCGCAGCAGGAGCGTAGCGCGATCAGCCGGCAGCACCTGTGGATAGGTTTCGACCCGGACGGCCGTCTTGTCATACGACACCAGGCTGCCAACAACGCCAGTTTCCTCAACCCGAGCTTCGGCGAGGACGGCCTGCCCGCCAGCAACAGGCTTCCTGACATGGTCGCCATTCCGGTCCACGCCGGCGACGAGATCGCCCTCGGGCCGGGCACGGTGAGACTTCTGGTGGAAGCGGAGACGTGGTGAGCGGATTCCGGCGTATCGAGCACCGGGACAACGGAGTCTCTGTGGCCTACTATCCGACCGCCTACCAGAATGGCCGGTTTCGCGTGCTGCGCCAGCTGGCCGGCGCCGGCCAGGGGTACACGTTGCTGGTACGCGACACCTGGAGCGACTGCCCCGCGGTGTTGAAGGGCATCTGGTGGACCGAGTCCGAGCTGCGTGACCCCAACCAGACGATGGCCGCCAAGCAAAAGTCCGAGAGCCTGTTGGCCGACGGGCTGGCGGCGGTGCGGCGGGCGAGCCAACGCTCGCAGCAGGTGCCCGCTATCGTGCACGCGTTCCGGGAGCGGCCCTCGCCGTCGCAGGCGGCGGTGGGTAGCTTGACCGGCGACCGCACCGCCGACGAGGAGATGTTCGTCGTCCAGCAGTTCGTCGGCGTGGACCTGGACACGACTCGGTCGCTGCAGGACGACATCGAAGAGCGATCCCGACAGAGCCGGCCGTACTCCGAGGAGGAGCTGATCAGCCTAGCGGAGCAGGTATGCCGGCCGCTCGCCGCGCTGCACGCGCGCTATCGCCCCACCGACGACAGCCCACAGACGTACTGGGTCCACTGTGACGTCAAACCGGAAAACATCCTGGTGTTAGGCCCACCCGCGCAGTACCTCCTCATCGACTACGACGGCGCCGCCGAGGCCGGCCAGCCGCTGCGGGCGTTCACCCCGCCGTACGCGCCGCCGCCCGCCACGGCAGGCCAGCGTGACCTGCCCGAAACCGACACCGCGCACGAGAGGTTCGACGTCTACGGCTTCGCGGCCACCTTGTACCACACGGCAGCGCTCCGCCCGGCCACCGACGACCTGCGCCGGATTCTGTACTACGGCTCGGACGACGAGCGCAAGTCCGCTGTGGCCGAGGTCGGACAGGTCGGCTACGGGCCGATCATTTCCCGGATCATTACCGACTCGCTGAGCCAGCCCAGGTTTCGCCTCAACAGCATCGCGGTCATCCAGACCGAGCTCGCCCGGGCCCGCCACGCCAACGCCCTGGCCGCCGCGCTGGAGCTGGCGGACTGATGAGCACACACCAGGGCCGCAGCGGCGCCGAGTGGCACACCATCCAGGTAATGGTCCGCCCCGGACACCTGCGACCGGGCGAACTCAGCCAGGTCGACCTCGTCTACTGTGAACAACTCCGCGCCCACGGAGCACTTCGCCGGTTCGCCACCCGAAGGCACCGCGCCGAAGGGCTGCTCGTCCTCGCCGCCACCCAACCGTACGCGCCGGTTGTGATCGATCTGATCGACGACCCCAGCGACCCGCCGTCGGTGATCACGTCGTGGGTCGCCGGTGGCGCGAACAAGACGCTGGACCAGCTCAGCGAGGCCGACGACCTCAACGCGATGATCGACTCAGGGCGGCGGTGGCGGCCCGCCGAAGCGCTACGCCTGCTCGTGCCCATCGGCGCGGCACTCGACCGGCTCGCGAAATACGACATCGTGCCGATCGAGTTGTCGCCTGACCACATCGTCCTCAACGCCGGCAGCGTGCGGCTCGTCGGCCTGTCCCGGCACACCTACCGGCCCACACAAGGACGGATGCCGGACCCCGGCGGCATGTCGCTACCGACGACGCTGCTTCTCGGCAGCGACTACCCAACCGCCAGCCACACCCTGGAGCTGTGGCGCCGGGCGCAGCAGCGCGCGCTGCTGCGCCTGGCGGGGTGGATGGCGTGCGGGCTGTCTCCGGCCGCCTGGGGCGGCGTCGACACCCCCGACGAGCTGCACAACTACCTCCGGTATGCGGGCTTCGGCAGCACTCCCGCACTGCGCGCGGGCAAGCTGGCCGGTTCGCTGCTGGAGGCCGCCGAGATCGAGGAGCGGGCCGCCGTCCACAACGAGGTACGTAGCGCCGCCGCTGTCGTCGTGTACGACCACGCCGCCCTCGCCCGCGCCACTCACGAGGACGAACAGACCTGGCTACGCGCGCACATCGGCCGGGTGCTGCTCGGCCGAGTGCAGTCGGTCCGCTCGAGCGACATGAACGTCGTGGTCACACCGGAGCCGGGTAAGCGCTGGCGAGTCTTCGTTTCTTTCCGGGACGTGCAGGGTTTGGCCCACCGCCGGCGCTACGGCGAGTGGATTGACCTAACTCGGCACTACACACCCGGCGCCTCGGTCAAGGTCCGCATCACGCACGTCGGTTCGGGCTTTCAGACGTCCCGCAACCGCGATCAGGGCTACGTCCTCTTGGGCGACGTCGTCGACGACGCCACCCCCGCGTCCTCCGCCCGACCCCAGCACCACTCGGAGGAGCTACAGATCAACCCGGAGTCCGTCCGGCTCGGCCTCATACACGACCACGGACGCAACGTGCTCGCGCTCGCGGCGTTCGGTAGCGATACCGGCACCTCCAACCAGGCAGCTCTACTCGCCGCAGCCGGGTGGCTCCTAGTCGACGACAGCGAGCTGCCCGCGACAGTGCGGCGGGTAGCCGCGCTCAACCCCACGGCGCGCATCGTCGTCATCGGCCAACCATCCGGGCAGATGCGCGAGGCATTGCCGGCCCGGGCCGAGATCTTGTCGCTGACCTCGGTCGAGGCACCCGTCGTGATAGCCGGCCAGCCGGCGACCGAGCTGCCGTTCGTCGCCGACGGTCGGCTCAAGGCCTTCCGAGCCGACCTCCTGGACAACCGCGGCGGCCAGTCCCTGCGGCGGCGAACGTTTGCCGCAGGCTGGGCACTGGCCCTCGACGCCGAGGCGCTGGCCGCCGCCCGCGGCGGATCGCTGGCCCACGCCAACGGCGACGTCGCCGGTCACCTTCTCGCGCTGGCGGATCTCACCGGAGACGACACCGAGCTGCTCGTTCGCCTGCGAGCCCAGCTCAACCGACCGATGTACCGCAGGATCGACCACGGTGTATGGGCGCGGATCGCCGAGGCGGTGCCCGTGCTCACGAGCCTGCCGGCCAACGGCGCACTGCGTCGAGACATCATGCAGGTCCTGCTGTATCGCAATCCCGACAACCTGATCGACGCGTACACGAAGATGATCGCGCCGGTAGCCATGCGACTGGCCACTGTGTACAGCCCTGCACTCCAGGTGAAGGACTGGCGGCTCGGCGACAGCCTGCGGTCCCTCGGCGGTATCGCCCGCCTCGGACTACTTGGCCGGCTGGCCATAGCTCGACCCGCCGAGCCCGCGAGGAGACTAGCCGCCGAGGTCGCGGATCTCGACGACAGGGTGGCCGAGACGCTCACCCGCGTGCCCGCTCCGAGCCTGACCTATCTGATTCCCCGCATGCGATCAGAGCGGGTCCGGTACGCCATCACCGAAGCCTCCGGCGCGCCTGACGCGGACCTGCTCAGCCGCTACACCAGGCGGGCGTGGGAACTCCTCCTCGACCAACCCGGGGTGGCGGAGCAGGTCGGCACCCTTGGCCTCGGATGGGCACTGGTCGTCGAGCAGGCGGCACCGGGTGCGGTGACACCGGGCCAACTGCTCGCGCTGGCCGCCGATGCGCGGGTATCACCGGCATACGCGGTACGAGCACTGTTGAGCAGCCCCGCGACCCATTGGCCGAACATCTTGTCGAACACCCAGTTCGCCTCGCGCTGGCTGCGCCAGTTCACAAACCTCGATGTGGTCGGACCTGTGCTCGCCGCCTATCCCGATATAGAGCGCCTCGCTCAGCACCTTGGACTCCACGGCCTTCGATCGGCCGCCGCAGCGGAAGTCAGCTCGGAAGACCTGGACCGGATAGTCCAGACAAGTGAACGGCTCGGGGCGGCGCCGGACGAGCTCTTGCACGCGCTGCTCGCGTACGGCCGGACCGACGAGCTGCTCGATCGCCTCGCCGCGCCGACCGCGCTGGCCTGGGTTGCTGCCCACCGCGCACGCGGCATGCGCTGGCCTCGTCTGCTGCGCACCGTGATGACCGAGCCGGAGGCCATCCGCCGGTGGATGATCGACGGTGATGACCTGACGGCGCGGCTAGTGAGCGACACCGTCGGCGCGAAGGTCGACGGCGACCAGGCGGAGCGCCTGTTCGCCGCTCTCGAACGCAATCCCGGCCTGCTGCGCACGGCCGCAAACCTCGCCGAGCCCGCACAGCGGCTGGCCCTGCTGCGGATCGCGGCCGCCCACCCGGACTGGGTCCTGACCCGGGCGGATCTTGGTGAAATCCTCGACGCCGCGCTCCGCCGGGACGATAGCGAGGAGTTTCTGGAACTGGTGCTGGGCCACCACCTAACGCTCCCGGCGGCCGTGCTGACGCGACGTCTTGGCCTCAGCACGACGCAGGCGCCGTACCTGCGCGATCTGGAGCCGCTCCTGTCTAGCCTGGCTGTCCATGGCGTCGTCGCACTGGTGCAGATCGCCGAACGCGACGGCGTCACCGCGATGCGGCAGACGGCGATGCTGGAGCAGCATCGGCCGGGCATCGCCGCGCTCGTCGTCAACTGGGGGATCGCGTGGCTACCATGGCTCGCCGGCCCGCAGGGGCGCCGTGTCGAGCAGGTGATCCGCGCCGAGGTGGCCACCGCTGACCTGTCGCAGTGGTTCTACTCCGCGGGCGAGGACGGCTTGGTCCTTCTTGCTCAGCAAGGTCACCGAGCAGTCGACTTCGTTAGGACCACTCGTCCCCCCGTGCGTGATGTGCGCGTCGTCGGCCGGGTTCTGGCGCTCACCTCAGACCCTGGACGGCTGTACAGGCTGATCGTAAAGTGGGGCCTGCCCGCGATCACCTGGCAATGGGTGGCGAGTCAACTCGACAGCCGCGTCCCAGACAACGAAATCCTCGCCAGGCTGCACGGACCAGACGGACGAGCGCTATTGGCGACGACGACCGCCTGAGGACACACGCGTGGCAGGCGACCCTCGGCTGCGCCGCCCCCTCAATCCGTCAAGGTGCCCTGCCTGACCGAGAGCTGCGAGGGGTCAGATCGAGACCGACGTGCCAGGTGGCTCGAAGTCGGCCTACCGCCGAGGCGACAGTGGTCAGGTCATGCGAACCCGCAGGAACCTGTCTCCCCACCTGACACGGCCAGCCAGGGCATGGTCGACCTCAGCCAGGGAGAAGCGGCGGGGCCGCACCGCCGGCCTCCGCTTTCCAACCGGCACGCCCTTGCCGACGCTGCTCAGACGGTAGCGGTCAGGTCGCACGAACGCGGCCCGGACCTAACACGACCTGACAAGACCTAACAGTGCAGGTCAGCCCGGACAGGGCCCCTGGTGTTCAGATCATCGCATTTCGGCCGGCTCGCGGTTCGCGCCGCCTCGCGAACAGCGCCCGGCCCGCGTCTGCCTCCGCGTTTCGGGGCGCGTTGGGTACGCGTTTCGGGGTGGGCCAAACGTGGCAGAATAAGAACCGCGTTTTCCCAGTTCAGGGCCCATCTGTGGTAGTCGCGGCGGTTCGCCGCCGTGCCACACGGACAAGATCATGAGTGCCCTGCCATCCCACGTAACGCGAGTAATTTCATTGCGGAGCGGCTGTGGCCCGCCACTCCGGGCAGCATCCGTGACGCAAGGTGAGCCACAGTAGCGCCTTCGCGCGCATTGTTTGCGGCATGTGCAGACATCCGCCGGCGGGACGCAGGATGGGCGGTGCGGCACCCCCGGCTGCGGCTGCTGTAGCCGCGAAGAGGCCTCGGAGATCGTCGTGCGTGATTAGCAAGAGATGTAGGCGAGGTTGATCCGTCGTCACGCGGGCGAGGCGATTGGGGCGCCCGTCGGGCGATGTACGGGCCGGAGGGCTGTGGCCGGGCACCGTCGGGTCCGAGGACTGGCCGGTGCGGGACCGCGCGAGTGGTGCCAGGATTTGGGGACGAGCGTGGTCTACGCGCCGGAGGTGACACGGTAGGGGCCGAAACCGTGTCCTCCCACGTATTCTCGGCGGCCTGCCCACTGGTCCACAATCGACAGATGGCCGCCCTCCGACTGACCCGCGCAGGCGTCACCGCGACGGCGGGGGCGGTCGTGACGCTCGCACAGCTCAACTTGCCGAGCAGTGAATTCTGGGACGGGCAGGCGGGACTCCAGTGGGTGAGTGTCATTGCGGTGGCGTTCTTCATCTGCTACGAGGCCGTGCGCTCGGTCAACTACGCCTTACAGGCGGCACGTATCCGCGAGTACGACAACGACCTGCGTGCCGCTCTGAGCGCCGTGATCACGAGAACCGTCGCCTGCACCGGCGTCGCGTGGGACAAGATCTCTGTCCGCTACTACCGCCGCCGCGGTCTCCTGTTCCGTCACGGACTGGTGCAGATTGCTGCCGTCCGCGCGGGTGCGGACATCGCTGAAGCCCGCCACCCTATCCGGCTGGGCGAGGGAGTGATAGGCGTGGCCGTGGCGGAACAGGTGATCGTCGGTGTCCAATGGGGCCAGTTCGTCAGTGCGGCAACCGCCGCCGGCCCGCTGGCCTGGGCCGCGCTCTCCAAGCCGGAACGGTACGGCCTCAGCTGGGGCCAGCTGCGCCGCGCCGCACAACGCTCCGCACAGCCCGAGGGCGTGGTGGCCAGCCCCACCTTCGACCCGGCTGGCCGTCCGGATGGCTGCATACTGGTAAGTGGTCCCCTTGAATCCCCGGACCTGGCGAGTGAAGCGATGCGGCAGACATTGGACGAGTTGGCGACCACGCTCGACCATCTGGGCGGGCCGCCGGCGGGGTGGTGGGGCGCGCATGAGTACTGAGACCCCACGGGACATCCGTCACTCGCCACACCGCTCAGGGCATGTCTCGCCCGAGTTCCGCGACCTGCTCAGGCGATACGGAGCGTCGCGGACGCTGCTTCGACGGATCGAGACGGTGACCGACTATGCGCCCGTCCCAGACTCCGAGAGCGTTCACGTGGCGGTGCGCCCGCAGACCGAACTCGGGACGAGCTTCGGCGACCACAACAACAACCTCAGCGAACGCCCGGCCACGCGGACGGGATTGGACGCGTCGGCGCCGAAGTCGGAAAGCAGCGTCGACGAAACCCTCTGCGCCGCCGCCTACGTGCGGCCAGGACTGGCCGAGTACGTACGCGACAAGCTCCAGGACCGGCTGGCGATCGCCTGGGCACCGTCCACAACCATCGACCTACTCGCGCTGCTCAGGCACTCTGCGGCGGCTCTACGGATCCGCCGCCTACGGAACGTGGCGCTATGCGCCCTGCTGCTCCTCGCCGCCACAGTGCCGATCCTCCTGTCCGCCGACCTCATTGGCCCGGTCGCGGCAGTCGCGATGGCGGCAGCGCTGGTGTCCGCTTGGGGGTATGCGCGCTGGAGGCGGCAGCGGGGCGAACCCGCCGTGCCCATGGGCAGGGGACGCCGCGTCCACCAGGTGCTCGTCGCGCTCGCTGCCCCGCCCGCCCTCCTGTTGCTTGTCCGGGAGCCGCCGCTCTGGATCGTGGCGGGCGCGTTTCTCCTGGCTTGGTCGGTCACAGTGGCTGAACTCATGTGGACACAGCAGCGGGCCCGGTTGATCCTCACCCGCGCCGGGGACCTTCGCGGCCTCGCATCGTCGCTCGACCCGGCCGTCGAAAAGCGGATCGCCCGGCTCGCCGAGACGAACGTCGTCGCGTACCACCACGCGCGCCTCCCCACCCCGTTCGTCGGCAGCGGCTTCCTCGTCCGGCCGTGGAGCATCGACATCGACGTGCGGCGCGGTGCCCCGGGCGAGGACGGCAAGGAGAAGGTTCCAGAGGCGGTCGACATCGTGGCGCTATACGAGTTCCTCGGCGCGCGGTTCGACGTCGGGGCCGTGGTCGAGTCGGGCGGCGCGCGCCCGCTGAACGCTGCGTTCCGCCTCTACGCGGACGGCAGCCGCATTCCGTGGGACTCCGACCTGCTCACCGGCGAGCCATCCGCGCTCCGCCACGAGTTGGAGTGGCACGACCTCGCCGCACGAATCCGCCAGCCGGACAGCGCGAACAACCAGCGGGTCTACTTCTGCCTCGAGCAGATCGGCCTACATGGTGAGATCGCCGTCGCGCTGTTCGTCCAGCCGCACCTACACCGTGGGCTCCTGACCGTCGCCCTGTTTCCGCACGTCATGCCGCCGCTCGACGAGGGCATCGAGGCGACGGTGGCTACCCTGCCTGACAGCCTGACCACCGCACTCCGGGTAGGAACGCGAGCCATGCCCGCCCTGGTCCTCGCCAGCCCCATCGAGTGCGCCCGCGAGGCGTGGCGCCTTGTCCAGCTCTATCGAAGCCGGCTGCGGTGGCGCTGGGCCGCCCGGCGTCGGCGCCCGCGCGACTTCGGTGCGCTCATCTCGCTGCGCGAAGGCGTGTCGCAGACCGACCCGAGGGCGCTTAGCCACTTCGTCACGTCGGACCTGGCGCGGATCAACGCGGACCTGCAGAACCGCGTGCTGGTCTCGGTCAAAGAGTTCCTCGACCGGCGCGGCATCGACACGCGCCCGCTGGAAGACTCCGCCAAGAGGACCGTCAACAGCATCCAGAATTGGAACTTCGGCGACGTCCGCGGCGACATGGTCAGCTTCGGCCACAACAACACGCTCCGTTACCGGCCAGGACGCGGCGACGATGACGACCGGACGGAGACCGCCGCGCATCTGCAGGCCGATTCTCTCGACGACGGCATCCCGCGCCGCTGAGCGTCAAGTCTCAGCGTCAGATGGACGCGGAACTGCCGCCGACCAGGCCCGCCCCGCCGAGATCGCCGCCTAGGCCCGCGGACGCTGGACCCGTTCGAGAGGTTTCCCGAGGATCGTGCGCCGAACCTAAGGTGATTGGCGTCGATCGATGATGCCCACAGCGATCCTGAGTGCCGATCCGTCCCAACGCCGGCCGTCCGCGCGGGCCGAGGTGGCTGCAGTCATCACGGCGCACTCGACCACCTCAACCCACCGCCGGCGCCGGCCGGCTCACAACTGCCCTACCGTGCGGAGCAAACGCCAACCTCAGCCCAAGGACAAAGCGTGAGGCCGCGCCGCCGGCCCCTGCCGTCCGAACGGCACCGCATGCCGACACTGCTGCGAAACTGCTTGACGGGCCGGCCTTCGCGCCCGCGACGCTCGATGCGCGGGTCGCGGTTGGCGGCCGCCAGCGTCGTCTGCGGGGGGCTGAACACGCGGTCGATCGCCGGTTCCAGTTGGTCGATCCAGCCGATGACGGCGGCTTGGGTCAGGTTGTTGAGCTCCGGGTGAGCGACGAACCGTTGTTTACATTGTTTGGGCGCGATGTTTTGGCGCGATCTAGGTCATGCGGCGGGTGTTCGCCCCTGGCGGGGACCCTAGAGTCCACGTTGACGGCTGATGCCGTCGACCCCCAGCCGTTCCTGACCCGGACAGCGCGGGGTTGTGCCGATGACCTTCTTGGCGGAGGGTCGTCGCGTGAAGCCCTCCACCAGCGGTGGAGGGCTTCGTCGCATATGCGCTCGTACCACTGCCAGGAGATTTGTGGAAGGCTATATTTTCCGCTTCGACCATGCAAAAATGCGCTACGTCCTTGAGCAGCGCCAACTGCTCTGAAGCAAAGGCTGTCCGGGTCAAGCGGTGGGAAGGGTTGGTACGCCGCCGGTCTCAGTGCGCCGACGTCGATAGACCTACCCTCCCCCGGTGGGGAGGAATGATCATGAGTCAACCGGTCGTACCTGGCGATGGCCGTGGCCGGCATGGACCCACCAACGGCATTTCGTCGGCTGTAAGCGGGCTAGCACCTGGGAAGGCGCAGCCGTCCGAGCGCGAGTCCCGGCTGGTCGACCGTGCGAACACCGCATCAAATGCAGCCCTTATCTGCCTCGTGACGGTGCTACTCACTTTTGTCCTGGTTTCGGTGACCTTAGATAGCCTGACGATCGCACAAGCCCTACAGGTTGACCTTGTCGTGACCGCGATCGGCCTAGCCGCGATACATGGAAGGGCGATGTTGAAAGCCTTCGGTCGTCGGTTGCTTGGGGATCTTAATGCGCGCCGAGAGCCGTGAGCGTTGGGCACGCTCGGCTCGTGGTGAGGTGACGACCGGTGCCGCGCCCTGAGACTCCCATCGCGACGGTAGGACCGGTTGCTGAGTTTGCCAACGAGCTTCGACAGCTGCGGGCAACTGCCGGCCTTTCCGTCCGGGAGGTGGCCGAGCGCTGTGGCTACTCACCCGGAGCGGTGTCTGTCGCGGCGGGCGGACGGGCGCTGCCAACTTGGCGGGTTGTCGACGCATTTGTCAAGGCATGTGGGGCCAATCCAAACGATTGGCGACAACTGTGGGAACGCGCACATCGAGCCAGAGATGACGATCCCGCGACAGACTCGTCTTCAAGCGCGAGAAGCATCAGCCTCGTCGCGCCCTCATCGCCAGCCGAATTTACCGGCTCATGGCTGATCGGGCGGCAGCGTCATCTCGATCGCACGCACGAGTGGGTCAGCGCCCTGGCCGCCGGTCGGGGTCGTGCAGCGCTTGTCGAGGGCGAGCCGGGCATCGGCAAGTCGTCCCTCATTCGTGCGGCGACCGATGATGCGAAGACGGCCGGCTGTCAGGTTTTCTGGGCCTCCTGCGACGAGCTCAGCCAGGCCTTCCCGCTCCTGCCATTGCTGCAGGCCCTAGATTCCGCCCCGGTCGACCGCAGCCCGGTCGCCGAGCTGCTGCCCACTGACTCCTCCCCGGACAATGGCGTCGACCAGGTCGCCAGTGCGACCGAGCGCCTCCTCTCGCTGGTCGACGAGCTGTGCACGCGCACGCCGGTCCTGCTTGTGGTGGACGACCTGCAATGGGCCGACCCAGCCACGGTACAGACCCTCGGACGGCTGGTTCGCACCGTGTACCAGCTGCCGCTGCTCGTGGTTGGTGTGATGCGGCCGGTGCCGATCCGCGAAGATCTCAAAGCGCTGAGCCGGGCGGTAAAGCCGGCCGATCGCCTACGGCTACACAGCCTTTCCGACGCGGAGGTGGCCAGCCTTGTCCAGCGTGCTGCCGGTGGTCCACCC
>Ga0272482_10000285_pt1 | contig 16095 bp, 12 predicted proteins | sample RVTome_8_FD_192427 | JGI IMG/M metagenome (GOLD analysis project Ga0272482, IMG submission 192427) | Soil microbial communities from uranium-contaminated site in the Upper Colorado River Basin, Wyoming, United States - RVT160D0 (version 2) ...
CGACACTGTCAGGGGGAAACACAACGATGAAACGTCGATCGATCACCGCGTCGATCCGAGGTGGAGTGCTGGTCGGGGCCTTGGCCCTGTCGAGCATGGCCATCGGGTCGGGGCCCGCTCAGGCCCAGACCAGCTACCAGCGGGGCCCCAACCCGACCACCGCGTCGCTCAACGCCTCCGCCGGGCCGTTCGCCGTCTCCACGTCGAGCATCACCGGCGCCTCGGGCTTCGGGGGCGGCACGGTCTACTACCCGACCGACACCAGCCAGGGGACCTTCGGCGGAGTCGTCATCACGCCGGGCTTCACGGCGACCTCGGGCACCTACGCCGGGCTGGCCCGCCGGGTGGCGTCGCACGGGTTCGTAGTGGCCGCCATCAACACGAACTCGACGCTCGACCAGCCGGACAGCCGGGGCGCGCAGATGCTCCGAGCGCTCGACTGGCTCGCGGGCAGCAGCCCGACGGCGGTCCGTAGCCGCCTCGACTCCAGCCGCATGGCCGCCGCCGGTCACTCGATGGGTGGCGGTGGCACGCTGCGAGCGGCCAACGACCGCCCGTCGCTGCAGGCCGCCGTGGCGCTCCAGCCCTGGCACAGCTCCAAGAGCTGGACGGGTGTCCGGGTGCCCACGATGATCATCGGGGCCGAGAACGACAGCATCGCCAGCGTGTCGTCGCACTCCGAGCCGTTCTACAACAGCATGTCGAACGCCCCCGAGAAGGCGTACGTCGAGCTGAACGGCGAGAGCCACATGGCTGCGGCCACCAACCCGGCCGACCAGGCCCGGGCGATGGTCGCCTGGCTGAAGCGGTACGTCGACGACGACACCCGCTACGACGCCTTCACGTGCCCGCCGCCGTCGAGCTCGGACTACTCGGAGTGGCGCAACACCTGCCCCAACAGCGGCGGTGGTGGTGGCACCCCGCCGACCACGACGCCTCCCGTGGAGGAGTGCGAGTGGTGGGAGTGGTGGTGCACCGACAGCAACGCCCTCCGGGGCTTCCTGGGGATCGGTTAGCGCTCACCGATTGCCACACGGCGAACGGTCGGCCCGGGTTCACCGCCCCGGGCCGGCCGTTCCGCGTCCCCGGCCAGCGGTCGGGAGCCGGCCTCGGGAGCCAGGTGCCAGGCTCAGCTGCGGGCCGACGTTCGGGTGCGCAGGCGCTGGGTCTGCGGTGAGGGCTGGACGCCGAGGAGGGCGGCCACGTTGTCGACCAGGTGGCTGACGAACAGTCGGTCCTCGTCGTTGGGCTCGTCGGCGGCCCGGCGGGCCAGCTCGGCGAACATGAAGCGGATGGCGACCGCCCGCTGGGCCCGGCGGACCCGGGGCTCGAGCTCGTCGAGCAGGTCGTTCCACCGGGGCATGCTGTTCTCGGGCTCGCGCTCGGGGAACATCTGGGCGAACGACACCGGCCGGGAGTAGTACTCGCCGGCGATGCGCAGGTAGGCGCGCCCGCCGTCGGGGTCGTTGAGCTTGGCGGCGATGGGCTGGACGAGGGCGGCGGACAGCGCCCGGAGGTCGGCCTCGTCGGACTCCTCGTACTGGTCGAGGAGAGCGTGGCGCCGGGGCTCGCTGTCGTGGCGGTGCTTGTCGACCAGCGCCTTGAGCAGGCCCTCGCGATCACCGAAGTGGTACTGGACCGCCCCGGTGTTGTGCTGCTCGGCGGCCCGGTTGATCTCCCGGAGCGACACCGCGGCGATGCCGCGCTCGGCGAACAGCAGCTCGGCGGCGCGCACGATCCGATCGCGGGTGTCGTTGCCCATCTGGCGGCGAAGCGTACCCGTCCCTGTCCAGCCGAGTAAGGCAACCGGCTTATTTGTTGACTCAGTGGGGGTGCATACCGTAACAATTGACTTAGGCGCCGTCGGCGCCGCTGGTCATTGACTGGGGACCGGTTGGGGGACAACCACAGTCACAAGGGGGGAGCCTTCCATGGAAGGTTCGTACGTCCACAAGTTCGCCAGGGTCGCGGGAGCCGTCCTCGCCCTGGCCATGATCGTCGTCGTCACGGTGGCCGTCCGCCCGGCCTCCGCCACCGGGACGGCGCCGGCTCCTGCGGCGAGGGCCGCCCAGCCCGCCACCCCGCTGCCGATCGTGTTCGTGCACGGCTACCTGGGCTCGGGAGCCCAGTACCGCAGCCCGGCCATGCGCTTCGACAGCAACGGCTACCCGGCCAACCGCATCCGGGCCTTCGACTACAGCTCCGACGCCAGCGGGCTCGACGCCTTCATCGACTCGGTCCGCGCCGAGTTCGGCGTGAGCCAGGTGCGGGTGGCCGCCCACTCGCTGGGCACCTCGGTCATGCTCGGCTACCTGCTCAACCCGTTCCAGTCGGCCAAGGTCGAGAAGTACGTGGCGCTCGACGGGGTGTCGGCGTGGTGCTTCTGGGGCACGCAGTGCACGGCGATCACCGCCGCCCAGCTGGGCCAGACCCACATCGAGGCGTCGCTGTCGCCCGAGTCGTTCGCCCGCCAGTACCAGTTCTTCACCGGCGCGGCGCCGGCCACCACCAACATCACCACCCAGCCCGGCACCATCCAGATCGGCGGCCGGGCGCTCAACTTCCAGGTCAACACCCCGGCCACCGGCACCACCGGCGAGCTGTGGCCGGTCAACCAGGCCACCGGCCAGCGCACCACCGCCACGCCCGCCGCCACCTTCACCATCGGCGCCAACGGCAACTTCGGGCCGCTCACGGTGACCTCGGGCCAGAGCTACGAGATCGCCCTCAACCGGGCCGGCACGGGCTGGATGCACTACTACTACCAGCCCTTCACCCACAGCACCTTCCTGCTGCGCCTGCAGGTTCCCGAGGCGGGGGGCCAGCAGATCGCCAACACCAACGTCGGGCCCAACCACGCGGCCGCCGTCGTGCTCCGCTACCGGGAGTGGTGGCGGGCGGCGTCGCACGGCACCCGGCTCGACACCCTCGACATCAGCACGAGCGGCCCGGCCGGCAGCCAGCCGGCGGTCAACGTGCTGGGTCGGGTCACCGGGGACATCGCCGGTGTGCACGTGCACGACAACACGGCGTCGCCCCGGCAGTCCTCGCTCGACCCGCTGCCGTTCTTCTCGTCGCAGCCGTTCCAGACGGGGGTGGACGTGTACATGCCGGGTGCGAGCCCGGCGACAGGGACGATCACGTTCGCCAACAACCCAAGAGGGGATGCCGCCCGCCGGCAGGTGATCAACACGCCCAACTGGGCGTCTCTGGTCGGCACCACCCGTCACGCACTACTCGTCGAGTTCAACGACTACGTGCAATAGCGCACGTGGTCGAGGGGGTCGGCGTGGTCGATCCCAGTCGGGCCACGCCGGCAAGGTGGGGGAGGGGCCGTCCCGGACGGCCCCTCCCTCGCGTCCCGACCCGCAGGCCCAGCGACGCAGCGACTCAGCGGGTGAGCGGCTTGTACTTGATGCGGTGGGGCTGGTCGGCCTCGGCGCCCAGCTCGCGGCGGCGCACCGCCTCGTACTCGCTGAAGTTGCCCTCGAACCATCGCACCTGGCTCTCGCCCTCGAAGGCGAGGATGTGGGTGGCGATGCGGTCGAGGAACCAACGATCGTGGCTGATCACCACGGCGCAGCCGGGGAACGCCTCCAGCGCGTCCTCCAGGGCCCGCAGGGTGTCGACGTCGAGGTCGTTGGTGGGCTCGTCGAGCAGCAGCACGTTGCCGCCCTGCTTGAGCATCTTGGCCAGGTGGACGCGGTTGCGCTCGCCACCCGACAGCACGCCGACCGGCTTCTGCTGGTCGGAGCCCTTGAAGTTGAACGAGGCCACGTAGGCCCGGCCGTTCACCTCGCGGGTGCCGAGCTTGAGCAGGTCCTGCCCGCCGGTGATCTCGTCGTACACCGAGCTGTCGGCGGTCAGCGTGTCGCGCGACTGGTCGACGTAGGCGAGGTCGACCGTCGAGCCGATCGTGATCGACCCGCCGTCGGGCTTCTCGGCCCCGGTCAGCATCTTGAACAGCGTGGTCTTGCCGGCACCGTTGGGGCCGATGATGCCGACGATGCCGGCGGGCGGCAGCGAGAACGACAGGTCGTCGATCAGCAGCCGGTCGCCGAAGCCCTTCGACAGCCCGCTGACCTCGATCACCTGGTCGCCCAGGCGCTGGCCGGGCGGGATGTGGATCTGGAGCTTGTCCGGCCCGCGCTCGGCCTCCTCGGCCTCGGCCCGCAGCTTCTCGTAGGCCGACAGGCGGGCCTTGCCCTTGGCCTGCCGCGCCTTCGGGGCCATGCGGACCCACTCCAGCTCGCGCTGCAGGGTGCGGCGGCGGGCCGAGTCGGCGCGCTCCTCCTTGGCCAGGCGCTCCTGCTTCTGGTCGAGCCAGCTGGAGTAGTTGCCCTCGAAGGGCATGCCGCGGCCACGGTCGAGCTCGAGGATCCAGCCGGCGGCGTTGTCGAGGAAGTACCGGTCGTGGGTGATGGCCACGACGGTGCCGTGGTAGTCGCGCAGGAACCGCTCCAGCCAGGCCACCGACTCGGCGTCGAGGTGGTTGGTGGGCTCGTCGAGCAGCAGCAGGTCGGGCCTCGACAGCAGCAGCCGGCACAGGGCGACCCGGCGCTTCTCGCCGCCGGACAGGTTGGTGACCTCGGCCTCGCCCGGGGGCAGGCGCAGGGCGTCCATGGCGATCTCGACCGTGCGCTGCAGGTCCCAGGCGCCGGCGGCCTCGATCTTCGACTCGAGGTCGGCCTGGCGGGCGCCGAGCTTCTCGTAGTCGGCGTCGGGGTCGGCCCAGCCGGCCATGACCTCGTCGTACTCGGTGAGCAGCCCGGCCACCTGGCCGACGCCGTCCATGACGTTGCCCTGCACGTCCTTGGTCGCGTCGAGCTGGGGCTCCTGCTCGAGCAGCCCGACCGAGAAGCCGGGGGAGAGGCGGGCGTTGCCGGTGAAGCCGTCGTCGACGCCGGCCATGATCCGCAGCAGCGACGACTTGCCGGCCCCGTTGGCCCCGAGGACGCCGATCTTGGCGCCCGGGTAGAAGGCGAGGGTGATGTCCTTCAACACCTCCTTGTCGGGAGGGTGGAAGCGACTCACCTTCTGCATGGTGAAGATGAACTGGGCGCTGTTCATAAGCGCGCGACGCTACCGCACCCCTGGGAGGGGGCTAATCCTCGCTCCTGCCGTCCCCGAGGCGTCCCCCCGAATGCTCGGGGACGGCAGAAGCGCGAACCGGACGCCTTTGTCAGCGATCCCGTCGGATCGAGATGATCTCGTCGAGGTGGAGCACGACGTCGCTGTCGTCGACCACGAACCAGGCGCTGTCCTTGACGCAGGACAGCAGTGTGCCGCGCATTGTTGCGGCGAAGGTGCGCACGATGACTCCGGCCCCGAGAAGCGGTCGCAACGCTCGGTCGCTCACGCCAGGCGCCGGAAGGGTGACGATCCCATTCATAGGAACCCCCTGTTTCGCCGTGTCCGTCCGTCGCGAGATGTATACCCCGCCGGAATCGACCGAGGGTGACAGATTTGCGACAACCACGCGAACGACGATGGGTGTCGCGCCGAACACGGGGGGAACGGACGGGACCAGTAGGGCCGGCCGGTACGATCGGTGACTGTGGGTGACCAACCGCGAACGACGGATTCCTCGACCGCCACCATGGGGCCGAACGCGTGGCTCGTCGACGAGATGTACGAGCAGTACCTCGCCGATCCCGGCTCGGTGAGCGAAGCCTGGCGCGACTTCTTCGCCGACTACCGCCGCGACATCGATCCGGTCCCCGCACCGGTGGCGCCCGGCACCACCTCGCCCGGCCAGCCCGCCAGCAACGGCGCCACCGCGCCCGCTCCCGCGGCGCCCACCGCTCCGGCCGCCCCGGCGGCGGCGCCCGCGCCGGCGAAGGCCGCGACCAGCAAGGGCGGCGGCAAGGGCAAGGGCGACGACGAGTCCGAGGAGCCTCCCGGCCAGCCGCTGCGCGGCGTCGCCGCCAAGATCGTCGAGAACATGGAGGCCAGCCTCCAGGTCCCCACGGCCACCTCGTTCCGCAACGTGCCGGCTCGGCTGCTCGAGGTCAACCGCCGGGTGATCAACGGCTACCTGGGCCGCACCCGGGGCGGGAAGGTGAGCTTCACCCAGCTCATCGGCTACGCCGTGGTCAAGGCCATCGCCACCGGCGCCCACGCCATGGCCCGCACCTACGTCGAGGGGCCCGACGGCAAGCCCCGGGTCATCCACCACGACCACGTCGGCCTGGGCCTGGCGGTCGACGTCGAGAAGTCCGACGGCAGCCGCAGCCTGGTCGTCCCCGTGGTGAAGAACGCCGACACCATGGACTTCCGCACGTTCTGGGCGTCCTACGACGAGATCATCCGCAAGGTCCAGTCCAACAAGCTCACCCTCGACGACTTCGCCGGCGCCACCCTCACCCTCACCAACCCCGGCACCATCGGCACCGTCCAGTCGGTCCCCCGGCTGATGCAGGGCCAGGGCGTCATCGTCGGCGTGGGCGCCATCGACTACCCGGCCGAGTGGCGCGGCGCCGACCGCAAGCAGCTCGCCGACCTGGGCGTGTCGAAGGTGGTCACGGTCACCTCCACCTACGACCACCGCATCATCCAGGGCGCCGAGTCGGGACTGTTCCTGAAGCGGGTCGAGGAGCTGCTGCTGGGCGGCGACGACTTCTACGACGAGATCTTCCGCAGCCTCGGCGTGCCCTACGAGGCCATCAAGTGGCGCCAGGACGTCAACCCGGTCGACAACGAGCAGTCGATGCTCGAGAAGCAGATGGCGGTCGCCACGCTCATCCGGGTCTACCGGGTGCGGGGCCACCTCATCGCCGACCTCGACCCGCTGCGCTGGCGCGAGCCCCAGATGGCCACCGAGCTCGACCCGGCCACCTACGGCCTCACCATCTGGGACCTCGACCGCGAGTTCCTCACCGGTGGCCTGGCCGGGAAGGACCGGATGGTCCTCAGCGAGATCCTGCGGGTGCTGCGCGACGCCTACTGCCGCACCTCGGGCGTCGAGTACATGCACATCCAGGACCTCGACGAGCAGCACTGGATCCAGGAGGCCGTCGAGTCCCACTTCCAGGAGCTCGACACCGACGACCAGCAGCACATCCTCGAGCGCCTCAACGCCGCCGAGGCCTTCGAGAAGTTCCTCAGCACCAAGTGGGTGGGCCAGAAGCGCTTCGGCCTCGAGGGCACCGAGAGCCTGATCCCCATCCTCGACGCCGTCCTCGAGCTGGCCTCCGACGAGGGGCTCGACAGCGTCGTCATGGGCATGCCCCACCGGGGCCGCCTCAACGTGCTGGCCAACATCGTCGGCAAGTCCTACGACCAGATCTTCAAGGAGTTCGAGGGCACGGTCGACCCCAACGCCGTCCAGGGCACGGGCGACGTGAAGTACCACCTGGGCCAGGTCGGCAAGTTCCAGAGCCGCAAGGGCAACGAGATCGGCGTCGAGCTGGCCGCCAACCCCAGCCACCTCGAGGCGGTCGACCCGGTGGTGGTCGGCATGGCCCGGGCCCGCCAGGACCAGATCAACGACCCCGAGGCCTTCTCGGCGCTGCCCATCCTCATGCACGGCGACGCCGCCTTCGCCGGCCAGGGCGTGGTGGCCGAGACGCTCAACATGAGCGACATCAAGGGCTACCGCGTCGGCGGCACCATCCACGTGGTGGTCAACAACCAGATCGGCTTCACCACCACCCCCGAGGCCGCCCGATCGGGCTACTACAGCACCGACGTCGGCAAGATCGTCCAGGCGCCCATCTTCCACGTCAACGCGGACGACCCCGAGGCCTGCGTCCGGGTCGCCCGCCTGGCCTACGCCTACCGCCAGAAGTTCCGCAAGGACGTGGTCATCGACCTCGTCGGCTACCGGCGCTACGGCCACAACGAGGGCGACGACCCCAGCTACACGCAGCCGCTGATGTACGCCAAGATCGACCAGCGCCGCTCGGTCCGCAAGCTGTTCACCGAGTCGCTGGTCAAGCGGGGCAAGCTGTCGCTGGAGGAGGCCGAGCAGGCCCTCGACGACTTCCAGAAGCGCCTGCAGCAGGCCCTGGAGGAGACCCGCCAGTCGGCGCCGCCCGCCGGGGTGCGGGCCGCGGCCCCGCCGCCGGCCGTGGGCGTGCTGCCCCACGTCGACACCGGCGTCGACCGGGCCGAGCTCGACCGCATCTACACCGGGCTCACCGCCTGGCCCGACGACTTCCGGGTCCACCCCAAGCTGGTCCGCCAGTTCGAGGCCCGCGACAAGGTGTTCCAGCAGGAGGGCGAGGTCGACTGGGCCACCGCCGAGGCCCTGGCCTTCGGGTCGCTGCTGCTGGAGGACACCGACATCCGCTTCGCCGGGCAGGACTCGCGTCGCGGCACGTTCAGCCAGCGCCACGCCGTGCTCGTCTGCCACGAGACCGGCGAGGAGTGGCAACCGCTCAAGCACCTCGCCGAGCAGCAGGGCCAGTTCTGGATCTACGACTCGCTGCTGTCGGAGTACGCGGCGCTGGGCTTCGAGTACGGCTACTCGGTGGCCAACAAGGAGGCGCTGGTCCTGTGGGAGGCGCAGTTCGGCGACTTCGTCAACGGCGCTGCCACCATCATCGACCAGTACCTGGTGGCTGCCGAGGACAAGTGGAACCAGACCTCGGGCCTGGTCCTGCTGCTGCCCCACGGCTACGAGGGCCAGGGCCCCGAGCACAGCTCCGGGCGCATCGAGCGCTTCCTCACGCAGTGCGCCGAGGACAACATCCAGGTGGCGATGCCCACCAACGCCGGGCAGTACTTCCACCTGCTGCGCCGCCAGATGCACCGCGAGGTGCGCAAGCCGCTGGTGGTGTTCACGCCCAAGTCGCTGCTGCGGGCCAAGTCGGCCCGCTCGCCCATCGACGTCCTGGCCCGGGGCTCGTTCGAGGAGGTGCTCGACGACGCCGGCGTGACCGACCCGTCGGCCGTCCGCCGCGTGGTGCTCGCCTCCGGCAAGGTGGGCCAGGACGCCCTGGCCGAGCGCGACAAGCGGGGCACCCCGGTGGCGGTGGTGCGGGTGGAGCAGCTCTACCCGTGGCCCTACGACCGCCTGTCGGAGATCGTCGCCCGCTACCCCAACGCCGATGAGCTGGTGTGGCTCCAGGAGGAGCCGGCCAACATGGGCGCCTGGGCCTTCGCCCAGGACCGCCTGGCCGAGCGCTTCGTCGAGAGCCACGCCATCCTGCGGGTGAGCCGCTACGAGTCGGGCAGCCCGGCCACCGGCTCGCACACGATCCACGTGCAGGAGCAGGAAGCCATCCTCGACGCGGCGCTGTCCATCGCCGACAGCTGACCCGCCGGTCGGCCGTGGCCCCGATGAGGTTCGTTCCCCACCACCGGCTCGACGGGCAGCCGAGCATCGTCGTGGACGGTTCGCCGGCCCCGGGCACGGTGCTGACCGTCACCCACTGGCCGGGCTACCCGCCGCCGGCCGGCATCGAGGACGACCTGTCCGCCCAGATGGCGTTCCGCCTGCTGGAGCGGCCCGACCTGGTGCCGGCCGCAGCCGAGGCGGTGTCGAACAACCACTTCGACCAGGACGGGCTGGTGGCGATCCACGCCCTGGTCGCCCCCGACGAGGCCGTCCCGCGCCGGCGGTTCCTGGAGGACGTCGCCGCCGCCGGCGACTTCGGCCTCTGCCGCGACCGCGACGCGGCCCGGGTGTCGATGGTGCTGGCGGTCTGGGCTCGGCGGGTGGCCGGGGGGACCGAGGTCGGGCTGCCGACCGACGACGCCGAGGCCACCGGCGTCCTCTACGAGGACGCGCTGGGCCGGCTGCCCGAGCTGTGCGACCACATCGGGCGGCACCGCGACGTGTGGGGCGAGGAGGACGCGGCGCTGGAGGCCGGCGACGCCGCCTTCGCCGACGGCCGGGCCGTCGTCGAGGAGCGGCCCGACCTCGACCTCGCCGTGGTGACCGTGGCCGACGACGTCCCCGGGGCCGGCGGCCACCGCTTCGGCCACGAGTGGGTGAGCGGGCTCCACCCGATGGCGGTCAACAGCCGCACCGAGCGGGTCACGCTGGCCCGCATCCGGGGCCGGCGCTACGACGTGGAGCTCCGCTACGAGGGCTGGGTGCAGGTGCAGACCCGGCCGGTGCGGCTCCGCCGCGACCTGGTGCCGCTGGCCGCCCGCCTCCAGGACGAGGAGACCGGCGATGCCGTGTGGTCGGCGACCCCGGTCGGCGGCCTGCTGCCCCGGCTGCAGCTGGGCGACGGCCAGGAGAGCTCGATCGCCCCCGACCGCTTCGTCTCGCTGCTCACCGACCACCTCCGCACCGCGCCCCCGGCCTGGGACCCCTACCAGGCGAAGGCCTGATCAGCCCCCGCGGGCGGGGATGAAGTCGGGGTCGGTGGCGCCCGGGCCGGGCACGGGTTCCACCTCCGACGGCTGCACCGGCTGGCCACAGTGGCCGCAGCTGGGCACCAGCTCGGTGCGGTGGCCGCAGGTGGTGTGCCGTAGCTCGACCGGCGCGCCCTGCGGGGCGGCCCATCGGTCGCCCCACCGGCGCATGGCGTCGGCGACGGTCCACAGGTCGCGGCCCTTGGCGGTGGGCCGGTAGTCGAAGCGGGGCGGGTGCTCGCGGTACGGCACCCGCTCGAGGATGCCGTGGGCGACGAGGTGCCCGAGGCGCTGGTTGAGCACGTTGCGGGACACGCCGAGCCGGCGCTGGAAGTCGTCGAACCGGGAGACGCCGAACAGGGCGTCGCGGACGATCAGCATGCTCCACCAGTCGCCCACGGCCTCGAGGCACTGGGCGATCGAGCAGTTGACGTCCTGGAAGCTGGTGCGGCGCACCCCGGCAGCCTAATCAGTTGCTTGATAGAACTCAGTGATCGTAGGGTCAGTCCTATGAAAGAACGCACTGGCCGGTACGACGAGCACCCGACGGTCCGCAAGGTGCGCGCCGAGCGGGAGGCGCAGCCGCGGGGTGGGCCGGGCGGAGCGGGGCCGCTAGACCCCGGCTGGCTGCGGCGCCTGTGCCTCGACGCCGGGGCCGACGACGTCGGCTTCGTGCCGATCGACCACCCCGACCTGGCGGGGGAGCGCACGTACATCGACGAGGTGCTGCCCGGCATCCGCACGCTGATCGGCATCGTGGTGCGCTCCAACGTCGACAACGTGCGCAGCCCCGCCCGCGCCACCGCCAACCTCGAGTTCCACACCGCCTACGACGGCGTCGACGAGATCGGCCGCCGCATCGCCCGGGCCCTGCAGGACCACGGCATCCGGGCCGCCAACCCCGCCGCCGGCTTCCCGATGGAGCAGCACCGCTTCCCCGACCACGCCTGGTCGATCCCCCACAAGCGGGTCGCGGTCGCGGCCGGTCTCGGGCAGATGGGTATCCACCGCAACGTCATCCACCCCCGCTTCGGGAACTTCGTGGTGTTGGGCACGGTGGCGACCCAGGCCGAGGTGGCCGAGTACTCGACCCCCATCGACTTCAACCCCTGCCTGGAGTGCAAGCTCTGCGTGGCGGCCTGCCCGGTGGGCGCCATCGCGGACGACGGGGAGTTCGACTTCTTCGCCTGCTACACGCACAACTACCGCGAGTTCATGAGCGGGTTCGTCGAGTGGGTGACCACCGTGGCCGACAGCGAGGACGGGGCCGACTACCGCCGCCGCGTCAGCGACGCCGAGACCGTCTCGATGTGGCAGAGCCTCTCGTTCAAGGCCGACTACAAGGCGGCCTACTGCATGGCCGTGTGCCCGGCAGGCGAGGAGGTGATCGGCCCCTGGATCGACGACCGGCGCACGTTCCTGGCCGAGGTCGTGCGCCCGCTCCAGCGCAAGGAGGAGACGATCTACGTCACCGCCGACAGCCCCGCCGGCCCCCACGTCGAGAAGCACTTCCCCCACAAGACGGTCCAGGTGATCGACGGCGGCATGCGCCCGCCCACCTGACCCGCCTTCAGGCGCAGGGGCCCGGGGCGTCGCTGTCGGGCGCGACGCCCTCGTAGACCTCCTCCAGGCGGGCCAGGGCCCACTCGACGGCGCACGCGTCGTCGTCCGGCTCCTCGGCGACGGCGACGAAGAACCGCTCCAGCACGGGCCACGCCGCCCGGGGATCGCCGTCCTCGGGCGAGCCCAGCTGGTCGTCGGACAGGTCGAACAGCAGGAGGTCGCCGCCCGCCCCGCCGGTCCCGTCGTCCTCCGGGACCGGGGCCTCCGCCTGGCGGAGCTGGGTGGTGAGGAGGTGGCGCACCTGGTCGTCGGAGCTCTCCTGGGCGTGCGGCGACAGGTCGCTGGGCGACAGGAACCCGGGGTCGGCGGTGCTCCACAGGCGCAGCGCCTCGCTGCCGGTGAGCCACGTGGTGAGCGCGTGGCCGGCCGAGCTGCCGCGGCAGGTCCCCTCCTGTTCGGGGACCACGGCGAAGTCGGCACCCACCACGAAGGGTCGCCCGCGCTCCAGGGCGGGGAACCCCACGGGCACGAGCAGCGACCCGCCGGCCTCGTCGGCGATCGGGTTGAGCATGAAGCTGGGCCCGAACATGATCCCGGCGGCGCCCTCGATCACCTGCCCGGGCAACCGGTCCCAGGTGGGCAGGTCGGCCTCGGCGTCGGCGGTGAACGGCGGGTCCTGGTCCCAGATGGCTGCCATGTCCGACAGCACCCGGGTCATGGTGGCGCGGATCGCCGGGTCCTCCCAGTCGGGCGCCTCGCCCTTCAGGAGATCGTCGTACAGCTGGGGGTCGGTCCCCGCCAGCTGGTTCTCGAACCAGTCGCCGATCGACCACTCGCTGCCCGCCGCGAACGTGAGGGGCACGTCGACCCGGGTGTCATCGACGTGGCCCTCCACCCAGGCGGCGAGGTCGTCCCAGGTCCAGTCCTCGGGCCGCGGGCCGTCGGTGGCGGCGACCACGTCGAGGCGGTACCAGAGCACCGACTTGAGCGAGCCCTTGACCACCGCGCCGTAGGACCGCTGTCGGCCCCGCTCACCGCCTTGCCGCTCCTGGCCGAAGGCGTTCCAGTCCGCCGGGATGTGCCCGGTGGCCTCGGGCTCGACGGGACAGGTGTGGCCGTCGGCGGCGTAGTCGCGCACCAGGCTCGGTTGGGGGATGATGGCCACGTCGGGCGGCGATCCCCAGCGACCGTCCAGGGCGCCGCCGATGTCCTCGCCCGTCGACACCACCGCCACGTGCGCGTCGTACTCGGCGACGACGTCGCAGAAGGCGACGAGCTCGTCGCCGGTCCAGACCACCATGGCCTCGACGTCGCCGCGGCGTCGCTCCCGGCCGCAGTCGTCGAGCGCGGGGAACCACACGTCGACCACGGCCATGGTCGCGAGGGCCACCGTGACGACGGCGACGGCTCCGGCCCGGGCCAGGCGCGAGGCGCCGACGAGGAACAGCGCGAAGACCAGCAGCGCGCCCAGGAGGGCTGCGCCGAGCGCCACCCGCCACACCCCCGACGACGTGGGCCACGGGCGCGACACGGCGAAGAGCACCACGTTGGCCGCCACCGCCCCGACCGCGAGGACGTCGGCGACGATCGAGACCGCGCCCGCGGGCCCGGCGCCGCGTTGCTCGCCTCCCATCCGACCTCCGCTCCGCCTTCCTCGGACGGGCCAAGGTACCCGACGAGGGTTGTCAGGTGGCCAGCACGCAGTGACCAAGGTCACGTAACCCTTTCGGCCTGCCCCTTCCAACGCTGGCCGTGGTCGGCGATAATGGCGATTATCAAACGCTGCTGACCTTCGGGGGAACCATGTCGGTCGACGAGTACGCCAGCAACAAGGATCTGATCGGGCGCGACGAGGTCAACGACCTCGAAGCCATCCTCGCCGTCACCAACACCGACGTGCACGAGGCGATCCACGCCGTGCAGGACAACGCCGACGCCATCTTCACGTGGGACTACGAGAAGGGGAAGCGGCCGGCCCTCAACAAGCTCTACGAGAAGGCCAAGCACTCGCAGTGGAACGGCGAGACCGATCTCCCGTGGGACACCGAGGTCGACCTGCTGAAGAACGCCGAGCTGCAGCGGATCCAGTTCGCCGACATGCGCGCCGACCTCACCGGCTCGCCGTTCGAGCACTTCACCGACGACCAGTTCAACGAGTTCTCGATCGAGTCCGACAACTGGACGCTGAGCCAGTTCATGCACGGCGAGCAGGGCGCCCTGCTGTGCACGGCGAAGATCGTCGAGACGGTGCCGTGGATCGACGCCAAGTACTACGCGGCCACGCAGGTGATGGACGAGGCCCGCCACGTCGAGGTGTTCGCCAAGTACCTCGACGAGAAGCACGAGGGCCACTACCCGATCAACGCCCACCTGAAGATGCTGCTCGACGACATCATCAACGACAGCCGGTGGGACATGACCTACCTGGGCATGCAGATCATGGTCGAGGGTCTGGCGCTGGCCGCCTTCGGGTTCATGCAGCAGATGACGCCCGACCCGCTGCTCAAGCAGCTGCTGCGCTACGTGATGGCCGACGAGGCCCGCCACGTGGCTTTCGGTGTGCTGTCGCTCAAGGAGTTCTACGCCGAGCTCACCACGCCGGAGATCCGCGAGCGCCAGGAGTTCGCCTTCGAGGCCGCCGTGCGGATGCGTGACCGGTTCATGCAGCAGGAGGTGTGGGAGCGGATGGAGATCAACCCCCGCGACGTCCTCCCGATCATCCAGGCCGACCCCGGCCGCCAGATGTTCCAGCAGATGCTGTTCTCGAAGATCGTGCCCAACTGCAAGAAGCTGGGCCTCCTCGACGCCGGCGACGCCTGGCTGCGCGAGCGCTTCACCGAGATGGGCGTGATCGCGTTCGAGACCTGGGAGGACACCGGCGAGGAGTACGAGAAGCTCCAGGTGGAGTTCGGCCGCTAGGGCGGGCGGGCCCGCCCAGGTCAGCTCAACGGGAAGCCGACCACGGCCTCCAGCTCGCGCAGCGCGTCGTGGGGGTCGACCACCTTGATCGTGGTCATCCCCAGGGCCCGGGCCGGCTTGAGGTTGATGCCGAGGTCGTCGAGGAACACGGCCTCGTGGGGTTCGACGCCCAGCTTCCCGCACACCAGCTCGTAGATGGCCGGGTCGGGCTTGCGCAGGCCCACCTGGCTCGACTCGACGATCACGTCGAAGTGGGCCAGCACGTCGGCGAACCGGCCGGGGGCGTGGGGGCCGTCGGTGCTCGGTCCGTCGGCGGCGTCCGGGGCACGGTCGGAGCGGTCGTCGCGGCCGCCGGCGACGAAGTTGTTGGTGAGCAGCGCCGTCGCCAGCCGCTCGTGGCAGCGGCGCAGGGCCTCGACCATCTCGGGGCGCAGCCGGCCGCTGAGGCCGGCGAGCACCGCGTAGCCGTCGACCTCGTGGCCCAGGGCCGCGGCCTCCGCCTCGAACAGCGCCACGAAGCCCGCCAGGTCGACCTCGCTGCGCTCCAGGCGGGCCCAGGCGTTGGTGTCGGGATCGGTGGCGTTGAGCCGGCGGATCAGCCCCGCGGGCAGCCCGGCCTCGGCCTCGTAGCGGGCGAACGCCTCGAAGGGGCTCGTGAGGATGACCCCACCGAAGTCGAAGACCACCGCACGTATGGACATAGGATTCCGAGGTTAGACAGGCGGACAGGAGTGGGGCCTGATGACAGATTCGGGTTGGCAGTACCCCGGCGGTGATCCGTCGGGTCCCTACGGTGGCGGGCTCCCGCCACCGTCGTCGCCCGCTCCACCGCCCGCGCCGCCGGCCTGGCACGGCGTGCTGGGCACGACCAACGACCCCGCCGCCGTCGTCTGGCAGCAGCCCCAGTACGGGGGCGGGCCGCGGCCGCCCGACAAGCGCTGGCCGATGATCGCCCTGTTCGGCGCCGTGGTGCTGCTGGTGGTGGCCATCGTCGGCGTGGCGGTGACCTCGGGCGACGGTGACGACACCGCCACCGACGACAGCGACGACGGGTTGGACGACGATGACGCCTTCGTCGACGAGGAGGGCGGGTTCGCCATCTCGATGCCCGATCACTGGGCCTACACGGCCCTGCACGGCGACCTCGGCGCGTCGGGCGACGAGATGTTCCCCGACGACCCGAACAAGGCCGACCTGGTCCAGCAGGCCATCGTCACCCTGCCCCGGGCGATCATCTTCTACGGCGTCGTGGCCGACGAGGTGGGCACCAACCCGTTCGTCACCAACGTCAACATCAACTCC
>Ga0272482_10000286_pt1 | contig 16039 bp, 10 predicted proteins | sample RVTome_8_FD_192427 | JGI IMG/M metagenome (GOLD analysis project Ga0272482, IMG submission 192427) | Soil microbial communities from uranium-contaminated site in the Upper Colorado River Basin, Wyoming, United States - RVT160D0 (version 2) ...
GTCGGCCCGGACCCAGCTGCGCAACGTCTCCCGGTTGACACCCAGGTCATCGGCGATCGACGCGATCGTCGCGCCCGGCCGGGACCGGTACAACGCGACCGCATCGGCCTTGAACTGCTGTGGGTAGTGCTTGTTCACCATCGTGTTCCAGGACTCCTGTCCACCAGGACCATCAAGATCCCAGTTTCAAGTGTCCAAGATCAGGGGGCAACTCCCCAGCGGACTCCAACTGCCAGTACGCGCGCTCGACTGTCCGTGCACTCAGCCGCCACGCCCCGGGCCTGGCTCACGTACGGGTAGCGAGCGGACCAGGCTGGCGTCTGTCCGGATCGGTAGCTCGTGTCCCACCGTGATTGGATCGCGGCCGACTCGGGGGAACAAACCGTGCCCCCGAGTCGGCGCAACAATCGGCAGTCCGTTACCGGCGGTCGGGCTTGACACTCACCTCTGTTCTTTGTCAGGCGGGTATGAACTGCCACTGTTGGTTGGTGCCGCCGTTGGTGGTCCACTGCACGACCTGCGCGCCGTCGCTGGTCGAGGCGGCGTAGACGTCGGCTGCCAGTCCGTTGTTGCGGCTGACGATGGTGTAGTAGCCGTCGCTGGTGGGCCGCAGGTACCACATCTGGTTGGTGCCGCCGTTGGCCGTCCACTGCTGCAGTTGCAGGCCTTGCGTGCTGCTGCCGGCGTTGACGTCGAGCACCTTTCCGGAGGCGGTGTAGCGCAGAGTGTAGGCGTCCTGGTTGGTGCTGATCGTCCAGGTGGGGGTGCCGCTCTGCTGGACGGCTTTGGCGCCGTCGGCGGTGGAGTTGCCGGCGATGGCGAGGGGTTTGCCGCTGTTGCGGTTGACGATGCGGTAGGTGCCTGGTGCGGGCCCGGTTCCGCCGCTTCCACTGAGGTTGAAGTATTCGACCGCGTCGGTGAAGACGGTGCTGCCGGACTTGGCGGTCGACAGCTGCAGGTACACGCGGTTGCCGGTGGCGGGGGCGGTGAAGGACACCGGCTGGGTGACCCGTGAGCCGAGCGGGATGGTCAGGGTGGTGCTGCCGGACGCGACGACCGCGCCGGTTGGGCTGTCGAGCCGGGCGGTCCAGGTGAAGCCCACCGAGGTGTTGGTGAAGTCGTCGTTGAACACGGTGATGTTGCGGGTCACCGTGGCGTTGCGGGCGTAGCTGGGTACCGCCTGCGGCAGCGGGAAGGTGCCGTTGGAGTCCGAATTGCCGGAGGCGGACCAGTAGGGGAGGTCGACCGCGGCGACCGGGTTGAACGCGGCCTGCACGCGCTGGATCTGCGGGTTGCTCCATGGGTCGGGCAGGTTGTCCGCGCCGTAGATCGGGTGACCGCCCTCCTCCGGGGTGAAGTCGGTGGTCCGCACGCCGGGCACGACGCTGGCCCAGGCGGACAGCAGCGTGTACGGGCGCAGGTCGGTGGCGCCCTTGCCGCGCTTGGCCAGGGTTGCCGTGGCGAACCACTCGAAGCCCTGCTTGTTGTTGCATGCCGGCCAGATGTACTCGCCCTCGCCGTCGGGCCGCCCATTCACGGTGATCAGGCCCTCCCCGTACCTGCCGAAGCCGTCGACGTAGTGCGGGATCACCGCGAAGTTGGCGTACGTCATCCCGGGATACAGGCTGACATTCCCGCCGACGCCCACCTCGACAATGATCGGCCGGGTGCCGTCGGCGCCGTTCATCGCCGCGTACAGGTCCTTCTCGAACTGTTCGGAATCCTGGCCACTCTGGTTCGGCTCGTTATTCTGACTCCAGCGGATGATCGCGGGGTGGTTGCGGTCGCGCAGGACCAGCGCGCGGGCGTGGTTGACCATGTTGTCGTGCCCGACGGAGTTCTGCCACTCCTGCGAGGATTGGGAGCCGCGAATCGCGACCTCGTCGATGATCATCAGGCCCATCTCGTCGGCGACATCCAACATGTACGGGCTCGCGGGCTCCTGGTGGATGCGCACCACGTTGTAGTTGAGGCGCTGGTAGTTGTCCACCGCCTGCGGCCAGCCGCCGTTGCCGGACGACGGGGGCAGGAAGCCGGGCAGGGTGTGGTACGCGTCGCCCTTGCCGCCGTTGTTGATCCGGTCGTAGTCGGCACCCTGGAGGTTGTCGCCGCGGAAGTTCGCGCGCACGCCGTTGAGGTAGTAGTAGTCACCGTTCTGGGTGGCCTCCCGGAACCCGAACCGGTACTCGGCGTCGCTCGTCCGGCCGTCGTCGGTGACGGCATGCACCGTCAGCCCGTGCAGCTGCGCCCGGTACCCCGACCGGTACGGCACGTTGGGCCACCAGTACGAGGTGCTGTCGAGGTTCCACGCGACCGGCCCGACGGTCACGGTCACGGTCGAGCGGGCCGCCACGGTGACCGTACGGCTGGGCAGTTCGGGGTAGCTGAAAGCCGTTCCGTTGTTGGACGACAGCGACCCGGTCAACGTCACCGACCGGGAACTGCTCGACGTGTTACGCACCGACACGTCGTAGGTCAACGTCTTGTTCGCCACCGACGTACGCACGAATGTGTCGCTGACGTACACCGCCGGGTACACCCGCAGGAACGCGGACCCGAAGATCCCCTGCGGGATCGCCTCGGACCACGTGGCGGCATCGGGCACCAGGTACCGGCCGTTGGATGCCTTCAATGCGCCGCGGCCCTTCACGTTCACCGTGATCGTGTGGGTGGTGCCGGGCGCCGCGTATGCGCTGATGTCGAAGTTCGACGGGGTGAACGCCGTCGTCTGGGTGGCGACCACGCGGCCGTCGACCGACAGTGTCGCCTGGTGGTTGACGGCGCCGAACTCGATCCAGGTCGACTGCGGCTGCCCCGAGTCCGGCACGGTGATGCTGCGCGAGTACACCGCCTCGTTCACGTCGGTGAAGCCCTGCTTGTACCAGCCGCCACCGGGTACCGCGATCGTGGTCGCCGCCCGGCCCGCGGGCGTGAAGCCCCAGGTCCCGCTCAGGTCGACCGAGGCGATCGCGGCGTTCCCGGCCGCCACACCGTCAGCACCGGCGGCCGCCACGCCCCCCGTCGCGCCCGGCGCGGCCAGGGCCGACCCGTGGATCGTCAGGGTCAGGCCCCCGGCGGCCACGGCTGCGGCCAGCCCTCCAGCCGCTGCCGGCAACCAGCCGCGCCGGCGGGCGTTCGAACGATGCATGCCAACCTCCTGTGACTCGTCCGCCAGCTCCGCAACACCGGTTCAGGGCACAGCCTCAAGGCCGCTTTTCGAATCGGTTCGACAAATCTGCCGGCGTCGCCGACCACCCGGAAGGGTGGTTACGGCACGGATACATAGGTATGAATTAATGGGCGCATCGAGCGTGAAGTCAAGCTTTCAAGACGGATACTTCCTGCTCCTGACGCCTCGCGGGCTCCGAGTGGCCTCCGATGAGTACAACCATTCCGGAGTGCTAGGCATCGCGCTCAGGCATTCCGTGTCGCCGGCCCACCGACGCGGCGCCGATCGAGCAGCGAACCGATTCGCCTCTGCGGCACCCGGCCGCGTGGCACGTCGAAGGCGTGGACGGCACTGCGATCCTCGACGAAGTCGGCGGTCGGGCCGGCCCGACTTGTCCGGTTCGAAACGGGGGTTGGGGTGTTGGTAGGAACGTGCTTCGCCAGCGTCACGGGCGGGTTACGGGTTCTTGACGGCGAGTGTCTGATTGCGTAGACATGACAGCGCAATCATACAGGACTGTGGATGGCGATGGGAGGTGCGATGACGCGACTGGCGAGGCCGGGTGGAAGCCCTCCGACGCCGCGCAGCGTGGACGTCGCGCGGCTGGCCGGCGTCTCCCAGAAGACGGTGTCCAGGGTCCTCAACGACGAACCGTATGTCTCGGCCGACGTGCGCCGGCGGGTTCTGGACGCCGCCGAGGAGCTCGGCTACCGGCGCAACCAGGCGGCCCGGGCGCTGGCCTCCGGGCGGACCCGGTCGATCGGCGTGGTGACGCTCGGCTCCGCCTTGTACGGGCCGGCGTCGCTGCTCGTGGGCATCGAGCGGGCGGTCCGGGAGGTGGGCTACACGCTGCGGGTGGCGGCCACGATCGAGGGCGACCCGGGCGGCATCGCGGGCGCCCTGGCGTCGCTGCTGGACCAGGGCGTGGACGGCGTCGTCATCTCCGAGCCGATCGACGAGGGCGTCGGCCTCATCAGCGTCGACGTGCCGGTCCTCGTCCTCGGCGCGCCGCCCACCTTCGCCGCGCCGCAGGTGGTGACCGCCAGGGTCGGCGCGGGCCGGCTCGCGCGGGCCGTGACCGAGCACCTACTGGAGTTGGGGCACGCGACCGTCCATCACCTGGCCGGCCCGCAGCGGTGGTATTCGGCACGGGACCGTATCGCCGGCTGGCGCGAGGCGCTGCGAGCCTACGGCGCGGACGAGCCGCCGGTCGTCGAGGGCGACTGGTCGGCCGCGTCCGGTTACGCGGCGGGCCGGGAACTGGCCGGCGACGGCACCGTGACCGCGGTGTTCGCCGCGAACGACGACATGGCGATCGGTTTCATCCGCGCGCAGCTCGAGGCCGGGCGCCGGGTGCCCGAGGACATCAGCGTCGTCGGGTTCGACGACATCCCGGTCGCCGCCTACGTCACTCCCCCGCTCACCACCGTGCGGCAGCCGTTCGACGAGGTCGCGCGGCAGGGCCTCGCGCTGCTGGTACACGTCATCGAGAAGCCGGACGTCGAACTTCCACCGGCGGCCGACCGACCGGTCGAGCTCGTCGTCCGCGCCTCGACGGCGCCACCACCGCCCCGGCCGATCCCGGGACGTGGCCGCCGAACGATCCCCCATGCCCACGATGGCCCGCACAGTCAGCCCGCCGGCAGCGAAGTCCCATCCGCCCAGCCCTGATCAGCGTCGATCTGTCCACCTACGGCGGCACGTCACCCGAGGCCCGGCCTCCGCTTCGAACCAGCCAATGATGGCGACGCCTTGACGTCTCCGTGACGCTGGCCGGCATCAGGACCTGTCGAGCGGTACGGCGTGGGCAGGGTCAGCTGCAGCTCGGGGGCGAGGTTGAGCGCGGGCCCGGCCCTGGCGCCGCGGCCGGTTGAGCGCGTCGCTGCTGGAGAAGATCGGGGTGGCACCGGTGACATAGCTTCCTGCAAGCAACCGGGACCCTGGAGGTTCTGGCCAACAGCGACGACCTCCAGGCGCTACTGGTGGCCGTGCTCCGGTCACCCATACGCAAACTGTCCCGGTGACGACCCGCCGCGAGCAGTGTGGGTTCGGTAGACCACCGAATTCGGCGCTCAGGGGCCTGGGATGGAACGTCCTGCCGATCGGTGAATGTCGGGCATGCCGAGGTGCACGGCAGTGCGGGAAGTGGTGTTGCGCATGGTCTTCAGCTTGTGCGCGGCGGCGATCAAGGTGCTCTCGATCGCAGCAACCTCGCCGAGCCAGCCTTGTTCCTTGCCTCGTGGAGGCGGTCTGTGAGGTTGGCGTGGATCGTTTCCAGGCGCGGCAGTTGCGCCTGCAAGACGCGATGATCGACTATCACGTGGCGCGTAGTATTCCGGCGACGCTCGCACTCGCCGACGCGGCCGAGGGTCTCGAGCCCGACCAGGCCCGCGAAACTTACCTGGAGGCATTCGCCTCCCTGATGTTCAGCATCGATGAGCCTGGCCGGCTGCGCCGTCTGGCCCTACGCATCCAGGAGCGGGTACCGCGACGGCTTCCGCCCCGTGCCGTCGATCTTCTCCTCGACGCCCTGCTTGCCCAGAACCTGCTGCCCGTCGACGAGGCGGCACCCGCGATGCGCCGCGCGATCGAGGCGTTTCAGGATCAGGCCCGGGCGTCCGATGCGAGTCCTTGGTGGATGGAGCGTGCCTGCGTGCTGAGCGTCGACCTCTGCGACGAGGTCGCGATGGAGCAGCTGACCGACCGTCAGGTCGAACTTGCCCGGGCACAGGGTGCCTACGCGATTCTGCCGCATGCGCTGCGTTTCCAGGCGGCCGCCAGGACCATGGTCGGCCGGTTCGACGATGCGGCCGCCAGCATCATCGAGGCACGCGCGGTCGACGAGGCGGCGGGCACGACCAATCTGCTCGGCTCGGACCTGACACTCGCGGCCTGGCGTGGAGACACCGCACGGTTCCGCGAGGTGCGGGAGGTGCTGCGCCACTGGGTCGGTGTGGAGTACACCGCCGTCTTCTACGCGACCGGCGTGCTGTGCAACGGGCTCGGCGGCTACGAGGACGCGCTCGAGGCATTGCTGGTCGCGCGGGATCGGCAGCAGCAGGGTTCGTATGTCGTCTCCGCGTTCCACAGTGAACTCGTCGAGGCGGCCGTGCGTGCCCGACGGCCGGAGGAGGGCAAGCTCTCAGCCGCCTGGCTCGAGGATCTCGCGCGGGCCAATCCCACCTCGTGGGCGGTCGGTGCGCACCTGCTCGCGCGAGCGCTGTTCGAGCCGGGCCTGGGCGCTCACGAGCTGTACGTAGGCGCGATCGATCGGTTCGCCCAAACCCGGCTACGTGGGCACTACGCGTGCTCGCTTGCTGCATGGGGAGTGGCTACGCGGTGTGGGCCGCGGTGCTGAGGCGCGGGTGGAGCTGCGTTTCCACCCGCGCGTACGGAAGCTCCGGCAGCCACGTCGTCCACGCGTCAATGTCGGTGAGAACGCGCCACACGGTCTGAGCCGACGCGTGCACCGTGACGCTGTGACGACTGATCACCGGTGCCGTCTCGTCGATCCTCAAACCTTCGGTCGCCGCGCCGGTGACCTGCCCGTTCTCCACCGCGCTACCTCTCTGCGGTGAGCGGCGGCCGGCTGGCCGCCACCGTTTCGCGGGGCTGACCCCGCACAACGGAGACGATCCTGCACACCGCGGCAGGCCTCGGTCCCGGGTGACCGGGGTTTGCAGTCGCCGAACACCGGCCGGCAGCGCGGGACGGTCCGTCAGCCGATGATCGGTGCGAGGTAGCCGAGCATGACCTTTTTGAGCTCCCGTACGACCGCGTCGCGCTCGCTTTCCTCGGTGGCCAGCACCAGCGGCACCATGGCCTGGAAGATCTGTATGAGCACCCGGGCGCTGCGCACGCGCTCGTCGGTGGGCAGTTCTGGCGCGCGGGCGGTGAGGATGCGCTCCACTCGACCCAGCAGCGCCGTTTGAATCGGTTGGGCCGCGGCCGCTAGGCCGGCTGGCATGTCGGGGCGCGCGAAGATCGCCTTGAAGCCGGGGTTGGCGAGGTTGAAGGCCAGGATCGGATCGACCACGCGATCGAGCAGTTCGTCGAGGCTGGTCTTCGCGAAGTCGGTCGAGTCGAAGGCGGCAGCGTGCGCCGCTCGCATCTGCGCGACGAACCTGTCGGCGAGGGCCTGGGCGATGGCCTCCTTGTTCGGAAAGAACTGATAGAGCGATCCCGGTGAGATCCCCGCCGCGGCGGCGATCGCGTTGGTCGTCGCCGTTTCGAAGCCGACCTGCGCGAAAACCCCGGCTGCGGCGTCGAGGATCTCGGTGATCCGCCGTTCGCCGCGCGCCTGTCGTCGCCGTGGCCGCTCCTCGTCGGCGCTCTGTTCATCGACGCGGCTGCTCGTCATACGTGTGCCTTCTGCCCGCCGTTGCGAATACGAGCGATCGCTCGTATTCTGGCCAAAGATGCGACTGTTTACTCGTAAAACTTTAGCAGGAGACCTCATGTTCGGAAGACTTGTTGCACGCCGACCGTGGTGGGTCGTGGCGGCGAGCGTCATCGTGTTCGTCCTGGCCGGTGCCATCGGCGCGGGCACGCTCAACGCGCTGTCGCTCAACCGGTTCGAAGCGCCCGGATCGGAGTCGATGCGGGCCAGGGACGCCCTGGCAGCCGGATTCGGCACCGGCAGCCCCAATGTCGCGTTGCTGGTGACTGCACAGTCGGGGACCGTCGACAGCCCCGCGGTGGCCGCAGCCGGAAAGGCCCTCACCGCAGCGCTGGCGGCGTATCCCGGCGTGGGCGACGCCTGGTCGTACTGGTCCAACGACAACTCCACAACACTGCGCAGCGACGATGCCCACCAGCGATGGTGCTGGCCTGGGTGCCCGGCGACGCCAACGAGGTACGGCGTTCGATACTGCCCACGCTCAGCCCGCTGTTCAACCGTTCCGACGCCACCATCAAAGTCGAAGTGGGCGGCGGCGACGAGGTGTTCCGCCAGGTCATGGGGCAGGCACGCGAGGACTTCCTACGCGCGGAGCTGGTGATCCTCCCGCTGGTCCTGGTGCTGCTGTGGTGGGTCTACCGCAGGTTCTCCGCCGCGTTGGTCACCCTCGGCATCGGACTGTTCGCCGTCGTCGGGTCGCTGGCCATCCTGCGCGGCGTCACCGCGTTCACCGACATCTCCACGTTCGCGTCGAACATCGCGCTGGTGATGGGCATCGGCCTGGGCGTCGACTACGGGCTGTTCGTCATCTTCCGATTCCGGGAGGAGTTGCGCGGCGGGACGGCGGTGCCCGACGCGGTGGCCCGTACGGTGCGCACCGCCGGACGAACCGTCCTGTACAGCGGCGCTACCGTCGCATCCGCCCTGGCGGTGCTGTTCGCGTTCCCGTTCCCATTCCTCAGCTCGTTCGCCTACGCCGGCATCGCCGTCGTGCTCGCGGCGGTCATCGGCGCGACCGTCGTGCTACCCGCCGTGCTGGCCCTGCTTGGCCGCCGGGTCGAGCGCCGCGGTCCGGTCCCGGTCGAGACCAGCAGCTTCTGGTACCGAGCGGCCACCCGCGTCATGCGCCGCCCGCTGCTGCTCGGCGGAGCGGCGTTGGTGGTCCTGCTCCTGCTCGGCTCGCCGTTCCTGGGCGTGCGCTTCGGCTTGCCCGACGACCGGGTGCTGCCGAGCTCCGCGCCGGTACGCCAGGTGTACGACCAGATCCGGGCCGGCTTCTCACAGGAGGAGGCAGATGCGATCCAGATCGTCTCGCCCACAGGTGACCCCGACACCACAGGTGGTTACGCGGCAGTGCTGTCGCGCATCGACGGGGTCGTACGGGTCGATTCGGCTGCCGGGTCCTATGCAGACGGTGGGCGGATCGCGGAGCCGCCCGGCACGAGATTCACCGGCGGATCCGGCACCTGGCTATCGGTCGTGCCGTCCTCAGACCGGCTCGACGCCGACGCCACCGGCCTGGTGGGCGAGATCCGAGCGGTGCCTGCGCCCTTCGAGGTGCTCGTCGGGGGATACCCAGCCGAGCTGACCGACTACCGCGACGGCGTGACCGAGCGGCTGCCGCTGATCGCCGGGCTGATCATCGTGGTGACCTTCATCGTGCTGTTCCTGATGACGGGAAGTGTGGTGGCGCCGCTGAAGGCATCGGTGCTCAACGTGCTGAGCCTGTCGGTGATGTTCGGCGCGCTGGTCTTCATCTTCCAGAACGGCAACCTCTCCGGCCTGCTGGGCTTCACCCCAACCGGGTCGATCGAACCAAGCATCCCGATCCTGATGTTCTGCATCGCGTACGGGCTGTCCATGGACTACGAAGTCTTCCTGCTGTCACGAATCAAGGAGGAATACGACCGCACCGGTGACGCCGTGGGCTCAGTGCCACTCGGCATCGCCCGCAGCGCCCCGCTGGTCACCGCCGCCGCGGCAATCATGGCAGTGTCGTTCGCCGCCTACGCCACCGGGCAGGTCGTCTTCCTGCAACAGCTCGGTATCGGGATGGCGCTGGCGGTCATCGTGGACGCGACGCTGATCCGGGGCGTCCTGCTGCCCGCCTTCATGCGCCTGGCCGGCCGGGCCAACTGGTGGGCACCGGCGCCGCTACGGCGCCTGCACCGCCGCATCGGACTGTCCGAGCAGCCCTCGTACCCGCAAGACACCACGGCCCGCACAGAAGCTGGAGCACCCGTCGGTGATGTCGTCGCCGTCCCGGCAACACGAGAAACCTGAGATGCAACCCTTTCTCGGAGCCGTCCGAGGCAAGGGCCGGGTCCGCACTGGCACCTAACGGATGACGATCCGCGCCGGATGAAAGCGTAAGTGGGGTTTCACCGGATGAAAGCGTAGGTGGTGTTTCACCTGAGGAGGCAATTAGGGTTCTGCTGTTCGAAGCTCGCCGGTAGAGGATCTTCAGAGCGAACTCTCGTTGACGGCGCGGCGGAAGTGGGCATTGAGGCGAACGGCTCCAGAGCCGCGCTGTTGCTCTTCCGAGCGCTGTACGCGGTAGTCGCCGTCGTACACTCGCCAGATCGAGCACGCGTACGACAGCGGGCCGGACTGACCGGTCCAGCCTGCCTGGGAGTGTGGTCTAGAGCTGGGAGCCGCCGGTGGCGTCGAGGTTCTGGCCGGTCACCCACCGGCCAGCCGGGGAGGCCGCGAACGCCACCACGTCGGCGATGTCCTGCGGCTCGCCAACGCGGCCGAACACCGAGTACGCGGCGGCAGCTGCCCGTGCCTGGGGTTTGTTGCGCAGCCAGTCCGCGTTCATTTCAGTGTCGATGATGCCGGGCGATACTGAGTTAACGGTGATCCCACGTGCACCGAGCGCCTTGGCCAGCGCCAGGCCGAAGGTGTTGATCGCCCCCTTGGTCATCGCATACGCGATCTTCTCGGGGTACGCGACTCGGGTGACACCGGAGGAGACGTTGACGATGCGGCCGCCGTCGCGCAGCCGCGGCAATCCCTTCTGGACGATGAAGAACGGCGCCTTCACGTTCACCGCGAAGAGGCGATCGAACTGCTGCGGCGTGAGGGTTTCGATGTCGGCGAAGTCGCCGATGCCCACGTTGTTGACGACGATGTCGACCCCGGCGGGTGCGCCGAGCTCCTTCAGGCCGCTGTCGAACGCCGACCACAACGTGTCCGCGTCACCGGGTACGCCCAGCATGGCCTGCACGGCAAAGGCCCGGCCGCCGACGGCGGCGATCGACTCGACGGTCTGCTTCACGGCTGCTTCGTTGTTCCCGTAGTGCACCGCCACCAGCGCACCATCTGCCGCCAGGCGTTGCGCGATCGCTCGGCCGATGCCGCGGCTGCCTCCGGTGACCAGTGCGGTCTTCCCTTCGAGGGTGCCCATCTCGCTCCTTCTCCAGATTTATGTAGCGATCGATACAGAGACCGTAGGGAAGTTATCTAGCGAGCGCTATAGAATGGTGGTGTGACGACCACAACAGGAGCCGCCCGGGGCCGTCCCCGCGCTTTCGACCGCGACCAGGCGCTGCGCCGGGCGATGACCGCTTTCTGGGAACACGGCTTCGAAGCCACGTCCGTCGCCGAACTCACCGCCGTCATGGGGATCGGCGCGCCTAGCCTCTACGCGGCCTTCGGCGACAAGAAGCAGCTGTTCCGGGAGGTCGTCGAGGTCTACGGGCGTACGCACGGAGCGTTCGCGATGCGGGCCGTCGCCGAGGAGAAGACCGCCCGGGACGGGGTGGCCCGCATGCTATGTGAAGCCGCCGCCGAGTTCACCCACCGTGACCACCCACGCGGATGCCTGGTCGTCTCCGCAGCGACGAACTGCACACCCGCCTCGGCCGACGTCGAGGAGCAGCTGCGACGCCAGCGCAACGCCAACATCGCCGAAATCCAGCGTCGTATCAAGGCGGACATCGCCGCTGGCGTCCTTCCCGCCAGCACCGACGCGGCCATGCTCGCCCGATTCACCGCGGCCACCTTCCAGGGCATGTCCCAACAGGCCCGCGACGGCGCCACCCACCAGCAACTGCTCGCCGTGGCCAAGGCCGCAATGCGCGCATGGCCGCCACCGACTTCCTGAGCGACAAGTACGCGATCGGTCACGCACCCAGACCATCACCATCCGGTGTGGCCCAAACTGGACCGACCGCCGGCTACACATGCCCGATCAGCTCATCCGCCGCGGCCACATCCTCGACGATGCCCACGGCCACCAGCGGCGACATCAAAGCCCTCACCGACCTGTTCGGCCGGACGGCGGAAGGCGCTGTGCCATACACGGTCTCGTTCCGCCCAGCAGCCGTGCTCGAAGTCGGGATGGTCAGAGTCGACCCGAAGGACCGCCGCGGCGCAAGGTCGGTTCTTACCTCATCCAGTTTGCCCTTGACACCTACAGCAAGAATGTCTGTTTTGTTGCCCATTGTCTCCGAGGGCAAATCGGCCAAGAACCGAATGCATATCGATATCCGGGTGGCTGGTCCAGGCCCTGGGACATGGCAGAGCGCGCCCGACCGATTCGGCAGAAAGTGCCCGAGCTTGTTGCTGCCGGCGCGACGGTGATCCGCGAGGAGTTGTACGACGACGTCTCGGCCACATCGTCATGCAGGACCCCGAAGGCAACGAGTTCTGCCTCGCTTGAGCAGCCGTGATTGGGTGCCGCATTCGGCATCCGGATCTGCCGCCGATCGTGTGCTGTACCGATCTCCAGGATCACTTGATCATGCGCACTCTCATGCCGCGAATAACGCGCGGCATGGCGTTCACCCTCGGACGGCGCTTACTCCCTTCAACCCGGGAGATATTAGCTTGTCCTCCTCACCTGGTGGCCGGGCGCGTTGTCTTCGAGCGTCGGAGCGGCCTCGATGACGACGTGGGGGTAAACGGCTGCGAGTGCCCGCACGGCGTATCGCCAGCTTGCCATCCCCATGGCCGATCCGATCAGGCGTCCGGCCTCGCCACGTTCTGCCGCCGCTGCCACCACGAGCAGTGCTCGAGCCTGTCGTCCCGGGTCGGTGATGCTGCGGGCGACCCGCTCCGCCTGTGTAAGGTCGCCGGCCGTTGCGAGCTCCGCGGTGAGGGCCTGGGCCCGTTCGTCGGGGTCGTTCGTCGGGTTGACGAGGGTTTGCGGGGCGCCGTGGACGCCAGCCAGTGCCTGTGCCCGCCACTCCGGGTCGTCGATCTCATGGGCGATCCGCTCCGCGCCGTCGACGTCGCCGATCGCGCCCTGCGCTTCTGCAAGTCCGGCGAGAGCACCGGCCTGCCAGTCCGGGTCGGTGATCAGATCGATGATCCGTTGCGCCTGTGGTACGTCCCCGGCCGCCGCGACCGCCTCGGCCACGCCGGCGAGGGCTCGCTCGCGCTCGTCACGGTCGTCAATGCCGCGGGCCGTCTCTTCGGCCCATTCCACCTCTGCCGCGACGGCCAGCGCTATCGCCAGATCGGCCTGAGCGCCGGCTTGTCCGGAGGTATCGGTGATGGCTCGGGCGATTTGCTCGGCGGTTAGTGCCAGGTCGGCGGAATGCTTGTGGTGGCCGGCTGCGGCCGCCGCCGCTGCCAAGTCGGTCATTGCTTGCGCCCGTAAACCGGCGTCGGCGATGCCAAGGGCGACCCGCTCCGCGCGGTGAAGACTGGCGGCGGACGTTGACAAAAGCTGGCTAAGCGCCGTGACCTGCTCGTACGGATCGGTGATATCGCGGACAAGCCGGTCCGCCCACTCGTCCTCGCCCGCCGCGGTCATGGCCTCAGCCAGCCGCGTGAGCACGAGCGTCCGCTCGAATGCAATGACCAACGGCCGCCCGGTCTGCTCCGCTACCGCCAGTAGCCGTAGTGCACGACGCCTTTTGCCGGCCTTGGCGCTCACTCTTGCCAACCCGGCGAGCAAGAGGGCACGCCGATACGGATCATCGACGCAGGCGGCTGCCTGCTCGGCGATATCGACCAGGCCGTCCACCCGTCCCGGCTCGGCCAGGTCCGCCAGGTCGATCAGCGCCGAGGCCCGTTGATCGGTCAGTGTGATGTCGTTGATGATCCGCAGTGCGCCGTCGGTATCGTTCGCCTTCGCCACGGCGGTGAGCGCCCGCGCCCGATGGTGTGCGTCTGTCAGGCTGCGGGCGATGGCCTCGGCCTGCCCGACCGCACCGGTGATCGTGAGTACCTCCACCAGACCGGTCAGTGCCATCTCCCGCTCGTACGAACTGTCGATAGTCGTGATCAGTTCCCTCGCGGAGCCTGCTGCGGCCATCGCGCGCTCCGTGTCGCCGGCCCGGCCCGCCACCGTGGCCACGCCGAGCAGCGCGCGTGAACCCTCGTACGGGTCGATGATGTCCCGGATGATCCGCTCAACCCGCACCGTCTCGCCCGCCGTGGCCAGCGCTTCCGACAAGGCGACCAGCGCGGCTGTCCGCTCGTACCGGTCGGCGATGCTGTAGGCAAGGGCTTCGGCGCGGTCGGCGTAGCCCAGAGTCGCCCAGACAGCCGGGAGCCGTACGGGAATGTTGCGGTTGCGGGTTTCCAACTCGTCGCAGTGGTGAGACAGACGCAGCAGACAGCCGAGGTCGGCCTCGGTGAGTTCGCGGCGTGTCAGCAGGATGTTTTGGCAGGCGTGCAACTCAGCGAACGCGGCCGCGTCGCCGCCGGTACGCAGGAGCATTCGGTCGTGCCGGGCGTGGTCGAGTGCCAGATCCACGAGGCGGCCGACGTCGGACAGTTCAGCCAGCAGGGCTGGGTAGTCGAGCAGCAGATATCGCGGGGTCTCCGGCGGCCAAGATCGGTCGCGGTAGTCGTCGGCCCACCGGTGCAGACGCTCCCGGTACGCCGCGAGGGTGGCGCCGAAGCTGCGGACCGCCGTGCTGCGCAGCGTCTCGTGGGTGAAGACGTACCGCCGACCCGGTTCCCGCCCGGCGACCGTGCGCCCGAACACGCCACCGAGCAGGCCTTCCAGCCGGAACGGTGGCTCGCCGGTCAGTTCCTCCAGCTCGGCCAGGGTCAACCCGCCGCCGCAGGCGGTGATCAGGGCGAGTACCTGGCGTCCGAGGCCGTCGTCGTGCAGCAGGTCGTACAGCTCCCGACCGGCGTGCCGGGCGACCTCACCGGCGTGCGATGACATGGTCAAACTGCGGATCCGGATGCCGCGCCGCAGGGGATGGTCGGCGGCCACGTCGGCCGGCAGCGGCGGATCCGGGCGGCTCGACACCACGACCCGCAGGCCGTCGCCGCAAGATTTGGGCAGCAATGAGGCGACGCTGGCGAGCCCGGATCGCGGCCGGACGCTCCGATCCTCGTCGATCCCGTCTACGACTAGCACCAGGCGACGGCCCTCGGCGTGCAGCTTGCCCGACGTCTGTAGCAACAACGCCCGCCGGAGGGCGTCGGCGCGGCCGGGTGAAAGCGGTCCCGGCGCCGGCTCGCCGAGGATCGCGGCGAGCTGGTCGATGAGCATGTCGGTAAAGGCGACGCTGTCCGACTGCGCGGCCACCCGCATGGTGACGAAGAACGAGACTACCTCGACCGACGGCGGCGGGTTCAGCACAAAGGTGGACAGCAGCGCGGACTTGCCCGCCCACGGCTGCGCCTTCCACCAGAGGTATTCCTGATCGCCGGCGCAAAACGCAGCCAGTTCCTCAAGCTCGGCACCGCGGTCCTTCAGAGCCCCCGGCGCGCCGCCGCCGGGCGCGATGTCGCGTACCTGGTCGATGTAACCGGACCGGATCCACCACGAGGGCGGAGTGTTGCGGACGTGGAGGTGCATCTGCGGGTGATCGCCAATCTGGACACCGGTCGCACCCCGAAGATCCATACGCGTCGGCTCATCCACCCCGCCGCCTAAAAGTTGATGTTCATGCTGGGGTTGTCGCCGACCTGCACGCCCTTAGCCTCACGCAGGTCGATGAGGTATTTGCCGACCCTGGCGCCGGTAGGGTCGGTAGCCCGCAGCAGCCGTGCCGCGGCGGCGACGACTTCCTCGTCGTCGGCCACACTGGCCTCGGATACCGCGGCACGTAACGCCGGAACGTCGTCAGCTCGCCCCTCCAGCGCACGCACGACCTCCTCGGAGGAGGTCTCGTCGCCGTCCCGGCGCAGCCGGCGGATCAGCGCATCCCGCAGGCCGCGATAGGCATCCTGCACCGCCCCGGACACCGTCTCCGACAGTCCCGCCGCCAGCGCACCAGTCACGAGCGACACCGGATCCATCACGCACCACCACCATCCCATCGCGCACCTTCGTGTCAATAGTGGACCGCGATCGGCGAACCGCGCAGTCCGGGCTCGGCATCTGGTGGCAACGCCGAGTCTTATGTCCTATGCGCTCGGCGCGACGCAGCCGGGCGTCCGCGTCTGCCGCGGACAGCGCGGCCTTGCTGATCCGCCGCGATCCGAGCGTGGATCAGGGCCTGACGTTTCGAAGACTCCTGGCCGCGTGGGTTGCCGAGAAGGCGCTCTGTAGG
>Ga0272482_10000287_pt1 | contig 16025 bp, 13 predicted proteins | sample RVTome_8_FD_192427 | JGI IMG/M metagenome (GOLD analysis project Ga0272482, IMG submission 192427) | Soil microbial communities from uranium-contaminated site in the Upper Colorado River Basin, Wyoming, United States - RVT160D0 (version 2) ...
TGGCCGCGTTCGCCGCCGTGCCGATGGTGAAGACCAGCGCCGTGACCGCCGCGGTGACGCCAGCCACCAGCGCGATCCGCGTGCCCCGTCCCGGCCGGCGGGTCGGGATGTGCCGCGCTTCCTGCATTGAAGGACCTCCCGCGTTGGAATGCGCTTTCCTGCCAACGCTAGGAAGAGGTAACCAAAGCAGTCAATGGGCACCATTTGCAGGTTTGTTGCACTAAATCCGGTCAAGCCCCGAAAGCCGACTCGTCGGTCGGCCCGGATATGAAACCTATTGGTGGGATTTGGGGCGCCGCACCCACTCCCCTCATTCGCAGGATTGAGGCGATCCTATGGCAAGCGCTTTCCCGAGCCAACGGGAACGGCCGCCCAGGAAGCGCCCGAGTCGACGGCAACGGCGGCCCGGGAGAGCTCCCGGGCCGCCGCGTTGGATCAGCTGCCGTAGACCTCGAAGGTGAACAGTGAGTAGCCCCACGCCGTGCCGCGCGCGGTGCCGTTGATCCGCACGTACCGCGCCGACGCGCTCAGGCCGGTGTTGTCGTCCTCACCACCGTTGCCACCGGTCACCGACCGCGCCGTGGTCCACGCCGTCCCGTTCGTCGACGTCTGGATCTCGTACGCCGAACCGTACGCCGCCTCCCACACCAACCGCACCCGGCTGATGTTGTACGTCGCCCCAAGGTCCACCTGAATCCACTGTGGATCCGAGAAGGCGCTCGCCCACCGCGTCGTCGCCGACGCGTCCACCGCGTTCGAAGCCACGTACGCCGCCTCCACACTGGACGCCGTCGCCGGCTTGTTCAGCGCGACGTTGGTGGTGGGCTGTGGCTGGGCGTCGCCGCCGTAGACCTCGAAAGTGAACAACGAGTAGCCCCACGCCGTGCCACGCGCGGTGCCGTTGATCCGTACATACCGCGCTGACGCGCTCAGGCCGGTGTTGTCGTCCTCACCACCGTTACCACCGGTCACCGAACGGGCCGTGGTCCACGCCGTCCCATTGGTCGACGTCTGGATCTCGTACGCCGAACCGTACGCCGCCTCCCACACCAACCGCACCCGATTGATGTCGTACGTTGCACCGAGATCCACCTGAATCCACTGTGGATCTGAGAAGGCACTCGCCCACCGCGTCGTCGCCGACGCGTCCACCGCGTTCGAAGCCACGTACGCCGCCTCCACACTGGACGCCGTCGCCGGCTTGTTCAGCGCGAGGTTCGGCGACTGCGGGGGTGTGCCGCCGCCCAGCGTGAAGGAGTCGATGTCGAAGAGCGACCCGGCCCCACCGGTGAACACCAGGAAGAGGTTCTGCGTCCCGGATGGTGGGGTGATGGTGCCGGTGACGTCGGCCCAGGTTTCCCAGCCGCCGGTCGGGGCGACCGTGGCCGTGCCGACGACGGGCCCGGTGGCCGAGCCGGTGCGCAGCGAGATGGTCCCGCCGGTGCCGGCCGAGGCGACCCGCGCGGTGAACGAGCCGATCCCGCTCAGGTTGTACGGCGTGAACGAGAGCCAGTCTCCGCTCTCGATGAAGCCGACCGCGTTGCCACCGTTGGCCGACGGCTTGGCCACGGTGGTGGTGCCCTGCTGGCCGCTGAAGTGCTCGGCCTGGCGGGTCCGCGGCTGCAGCACGGCCTGCGACGAGGTCACCGGCGTGGTGGAGCCGACCGGCGTGTACTCGGCGACCATCACGCCGAAGATGTTCGCGTTCGCGTCGTGCTCGCCGTCCACAGTGGTCTGGATCGTGCCCGAGCACCCGGTGGCGCTGGTCATCGGGTGGCCGTGGCTGTCGTGGCCGAGGATGTAGTTGACCCGCACCCGGCTACAGTCGACGGTCGGCGCGTTCGGGTCGCTGACCGTGACCTGGAAGGGGACGGCGTCGCCGAAGTTGAAGACCCGCCCGTTCACCGGCTGGCTCAGCGTGACCGTCGGCCGGCCGACGCCGATGACGACGCTCGCCGTCGAGCTGCGGCCGGTGCTGTCCCGCACGGTGAGCGTGGCGGTGAAGTCGCCGTTGCCCGTGTACGTGAACGACGGGTTGGCGGCGGTCGAGTCGGTGCTGCCGTTGGTGGTGAAGTCCCACGCGTAGGTGATCGGATCGCCGTCCGGATCGCTGGAGCCGGCCGAGCTGAACTGCACGGTCAGCGGCGCGTTCCCGCTCGTCGGGTTGGCGGACGCGGAGGCGACCGGCGACCGGCCGCCACCGGAGTTGTACTCGATCCGGTAGAGCGCCGAGTTGGCGTCGCCGCCGAACCAGCCGGTGCCGTAGTCGAGCACGTAGAGCGCGCCGTCCGGCCCGAACTCCAGATCCATCACCTGCGTGCCGGTGTAGGCCGGGAAGGCGTCGATCGCGCCCACGCCGCCGGTGCCGGTGACGGTGGCCGCTTTGATCCACCGGCGGCCGAACTCGCCGAGGAACACCTTGCCGTTCATCGACGCGGGGAACTTCACGTCCGAGGCGAGCGTGGCGCTGTAGTTGTAGACCGGGCCGCCCATCGGCGAGAGGCTGCCGCAGCAGAGCGCCGGCGGGTCCTGGCCGCCACCGTAGGGCAGCCAGGCCGCCTGGGAGGGCGGCAGCTGGGTGAGGCCGGTGTTGTTGCGCGAGTTGTTCACCGGCCCGCCGGTGCAGTTGAACGCGGCACCCGAGGGGCCGGACGGGAAGGTGAAGTCGATGTACGGCGCGTTGTAGTTCGAGCAGTACGGCCAGCCGTAGAAGCCGGGCTGCGTGATCCGCTCGAACGACACCGTGCCAGAGGGCCCGCGCGTGGGGCTGCTGGTGCCGGCGTCCGGACCGTAGTCGCCGAGGTAGACGGCGCCGGTGGCGCGGTCGACGGCCATCCGGAACGGGTTGCGGAAGCCCATCGCGTAGATCTCCGGGCGGGTGTTGGCCGTCCCGGAGGGGAACATGTTGCCGGCCGGCACGGTGTACCCACCGCCGGCGCTCGGCCGGATCCGCAGCACCTTGCCCCGGAGGTCGTTGGTGCTGCCCGAGGAGCGTTGGGCGTCGAAGGCCGGGTTACGGTCGGCCCGCTCGTCGATCGGCGTGTAGCCGCTGGAGTCGAAGGGGTTGGTGTCGTCCCCTGTGGACAGGTAGAGGTTGCCGGCCGCGTCGAAGTCGATGTCGCCGCCGACGTGGCAGCACATGCCCCGGCTGGTGGGCACGTCGAGGATCGTGACCGCCGAGTTGGGGTCGAGCGTGAAGTCCGCGTTGACGGTGAAGCGGGAGAGCCGGTTGACCCCGTTGAACGGTGCGAACTGCGCCGCCGTCCCGGTCGCGGGGGCGTCACCGCCCGGTGTGGACAGTGGCGGCGCGTAGTACACGTAGACCCACCGGTTGGTGCTGAAGTTGGGGTCGGCCTTGATGCTCTGCAGGCCCTCCTCGTCGTGCGTGTACACCGGGATGGTCAGCGCCACCTTGGTGTTGCCGGCCGGGTCGGTGTAGCGGACCGTGCCGTCGCGGGAGGTGTGCAGCGCGCCCCGGTTGGGCAGCACCGTCAGGCCCATCGGCTCGCCGACCTCGGCGACGCCCTTGGCCAGCGTCACCTGGTTGTAGCCGGCCTGCGGCGGCTGGCCGGTGGAGCAGTTGCCGGTGCCCTGCGCCGCGTACCGGATGCCGCCGAGCAGGTGCGTGCGGAAGTTGGCCTCGGCATAGCTCTCGATGGTGTGGCCCATCCCGGTGTACCAGGAGCGGCCGCCGTCGTACCCGCGGCACCAGGCGATCGGGTGGTCGCCGCCCATCGAGCCGCCGGTGTAGGTGCTCTCGTCCAAAGTGGCCAGTACGTGCGTCTGCGCGCGCGGGTTGGTCCGGTAGTTGTACCACTCGTCGAGGCGGTTCCAGGCGACCGGCAGCCCGGCCGTCGACGGGTGGGAGGTGTCCTCGATGCGCACCGTCGCGTTCTGGTTCGCCGGGTGGCTCGCGAAGTACGCCCCGACCAGGTTGCCGTACCAGGGCCAGTCGTACTCGGTGTCGGAGGCCGCGTGGACGCCGGCGTAGCCGCCGCCGGCGCGGATGTACCCCTCGAAGGCCGTCTGCTGGGCGGCGTTGAGCACGTCCGCGGTGGTGGAGAGCCAGATGACCGCCTGGAAGCGAGCCAGGTTGGCGGTGGTGAACTGGGCGGCGTCCTCCGTGGCCTCGACGGTGAAGTTGTTCTGGGCGCCCAGCTGCTGGATCGCGGTGATGCCGGCCGGGATCGAGTCGTGCCGGAAGCCGGCCGTCTTACTGAAGATCAACACATTGAAGTCTGCCGCGGCCTGGGCCGGCACGGTGGTGAAGCCGACCGCCGCCAAGATGATGGCAAGGCAGAAGGCCAATCTTCGGAACATGATCGGCTGTCTCGCTTCCTGTCGAACAACTTCCGGACAGGCGTGCGCCGATCACGCCGGCCTTCGCCGAGGCATTGGAGTCTGGCGATGACCTGAGGCGAGACTAAGAGGTTTCGCGCATGTCGTCTAGATGTTAATTCCCAACGCACAAAACTTCGGTCCGCGCTTACCAAACTTTTTGTAAGGCACGCAGAAGTGCGAGCCATGGGAGAATCGCAGCAGACGTCATCGGGGGGACGGATGCCGCTGGAAAACGAGGACCGGCCGTCGGACTCGCCATACATCCACCGGGTCTGGCGCAGCCACGCCTCCGGGGTGGCCCGGATGACGTCGATCGCCACGTCCAACTGGGAGCTCGTCTTCTGGCGGCACGAGGGCACCCTCCACGCCGCCGTACGCGGTCCGGAGACCACGGTCTCCAGCGTCGACGTCGATGACGGGGCGGAGTCCTGGGGCATCACGTTCGCGCACGGCTCCTCGATGCCACACCTGCCGCCGGCCCGCCTCGTCGACTCCGCCCTGGAGAGCCCGCACGCGACCGCGACGACGTTCCTGCTGCGCGGCGACGAGTGGCTGATCCCCGGCTTCGACAGCGCGGAGCAGTTCGTCGCCCGGCTCGTGCGGGAGGGCGCCGTCGTGCGCGACCCGCTCGTCGACGAGGTCGTGGCCGGCGGGCTGCCCGAGGTCGGCACCAGGTCGGTGCAGCGCCGCGTCGCCGCGGCGACCGGCCTCACACAGGGCGGCATCCGGCAGATCGAGCGGGCCCGGCAGGCCGCGATCCTGCTCGCCGAGGGGCTCGCGCCGCTGGAGGTCGTCAACCGGCTCGGCTACTACGACCAGCCGCACCTCGCCCGGTCGCTCCAGCGCTTCATCGGCCGCACCGCCACCGAGCTGCGCCGCCCGGAGCGGGCCGAGCCCCTGTCGCTTCTGTACAAGATCGAGGACGCCGCCCGTCCCTAGCCTGATCTCGACGCGGCACCCGCCGCACCGACCTCAGGAAGGGCAAGTGACATGACCGAGAACGCCCGCGCGGCCGCCATCTCCGCCGACGGCACCGTGATCGCATTCGACGCATGGGGCGAAGGCGAGCCGCTGATCATCATTGACGGCGCGACCGCGTACCCGGCCATCAACCCGCTCAACGCGGAGCTCGGGCAGCTGCTGAGCGGCGAGTTCCGGACCTACGCGTACGACCGTCGCGGGCGCGGCGACAGCACCGACACCGCGCCGTACGCGATCGAGCGCGAGATCGAGGACCTCGCCGCGCTCATCGAGGTCGCGGGCGCGCCGGCGACCGTGTTCGGCTGGTCCTCGGGCGCGGTCCTCGCGCTCGACGCCGCCGTGGCCGGCCTGCCGATCAAGCGCCTGGCCCTCTTCGAGCCGCCCTTCGTCGTCGACGACAGCCGCCCGCCGCTGCCCGCGGACTACGTGGCGCGCCTCGACGCCGCCGTGGCCGCCGGCCGGCCCGGCGACGCCGCCGCGATCTTCATGACCGACGCGGCCGGCGCGCCCCCGGAGGCCGTCGACGGCATCCGGCAGAGCGACTTCTGGCCGGTCATGGAGGCGGTGGCGCCGACGATCGCCTACGACGGCCGGATCATGGGCACCACCATGTCGGGCAACCCGCTCCCCCGCGACCGCTGGGCCACCGTCACCGTGCCGGCGCTCGTGATGCACGGCACGGGGACCTTCCCGTCCATCATCTCGGGCGCGCGGGCGCTCGCCGACCTGCTGCCGACCGCGACGCTGCTGCCGGTCGAAGGCGAGCAGCACAGCGCCCCCGCCCCTGTCCTCGCCACCGCCCTCCGCGGCTTCGTCCGAGCCGTCTAGGCACCACTTTGAGGAGGTAAGCAGATATGGGACGGATCGTGGTAACCGAGTTCATCTCGCTCGACGGCGTCGTGCAGGCGCCCGGCGGGGAGGACTTTAAGTATCCGAACTGGAGCTTCGAGTTCGACCGCGGGGCGGAGGGTGAGCGGTTCAAAGTGGACGAGGCGCTCGGGGCCGACGCGCTGCTCCTCGGCCGCCGCACGTACGAGGGCTTCGCCGCGGCCTGGCCGGGATACGAGGGCGAGCTCGCCGACAAGTACAACGGGATGCCGAAGTACGTCGTCTCCCGCACGCTCGAAGAGCCGGAGTGGCACAACACCCGCGTGCTGACCGGCGACCTCGCCGAGGAGGTGACCCGGCTCAAGGACGAGGTGGAGGGCGAGATCTCGGTCGCCGGCAGCATCCAGCTCGTGCGGGGGCTGCTGGAGCACGACCTCGTCGACGAGATCCACCTCATGACGTTTCCGGTCATCCTCGGCACCGGGCGGCGCCTCTTCGGCGAGACGCCGGACAAGTCGGCGTGGCGGCTGACCGAGGCGACCACCGTCGGCGCGGGCGTGCTCATCACGATCCTCCAGCGCGCCCGCTGAGGGTGGGTCGGCCCCCGTAGCCGGGGGCCGACCCACCACGATCTCGCCTACTGGCAGTGCCAGACGACGGCCTGGATCGTGTCCGTCGCGTCGTCCGACTGCCCGCCGATGGTGCGGCCGTCGTCGCTCAGGGTGTTCGCGATGGTGGAGAGGTCGCCCGGCTCGCCCAGGTCCGGCAAGGTGACCGTGGTCTCGCCGGCGATGAGGACCGCGCGGCCCTTCGGGCCGATGCCGAGGATCCAGCCCTGCGCGTTCGTCGCGTCCGGCATGTTCTGCACGCCGTCGACCAGCTGGGTCTCACCGGTGCGGACATTCCACCGGACCGTCGCCACGGCACCGCCCCTCGCGAGGTTGGCGTTCGGCCCGTCGCCCTTGGCGTCGAGGCCGTTGGAGGCCACTCCCGTCGCCCAGCCGTTGCGGATGTAGACGGCCCGGGTGATCGCGGCCGGCTTGCCGTCGAGGGTCGGCACCGGAAGCGCGCGGTGGGTGCCGTCGGCGAACCAGACGTACGCCCGATTGTTGCCGATCGTGCCGACCGTCGTGCCGTCCTCGTCGATGTCGGCGGCGGTGGCACCCGACGTGCCGGCGGGCACCGGCAGCCGGATCGGCTTCGCGGCCGCCGAGGGCCAGACCAGCGCGTGGCCGGCGTCGTCGTCACCCACGATCGCGCCGGCCTCGTTGACGGCGGAGGCGGATCCGCGCCGCACGCCCTGCAGCTTCACCACCTTGCCGCCGTCGTACGCGTACGGGACCGGGCCCATGTCCCCCTCGCCGCCGGCGAAGCTCCAGCCGACCGCGGTGCCCTTCGAGTTGACGTCGCGCAGCGCCTCCTCCAGGTCGCCGGGGAGCATCACCTTCCGGGGCGTGCCGTCGTGCCAGATGACCGCCTGGTAGCCGCCGGCGCGCGGGTAGGAGCGGCCGACGTGGTAGTGGCCGGTGGGGTCGCCGCCGGAGATGAGTGCCATCGGCGCGCCGTCCGGCGCGGGCAGCCGCTTGAGCGTGCACGAGGACGGCGGCGGCACCGCGGTCGGGCGCCAGTCCGCGGTGCCGGGGATCGTGTACTCCCCCTTCGGCCGGGCGGCGGCGGTGGTGGGCGGCCCGCCGGACGAACCGGCCGGCGGTGGCTCGTCGGTGACCAGCCCACCGGCGACCGACGCGCCGGCGACGGCGAGGGCGGTCACGGTCGCGGCGCCCGCGTACGCCACGCCCCGGCGGGCACGGCGGCGGCGCCCGTCGGCGATCGCGCGCCGGACATCCACGGTGGACGGTGTGCGCGGCTCGTCGTCGAGTGACCGCAGGAGATCTACTTCTGATGGCATCTATCGGCTCCTCAGGTCTTGGTGGAGAACCCCGCGAGCTCCCGCTCCCCGAGCAGGCGCCGCAGTGTCGCCAGCCCGCGGGCGGTCTGGCTCTTGACCGTGCCGGTAGAACAGCCGAGCATCTCAGCCACGTCGTCGACCGACCGGTCGTAGAAGAACCGCAACACCAGCACGGCCTGCTGGCGGCGCGGCACCTGGCGCAGCGCCGCCCGCACGACCTGGCGGTCTTCGATCCCGTCGTTCTGGTGCGGCGGTGGCTCAGGCGCGTCGCGGAACAGCCGGACCCGGGCCCACCCCAGCCGCCGCTCGTCCACGTACGTGCGCACTAGCATGGTCCGCACGTACGCGTCGAGGTTGTCGGCGGCGTGTGCCCGCCGCCACTTCACGTACAGCCTGGTGATGGTCTGTTGGACCAGGTCGTCGGCGCGGTGCTCATCGCCGGCCAGGAGAAACGCCAGCCGCCGCAGCGCGGGGATCCGCGCCGTGACGTACTCGACGTACTCCTCTTCCGAAGCGTCCCGCATCGCCCGCCCTTCCGTGTGCGGTCATCAACCCCTGAGACGGGACCGGCACACGATCCGGTTGTCAGCCCGGAGCAGCGAAAACGTCAGCGCTTCGCGGTGGCGAGCTCAAACGCCCGTTCCGGGACAAACCGGCCGGCGCCCGCGATGCAGCCGTCGGACTCGCCGGGCAGCTTGACCCACAGGAACGCCGCGATCCTGGGGTCGCCCGTGGCGGTGGTGGTCGGCGTGCCGACGGCCCGGCCCTTCGGGTCGCACCACTCGTCGCCCAACGGCCCGTTGCCGTTGCGGCTGGTGTCGACTACCGCGCGTAACCGAGCCACACCGAGCGCCGCGAGGACCTTCTTCGCGTACGCCACCTCGTCGCGGGTGGCCCGGTAGTTGGAGACGTTGGTGGAGATGCCGTCCCCGCTCCGCTTGATGCCGGCGGCGACCAGCCGGCGGGCCATCTCGGCGGGCGTGAGCCAGTTGGAGTGCCCGGCGTCGAGGTACACCTTGGCCCGCGCCGAGCCGGCCTTCAGCGTCCGGGTCGCGTACGCCATCGAGGCGTGCACCTCGGCCTGCTGGGCGGTGTTGAGGCAGTTGCTCATCAGCGGCAGCACGTCGGGCTCGAGGACGATGGTCGCGGGACGCCCGGAGAGGCCGGCGGCCACCTCGTCCACCCACTTCCGGTAGGCGTCGTGGCTCGGCATGCCGCCCGAGCTCGCGCCCCTGCAGTCGCGGTTGGGGATGTTGTAGACCACCAGGATCGGGGTACGCCCGGCGGCCGCGGCCGCGCCGACGAAGTCGTCCACTTCGGACCGTACCGTCGCGGTGTTGTCCTGGGTGAACCACCGGCCCTGCGGGACGCGCGCGATGCGGTCGCGGATGACGGCGGCTCGCGGGTCCGTGGCGTTCGCCGCCACCCAGTCGGCGGCCGCGGTGTCCGGATCGACGTAGAAGCCGGCCGCCGGGGCCGCCTTCGGCGCCACGCTCGGTGGCGGGCTGGTCGCCGGGCCGCCGGCGGCCGCCGGGCCGCTCGTCGGGACGGCCCAGGTGGCGGTCGCCGGCGATGTGGGGCCCGGCCCGTCCGAGGCGAGCAGCGCACCACCCGCCGCCAGGACGGCCACCGCCAGCGCCGCGGCGCCACCGACGACGATCCGCCGCCGCACGGCCCGGTCCATGCCCACCTCCCACGACTAAGACGACAACCGTCAATACGCGGCAGGTGGGCGGACGGATCAGTACCAGGTGATCGGGCCGAGGCCGTACCGCCGGTTGAACTTCGAGTCGGCGAAGGCGTCCGGCGCCACACCGTATGGCACCTCGTGGTAGCTCACCTGCCGGATCGGCTTGGACGGGGACGAGATCCACCGGTCGCAGGTCACCCATCGCGCGCCCGCGCCTTCGAACGGATCGGGCGCGACCGCCTCCTCGCAGCCTGGCAACTCCCCGCCGATCAGCATGGTGTAGGAGAGCTTCCCGTCCGCGTACAGCCCGTCGAACTGGGGCGGCTCCAGCGGCATCGCATTGCCGCTCTCGTTCGTGATTATGATCTTGACGTAGTAGGCCCGGCTTCGTTTCAGCGTCGCCGCGCTCTCGGCGTCGAACGCCCCTTTGACCTGGGAGCCGGGGATGCTCCGGATCGGCTGCACCACGATGCCGAGCACCCCTTCGAGGTAGCCCTTCAGCCGGGGGTTGTACTGCCGGATCGGCACGGTCGCCTTCTGCCCGAACCGCAGCCGGGCCCCCGGCCGGGTCATTCCCGCGGTCAGCAGCAGCGGTCCGGTCAGGGACGCCGTCGCGACCGGCGAGGGCGTCGGCGAAAGTGTCGGCGACGGCGTGACCGCCGGGGTACCGGCGGTGGGTGCGGCCGTGGGCGGCGGGTTGTCGTCGCCTCCGGAGCAGCCCGCCACCAGCAGGCCGGCGGCGAGAGCGATCACGAGGGCGCGGTACACACCGGACATTCTGCTACAGCGCCACGACAGGTGTCGGGTGCGGTGGGCGCGCCCTTGTTACAGGTGACGGACACGTCGGTCGATGATTGACAGATCAAGTCGGTGCCATCCACGATGGTCGAAACCCCCTGTTCGCCGTCCTTCACTCCCGACCATCCGTCCACTATGGATGGCGGTACTCGACTGTCCGCGTTCTGCTGGCGAAAGGTACCGATATGTCTTCTTCCTTCCAGCCGCGATGGCGGAGAGGTCTCCTCGCGGGCACCGCCGCGGCGTCCGCCTTCCTGCTCCTGGCCGCGCCGGCCACGGCGGTGCCTCCCGCCGACCCGGCCCCCGTCACCCTCGAGCGCTTCGCCGACGAGGAGACCAGCGTCGTCGAGGTGACGCTGGCCGACCGAAACCAGCTCGACGCGCTCGTCGCCACCGGGGTCGATCTGGACCACCACGTCTCCCAGACCGGCGCGGGCATCGTGGTGCACGCAGTGGTCACCCCGAACGAGGTCGACGGCCTGCGGGCGCTCGGCTACCGGGTCGGCCAGACCCTCTTCGCCCCCGAGGACAGCGCGGACCGGATCGCCGAGCGCGACGCGACGATCGCCGCGCACAAGGCCGAGAACCAGGCGTTCTCCGCCAGCGTGACCCGGAGCGCGGCCGTCTCCGACGTCAGGATCATCCGGGCCGACTACTACACCTCAGGCACCAGCCAGGTCCTCTCCGTCGAGGCGAAGTGGGCCCAGGGCCAGACCGCGGCCAACACGCTGACCGTGAGCCGGGACAGCGGCCCCGGCACCCCGATGGGCTCCGGCGGCACCCAGACCATCTCCCGGTTCGTCGACGCCGGCGTGTACCTGTACCACCGCGGCGCCGCCACCATCACCAGCCGGCCCGACAAGATCCAGATCACCAGCCCCACCGGTGACGTCGCCGTCGCCCAGGTCAAGGAGTGGCTGCCGATCCCCGACGAGTCGCCCGAGGGTCCGGGCTACCAGAAGGACTTCGTCACCAGCTACCTCACCCCGACCGAGCTGTACGACCGGATCAAGCGGCTGGCCGCCGAGTACCCGCAGCTCGCCGAGGTCGTGGAGCTGCCGTACAAGACGAACGGCTACCGGCGCAAGGCGCAGGTCGTGCTCGGCTCGGCCAGCGCCAACCGGGTCGCGGTCGACTCGCTCGCCTGGGGCCACCAGGGCGGCAACGACATCACTGTCGAGCTGGCCGACCCGGGCGCCGCCGACCAGCCGCTCACCGCCACCGTGACCGGCAAGGCGATCCGGGTGAGCCTCTCCACGGACGCCGCCGGCGTGGTCACCAGCACCGCGGCCCAGGTCGCCGCGGTCATCAACGGTGCCGCGGGCAGCCTCGTCACGGCATACACGTACCGGGGCAACGCCGGCACCGGTGTGGTCGCGCCGGTCGCGGCGACCCCGCTGACCGACAACCTGCACGCGCCGGCCGGCGTCTCCCGCGACCCCCAGCCGGTGTACGCGCTGCGGATCGGCAAGTACCGCGACGGCTCCCGCATCGGCGTGCTGGCCTACGCGCAGGAGCACGCCCGCGAGTGGGTGCCGCCGCTGGTGACGATCGAGACCGCCGAGCGGCTCCTGCGCAACCAGAAGCACGACCCCAAGACCCAGGAGCTGCTGCGCAACCTCGACATCTGGATCGCGCCGTCGGTCAACCCGGACGGCGGGCACTACTCGTTCTACGACTTCGACTCCCAGCGCAAGAACATGACCAACCACTGCGCGCCGGGCGGCGAGACCGATGCCCTGGCCCGCAACTCGTGGGGCGTCGACAACAACCGCAACTACACCGAGTACAGCCTCTTCGACGGGTACTCAGGCGCCTCGTCGAGCTGCACGAGCGGCACCTTCGCCGGTCCGGCCGAGCTCTCCGAGCCGGAGGACAAGAACGTCGACTGGCTGGCCGGCCGGCCCAACATCAGGTTCTCGATGAACCTGCACTCCTCCGGCAACTACTTCATGTGGTCGCCGGGCGCCTACAGCCTGCCCAACCGGATCTCCGCACCGCGACCCACGCTGGCCGAGGAGTCCTTCTTCTGGGGCGCGTCCTCGCGGATCCTGTCCGAGATCAAGCGGCACCGCAACATGGCGGTGACGCCGGCGCGGACCGGCCCGATCTCCGACGTGCTCTACTCGGCGGCCGGCAACTCCGGTGACATGCTCTGGTACAAGTACGGCATCTACGCCTGGAACTTCGAGGTCGGCACGTCCTTCCAGCCGGAGTGGGACGAGGCGCACCAGGAGGCGATGGAGTTCTCCAACGGGCTCCTCGAGCTGCTGCGGGTCGCCAAGGACTACGACAAGGACAAGAAACGCCCGACGAGCACGCTGGCAGTCACGCCGAGCCCGACCGAGGGCATGGTCGAGGTGAAGTTCGACGTGAGCGAGCCGGCCGCGGTGTTCTACACATTGGACGGCAGCAAGCCGACGTTCGAGTCCACTCTGTACGCCTCCGCGGGCGTCCGTGAGGCGGGCGAGACCCTCACCATGCCGTACGGGACGAAGGTCTTCTGGTTCTCGGTCGACGCCGCCGGCAACATCGAGAACAACTACCGGCCGGACACCGACGCCAAGAACTGGAACCGCGCCTTCGCCGTCATCTCCGACACCTGACCGTTCCGGCGCGCGGCCCGCGGCACCTGGTGTCGCGGGCCGTGCCTTGTCAAGCGGCGGTCGCCAGCACCAGCTCGACCATCAGCTCGGCGAGCCCGACTGGCTGCCCGGCGTGATCGCGCGCTATGGATTGTCGGTGGGCGATCGGGGGGCGACATGAGCGGCGTGGACATCCGGCTGCGACCGGTGGTCGAGGAGGACCTGGCGATGTTCCGCCGCTTCCTCACCGAGCCGGGCCTGGTCGGCCTCGACTGGACCGGCTTCCGCGACGCGCAGGAGCCGGCCCGGCGCTTCGCCACCGACGGCTACCTCGGCGAGACCAACAGCCGCCTGATGGTCGAGGTGTCGTCCGACCAGGTCGCGGCCGGTCTCGTGGGCTGGGCGCTGCGCGACTTCGGCGGCCCGACCAAGCATTGGGAGATCGGGATCGCGCTGCTGCCGGAGTGGCGCGGGCGCGGCATCGGCTGGCGGGCGCAGGCGATGCTCTGCGACTACCTCTTCACCCACACGCCCATGCAGCGCATCCAGGCCGGGACCCATCCGGAAAACATCGCCGAGCAGAAGTCGCTGGAGAAGGCCGGCTTCCGGCTGGAGGGCGTGGTGCGGGCCTGCGAGTTCCGCGCCGGCCAGTATCGCGACGGCTACCTCTACAGCCGGCTGCGCGACGACCCGTCACCACCGCTCTCGTCATAGGCGGCTCGCCCGTTGGGTCAGGTCAGGTAGGCGAGGGCTGGGTGGTGGCGCGTGTATGCCTCCAGCAGGCGCTGGGCGACCGTGACCGAGTCGACGAGGGGGTGCAGGGCGATGGCCTTCAGGGCGGCGGCGCGTGACCCGGTGACCGCCGCCTCGATGGCCGCCCGCTCCACCGCCTTCACGCCGCAGACGAGCCCGGCGGCGTGCTCGGGCAGCGGGTCGGCGGCGAAGGGGTGGGCGCCACGGCCGTCGACCGCGCAGGGCACCTCGACGACCGCGTCGGCGTCGAGGAGGCCGAGCGTGGCGCCGTTGCGGACGTTGAGGATCAGCGTGGCCCGCTCGTCGTGCGCGATGGCGCGCATGAGGGCGAGCGCGACCTGCTCGTAGCCGCCGCCGTCGAGGTCGCGGGAGTCGCGCAGGCCGGCGCCGGCGGTGGCCCGGCTCTCCGCGCCGTACGTCCGCTCGCGCTCGAGGCGGGCGCCGTCCCACGCGGCGAGCGCCGAGCCGGCCCCGGCGCCCGCCGCCGCGTAGAAGCGCTCCTGCTGCTCCAGGAGGAAGGCGCCGCGGGTCTGCGCACTCGCCCGCCCCGCGGCGACCGCCTCCCGCGTGTAGTAGTAGTGGTGCAGGTACTCGTTGGGCACGGCGCCGAGGGTGCGCAGCCAGTCGGTGCCGAAGAGCTTCCCCTCCTCGAACGAGCCGAGCGTCTCCGGGTCGGCGAGCAGCCGGGGCAGGTGGTCGACGCCGCCGGCACGCACGCCGCGCAGCCAGCCGAGGTGGTTGAGGCCGGCGTAGTCGAGCCGCACCGCGGCCGGGTCGAGGCCGAGTGCGCGGGCCACGCGCCGCCCCAGCCCGACCGGCGTGTCGCAGATGCCGATGACGCGGTCGCCGAGGTGGGCCGCCATCGCCTCGGTCACCATGCCGGCCGGGTTGGTGAAGTTGATGACCCAGGCCTCCGGCGCCAGCGCCGCGACCCGGCGGGCCACCCGGATGGCGACGGGGAGGGTACGCAGCCCGTACGCCACGCCGCCGGCGCCGACCGTCTCCTGCCCGAGCACACCCTCGTCGAGGGCGATCCGCTCGTCGGCCGCCCGCCCGGCGAGGCCGCCGACCCGGATCGCGGAGAAGACGAAGTCGGCGCCGCGGATGGCCTCGTCGAGGTCGGTGGTGAGGGTGACCCGCGGCGGGTCGCCGACCGCCTCGGCCTGCTCGGCGAGGACCCGCGCGATGGCGGCCAGCCTGGCGGCGTCGACGTCGTGCAGGACGACGTCGGTGACCCGCCCGGGCCGGCGGTCGTCGAGCAGGGCCTGGTGCACCAGCGGAACGCGGAAGCCACCGCCGCCCAGGATGGTCAGCCTCATACCGCGCACCGCTTGATCCTATCCGCTGCGCGGCGGCGTCCCGGGCCGGTGGCGATTTAGGAAAGGCTTTACGTGCGGCCCTCGCCGGCTCCAATACGGTGAAAAGACCGTAGCTACGGCGATTTGGAGGAAGGCAGTGGCAGGAGAGTACGTCAATCTCAACGACGTCGGCGCGCTCACGCGCTCGGGGCACGGCTACGACGCGTCCGCCGACGACAGCGCCGGCGAGTCGCGCACGTTCGTCGGGCGCATGGACTCGTCGCGCCAGGGCCTGCGCGGGGCGGCCGGCACCACGTTCACCAACATCGCCGGTACGCACGGCGACAACCTCATGCTGCTGGGCAACCAGATCGCCGACCAGGCGATGCGCGCGGTCCGCGGCGAGCAGGCCGTGGTCTCCGCGGACGGCGACGCGGACTCTGCACAGTCGGCCACGCTGGCCGCGGCGGACGGCCAGACCCAGGCGGTCAGCCGGCCCATCAACTACTGAGAACCGGAGGACGCAGAATCCATGAGTGGCAACCAGATCCGCGCCGACTTCGCCACCCTCGACCAGCTCGCCGCCGACCAGGGCACACACGCCGGCACCATCGAGGGCTACCGGGAGACCCTGCGCCAGCACGCGCTCCAGGCACTGGGCACATTGGACGGTGGTATGGGCACCGAGGAGCACCAGGCGTGCATGCGCCGCGTCGACGAGCTGATCGACGAGCACATCAACGCGACGCGGACGTTCCAGACCAGCACCGGCACCGTGCACGACGACTTTCTGCAGGCCGGCCAGACGGCGCGGCGCACGTTCGCGTCCGGCGCCTGAGCCC
>Ga0272482_10000288_pt1 | contig 16012 bp, 17 predicted proteins | sample RVTome_8_FD_192427 | JGI IMG/M metagenome (GOLD analysis project Ga0272482, IMG submission 192427) | Soil microbial communities from uranium-contaminated site in the Upper Colorado River Basin, Wyoming, United States - RVT160D0 (version 2) ...
CTGCTGCGTGCCGTGGTGCGGCACAGCTCGGGACCGTTCGCCCGCGGCCTGGTGATGCCCAACACGGTGCCGCCCGTGCTCACCGCCACCGACGCCGAGGCATACCGCAAGGAGATCCGCGACGCCGTCCCCGCCGGCCACCGCTTCGAGCCGCTGATGACGATCAAGGTGGTCCCCTCGACCACCGCCGAGACCATCCGCCAGGCCCGGGCCGCCGGCGTGGTGGCGGCCAAGCTCTACCCCGAGGGCGTCACTACCAACTCGGCCGACGGGGTGCGCGACGTCATGGCCCTGGCCGACGCCTTCGCGGCCATGGCCGAGGTCGGCATGGTGCTGTGCGTCCACGGCGAGGCGCCCGACGCCTTCTGCCTCGACCGCGAGGCCGCGTTCGTCGGCCGCACGCTCCCCCGCCTGGTCGACGAGGTGCCCGACCTGCGGATCGTGCTGGAGCACGTGTCGAGCGCGGCCGCCGTCGACTGGGTGCGGTCGGCGCCCACCGGCCTCGACGGCCGGCACCGGGTGGCGGCCACCGTCACGGTGCACCACCTGCTCCTCACCCTCGACGACGTGGTGGGCGGCATGCTGGCCCCGCACCACTTCTGCAAGCCGCTGGCCAAGCGGCCCGAGGACCGCGACGCCGTGCTGGCCGCGGCGCTGGGCGGCGACCCCCGCTTCTTCCTCGGCACCGACAGCGCCCCGCACCGCCGGCGCGACAAGGAGTCCGCCGAGGGCTGCGCCGGCGTGTTCACCGCGCCGGTGGCCCTGCCGGTGCTGGCCGAGGTGTTCGAGGACCACGGCGCCCTCCCCCGGCTCGACGCCTTCACCGGCAGCCACGGCGCGGCGTTCTACGGGCTGGCCCCCAACGACGGCACGGTCCACCTGGTCCGGGAGCCGTGGGTGGTGCCGGCCGACATCGCCGGCGTCGTGCCGTTCCGGGCCGGCACCACGCTGCGCTGGCGCGTCGCCGACGAGGACGGGACCGACGAGGACGGGACCGGCTAGGGCGTCACGAACAGGGCCGACTTGTCGGGGACGCCGGCGTCGTAGCCGTCGGAACACGGCCATGCCTGGGACTACCCGGTTACCGCCCCTGGAACCGAACGCCGGGTGGGCTCACGACGAACCTGCCCCCGAAAGGGGACAGAGCCCGGTCCCCTTTCGGGGGCAGGTTCGAGTTGGGGTCGGCGCAGCTTCGGGTTGGGAGTCAGGGTCAGGCCAGGTCGATGGCGTCGTCGATGGGCCAGTCGAGGCGGGGGCCCAGGAGGAACCCCCGGCCGCGGGTGACGAACACGTCCACGCCGACCGGTCGTAGGTGGCGGCGGAGCCGGTAGACGATGTCGTCGACGGCCCGAGCGGCGGCCGGCCCGAGCGGCGGCCGGCCCGGGCAGCGCGGCGTGCAACGCCGAGCGGGGCACCAGCGTCCCGGCGGCCAGCAGGACCGCGGCCACCGTCACCTCCGAGGGGCTCAGCGGCACCGTGCCCCGCGGGGTGTGCAGGGACGTGTCGTCGAGTCGGACCGAACCGGCCCGAAGCCGCAGGGCGGCGATGCGGGCGGCGATGTCCCGCTCGGCGGCGGGCTCGCGGATCCAGTCCTCGTCGTCGGCCAGCTCGGGCACCGGCTCGCCGGGCGCCACCACCAGCAGCCGGGGGATGCCGAGGCCGGCCAGGTCGGCCCGGCGGCCCGCGTCGCGGGGCCACTGCAGGATGGCCACCGACGCTCCGAGGTTGCCCTCCACGTCGTCCACACCCGCTCCTCCGTCGTCGAGATCGCTCCGTTGCGAAAGACTGCGGCCCGGCCCACCCGCTCCGTGGGGACGGGGTGGCCGGGCCGCAGGAATAGCAGGTGTCGGAACTACAGGGCGTCGCCGTCGAGCTCGCCCGTCCGGATGCGGACGATGCGCTCCACGGCGGTGACCCAGATCTTGCCGTCACCGATCTTGTCGGTCTTGGCTTCCCCGACGATCACGTCGACGACCCGGTCGACCTCGGTCTCCTCGACCACGATGTCGAGTCGCACCTTGGGGACGAAGTCCACCTCGTACTCGGCACCCCGGTACACCTCGGTGTGACCGGCCTGCCGGCCGAAGCCTTGGACCTCGCCCACGGTCATGCCCTGGACGCCGGCCTCCCGCAGGGCGTTCTTCACGGCGTCGAGCTTGAAGGGCTTGATGATGGCGGTGATGAGCTTCACGTCGTCTCCGATCAGCTGTAGGCCGTCTCGGCGTGCAGCGTGAGGTCGAGGCCCGTGTCCTCGCCGGCCTCATCCACCCGCAGCCCGATGACCAGGTCGATGACCTTGCCAATGATGATGCTGACCACGAACGAGAACACGATCGTGACCACCGAGGCGACGATCTGGTCGACCAGCAGGTCGGTGCCGCCGCCGAGGAACGTGCCCTCGTTGGTGACGAGCGCGTTGATCGACGAGTCGGCGAACAGGCCCAGCAGGATCGAGCCGACCAGGCCGCCGACCAGGTGCACCGCGATGACGTCGAGGCTGTCGTCCAGCTTGAACCTCTTCTTGATGCCCAGGGCCAGGTAGCAGATGATGCCGGTGGCGAAGCCGATGTAGACGCCCGCCATGCCGCCCACGAAGCCGGCGCACGGGGTGATGGCGACCAGTCCGGCCACCGCACCCGATGCCCCACCGAGGGTGGTGGCGTGGCCGTCCTTGATCTTCTCGACCAGGAGCCAGCCCAGCATCGCCGCGGACGCCGCCAGGAACGTGTTCATGATCGCCTGGGCGGCGACACCGTTGGCGGCCAGCGCCGAACCGGCGTTGAAGCCCGCCCAGCCGAACCACAGGATGCCGGTCCCGAGGATGGTGAACGGCAGGTTGTGGGGTGGCATGGGCTCGTCGGGGTAGCCCTTGCGGACCCCGAGCAGGATCACGAGCGCCAGGGCCGCAGCACCGGCGTTCATGTGCACGACCGCGCCGCCGGCGAAGTCGAGCGCACCCATGTCCGCCAGCCAGCCGCCGCCGAAGACCATGTGCGCCATCGGCCCGTAGGCCAGCACCAGCCAGAAGCCGATGAAGACCGCGTACGCGGAGAACTTCAGGCGATCAGCGGTGGCGCCCGTGATGAGCGCCGGGGTGATGATCGCGAACGTCATCTGGTAGGCGGCGAACAGGACGAACGGGATGGTCAGCGTCGAGAGGAACTCGTTGCTGCTCGCCCCGATGCCGACGTCCTTGAGCCACAGGTAGTCGAAGTTGCCGATGAAGCCGGCGTTGCCGGCGTCCCCGAAGGCGAGGCTGAACACAACCGCCGCCCAGAGGACACCCATGAGCCCCATGGCGAAGAAGTTCTGCATGAGCATCCCCAGCACGTTCTTCGAGCGGACCATGCCGCCGTAGAAGAACGCGAGGCCAGGTGTCATGAAGAGCACCAATGCCGTCGAGGTCAACACCCACGCGGTGTCTCCGGTGTCCAAGATGCCTCCTTTTGAGAAGAGCAGGAGACGTCAGAGAACTACGTAGTTGTTTCCTGAATGTTTCCCGGACGCATCGCGATGATGAACCGCTACGGCGCGTCCCTGGGTGCGTCACCCGAGGGCGGGAGCAGCAGGACACCCCCGTTACGCAGGACGTGGAGCGACAGACCGACGCTCGCGAGCGGCGGCCGGAGCCGATCGAGCACCGATGTGAGGCCGCGCGCATGGTGACCGTCGGCGGCCAGGTACTCCGCCTCCACCACCGACCGTGCCACCGGTCGACCGAGCTGGTGGAGCAGCGGGAACAGGACCGCCCGCTGCAGCGGGGTGAGCGGCGCCGCCACCGCCCCGACCAGCAGCCGGCCGTCGGGATCGATGCGGATGCCCTGCGTGTGGCGCTGGTAGCGGCCCAGGACCACCCGGCGGCGGTCGTCCAGCTCGTCGGGGTCGACCGGCGCCCGCAGCCAGTCCTCGATCGGGTCGTCGCACACCGGCGGATCGGCGTCCTCGGCGATCACCAGCACGCGGGGCACCCCGGCACCGGCCAGGCGGCGGCGCCGGGCCTCGTCGTGGGGATGGTGGAGCACGGGGACGTCGGACGGCACGGCCGGGGTCACCCCCCGCCCACCCACCGCCGGCTCCCCGGGATCATGGGACGTCATGGTCTCCCTGCCCTGGGCCGGCCGCACCCTACCGGGCGCGAGGCCCTGGTGACAGGGTTGTGGCCTCCGGTTCGATGTGGACGATCCGGGCCTCCGGCACCACCGCCCGGACGGCCCGGCCGACGTCGTCGATCGCCTCGGCCACCTCCTCGCCGTCGAGGTCGGGGCGGAACTCGACGTCGGCCACCACCATCAGCTCCTCGGGGCTGAGCTGCAGCGTGCGGAGGCGGGCCAGCCGGCCGACGGCCGCGTGCCCGGCGATCGCCCGCTCCACCGCCGCCACCTGGTCCGGCGACCCCGCCTCGCCGATGAGCAGGCTCTTCATCTTGGTGGCCAGCGTCATGGCGATGACCACCAGCAGGATGCCGATGCCCAGGCTGCCCAGGGCGTCGAAGCGGGCGTTGCCGGTGACGGCGGCCAGGGTCACGCCGGCCAGGGCGAACCCCAGGCCGATCAGCGCCCCCGAGTCCTCCAGCAGCACCACCGGCAGCTCCGCCCGCTTCGAGTGGAGGACGAAAGCACGCCACGTGGCGTCACCCTTCACCGCCCGGCTCTCCCGCACCGCGGTGCGCAGCGACAGGCTCTCCAGCACCACCGCTACCAGCAGGATGCCGACCGCCCAGCCCAGCGACTCCAGCTCGTGGGGCTCGCGCAGCTTCTCCTCGGCCTCGAACAGGGCGAACAGGCCACCGCCGCTGAACAGCACCAGCGCCACCACGAACGCCCAGAAGTAGCGCTCGCGGCCGTAGCCGAACGGGTGGGTGTCGTCGGGCGCCCGCTTGGCCCGGGACTCGCCCAGGAACAGCAGGCCCTGGTTGGCGGTGTCGGCGAAGCTGTGGATCGCCTCGGCCGCCAGCGACGCCGCGCCCGTCACCAGGAACCCGGCCAGCTTGGCCAGGGCGATCCCCAGGTTGGCCAGGAACGCGGCGATGATCGCCCGGCGGCTGCCTTCCATGCCCGCCCCCTTGCCCGCTCCCCGCCCGGCCGAACCCCCGCGATGAGTTCCGGGCGCCCGGGGCGTCTGCCCTTGCATGGAGACAACCCCCACCACCGCCTTTCGGCGGCCTGCTGCTGTCCAGCACCCAGCCGGAGCGCCTGGCCGACTGGTACGTCGCCGCCCTCGCCCCGGCCGAGGACGCCAAGGTGGAGCAGTACCGGGTGCTCGGCTTCGGCGGCGTCCAGGTGTTCATCGACACCCGCGACGACGTCGGGGACACCAACCCCGAGCCGGGCCGCGTCGTGCTCAACTTCGACGTGCCCGACGCCCGGGCCACCACCGCCCGCATGGAGGAGCTCGGCGTCACCTGGGTCGCACCGCTCGAGGACCGCGGCGGCAGCCTGTTCGCCACCGCCGCCGACCCCGACGGCAACTACGTCCAGGTCATCCAGCTCCACCCCGACCACCGTCCCCCGACGGGGTAGCGGCCCTCCGGGGCCTTCAGGTCCGCTCGACGACCTCGTCCCAGCTGACGACCTCGACGGTCACCTCGACGGTGCCGGTCCGCTCGAAGGTGAGGCGGAGGGGGAACGTGTCCCCCTCCGCCAGCTCCGGCTCGGTCAGGTGGGTGAGCATGAGGTGGCGCTCGCCCGGGAGCAGCTCGGTGCTGCCCTCCGGGACCTCCAGGTCGATCGCCTCGGTGTCACCGTCCTCCGCGCTGTGGCCCAGGTCGCCGCCGCCCATCAGCGCGACCGAGCCGGCGGCCCCCGACTCGGCGTCGACCAGAAGGTCTTCGGCGCCGTTGTTGTCGAGCCGCAGGTAGACGGCCAGCGACTCGGTGCTGGGCGCGGTCCAGGCCTCGACCACCGCCACGCCCACGTGCCCCTCGTGGTGGCCGGCATGACCGTCGTTCCCGCCGCCGATGCCGAAGAGCTTGATCCCGAACCCCACCAGCAGGGCCGCCACGGCCACGCCGATCACGGCCAGGCGGGCCCAGTCCCGCCAGCCCCCGGGGCCTCGTCCGGCCGGTCCGCCCGGCCCGCCGTCACCACCGGCCTCGGTGGCGACGGCGGGCGAGCGGTCAGGTTGGTGCAGCATCTCGGGCCTCGACGGCCATGTCGGTGACCTCCTGCAGGGTCAGTTCGCCCGTGCCGCGCTCCACCACCGTGCCATCGGCGGCGACCGAGACCCAGAACGGGAAGCTCGTCAGGCCGTAGGCCGCGGCGGCGGTGCCGTCGGCATCGGCCACCGTAGGCGGTGTCCAGCCCTCGCGGTCGAGCCAGGCCGACGACGGGTAGTTGGGCCGGTCCGGGTCGAAGCCGGTGGCGACGGCGGCCACGTCGACGCCCTCGGGCAGCGCGCCCTCGTCGAGCCACTGCTGCAGGCGGGGGACCTCGGCCTGGCAGTGGGGGCACCAGTGGGCCACGAACACGAGGATCGTGGGCCTGCCGCTGGCGGGCAGCGTGAGCTGCTCGCCGGCCCGGTCGATGCCGTCCACCGGGGGCGCGGCCTGCCCCACGGCGGGGTCGGCGCCCGCCTCGGGGAGCAGCGGGAGGGGCCGGGTGCCGGGGGCGACGGCGACGCTGCTGGTGTCGAAGTCGCTGGTGGCGGCGTCGTCACCGTCGCCGCCACCGCCGGCCACGGTGATGGCGACGGCCAGCACCAGCGCCGCCACCATCGCCACGACCACGGCGACGAGCAGGCCGCGGCCCTTGCGGTCGCCCGGGCGGTTTCGGCTGTTCGGGCGGGGCCGGGTGGAGCCGGCGGGACGGGAACGGGTGACCTTGGTCTTGGTGGTCATGACGGGACCTCCTGCGGCTGCAGCCGCAGTGACGGGACGGGGGAGGGATCGGTGTCGGCGTGCGAGTGGGCGTCGCCGACCGGGGCGCCGGGGCGGGACGCCACCAGCAGGGTCAGCACGAGGACGAAGCCGCTGAGCGCCATCAACGGCAGGGTCACGACGCCGAAGCGCTCGAACCACACCAGCGAGCAGGGCATGGCCGGATCGCAGGAGGCACTGGTCTCCAGCGACGGGAACCGCTCCAGCAGCACGTGGTACGAGGCCACGCCGGCGCCGAGCCCGGCGCTTGTGCCGGCCAGGAGGCGGGCGCCGCGGGCCAGCCGGTCGTGGCCGGTGCGGGCCGCCAGCACGGCGACGCCCAGCACCAGGACCAGCGGGTACATGAACCCCCGCTGGATCCAGCACAGGCGGCACGGGGTGAAGTTGGCCACCTCGGAGAACCACAGGCTCCCCGAGGTGCAGACCGCGGCGACGAGCCAGGCCAGGCCGACGCCGCCGGCGGTCAGCTCGGGCCGCAGCGCCTGCCAGGCCCTGGGCCGCCAGCGGGACGCGACGGCGGCGGCGACGATGCCGGCCACGGCGGCGAGGGCCAGGACGGTGAGGAACGTGAAGAAGGTGATGGCGAGATCGGTGCTGGGCACCGGGACCTCCTGAGGACGCGCGAGAACAGGGGAAGCCCGCCGGCGGTGCCGGCGGCGAAGGGGATCAGGCCCGCGTCAGGAGGGCTGCGGCGGGCGGAACAGCCCGCTGGGCAGCAGTGCCGAGTGGAGCGCCGTGGGGACGGCGACGATCCGGCGCCCGGTCGCCACGTGGCCGACCGCCGGGACCGTCACCGCCACGGCGAGCAGCAGGCCGGCGGCCCCGAAGGCCCAGGCCCCACCGCAGTCGGCCCGCACCACGCACGGCCCGGCGTCGTCGCCGTGGTCAGCGTGGTCGGTGTGGTGCTCGCCGATCGCCGAGGCCACCGGGGCGACGGCTTCGGCCGAGCGCCCGAACCCCGCGCCGACCACGACCACCAGGGCCAGGACGGCCCACGTCAGCAGTCGGCGGCGGAACGGCACGCACCGAGGCTACCGAGCCGCGCCGCCCGCACCGTGTCACCCCGACCGCCCGGGGTGCGATGCCGGCCGGTGACAAGACAGCCGTTCGGAAGCGCCCAGGACACCCACGACGAGCCCGCCCCCGAAACGGGAGCAAAGCCCGCTCCCGTTTCGAGGGCAGCTTCGAGCCAGCCGTTCAGTAGTCGGCGGGATCGTCGGGGACGTGCTCGTTCACGTCCTCGGGGACGACCCGGTCCTCGTCGGGCACCTCGACGTCGCCCTCCTCGTCGATCAGTCCTTCGACGTCGGAGTCGGCCAGGCGCTCGTCGGTGGGACGGGAGCTGATGTGCTGGTCGGTCATCGTGGGCTCCTCTGGGGTCGGCCGCCGGAGTGCTGCGTACCCGACCAACCGGGACCGAAACCCCTCAGCCCCCGTCCGCCCGCCCCAACCCCGCCGACGCCCGCCAGGCGACCAGCGCCGCCACCGCCATCATCACGGCGGCCACCAGATAGCCGGCCCGGTAGCCCGCCGCCGAGCCCCCGGCACCGGACCCGCCGGCCGTGGCCGCCACGGTGGTGAGCACGGCCAGGCCGACGGCCGCACCCAGCTCCTGCGCCGAGTTGAGCAGCCCCGACGCCACGCCCTGCTCGGTGGCCGCCACGCCGCTGGTGCCGGCCACGAACGTGGGGGCGTACGCCAGGCCGCTGCCCACCGCCAGCAGCAGCAGGCCCGGCAGGACGTCGACGGCGTAGCTCCCGCCCTCGGGCACCCGGGCCAGGACCACCATCCCCAGGGCCAGCACCGCCAACCCCACCGTGAGCAGGCGCCGCACCCCGAAGCGGCTGGTCAACGCCCCGGCCCGGGGCGCCACCAGGAGGATGAGCAGGGTGATCGGGGCGAAGGCGAACCCCACGGCCAGCGGCGAGTAGTGCAGCACCCGCTGCAGGTAGAGGGTGGTGAAGAACATGGCACCGCCCAGGGCCCCGGCGTTGAGGACCAGCGTGAGGATGCCCACCCGCACGCCGGGCAGCCGGAACAGCGAGAACCGCACCAGCGGCTCCGGGTGGCGGCGCTCGCGGTGGGCGAACAGCGCCAGCAGCGCCGCAGCCCCGATCGCCAGGGCGGCGGCCCCGGCCGTCAGGCCCACCCGCTCGGCCACCCGGGTGAGCGCCAGGATCGTGAGGGCCAGGCCGGCGGTGAGCAGCACGGCGCCGCCGACGTCGAGCCGGGGCCGGGACGTGCCGGGCTCTGCGCTCTCGCGGCTCTCCTCGACCGTGGCCCGGGCGGCCAGCACCACGGCGATGCCCACCGGCACGTTGACCAGGAAGATGCCCCGCCAACCCACGACGTCGGTGATGAGCCCGCTGAGCAGCTGGCCGGCGATCGCCCCGCCGGCGCCGACCGCCCCCCACAGGCCCAGCGCCCGGTTGCGGCGCGCCCCCTCGGGGAAGCCGGTCGTGAGCAGGGCCAGTGCGGAAGGCGACACCATCGCCGCGCCCACGCCCTGGGCCGCCCGGCTGGCGAACAGCACCCACGGGCCGGGCGCCAGGCCGGTGGCCAGCGACGCCACCGTGAATACGCCGAGGCCCCCGAGGAACAGCCGGCGCCGCCCCACCAGGTCGCCGGCCCGGCCGAACACGACCAGCAGGCTGCCGAACGTGAGCGTGTAGGCGATGGCGGTGAGCGAGAGGCGGGCGTCGGGGATGGCGAGGTCGGACTGGATCGACGGGAGCGCCACGTTCACCACGACCACGTCGAGCACGAGCATGAACTGGGCGGCGCACAGCACGGCCAGCCGGACGGCCTCACGCCCGGCGAACCGGCCGGTGGCCGGACCGGTGGCCGGATCGGCGGGCGCCGCCGGTGCTTCTGGATCGATGAGCATGCCGCCGACATTACTTAACGAATGTTCGTAAAGCAACGGGCACGGGTGCCGGGACGGCGACCGGTAGGGTGCGGGCATGCCGGGACGGCCCCGCACCGTGAGCGACGAGCAGGTCTTCGCCGCGGTCACGCGGATCATCGGCCGGGTCGGGCCGGCCGGCCTCACGTTCGCGGCAGTGGCCCAGGAGGCCGGACTGTCGGCCCCGGCACTGTCCCAGCGCTACGGCTCGAAGAAGGGCCTGCTGGTGGCCTACGCCGGCGCCGGCCAGGCCGTGCCCTCCTCGTTCGACCGCGCCGAGCAGCGGGCCCGGTCGTCACTCGGGGCGCTCCTCCTGGCGATCGAGACCCTGGTGACCCCGGTGTCGTCGCCCGAGGAGATGGCCCACAGCATCGCCTTCCTCCACCTCGACCTCACCGACGAAGACCTCAAGGTCCACGCCGTGGCGCAGTCCCGCGACATGCGGCGACGCATCGAGGGGCTGCTGGAGCGGGCGGTCGAGGCCGGCGAGCTGGTCGCCACCGACACCACCCGGCTGGCCACCGCCGTCTACACCACCTACAACGGGGCGCTCATCACCTGGGCGATCGATGGCACGGGGTCGCTGGCCCGGTGGGCCCGGCAGCGGGTCGAGGCGGTGCTGGCCCCCTACCGCCCCTGAGAGGCCGAGCGAACAGGGCGTTCGTGCAGCCCAAGAGTCCGCGATTTGGCGGCCGGGCACCAGCTCCACCGAGAGGTCTCCCGGCAGCGCAGCATCGCAACCCGAAATCGGGCGCCTATCCGCGCACGCTCTGGGGCGGGTCGCCCGGGCCCGGTTCGTCGGGCGGCGGGCGGAGGGCCTGGTGGCGGGGCGGGGGCACGCCCTCGGCGAGGTGGTCGGCCATGCCCCGCAGCAGCGAGCGCAGCATCCAGGCGAACTGCTCGTCGCTGTCGGCGTCGGTGGGATCGCCGCCGGGCACGGCGCCGACGAAGCCGCTGGTCACCAGGCCGGCCGTGCACGAGCCCGCTGTGGCCCACGCTGCCGGTGGTGGAGCGGGGCGCCGTGGTCGACCTCGACGACGACCAGTTCTTCGCCCTCCGCCAGCCCACCGCCCTGTCGATCCCCTGGGTCATCGAGGGGGTCGTGCCGGCGCTGGTCGAGGCGGCTACGTCGTAGCGCACCTACGCTCGGAGGTCGGTGCAGATCGTCTTCGACGACGGGGCGGGCCGGTGGGACCTCGACGTGCGGGTGAACAACCCGTCCGCCACCGTCGCCGACCTCGCCCGGGCCCTGGGGGCGGGCTCCGACGACGATGACGGCGACGACCCGCGGTTGCTGATCGGCGGCCAGCCCGCCGGGCCCGACCTCGGCCTCCGCGAAGCCGGTCTGCACGAGGGCGCTCTCGTCGAGCCGGCCGTCGGGGGGCGGTCGGCGACGGGGCCCGCGGCCGCCACGGCCCGGGCCGGCGGGTGGGAGCTCGTCGTCGTCAACGGCGTCGACGCCGGGCGGCGCTGGCCGATGACCACCGGCGCCCGGGTCGTCGGCCGGGGCGACGACTGCGACGTGGTGCTGGGCCACGACGCCACCTCGCGGCACCACGCCCGGGTCACGATCGAGCGGGACGGCCGGGCCACGCTGGAGGACCTCGACTCCCACAACGGCACCTGGCTGGCCGGCGAGGCCGTGGTCACCCCCGTCGACCTGCCCGAGGGCGTCCCGTTCCGCGTCGGCGCCCTCGACCTCGAGCTGCGCCGGGTCGTCGACCTCGACCGCCCGGCCGCCGTCGACCCCCTGCGGGACGCCGGCGCCGCCGGGACCATCGCCTTCAACCGCCCGCCCCGGGCCGCCGTCCCCGCCCCGCCCGGCGACCTGAAGCCGCCGGCCCCGCCCCGGGCCGACACGGGGAAGGCGCCGGTGTCGGTCACCACGATCGTGGCCCCGCTGCTGTTCGCCGGGGTGATGTTCGCCGTGCTCAAGCAGGCCCAGTTCCTGCTGTTCGCCGGGCTCAGCCCGGTGATGGCGATCGGCAACGCCGTCGACAGCCGGCGCCGCGGCCGCAAGGCCCAGCGCAAGGACCGGGAGCGCTACGAGCGGGAGGTCGGGGAGCTGCGCCGCGCCCTCGCCACCCGGGCCGACGACGAGCGCGCCCGACGACGCGTGGCCACCCCCGACCCCGCCGAGATCGTGCGCCGGGTCGCCCTCCCCAGCACCACCCTGTGGGAGCGCCAGCCCGAGCACCCCGACTTCCTCCACCTCCGGGCCGGGGTCGGCGACGTGCCCTGGGACCCGCCGGTGGCGACCCCGTCGACGCTCACCCCCGGCGCCCTGCCCGACGAGGTGGCCGACGTGCTGCGGGAGGCGGCGACGCTGCCCCGGGCCGCGGTGCCGGTCGACCTCTCGGGGGGCGGGGTGGTGGGCGTGGTCGGCGACCGGGCCGCGGCCCTGGCGCTGGCCCGCTCGCTGGTGTGCCAGGCCGCCGTGTTCCACGGCCCCGCGGACCTGCCGGCCATGGTGCTGGCCGCCCCCGCGGCCGGCGGCGACTGGGACTGGGTGAAGTGGCTTCCCCACACCCGGGGGCCCAGCGGCGTCGACCGGATGCTGTCGGCGGGCCGGGAGCTGTCGACCCGCATGGTCGAGGCCCGGCTCGACGCCGCCCGATCGTCACCCGAGCGCCGGGGCCGGCCGGGCGCCGGGGTCGGGGTCGGAGGCCTGGGCCCCTCGCCGGCGCCGGGCGGGCCGGTGCTGCTGGTGGTGGTCGACGACGAGACGCTGACCGCCGGGCGCCGCGCCCCCACCCGCAACGTGCTGCGGGGCGAGGCCGGCCCGGTGGCTGGGATCGTGATCGCCACCACCGCCGACCGCCTGCCGTCGGTGTGCACGACCGTGATCGAGGTGCGCGACGAGGACGGCCAGGCCGACCTGCACCAGCCCCAGCGGGGCACCCACGTCGACGACTTCCTGACCGCCGGCATGGCCGAGGACGTGGCCCGGGAGTGCGCCCGGCGCCTGGCCCGCTACGAGGACCCGGAGCTGGAGCTGGTGGGAGCCGGGCTGCCCACGGCGATCCGGCTGCCGGCCCTGCTCGACCTGGAGGAGTCGAGCGCCGAGCTGATCCGGGCCCGGTGGCAGCGCTCGGCCCTCGACCCCCATCGGCTGCCGGCGCCGATCGGGGTGGCCGAGGCCGAGGTGTTCACCGTCGACCTCGTGCGCGACGGGCCCCACGGCCTGGTGGGCGGCACCACCGGCGCCGGGAAGTCGGAGCTGCTGCGCACCCTGGTGGCCGGGCTGGCCGCCACCCACGACCCCGACCACCTCACGTTCGTGCTCGTCGACTTCAAGGGAGGGGCCGCCTTCGACGTCTGCGCCCAGCTGCCCCACACGGTCGGGCTGGTCACCGATCTCGACGAGCACCTGGCCGAGCGGGCCCTGCGCTGCCTGGAGGCCGAGCTCAAGCACCGCGAGCGGGTGCTGCGGGCGGCGGGCGCCACCGACCTGCCCGACTACCTGCGGCTACGGGGCACGTCGGGGGCCGCCGAGCCGATGCCGCGGCTGGTGGTGATCATCGACGAGTTCGCCACGCTCAAGGCCGAGCTGCCCCGGTTCGTCGACGCCCTGGTGGGCGTGGCGCAGCGGGGGCGCTCGCTGGGGGTCCACCTGCTGCTCGCCACCCAGCGGCCGCAGGGGGCGATCAGCGACAACATCAAGGCCAACACCGACCTCCGGATCGCCCTGCGGGTCCAGGACCGGAGCGACTCCAGCGACATCGTCGACGTGCCCGACGCCGCTGCCATCCCCCGCACCGTCCCCGGCCGGGCCTACGTGCGGCTGGCGCCGGGCGAGGTCGTGGCCATCCAGACGGCGATGTCGACCGGCGCCCGCAGCGACGAGGCCCTGGCGCCGATCGACGTCGCGCCGTTCACCTACGGCCCCACGGCCCGGGCGCTGGGGCCCGGCGCTCCCGGGGCGTCCGCTTTCGGCGAGGCCACCGGTGATGTCCGCACCGATCTGGCGGTGCTGGTCGACACCATCGGGGCGGCGTTCGCCGCCACCGGGCGGCCGCTCCCCCGCCGTCCCTGGCCCGACCCGCTGCCCGGCGACGTCGACCTCGACGTCGTGACCGCCGACCCCGCCACCACCCCGGCCGGGCGGCGGACCGTGCCCCTCGCCCTGGCCGACGACCCCGAGGCCCAGTCGCAGTACCCGCTGGGGTGGGTGCCCGACGACGGGAACCTCGTCGTCTACGGCATCGGCGGCAGCGGCACCACCACCACGCTCGCCACCCTGGCCCTGTCGCTGGCCGGCTCCCACTCGGCCGACGAGGCCCACCTGTACGTGGTCGACGTCGGCGCCCGCGAGCTGGAGGCGCTGGCCGTGCTGCCCCACGTCGGGGCGGTGATCACCGCCGCCGAACGGGAGCGCCAGGTGCGCCTCGTCCGCATGCTCCGCGACGAGCTGGCCCGCCGCCGCCGGATGGGCCTGGCCGGCGTGGAGGGGCTGCCGATGATCGTGACGCTGATCGACGGCTGGAGCCCGCTGGTGGCCGAGTACGGCGACGTGGCCGGGGGCGCGGTGCTGGAGGCCCTGCACCGGGTGTTCGCCGACGGGCCCGAGGTGCGGATGTACACGATCGTCGCCGCCGACCGCCCCAGCGCCGTGCCCGCCTCGCTGGCGTCGCTGGTCCGCCAGCGCCTGGCGCTGCGGCTGGCCGAGCCCACCGCCTACACCGCCTTCGGCATCCGGACCACGGCCGTGCCCGCCATGGTGCCGGGCCGGGCGCTGGTGGCCGGCACCGGGCAGGTGGTGCAGGTGGCCCGGCCGGCCGACGGGGTGGCGGTCCACGCCGCCGGCATCGCCGCCCGCACCCCCCGACCCTCCCGGCCGCCGGCCACCGTGGAGACGCTGCCCTCCGCGTTCTCGGTGGCCGAGCTCGAGGTGACCGCCCAGCTGGCCGCCCGCCCCTGGACCGTGCCGGTGGGCATCGCCGAGGAGACCCTGGCCCCGGCGTCGCTGGTCGTCTACCCGGGCGAGCACGCCCTGGTCACCGGGCCGCCCCGGTCGGGCCGGTCGACGGCGCTCCTCACGGTGGCCGCCGCCTGCCGGGCCGCCCGAGCGGACCTGACCGTGATCGCCGTCGCCCGCCCCCACTCGCCGCTCGCCGCCCGCGACCCGCTGGTCGACGAGGTGCTGCCGCCGGGCACCGTCGGCGACACGCTGCCCGACCGCGTTTCCGGCGGCGACGGCACCGGCTTCACGCTGGTGCTGATCGACGACGCCGACGGGGTCGACGACGTGGGCGACACCCTGGCCCGTCTGGCGACCAGCGACCGGGCCGACCTGCTGCTGGTGGCGGCGGGGCGCAACGACACGCTGCGGTCGGGCTTCACCCACTGGACCCGGCACCTGCGCCGCTCGAAGCTGGGCGTGCTGCTCACCCCCAGCGTCGACTACGACGGCGATCTCCTCGGCGCCCAGATCCCCCGCCGGGCCCCGGTGGCGATGACCGCCGGCCGGGGCTACCTGGTGAACAGCGGCCGGGTGGAGCTGGTCCAGCTGGCCCTGCCCCGCTGACGCTGTGGCCTCACAGGGGGGCGATGACAGAGGGTGTGAGGTGGCCTACGATGCGGGACCGGCGGGCGACCGACGTCCGTCGTGGACGACATGAGCGGAGGCGATCTCATGGCGGAAGGCGTCGTCACATCGACACCCGAGGCGATCCAGGCGATCGACAGCATGAAGCGGACGATCGCGGGCGGCCTCGTCGAAGCCATCAACACGCTGATCTCGCACGGCGACTCGCTGCACACCGGCAACTTCGACGGCGCGGCCGCCGCCCGCTTCTACGAGGAGTGGCCGGTCACCAAGCAGGCGCTCAACACCGCCATCGAGCGGCTCGGCATGATGAGCGACGACATCATGACCGTCAACACCAACATCCAGTCCGCCGGCGGCAACCTCTAGCGGCGGCGTCCAACCGGCCCTGCCTTCGGATGGGGGCAGGGTTGGATGGCGCGGACGATGCCTTCGGGGGTGGCGTAGCACTCGAAGGACAGGATGAAGTGGGCCACCCGGCCCGTCCGCTTGCTGATCCGCACGACCACGCAGCCGTCGTGGTCGCGCAGCGCGCCGTGCACCACGTGGAGGAACACCCGGTTGGCCGTGCCGAGCTCCTCCCGGATCGGCCACCCGCGCCGCTCCCCCTCGGCGCGGGCGATCCGGATCGCCTCCTCCAGCGTGATCACGGCCCGTCGCCCCCCGCCATCGCCACGCCCACCCC
>Ga0272482_10000289_pt1 | contig 16009 bp, 13 predicted proteins | sample RVTome_8_FD_192427 | JGI IMG/M metagenome (GOLD analysis project Ga0272482, IMG submission 192427) | Soil microbial communities from uranium-contaminated site in the Upper Colorado River Basin, Wyoming, United States - RVT160D0 (version 2) ...
CCGGCCGCGGTCGACGGGGCGTCCGTCATCGCCCGGGCCGCCGGCGACCTCCTCGCCACCATCGATCCCCGCCCGGGCGTGCGGCTCCTCGGGGTGACGGTGTCGGGCCTCACCCGCGACGTCGCCCGGCAGCTCAGCTTCGACGACCTCGACGCCCGTTCGTTGGACGACGCCAGCAGCGCGATCGACGAGATCCGGGCCCGTTTCGGCGCCGCGGCCATCGGTCCGGCAGCCGCCATGGGCCGCGACGGGCTGCGGATCAAGCGCCGCGGCGACGACCCGTGGGGGCCCGACGCGTAGGGCGCCGGGGGGCTGAGTGACGCGCGGGTAACCCCGCTTGAAGCCCGGGGGGAACGGGAACAAGAGGGGCAGGACAGGTGAGTGCTAGATAGCCAGGGAATCCGCCACGAAGCCAGGGGCCGCGTTGTTGTTCGGAGCGGCCTGTGGAATGCTTGGTCCCACCGGTTGGATGCCCGGGCGGAGAAGGGGTTCGGCGTGCCGCTTTCCGAGGACGAGGAACGCATCCTCCAGGAAATCGCTCAGCGTTTCTACGAGGACGACCCTACGTTCGCGCGTGAAGTAAGTGAATCGACGCTCTACCGGCACACCGTGCGCCGGATGAAGTGGGCTGTCCTCGGTGTCCTGGTGGGATCGGTCTTCCTGATCGCCACCTTGTCCACGTCGTACGTCCTGGCCTTCGTCGGCTTCCTGATCATGCTGGCCAGCGCCCTCGTGTTCGAGCGCAACCTGCACAAGCTCGGCCGCGCCGGGCTGGAGCAGCTGTCGCAGAGCATGCGGGCCTCGGGCCTGCGCGACGCGCTGGGCGGTGCCGGTCGCCGCATGCGCGAGCGGGTGCGCCGCGACGAGGAAGAGGACGAGCGCTAGAGCGCTCGGTCACCGGTCGCCCGACCGGCCCCCGCCGGGCCGTCAGGTCCGGTAGGCGGGGAACAGGTTCCGGACGTCGAGGTACGACCCGATCCGGTTCCACAGCGTGCGCCGCGCCGCTGCCGCCGAGGCGATGGCGGACGAGGCGATGGCGATGTCGCGGATCTCGTCCGCGGTGGGGGGCACCTCGGCGTAGGTGGCCCGTTCCACCGACGCCGCCAGCAGGTCGATGTCGGGGGCGACGCCGGGCAGCGCCTTGCGCAGGCGGGCGGCCCGCTCGGCCACCGTCAACGACGGCAGCAGGTGGATGCCGGCCGCCTCGGCGACCTCGTTGGTCTCGACCCACGCCAGGTCGAGCTTCTGGCCCGGCTCCCGGGCCCGGGCCCGCCGCAGCTGGCGCAGGGCCACCAGCGCCAGCGGCACCGCCAGCAGGTAGAGGAGGGCGAGGCTCCCCACGGGTCGGGCCACGGTGTCGAGCGGCGGCACCTCCAGCCGCACCCGCCCCTCGTCGCCGGTGGGCTCGTCGTTCACCGAGACGCCCTCGTTGCCGATCTCCTCGGGCCGCGTCGGGCCGCCCTGGCCGGGCGCCGACGGGCCGGTGCTCGGGGTGCTGGAGTCACCGGGCTGGGGGGCGACGGGGCCCTGGTCGTCGCCCTCGTCCTGGGCCTCCTCGACGCCGAGGTAGTCGGCGTTGCCGGGGCCCCGCTCGGGGGTGGGCTCGAAGGGCACCCAGCCCTCGCCCTCGAAGTACACCTCGGGCCAGGCGTGGGCGTTGCGGCCCAGCACCCGGAAGAGGCCGGGCTGGTTGTCGTCCTCGTCGCCCTCGGTGAAGCCGACAGCCACCCGGGACGGGATCCCCAGCGACCGGGCCATGGCGGCGAAGGCGGCGGCGAACTGCTCGCAGTAGCCGCGCTGGCCGTTCTCCCGGTCGAGGAGGAAGCGCTCCATGGCGTTGCTGCCGTGGCCGCGCTGGATGTCGGTGGTGTACTCGAAGGTGCGCAGGTAGTTCTGCAGCGCGATCGCCCGGTCGAACTGGTTGGTGGAGTCGGTGGTGAGCTGCTGGGCCAGCGACGTGACCGGCTCGCTGAAGTCCTCGGGGAGCCGCGTGTAGCGGTCGCGGATCGCCCCGGGGATCTCGGTGGGAGCGTTGCGGAGCTCCTCGCTGAAGTTCGGCACCGTCGACTCGACCGTGTACTGCAGGCCGTCGGAGGTGGTGAGGTCGGCGGGGACGATGAGCGTGCCCGACGCCTCGTCGAACTTCACCGCCATGTCGTTCTCCACGTCGATCGACCGGGCCGCGTAGGCGTTGGGCAGCCAGATCTGGGCCAGGCCCTGGATGGTGAACTCCTGGCGCACCACCTCGACCGGGGCCTCCGGCGGGAGTGACTCGGGCAGCTCGCCCTCGGCCTCGGAGGTGTCGTAGGTGGACTTCCAGATGGTGCCGTCGAAGGCGTCGAGGGCGGTGAGGCGCCAGTAGTAGCCCTCGCCGTTGTCGGTCTGGACCGCGAACACCTGCACGTTGGACTGCTCGACGAGGCGGCCCCGGATGTCGACCAGCGGGCTGAGCACCACCCGGGCCTCGGGCTTGTCGCCCAGGTCGCGCCACGGGAAGATCGGGTCGGCCCCGGCCCCGGGCAGCGCCGGGCCCACGCAGGCCCCGGCCACCACCGCCATCACGGCCAGCACCAGGCCGGTCGACACCAGCGCCCAGCGGCCCCGCTGCTGCTGGAGGGCGGCCCAGCTGGCCGAGTCCTCCTGGCGCCAGGTGCGGTGCAGCAGCAGGAACAGCATCGCCGCCGCCACGAACACCGCGGCGCCCAGGCCCCGCTGGCCCTCGGCGCCCAGCACCGAGGCGAACAGGAACAGCGTCGCCGGCGGCAGCAGCGCCTCGAACGACACGCCGGTGCGGAAGGCGCCCCAGTCGGCGACGAAGGCGATGACCCACACCGTGAGGCTGGTGGCCACCAGGAACCCGGGCTCGACCGGCGCCGGCGCCTGCTGGTCGCGGAACACGGCCCAGGCGGCGTCCATGTCGCCACGGATGGCGGAGAAGGTGTCGGGCGACGGCAGGACCAACCAGGCCGTCGACATGTACTGGGTGACCGTGATCACCACGAAGCCGATGGCCAGCGCCGCTAGCGCCGAGGGCAGCAGGCGCACCCGGTTGCGGCGCAGCAGGGCCATCGTGAGGTGGGCGGCCATGGCCTGGAACAGCAGCGGCCACCGGAACGACCCGTCGACGAACAGCCGGTGCATGCCGACGATGGCGGCCGCCGTCACCCCGTACAGGGCCACCTCGGTGGCGATCTGCATCGCATCGCTGCGCCGGTTCATCTCGGCCTGCCTTCCGGGTTCATGCCGACTTGCCCCGTCGGCCCGGGGTGCTGTTGCGGCGGCGGCGCATCGCCTGGCGCCAGGCCACCTCGAACGAGGTGGTCTCGTTGACCCGCACCATCATCCCGTCCAACCCGCCGTCGGCGCCGCCGCGGCGGCCCGAGCCGTTGGTCCCGTTGGCGCCCGGAGGCGGCGGGGGAGGGACCCGGCCGTTGGTGTGGGGGTCGACCCCGTTGCGGCGCTGGCCGCGGGGCACCGAGTCGATCTTCACGACGGTGAGCGACCCGTAGCGCCGGCCCAGCCGCACGATGGCGTTCACCTCGTCGCCGGGGATGTAGCCGACGATCACCACGAGCGCCCCGCCCGAGCCCTCCTTGAGCACCTCCAGCATCGCCTTGAGGCTGGCCATGCCCGAGGGCTGCACCACGGCCAGGTGCTCGAGCATCCCGCCCAGGTGCGCCCGGCCCACGGCGAAGCCGGAGTCGGAGCCGTCGGTGGTGACCAGGCGGACGAGGTCGTTGCGCTGGCTGTTGGCGTTGATGATCGACGCCGCCGCCGACACCGCCACCTCGATGCTGTCGGCGTCGTGGGCGGAGCGGCGCAGGTCGAGCACCACGGTGGTGCGGCCCTGCCAGGGCTGCTCCTGCTGGCGGACCAGCAGCTCGTCGTGGCGGGCGGTGGAGGGCCAGTGGATCTGGCGCAGGTCGTCACCCACCACGTAGGGGCGCAGGGCGTAGAAGTCGTCGCCGGCCCGGCCCAGGGCGTTGGGCTGCAGCGACCCGGCGAGCGGGTCGTGGCCGGCGGTGAACGGCACCGGCTCGACCAGGTCGAGGCGGGGGAGCACGGTGACCTCGACGGCCTCGGCGGCGTCGGTGGCGCTGCGGACCAGCCCGAAGGCGTCGCCCACCACCACCTCCAGCGGGCCGACCCGGTGGATGCCGCGGCGCTCGGTGGGCAGCCGGTAGCTGGCGGCGGCGATGGCGGCGCGGTCGAGCGGGGGGACCAGCAGCTCGGCGCCCTCGGTGCCCGACACCGGGTCGCGGAGGCGCAGCAGCGGCGTGGCCTGGCGGCGCAGGTTCTGCAGGCGGATCTCGACCCGGCTGCTCTGGCCGGCGTGGACCCGGGACGGGTGGACCGTGCGGGTGACCTCGAGGTCGAGCCGGATGAGGTGGACGTAGCCGACGGCCAGCAGCACCAGGAACAGCGCGGCGGCCCCGAACACGTACAGCTCGTCGATCCCGACCAGCCGGCCGGCGGCGAGCAGGGCGATGCCGCCCCACACGGCCATCCAGCCTTGGCGAGTCATCCCCGATCCCCCCGTCGTCCCCGCGCCGTCGCTCAGTGGCCGCCGGGGACGGCGACGGCCGAGAGGATCTGGGTCAGGGCCTCGGACGGGCCGACCCCCTGGAACTGCGCCTCCGGGGTCGGGACGAGCCGGTGGGCGAGCACCGGGTCGGCCAGGGCCTTCACGTCGTCGGGGATCACGTAGGCGCGCCCGGCGGCCGCGGCCCGGGCGCGGGACACCCGCCCCAGGGCCAGGGTGGCGCGGGGCGACATGCCCAGCGCCAGGTGGGGGCTGCGGCGCGTGGCGTTGGCCAGGTCGACCAGGTACGCCTTGATGCTGGGCGCCATGTGTACGCCCCGGGCGGCGTGGACCAGCCCGGTGATGTGCTCGGCCGACAGGACGGGGCCGATGTCGCCGTAGGGGTCGTGGTCGGAGTGCTTGTCGATGATGTCGAGCTCGTGGTCGCGCGACGGGTAGCCGACCGACACCCGCATGAGGAACCGGTCGAGCTGCGACTCGGGCAGCGGGTAGGTGCCCTCGTGCTCGATGGGGTTCTGGGTGGCGATCACCATGAACGGCCGCGACATGGGGTAGGTGGCCCCGTCGACGGTGACCTGGCCCTCGGCCATGGCCTCCAGCAGCGCCGCCTGCGTCTTGGGCGAGGCGCGGTTGATCTCGTCGGCCAGCACCAGGTTGTTGAAGATGGGACCCGGGCGGAACGTGAAGGTGCCGTCGGCCCGGTTCCACACGCTCAGGCCCACCACGTCGGAGGGAAGCAGGTCGGGCGTGAACTGCACCCGGCCGAAGCTGGCGTCGAGCGAGGTGGCCAGCGACTTGGCCAGGCTCGTCTTGCCGACGCCGGGCACGTCCTCGAGCAGCAGGTGGCCCTCCGACACCAGGCACAGCAGGATCAGCGAGATCACGTCGCGCTTGCCCTGGATGACCCTCTCGATGTTGTCGACGACCCGGTCGAAGTAGTCGGAGAAGGTCGCCTCGTGTGCCGTGATCGGCTGGCTGGTCGCCACGTCGCTCCTTGCTGCGGTCTGTCCGCCCCGTGACCGAGCGCACCCGCTCGACGCCCTCGGTTCCGGGACCTGTCGACCCCGGCATGGCTCGCTCGAAACTCTGCCGATCCAGGTTAGGTCGTCCCGGGGACCGATGGCGCCGCGCGTCACTACGTAACGCGCACGGGAGCCCCGTAGCGTGCAGCCTTCATGGACGTGGTGCTGGCCGTCGACATCGGGGGGACCAAGCTGGCGGCGGCGCGGGTGACCGGCGAGGGGGAGGTCCGTGAGCGCGACACCGTGCCGACCGCGGGCGCCGACGCCGAGGCGCTGTGGTCGGCGCTGGCCGGCCTGGTCGACCGGGTGCGCCAGGGCGACGAGGTGGCGTGCGGCGTCGGCTGCGGGGGACCCATGGAGCCCGGCGGCACCACCGTGTCGCCGCTCAACATCCACCAGTGGCGCGACTTCCCGCTGCGGGCCCGGCTGTCGGCCCACCTGGGGGAGGGGGCGACGGTGGCGATCGACAACGATGCCAAGGCCCTGGCCCTGGGGGAGGGCTGGCGGGGCGCGGCCCACGGGGTCGACGACTTCGTGGCGCTGGTGGTGTCGACCGGGGTGGGCGGTGGCATCGTGCTCGACGGCCGGCTGCTCGACGGCGCCGGGGACAATGCCGGCCACATCGGCCACGTGATCGTGGAGCCCGGGCCCGAGGGCCACCTGTGCGGGTGCGGGGCCCGGGGCTGCCTGGAGGCCGAGGCCTCGGGCACCGCCATCGCCGCCATCACCGGGATGCCGCCCGCGGCCGCCCCGCCCGAGGTGCGGGAGCGCACGGGCCGGCTGGTGGGCCGGGCGGTGGCGTCGGTCGCCAACCTGCTCGACCTGCGGCTGGCCGTGGTGGCCGGCTCGGTGGCACTCGGCTACGGCGACGACTTCTTCAGCGCCGCCCAGGCCGAGCTCGACGTCCGCTCCCGCCTCTCGTTCTCCGCCGGGGCCCGGATCGTGCCCGCCGGCCTGGGGGCCGACGGCCCCCTGGTGGGCGCGGCCGCGGTGGCCTGGCGCGCCCTCGGCCGCCTCTGAGCCCGGGGCTCGTCGGCGGCCGAGGGCGGGCGGAGGTCAGGGCGCTACCAGCGGTCCCAGTTGTGCATGGCGTTGCTCGCCGAGGCGATGACCGATCCGCCGCTGTTCAGCAGGTACCAGGTGCCGGGGTCCTGGTAGTTCCAGTACACCTGCCGCCAGCTCCCGGACACGTTGTGGGGGAGGTCGCTGTGGCCGATGTTCATGCCGTCGAGGTACTTGGTGCGGTGGCCCACGGCGATCCCGGTGGCGCTGTCGATCTGGACGACCAGGTCGTCCTCGGAGCCGATCGCCGTCCAGTCGGTGCCCTGCCGCGACTGCGGGTTCTGGCCCAGGCTGTTGAGGAAGTCGGACCCCTCCCGCATCTGCACGCACTGGACGACAGTCCCACAGAAGGCGACGTTCAGGGCCCACGGCGTGCCCAGGTGGGGGGTGCCGAGCGTGACCGCGTCCTCCACCAGGAGGAACGGCGGGTACCCCGCCCAGCGGGCCTGGGTGCCGTGGATCGCGGCCCGGAGGATCAGCCCGCCCATCGAGTGCCCGATGGCGTCGACCGACACGCCGTACATCGAGTACCCGTTGTAGATGTCCCAGGCCACCTCCCGGCCGAGGACCTCGATGCCGGTGCCGCGGTCGTGGCGGCCCACCTGATCGGAGCAGTTCACGTCGTTGGCGTAGAAGCCGATCGTGTGGAAGTCACCGGTCCAGCCCCAGCCCCGCAGGGCGGCCATGGCGTCGCGCCAGTACTCGCCGCTGCAGTTGTGGCCGATGGCGGAGGTGTGGCCGGGCACGAAGTAGACGGGTTCGGAGCGGCCGTCCTGGCGCAGCGGGGTGAGGTACGTCCAGCGCTGGTTCTGGCCGTGGTTGCACCCGTGGATGATCAGGGTCCGGCCCGACGTGAAGTTGTTGTTGGGCACGTCGAGGCACAGGTTCTCGGGCACGCTGCGGATCTCCATGCCGTTGCTGAACGGCCCCGGGTCGATCCACCAGCGCTGCCGGACGCCGCCGTTGCAGGTCTGGACGATCACCGGGCTGCTCCGGCCGGTGGTGTCGACGCCCATGCACAGGTTCTTGCCGTAGCTGGGGTGGATGTAGAAGCCGCCCTCGGTGGCGGCCTCCACCGCCCACAGCTGGGCGTCGCCGCCGTTCTCGGACCAGAGCTGGACGGGCGAGCCGTGGCCGCCCTGGTTGCGGGCGTCGAGGGCCAGGCGACCCTGCCCGGCCCACAGCCGGACCCGCTGCCAGTTCATGGGCAGGTTCCGGTCGCTGAGGACCCGGGCGACGGGGCCCGGCGCGGCCGCGGCGGGTGGTGGCCCGGCGTTGGTCATCAGGGTGGTCAGGGCGACGACGAGGGCGGCCGCGAGAGCGGGTGCGCGTCGTCGACCGCGGGGTCGGTGCTGCATCTATCCCCCTTCCGGCCCGGTCGTCCGGGCTCGTGCCCGGGGAACGTCGCACGAGCGGGACGGCCCGGCAACGGTTCGGGGATGATGAGGAAGTTCCTTATCGAACGGTCACGCGGAGTGGGGGAATGGCTCGACGGACGCTGGCGCAGACCCGGGAGCTCCTGCTCCACACGGGCCTCGGCTTGTTGCGGGAGCGGGGGGTCGAGGTGGGGGTGACCCACATCCGGCTGAAGGAGGTGTCCCACGCCGCCGGGCTGACCACCGGCGCCGGCTACCGCTGCTGGCCCGACCAGGCCGCGTTCCACCGCGAGCTGGCCATCGCCGCGGTCGGCTGGCGCGGCGAGCCGCCCATCACCGAGACGGTGGCCCACATCCGGGCGCTGGTCGACGCCCGGGCACCGCTGGCCGAGGTCGTCCGGGTGGCGGCCGACGCCAACCTGTTCCGCTACCCGGAGCAGACGGCCCTGCTCAACACCATCACGCTGCGGACCTGCGGCCCGACCGACGACGAGCTGGCCCGGGTGGGCCGTGAGCACCTGACCACCACGGTCGAGGGGTTCGCCACCCTGTACGCCACGCTGCTGGCCGTGTACCGCCTGCGCCTGCGGTCGCCCTACACGGTGAGCGACCTCACCCTGGCGCTGCTGGCGCTGACCGAGGGGTTCGCGGTGCAGGCCATGACCGGCGATCCGCACCCGCGCGTCCGCCGCGACGACGTGGAGGAGGGCGTCGGTCGGGACTGGTCGCTGCTGGCCTGCGCCGCCGAGGCGGTGATCGCCCGCTTCGTCGAACCCGCCGTCGGAGAGTGACGGCCCCGAGGCGCAGAATGACCAGCGCCAAAGGTCCTGGCACCGGTACCGTAAGGCGCCGAGTTGTCGGTGCGTCGTCGTATCGGTCTGTCGGTGTGTCGTGTGGTCGAGGCAGAGATCGGAGGTGCGGGCCTACATGAGCCGGGCTCTGGTGTTGAACGCCACGTTCGAGCCGTTGAGCGTGGTGAGCGAGCGGCGGGCCGTCGTGCTCGTCCTCGACCGCAAGGCCGATGTCGTCCACAACACCGGCGCCGTGCTGCACTCGGCCCGCATCGAGGTCGTCGTCCCGTCGGTGGTGCGCCTGCGCTCGTTCGTGCGGGTGCCGTACCGGTGGCGGGCGCCGCTCAACCGGCGCTCGATCTTCGTGCGCGACGACTACCGCTGCCAGTACTGCGGTGGTCCCGCCGAGAGCATCGACCACGTGGTGCCCCGCAGCCGCGGCGGCGGCCACACCTGGGAGAACGTGGTGGCCGCCTGCCGGCCCTGCAACGTCCGCAAGCGCGACCGGTTGCTGCACGAGACGTCGATGCGGCTGTTCAAGCCCCCGGCGGTGCCGCGCGGCCTGGCCTGGATCGCCCTGGCCGTCGGACCGGTGCCCGAGTCGTGGACGCCCTACCTGGTCCAAGCGGCGTGATTGTTTGAGCTGGCAGGTCGAGCAGCGACGCGGGAGCGCGGCGACGCTCCACGGGGCCGACCTCCCCGACGCGCCCGGGCGGCAGGTGTGGGTGCTCGAGGTCGAGCGGCCGGCGCTGGTGCTGGGCTCCACCCAGGACGACCGGGTGGTCGACCGGGGCGTGGCCACGTCCCTGGGCATCGAGGTGGCCCGTCGGCGCTCGGGCGGCGGCGCGGTGCTGCTGGTGCCGGGCGAGGTGGCGTGGGTCGACGTGATCGTCCCGGTGGGGGACCCGCTGTGGGACGACGACGTGGGCCGCTCGAGCCAGTGGCTCGGTGGTGTGTGGCAGGACGTCCTGGCCGAGCGGGGCGTCGACGGGACCGAGATCCACTCCGGGCCCCTGGCCTGCGGGCCCCTGGGCCGGCTGGTGTGCTTCTGCGCCGTCGGTCCCGGTGAGGTGACCCGGGGCGAACGGAAGCTGGTGGGCATCAGCCAGCGGCGGACCCGGGCCGGCGCCCGGTTCCAGTGCGCGATCTACGTCCACTGGGACCCGGGTCTGCTCCAGCCGCTGCTGCGCCTGGACGGCCCGTCGGCCGACTACGTGCGCCAGTCGGCGGTCGGTGTGGGGATCCCGGCGGCCGACCTGGTCGCCTCCTTCCTCCGCCACCTGCCCTAGCAGGGGTTTCGGGTCCCATGATCACCCACCGTGGCCCTGCCGCGCCCGTGAATGCCTTTACCAGTGGGGGGTTGTGGGGTAATTTCCCACGCAGTGGAGCAAGGTGGAGTGCCCGACGGGGCTGCTTCGGTCGGTCAGACCGGTACCGTCGCCGCTCCGCCGCGCCCGAGCGGCCCCCGCTTCTTCACCGGCTCCTTCGACCACTCGGTCGACGTCAAGCACCGCCTGGTCCTCCCGGCGCCCTTCCGGACCCGTCTCGCGGACGGCGCCTACCTGGGCCCGCTCGACGGTTTCCTGGGCCTCTGGCCCGAGGACGGGTTCGACTCGGTGCTCGAGCGCTGGTCCGACGGCATCGGCCTCGGCATCGTGTCCGAGGAGGCCTACGAGGCCTTCATGGCCGCCACCTTCTACGTGCAGCCCGACACCCAGGGCCGCATCCAGGTGCACAAGGACCTGCGGGCCTTCGCCGAGATCGACGGCCCGGTCATGGTCGTCGGCGCCCGCGACCGCATCGCGGTGTGGGCCCGCGAGGGCTGGGACAACCGCCAGAACGCCATCCCGGACGGCCCCCACACCGCCCTCCGCCAGGCGGCGAAGGACCTGAAGCTATGACTGGCGGCGGCCGCGAAGCGCCGATGTCGCCGCTCGGGGCGGCGGCGGGGTGGTTGGACGGGCTGTGAGCGCCGCGACCCCCGCGCCCTCCGACTTCGGGCACGTGCCGGTGCTGGTCGACCTGGTGGTCGAGCTGTTCGGCCCGGTGCCGCCGGGCATCGTCGTCGACGCCACCGTGGGCGGCGGCGGCCACGCCGCCGCGCTCCTCGACGCCCACCCCCACCTGTCGGTCCTCGGCCTCGACCAGGACCCCGTCGCCGTCGCCGCCGCGTCGGCCCGCCTCGCCCGCTTCGGCGACCGGGCCGTGGTCGTCCGCGCCCGCTTCGACGCCCTGGCCGCCACCCTCCACGACCTGGGCCACGAGCACGCCAGCGGCGCCCTGTTCGACCTGGGCGTCAGCTCGCCCCAGCTCGACCGCCCCGAGCGGGGCTTCAGCTTCCGCGAGGACGGCCCGCTCGACATGCGCATGGACCCCGACCGGGGCCCCAGCGCCGCCGACCTGGTCAACGAGGCCGACGTGGGCGACCTGGCCCGCATCCTCCAGCGCTACGGCGACGAGCGCTTCGCGCTCCGGGTCGCCCGCGCCATCGTGGCCGCCCGGCCGATCGACGGCACGGCCCGGCTGGCCGAGGTCGTCCGCGACGCCATCCCCGCCGCCACCCGCCGCACGGGTGGACATCCTGCTCGCCGTACGTTCCAGGCGCTCCGCATCGCCGTGAACGACGAGCTCGACATCCTCCCGGAGGCCGTCGACGACGCCGTCGACGTGCTGGCCCCGGGGGGCCGCTGCGTCGTCCTCGCCTACCACTCGGGCGAGGACCGCATCGTGAAGTCCCGCTTCCGCCACGCCGCGACCGGTGGATGGACCGGTCCGTCGCACCTACCACCGCCGCCCTCCATCCACCCGACCGTGACGTTGCTGCGCCGCGGGGCCTGGAAGGCCTCGCCGGCGGAGGTCGCGGCCAACCCCCGGTCAGAGGCCGTGCGTGCTCGCGCGGTCGAGAAGCTCCCCCCAAAGGTGGCCTAGTCATGGCATCGGCGCACATCCCCCGTCCCCGACGTTCCGAGACCGCCCCGGCGCTCCCCGCCGACCGCTCCCACCTGAAGGTGGTCCGGCCGGGTGGCCGGCGGCGACCCATACGCCTCACGCCGCGGGCCGGCGTCACCATGGTGGTGCTGCTGTTCGTGGCGCTGTTCCTGGTGGCGGTCAGCCACGCGGTGCTGATCGAGGGCCAGGTCCGCCTGGACGAGATCGACAAGGACGTCGCCGCCGAGCAGGCCGAGTTCGAGGACCTGCGCCTCGAGCTGGCCGACCTCGAGTCACCGGCCCGCATCCAGGCGGCCGCGGCCGACATGGGCATGGTCCCGCCGGCCGAGACCACCTGGCTCACGCCCGAGGACGCCGTCGCCCCCGCGGGGGACGACGCGGCCGAGGACGGGCAGGACGCGGAGCGGGACGAGGACTCCCCGGACACCAGCTACTCGGACGTCAAGCCGTACCTCGGATCATCAGCCCCCTGAGGCCGGCGGAACCGTGAGCACCACCCGGCGGACCTCCCCTCCCCGCCGGTCGTCGGCGGGAACCAAAGGCACCAAGGGCACGACTGGTCGCGGGCGCGACGGCTCCCCCCGTCGCGCTCCGTCATCGCCCCCGGGCGCGGTGTCCAGCACCCGCGCCCGGGGCGCAACGCCCGCCCCGACCCGCAAGTCGGCCTCGACCCGCAAGTCGGCCTCGACCCGCAAGTCGGCCTCGACCCGCACCCCGTCCCGGACGGGCGGGTCGACGCGGGCGGGCGGCTCGACCCGGGCTCCGGCCCGGCCCGGCGCCAAGCCGGCGACGACCACCACCCCCACCCGCGCCCGTTCCCGCAGCGCCGGCCCCGGACGGGCGCCGGCGACCGGCACCGCGCCCCGCAGCCGGCGGAGCGAGCCGGCCCGGCGCGCCCCCGCCGCGCCCCCCTCGGGCGGGCGGCCCCGCCGGCGCGGGTCCCGGATCGGCCCCGGCGAGCCGCACCGCCGGGCCGTCACGTTCCTGGCCGTCATGCTGGTGCTGTTCTCCCTGGTCGGCCTGCGCCTGGTGATGGTCCAGGTGGTGGGGTCCGACTACTGGGCCAGCTACGGCGAGGACCAGCGCATCCGCCCCATCGACCTGGTGGCGGGCCGGGGCGCGATCTTCGACCGCAACGGCTACGACCTGGCCATCACCGTGCAGCAGACCACCTTCGTGGCCGACCCCGGCCTGGTCACCGACCCGGCCGCCGCGGCGGCCGCCCTGGCCCCCGTGCTGGGCCTCGACGCGGCCGGGCAGGCCGAGCTGGAGGAGCGCCTGGGCCGGGACGCGTCGTTCGTCTACGTGGCGCGCCAGGTGTCCGACGACATCGCCGCCCGGATCGACGGGCTGATCCAGGAGGGCGACCTGGCCGGCATCTGGTCGATCGACGAGGCCAAGCGGTTCAACCCGGCCGGCGAGCTGGCCCGGTCGCTGCTGGGCCGGGTCGGGCTCGACAACGAGGGCCTCTCGGCGCTGGAGCTGCAGTACGACGAGAACCTGTCCGGCGAGCCCGGCGAGCTCATCGTGGAGAAGGACCTCCAGGGCCGCACCATCCCCGCCGGCATCCACCACCTCGACCCGGCCGAGCCGGGCGAGGACCTGGAGCTCACCATCGACCGCAACCTCCAGGTGCTGGCCGAGGAGGTGATGATCGACGCCGTCCGCAACAAGCAGGCGCAGGGCGGGGTGGCGATCGTGTCCGACCCCGAGACCGGCGAGATCCTGGCGCTGGTCAACATCGAGCGCGACGGCGCCGGCCAGCCGGTGAGCTCCGGCAACAACGTCGCCCTCACCGCCAACTACGAGCCCGGTTCGGTGAACAAGGTGATCACGCTGGCCGCGGCGCTGGAGGAGGGGCTGGTCGAGCCGGAGACCGAGCTGATGGTCCCGGGCTCGCTGCAGGTGGCCGACCACGAGTTCACCGACGACCACCGGCACCCGACCGAGCCCATGTCGGTGACCGACATCCTCACCGACTCCTCCAACGTGGGCACGATCATGATCGCCCAGGACCTGGGGAAGTCGACGCTCTACGACTACCTTCATGACTTCGGCTTCGGCCGGCGGACCGCGCTGGACTTCCCCCAGGAGGTGGCAGGGAGCGTCCCTGCGCCCGGCGACTGGTCCGGAACCTCGATCGGCACGATCCCGATCGGCCACGGGGTGGCCGTCACCGCCATGCAGATGCTCTTCGCCTACAACGCCATCGCCAACGACGGCGTGTACCTCCCCCCGAAGCTGGTGGACAACATCATCGACGCCGACGGCGAACGCCGGCCGGGCCCGGCCGGCGACCCGCGGCGGGTCGTCTCGGCCACCACCGCCGCCCAGATGCGGGCCATGCTGGCCAACGTGGTCGAGTCCGGCACCGGTGAAGCCGCCGCGATCGAGGGCTACCAGGTGGCCGGCAAGACCGGCACGGCCCGCAAGCCCCAGGAGGGCGGCGGCTACGAGGACGCGCAGGGCCGCACCCACCACGTCGCCACCTTCGCCGGGTTCATGCCCGCGGACGACCCCAAGCTGTCGGTGATCGTGGTGCTCGACGAGCCCAAGGCCGTGTACGCCTCGTCGACGGCGGCCCCGGCGTTCGCCGAGCTGTCCCGCTACGCGCTGCGCCTGCTCCACGTGCCGCCGCCGGGCGACACCGGGAGCTCGCCCACGATCAGCGTGGAGCCGCCGCTGGTGCGGGGCCAGGCCGCCGACCCGCCCCCGCCGCCGCCCACCACGGCGACGACGGCGACCACCACCACGGCCACGACCCCGCTGGCCGCCACCCCGGTCGACCCGTTGGCCGGGGTCGCCCCCTTCACCGGGGCCGCGCCCCTGCTCCCGGCGGTGAGCCCGGCCGACCCGGCCGCCACCTCGCTCACCCTCCGGCCGGCCGGCGCCCCCGGTCTGCTGACCCTCCGGTCCCCGCTCGCCCAGGCGCGGTCCGCCACGCCGGGGCGGCGGGGCGGCTAGCGGCCGTGGACCTCGGCGAGCTGGTGGCGACGCTCGCCGGCACTGCACACGTGGTGCTGGCGGGCACGAAGGTCGCGCGGGGCACGGCGTGGACCGGTCCGGACGTGACGGCCGTGGTCCACGACACCCGCGACGTGGGCCCGGGCGCGCTGTTCTGCTGCGTGCGCGGGGCCCGGGTCGACGGCCACGACCTGGCCGACGCGGCCGTCGCCGCCGGGGCATCGGCCCTGGTGGTGGACCACCCGGTGGTGCTGGCCGAGGGCGACGACCGGATCCCCCAGGTGGTGGTGCCCGACGTCCGGGCGGCCATGGGGCCGCTGGCCGCCGCGTTCTGGGGCGACCCGTCGGCGGCGCTGGCGATCGTCGGGGTCACCGGCACGGCGGGGAAGACCACCGTCACCCACCTGGTCCACTCGGTCCTCGAGGCCGCGGGCCGGCCCAGCGGGCTGATCGGCACGCTGTCGGGCGCCCACACCACCCCGGACGCCACCGAACTGCAAGCGATGCTGGCGCGCGAGCGCGACACTGGTCGCGAGGCGGTGGTGATGGAGGTGTCGTCGCACGGCATCGAGTTGCACCGCGTCGACGGGACGCGCTTCGCCGTGGCCGTCTTCACCAACCTGTCGCGCGATCATCTCGACTTCCACACCACCATGGACGACTACTTCGCCGCCAAGGCGCGCCTGTTCACCCGCGACTTCACCACCCGGGCCGTGGTCTGCACCGACGACCCGTGGGGCCGGCGACTGGTCGATGACATCGCCCGCCGCAACGCCGGGGAGCCCGCCGGCGATCGCGTAGAGGTGAGCACCTACAGCCTCGAGACCGACGTCACCGACCTGGAGGTCCGGGCCGACGGCTGCACCTTCACGTGGCGGGGCACCGCCGTCGCGGTGGGCCTCCCCGGACGCTTCAACGCCACCAACGCCCTGGGCGCCGCCACCGCCGCCCACGTCCTGGGCATCGACACCGCCACCATCGCCGCCGGCCTGCGCGCCGCGGCCCCGCCCGCCGGCCGGTTCGAACCGGTGGTGGCCGGGCAGCCCTTCGCCGTGCTGGTCGACTACGCCCACAAGCCCGACGCCCTGGAGCAGGCCCTCGTCACCAGCCGCGAGCTGGTGGGGGAGGGTCGCGTCGTCGTCGTGTTCGGCTGCGGTGGCGACCGCGACGCCACCAAGCGGCCGATCATGGGCGCCGTCGCCGCCCGGCTGGCCGACCGGGTGGTGGTGACCTCCGACAACCCGCGTTCCGAGGACCCGCTGACCATCATCGACGAGATCCTGATCGGCGTCCCCGACGACC
>Ga0272482_10000290_pt1 | contig 15981 bp, 16 predicted proteins | sample RVTome_8_FD_192427 | JGI IMG/M metagenome (GOLD analysis project Ga0272482, IMG submission 192427) | Soil microbial communities from uranium-contaminated site in the Upper Colorado River Basin, Wyoming, United States - RVT160D0 (version 2) ...
CGGGCACACCGGCGTCGATCCTGTACGCGGAGGCCGCCGCCTGGCGGCGGCTCACCCACGCCCTGGGCGTCGAGCTACGCCGCCGGCTGATCCCGCTCGTGCGCGCCCGGCTGCTTCCCCTCGATGTCGCCTGCGGCGTTCTGCACGCTGCCGGTCTGCCACCGCTGCCGCGCATGTGGAGGGTGAAGCTCGCCCCGACCGTCACCCGGCAAGCCAGCCACACCAGCCTGGACCAGGCAGTCACGACATTGCGTGACCTGCTCGGCCAGGCGACGCGGCAGGCGCTCGGCCCGGCCGCCACCATCGCGTTCGAGCGGCCGCCGCAGGCCCTCGCGGCCGGACCGCGCAACCGTGCCGGCCTCCGGCCGTACGACATCTGGAGCCAGCCAACCATCACCGCGCTCGTGCGCGCGGAAACCGGGCGCCAGGCCCGCACGAAAGCGGTCGTGATGCTGCGCGATGCCCTCTACGAGCTGTCCGGTGTCATGGCCAACGTGGGCGACGGGGCCAGCGTGCAGGCCGAGCCTGACCCCTACCAGCCGGTCGAGCTGGACGTGGACACCGACGCTGCGCACCAGCCATACACACCGCCACCGTCCTACGGTGCAGAGCACATCACGCAGGCGCGCACCGCGCGGTACCTGGCCATGCAGGCATGGCAGCACCTGGTCCGACGGCTCCGGGCGGCGCTGATTGACGTGCTCCTCTTCGGCGACGTCGACGCAAAGGCCGGTCGGCACGCCCCGTATGGCCTGATCGACGACCTGCTGCGCGACCTCGGCCTGCCGGGATTGCCGCGCGCTCACCAGTACGAGATCGCCACGGCGATCCCGCTCACGGTGACCGCCGACAGCCCGGCCGCGGCACGCCTTGCCAGCTACCGGCTCGTGCGCGACGCCTGCGCCGCGCAGCCGCGGTACGGGCTGCCCATCAGCGTCAGCTCCACCGTCCGAGAACCGGACATCATCGGGGTCGGCGAGCGTAGCTACAAGGTGACCTGGCACCAGACCTACCTGATCTGCCTACGCGCCATCCAGTCGCCCCGGTTGGCCGAACAGACCGTGCGGCTCCAGCTCAACGTCCTGGCCCACGAACTGCCGGACATCGCCACTGTTCCGCTGACCACCGTGTACCTCGGCGAGCACATCGACCACCGGCTGGACCCCGATCAGGACTAACCCCCGTGTATCACCAGCTCTTCGCCCGCCCCGAATTCCGGGGCGGGCCATTCGTGTTCATGGAGGAAACCACATGTTCCACACCACACCGCTGGGCATCGTCCAGCTCCGCACCGCCAGCGGCGGCATACCACTGACCGTCAGCCTCGTCACCGGCATGCGGCAGAGCACCGCAGCCACAATCGCTGAGGCGCAGATTCTGGGACGGCCGGCCTATCTGGCGGTCACCGTCGACTGCGAAATCCACGGCCATGTCATCGACCTGGGCGTACGCGCCGAGCGCGTCAACGTCGCGGAACTGCCCACCACGGTCGAGGAGCTGGCGGCTACCGAACCGGTGATGGACCTCATCGCCGAGTACGGCGAACGGCTGGCATACCTCATCGTGCACCTGGCGATGCAGGGGCTGGCCACCCGCGAACGGGTCGCCGTCGCGTTCACCGTCGACGACCTGGAGTTCCTGCGGCACTGCCTGAGGCTGACCGAACACCGCTGGCACGAAGCCATCGACGAGGCCGAGACCGCCGCGCGGCAACCCCAACGCGACGACCCGCCACCGCCCGGCTTCATGAACATCGAGCCAACGCCGTGGGGATACCGCGCCGCGGCCCGGCTCTTCGGCAGCGAACTGGAACGCGTCGAGCAGCTCGGAACACGACTGGCCACGCTGCTCGACCTCGCCCGCGCCGCGGCCGGCGTCGAGGGAGAACCGCAATGACCGCCGACGCCCCGCCGCCCGTCCGCCTGAACTCCTGGGTGGCCACCGCACCGCAGCCGCTGCTGACCATCACCGGCCACACCGCCGTCATCTGCGCAGTGCGGTTCGTGTGGCACGGCACCTACTGCTCCTGGTGCCGCAAGTACGTGGCGCTGTGGACCGACGGCGGCACCATCGACGCCGGCCTCAAACTCGGCCGCCCGCGGCGGCGGTCGCCGGCCACGAACGCGCACTGGTACCAGATTTACCGGCCCGCCGCCGCTCCATCCATCCCAGAGCACTGCCCCCACCCGGGCTGCCCCAGGCCCGCAACGCGCCCGCTGTCCACCGGCGAGCAGGTGCCGACCGGTTGGCTGGACGGCACGTGGCGGCTGTTCGCCGGCCCCTTCACCATCGGCCCCGGCATGGACGAGCGCTGCCCGACCCCGGCGCACCCGAAGACCTACCGGCTGCTGGGCCAGGTGTGGTCCACGCTGCGGCGCACGCACCCCGAACTGGCCGCCGCCGCCGACGCGTACGCCGCCCAACAACACCGCCGGGGCTGAACAGGGCTGACCCCGCCACCCGGCGCACCCCTACATCAGACGGACGCCCGGCCACCGATCACCGGTGGCCGGGCGTCCGTGCATCGCTTCCACCTCAACAGAAAGGCACCACTGTGGCCTCCATCGAACGATGGGTTCGGGACTGGTACGGCCTGACCCTGCACACCGATCGCCCCGAATGGCGGCGCGTCTCGGTCAACGCCGTCCACGCAGCCGCCTGCGCGGCCGGGTTCATCGACGCCCTCGACCTGACCGGGAACACCGTCACCGCCCAGCTCGCCGACAACGGCCGAGGAACCATCAGCGAATCCGTGCGGTCGCTGGCCGCAGCACGCGACCTGACGTGGCAGTGCATCACCGCGCTCGCCGCTGATGCCCATCGCGAACGCTGCGCCAGCCTGCCCACCGGGTTTGACCCGCACTGGCAGCCCGTCTGCGTCCGCGAGTACGAGATCGGGCCTAAGGTCTATCCCGCCCTGGCCCACATCGCCAACCCGGATGCGGCGCTGCGGTTCACCCGTAAGGCCGCCGAACGCATCAGCGCTGACCTCGCCGGCCAACCCGGACAGCGCATCAGCCTGTTCTTCGCCGGCGAGGTACTGACCGTGTCGCACGGCGAGCACTCCACGATTCGCCCCAGCCGGCACGAGCCCGACGCCGACGGCCTCTACGCCGTCGGCACCGCAAGCCTGGACTGGCAGCGGGTCGAGAAGCCATGAGTAGCCCGGACCTTCCGCCGATCCCAGTGCGGCTACACGACCGCCCGCTGCTGGCGGGGCTCGTCGTCCCATGGATCACGGTCCAGACTCCGGACGGCCGCTACCGGTTCGGCGCGGTCGACGCCAACCGCGCGGCGAAGGCCCTGCACCGCCGGTGGTGCCAAATCTGCGGACAACCCCTGGAGGCCCGGTTCGTGTTCGCCATGCGCGACCGAGACCTGGACCGCAACCTCGCCGCCGAAGCCGCGATGCACCCCGAATGCTTCCACTACTCGATCACGGCGTGCCCGATGCTCGCCGGTCGCATGGACCACTACCGGCTCATCGGCAACGGGCAGCTGTTCGCCGGCATCGGCGACGTTCTCGGCGACCCCGACGGCCGCCGCGCGGGTCAGGCCGCCGAGCCGTGGCACGCCGTCTGGGCACGCGACTACACGGTCATCACCGACCCGGTCACCGACCTGCCGGCGGCGCTGCTGCTGCCCGACCAGATCCTCCGCGTGCGCCCCATCGCGCACACCGACAGCCGCGCTCTGATACCCGGCCTATCGGCGCCTGGCCAATCAATCCACTGAGGAGATTCACCATGCCAACCCGACCCACCCGCCTGTGGTGGTATCTGGAAAACGTTCTCCCCTTGGGGGAGCATGCGCTCGCGGCCCCTGACCACCGGCTCACCCGTGCCCAAGCCCTGGCCAAGTCCGCCACCCGCGAGTCCCTGATCTGGGAATGCGAGCCTGACGGGGACTGGCTGTCCTCCAACGGCGTGCCCATCTGGTACGAGCAGGACGGCACACCCCGCCGCGTCCAAGCCCGAACCTGGCGGCACACCCCCACCGGAACGTGGGGCACACCCGGCCAACCCGACGGCGCCGCCGGCTTCCTCCGGCTCAACCGCCGCTCCCGCGACTCTCGCCGCAAGCCGCTCATCGAGGTGCTCCGCCGAGGCGCCAAGGCCGGCGGCCACTGGTTCGTCCTCGACCCGGCCGCGGTGCACACCATCGACGGTTTCCAGGTTGTCGACCACCGCGACGAGATCGCCCCGCCGGACGCGACCTGGGTATCCGCCACGGTCACCGCGAGCGAGGTGTTCGATCTGGAGTTCCCGGCCCTGATCGCGGACGGCTACACCGTCTTCGACGGAGTCCTGCCCACCTTCGACCGGCCCACCGTCGAGCAGATCGCCGGGGCACTGACCGACATCCGGATCAGCGACATGCCCGGCGAACACCCCATCGTCCGGCTCGACGGCGACATCGCCGTGATCTGCTGGGAAGTCGACGACGGCCACCACCCCCGCCAGATCGAGGTCGACCGGATCCACCCGAACCCCAGCGGACAGTACGGCCTCGGTGTCTACCTCTGGCCGTGGGCCGTGGCCTCCGGCGAGGTGGTCCTGTGATCATCGTCTTGGGATTCACCCAGTCCGACCGCGCCGCTGACTACATCAGCTTCTCCGACGGCTACCGGGTCGGCGCGCGGCAAGTGACCGTGACCATCGCGCTGGAAGGCGACGGGTCGCAGTACAGCGCCGAGGACTGGGCTGAGGCGGCGTTCGTCGCGTCCAACTATCCGGGCCAGGCACCCGCCGGACCGGCCAGGGCCATCCAGCTCGCCCTCGCCGAACAGGTAGACCACCCGCTGCGGAGCCTGTCCGTCGGGGACACGGTCACCGTGCACGGCCAGATGTGGGCGTGCGAAAGCAACGGGTGGCGACGCGTCGACGAGCAACCACCGGGAGGCACCCGGTGACCGACAAGCAACCGCGCCCGGCCATCCCGGCGCGTCTCGCGGCCCGGCCCGTCGACCCCCGCCGTGGGCTGCCCATCCCGTACGTCAACGAACACGACGACGGCAGCGTCAACTTCGCGCTCATCAACGGCGGCCGGGTCCTCGAATGCGTCCGCCACCGGCTGTGCGGGCTGTGCGGGCAACCGCAGGACTTCCTCGTCGCGTTCGTCGGCGGACCCGGCGGATTCCACGCTCGCGCGTACACAGATCCTCCTGGGCATGTCGATTGCATGCGCTCGGCTCTGGATCTGTGCCAATACCTGAAAGTGCGCGGGTTCGTGATTTCTGAAGGGTTTTCTGCGACGAATCCGGGGCCGTATGGCCTGCCCAGCGATTGTAGGGGCACGGGTTCGGAAACTCGTCTCCCGGTTGGGTCCGCACCCTCGCGGGCATCGGGTCGAGACTCATCCTGGGCGATCGCTTTCGAGGACCATGTGAGCGGGTACGGCCGAAGACCGTTACCCTACTCGGCCGCACCCTCCAACTCGCCGCGTCGCTGCGGCCCAATTCCGCAGATGCCTTCACCCGTAAGGTCTACGTCGCAGGAATCGGCACCGGAGCCGGAGGATGTACACAGATGGATGTCCTGGCGGTATGATCATGGCATGGTGGGCACGTGACCAGATGGACAACACCGTATAAGGATCCCTTGCGGATCCTTCCGTACGGCATGGTGGTCATCGGCACGGTCTTTGCGGCCGTCGGTATCGGCATGGTGGCAACGCAGACGCACAGTGTCGCCGCGGTGCTGATCTTGCTGCCTATACCGGGGATATGGCTCGCGTTCGCCTGGCGGTTGGCGCGAATTGGTCTGGTCATATCTGACGTGGGCATACGTACCCGGTGGCTGTTCCGAACGCGTACGTTTGGCTGGGACCAAGTAGAGCGGTTCCATACGGCCCGAGACATCCTCGCACCAGGGAGGCTTTGGATCGAGCTAACAGACGGCATCCACGTCCGGACGCCGATCCAACGCGTGAGGCATCTGCTCCCCGGAGCGGCGCTGGCGGACGGTGGCGCCTGGCTGAAGCCTGACCGATACGAGGCCCTTCTTCGAACTCTGTACAGCCGGCTCGCCCTAGCGCAGTCGGGACGGTCGAACGCCTCGTCGAAAACGGGCTCGACGGTGAAGATGAAAGCTTTGGACAACTCGTCCGAGCCATCGGCGCCGTCGCCGCCGCCGTAGCCGCGATCGGCGCCGCCGCCGTAGCACCAGCCGGCGCGGGCCAACATCGGGCGCTGGTCGTCCGAACCACCGAGCGATACCGGGCGGTGCAAGAGCTGATCCGAAGCTGAACCAGCCATCACCGAGATCAGCGACAGTCCCCGTTCCCACGTACCGGCTTGCGCAAACCGACCTTGCGATGCTCAGCGACCAGCCACATGTCATGCGGTGTCAAGGTCTGGGTGGTTGAGCGTTGCCAGGTATCGCAGCAGCGGTGGGATGGTCAGGCCGAACATGTCGCTGGCGCGGCGGATGTCGCCGTCGGTGGCGTGGATTTCGTCGAGGATGCGGTCTTCGCGGAATCGGTGGGCTGGGGTTCCGAGGGTGTCGTTGACCCACACGTAGGTCACCTCGGTGGTGCGTGTCGCGGTGAGCGCGTTGATGAAAAGGTGCGGGTTGGCGGTGCGTGGCCAGCGGTCGACGCGGTAGTTGAGGTAGGCGGTGAGCCGCTCGGCGGCGGCCAGGGCCAGCGGGATGATGCGGCCGCCGATGTGTAGGCGGCCGTCGCGGACGTCGAGGAGGTGCATGTTGCGCAGGTCGCGTGGGCGTACGCCGTGGAAGATCAGCAGCGCGGCGAGCGCGGCGCGGACCGGGTTGGCCGGATCCAGCGCGTCGCGAAGCTCGTTGACCTGAACGGGAAGTGGTGTGCGGCCGGACAGCCGGGAGGATCGGATTCCAGCGGTGGGGTTGATGAATGTCAGCTTGCGGCCCTTGAGGACCCGGAATATCGAGCGGAGTCCAAACAGGACGTCCTTGCGGTGGATGGCGCCGCACGGCAGGACGCCCAGCACGTCATCGCGGGTGACCTCCCGCAGAGAGTCGTAGCGTTCGGCGAATGTCCGCAGGGCAGGCAGGGCGGAGGTCAGGTGGTTGCGGGTGGTCCGGTCGGTGCGCGCTCGCATGCGCGGCGGGGTGGTGCTGCCCTCGCGCATGACGGTGAACCAGGCCCGTAGTTCGGCTGCCATCTGGTCGGGTAGCTCGCGGATCTGCTGGGCGAACCAGGTGATGATCGCCGGCGGCCGGTCGTCGTCGAGCATGCCGACGCTGGACAGCACTTCCAACACGGGTGTCGCCTGCAGGTTGAAGGGCCGAAGCCTGGCGGCGTCGCTGGCTTTGATGGCGGCGCCTGGGGTGTCTTGGATCGCCAGCAGCAGCCGCAGCGCACGGCGTACTGCGGAGGTGACGTCGTTGGGCCAGCCGTAGGCGTGGCCGCGTTCGACGGCGGCGGCTTCCAGCGCCTCGGCCAGTAACGGCACGGGCGGCGGCCCGATATCGGTCCTTGCGATGCGGCTGAGGTCACGCGGGGCCTCGAACAGCAGCCCTTGCCGGTGCGGGTTCGGCCGGATCGGCGCCGCCACAAGCACGGGCTCCAGACTGCGTTGGATCTGACGGCGACGGCCGGGCACTTTCAGGGCTAGGGCGTGTTCCAAGTTGGCGAGAAAGAGCTGATGCCCGCCCGCCACGGCCTCGGCCCGCCGAGTGTCCTGCTCGTCGCCCCCGTCGGCACGGGCCAGCGCGCGAGCCCGCCGGTAACACAGGCGGCACCAGCCGTCTAGGTTGAGCGTGCTGTCGTGCCCGCACGAGCCGCAGCGGCCGAGCCGCGGGTTGCGGGCCCGCCAGTCCCTACAAGCCGGGCAGATCCCGCCGCCGTTCTTGAACAGGCCCCACGACAAGCAGTGCGGGCACGAGCTCGGCAGCGCCGGAGCGTACTTGTGACACCGGACGCACAGGCCGCTGGTGTAGTAGTCCAACGAGCCGCAGCGCCGGCACGGTGGCGGCGGCCGGCGATGGTAGGGGCGGCAGTCGAGGCAGTACACCGCTTTCGGATGGGCCACCGGCTTGACCTGACAGCGAGGGCAGCGACGTGGGTGCGGGCTCATGCCGGCGGCAACGTGCGATTGCGGCCCAGCCTGGGTGTGATAGCCGCAGCGCCGGAGGACTCGGCGGCGGCCGCGCGACGGGGTCGACGCGCGTCCACCTTCTCCGGTTCGCAAATCAGCAAATCGGTCGGCCTGCAGTCGAGTACCACGCAGATGACATCCAGGTCGTCGAGCCGGATCGTGGTCGGCGTGCCGGTCCACAGCGCCGACATCTTGCCGGCGCTGATCTCCAACCCGGCCTCGGCCAGCTGCCGGCGCATCTCGGTGGACTTCCATATCCCCCGCTCAGCCGCCTTCATCCGCAGGTTCCACCGCACCGAGACTCACCCCACCCGCTCGCCGAGCCGCGCGGCGACCCGCTGATTCGACATCGCCCACGCCCGCTCGATGTGACCGTCATGAACGTGGATGTATTGCGTCGTCGTGGACAACCAATCGTGACCGAGTAGCTCCTGGATCGCTTTGAGGTCCACACCCCGCTCATACAGCGACGAGGCGCAGAAGTGTCGCAACCCGTGCGGTGAGAGCCGACCCGCCCAGGCCGGCAGCCAGCGTTGCACCGCTGTTGCCATGCCGGTACGTAGGGCGCCGTCGCCGACGCGCTGGCACCGGCCGTCGGTGTGGGAGTCGTGGCGTTCGCTGGGCAGCAGCGGCGCATCCGGATCTGACCAGTCATCGCCGAACTGGTGCCGGATATCGGTCAACCACCAGGTGATCAACGCATCGACCTGGTTGATCGCCGGCACCAGCCGGGTCTTCGGACCACGTCCGCGGCTACCCTTGCCGAACCGCACGTGTAGCTTGCCGTGCTCGCCCAGATCCGGCCGCCAGTCCCGCAAGTCCAGCATCACCGTCTCCCCGATACGCAACCCGACCCGCCGCCACAACGACGCGGCGAAATAGTCGCGCACGGCGGGCAAGAACTTGCGGGCCTGCGGCAGCCACTCCCGCCAACCGGCGAACAACGTGTCCACCTCCGGGGTTGAGGGCGGTACCCGCGGCGCTCCGTACTCCGCCTTGGCCGGCCGGTTGAACTCATCGATCGGCTGCGCCAGCACATGTCCGGTCAGTACGTGGACGTCGCCCTGGTACCGCGCCAGCAGGAACTCGTAGAAGCCCGACAGCGTCCACGCCTTGCGCTGCACCGTCGACCGGGCCAGACCGCTACGGCGCTGGGCGACCAGGAACCGATCCGCGTCCTCCGGACCAGCCGTCCACAACGGACGCATCAGGAAACGGGAAAACTCGAACACCACCGACCGCTCCGCGGCCACCACGCCGTCGGTGACGCCCGCGCCGAGACCGGCAAGCAGGAACTGGTCCACCAACTCCTGCTCGAAGTCCGCGACTTCTTGCGCCGAGCCCAGCCGCCGAGGTGCATCCAGCGACCGGACGACCGCCAGCCCCACGGCTACCTCAGCTCACGTCGAGCGATCATCGCTCATAGATACCACAGAAACGTCAGGAATCCCGACGATCCGTCAGACACGACGCTCGGCGTGTCGCACCCACCACAAGCAGGCCAGCAGCTCCGACGCGGCGCACGTGGCAGCCAGGAACTCGGAGGAGTTCGGGTGAAAATCGAGCGGCACCAACGCCGAGGGCTCAGCCAAGCCACCGCCGCGCCCGGGTTCACCGACATGGAGAAGGCCCAGCCGGTCATCCTCGCCGTCACCTGGGCGTACGACGTGGGACTCATCGGCGAACCGCCGGCCCTGATGTTCCTGCCTGCCGCCTGGATGTCCGCCACCCGGTTCGACTACATCGACGGACAGCTGGTCGAGATCGGGCCCGAACCACTGCGGTAACGCCATTTTCGCCCGCACCACGTCGGGCAGGTTGGCCGTGGCTCCCGCCACGCTGGCCTCGAGCCTTCCCCTCACTGCAAAGGCCCGCCAACCGGCGGGCCATCGCCTTTCTTGAGGCCCAGCGCCAACGCTCGCCGCGCCGCAAAGCGGCGGCACAAACACAGAAAGCGGCCCGCCAACCGGCGGGCCGTCGTCGTTGTTGGACCCGGGACGCCATCGCCTAGGAAACGTGGGCGTCCCGGGTTCTCTCGCAAAGAGAGGGCTCCAGTGTCCATCCTCGCCGCTATCGCCGCCACCGCGGCGCTCGGCTTCATCGCAGGCTGGCTCAGTACCCGGCCGAAGATCCGCACGCTTCACGCCAAGATCGCCACTCTTCAGGGCGAGAACGAAGCGCTGGAGGGCTTGCTCCGCGCGGCCCAGTACACCGCCGACCACGACCAGCTCACTAGCCTGCCCAATCGGTCGCATGCCGCGAAGGTCTTCCTTGTCGCCGAGCTGACCGGCCGCCCGACCATCGTTGCCCTGCTCGACCTTGACCGCTTCAAGCACATCAACGACGCCCACGGCCACCACGCCGGCGACGAGCTACTTCGTGTCGTAGCAGAACGCTTGGCCCGCGCCGCCGCGGTATGCGACGGTACCGCCGCTCGGCTCGGCGGTGACGAGTTCCTGCTCCTGCTCCCGGTCACCGACGACGACCCCAGCCTTACGGTGGCCTGGGTCCTGAACATGCTCGCCGAGCCGGCCAGCCTGCCAACCGACGACGGCGAGGTCACCGTCACCCCGACGGCCAGCGCCGGCATCGTCATCTACGACGGCACCTACGGCGATTTCGACATGGTGCTCCACCACGCCGACGTCGCCGTGTACCACGCCAAACGGCGGCGCGGCAGCCTGCGCATCTACCAGCCCGAAATGCGCATGCCCCGCAACGCCGCACGGCACGGCCCACGCCGCCGCGACCGGCACCCGACCGCCAGCCACGAGCAGCGCGGCGGCGAGGTGACCGCATGATCGACCTCGACATGGCGTGCGCGGTGTGCGCCTATGCCCTGAACGCCATCGACGACGACGGCACAGTCACCTTCGAACACCCCATCGTGCCGACCAAAGACCACGACCCCGCACCCGTGCCCGCCCACCAGCTCGCCGACGTGTACCGACGCTGCCACATGTGCAGCACCGACGAGCCGATGTGGACATACCGCACCCCGCAGATCGAGGCCATGTCGGTCGGCGGCGCTCACCAGGTCACCCAGACCTACAGCACCCGGTGGAACGTCTGCTGGCGCTGCGCCGAGCTCATCGAGCAAGACGATCACGTCACGATCACCCGGCGCAGTATCGCCGCGATCGGGTGGCGTCCCACCGGGCCCGAAGCACAGATTCTGGCCGGCATTCACCGCGCTATCGTCCTCACCCGCGAGCCCGGCAGGACACTACTCACCACCGGCGCGTGGAGCCCAGCACCGTTGAAGGCACCGACCCTGCCGAAAATCCGCGACCGCCTCGCCGGGCTCCTCCGTGGACCGGTCCAACTGCCTCCACCCCTCGACAGCGCCGGGCTGCGTCCGCTGCTGGCCGACGGGCTCGATCAGGCCCGCCTTTACTGGATCGACCCACAGTTCACGACGCTCGTCGCGGACGTACTGGCGGACCTACCCGACACCACCATCACGGACCGGATCGTCCCCAGCGGAAGCGGCCTGCTCGCCTGGTCCACCCCGGTCGACGAACGCCACCGCATTGCTGCGGCCTCCTGGATCCCACACACGAACGGCTGGCAGATGGTCTGTTACCGCAGCCTCGGCCTCAAGCTGCCCTCCGCCGACATGGAACCAGTCCGGCACCAGATCGGCTGGCTCATCCCCATCCACGTCGCCCACGTCCCCCGCGAGACGGTCGTCAACGGCGACGACCCTCTCGCGGCGCTGCTGTCCTCCTGGCTGATCATCGCGCAGCAGCTCACCCAGGACGACGCCGCACCGGTCGACCCGCCGATCCGCAAGGCGTACGCACGCGCCCGGCGCCAACCACCCGAGGTCCGCCTCGTCCGCATCAAACCGGTCAGCTCGCAACCGCGGCCGACGGATACGGCAGGTGAACGCCCGTCGAGCGGTAGAGCCAAGCCCGCCTACCGCTACTGGGTCAGCCCACACGAACGCAACCAGGCGTACGGCCCGGGACGCACACTCCGCAAGAAAATCGACATCGACCCCTTCTTGAAAGGGCCGGAAGGCGCGCCGATCAAGGCCAGCACCACCGTACGAATCCTTGGCGCCGCCCGCACAAAAACTGCCCACGACGAGAACCCGCCGCCACCCGCCGCCAGGTAGTCAGCGACACCGGGGAGCACAGACGAACCCGAGTTCGCTCCCCGGTGTTGCACTCCGGGCGCAAGCCCACGCCGAACACCACGCAGTTTGCGTTCCCACATCGGCTCGTCCACACCCACCTGGTGCCGGCGGGCACCAGTCGGTGAGGTCGGCGAGCATCGGCTCAACCGGTGGGCGGAGACCTTCCAGCACGCCCGGCTGAACGCGCCGACACCGTGTTGTCGCCCGGCCGGGCGAGCCCCGCCGTCGCGTGGGACACAACTCGACGGATTCGAGAGTGACGGCAACGGCGCTCTCGGCACCATCCACCTCGTCCTCAGACGCCGGTGGCACCTGGACGAGCCCTGACCGCAACGGTACGGAGGGCATCTTCGGTCCGTGTCGCACGAGTAGCGGCTGCGAGTTCAGCGGAGGCTAGTACAGCTTCTCCTCGGGACATGCTTCCGCCGCAGCCCTGCCCGGAGCGCGTCGTCACGCGGCGACGGCGCTCGCCCATGGTGCTAGGAGTCGTTCGGTGGCGGCGATGGTGTAGAAGAGGGTGACGTTGAGGGCGGCGAGGATGGTGATCGCGGCGAAGGCTAGTGGTGTGTCGGCTTGGGCGGCGCTGGTGACGATGAGGGCGCCGAGGCCGTGGTTGGGGCTGGTGACTTCGGCGACGACGGCGCCGATGACGGCGAGTTGGATGCTGAGTTTGAGGCCGGTGAAGATCTGCGGTAGGGCGTGGGGCAGGCGGATTTTGCGGAAGGTTCGCCAGCGGTTGGCGTCCAGCGAGCGGGCCAGTTCGGCGAGTTCGGCGGGGGTTGAGGTGAGCCCGGCCAGTGCGGCGAGCAGGATGGGGAAGGTGCAGATCAGCCAGACGAGGGCGATTTTGGGTTCGGGTCCGAATCCGAGCCAGAGCACGAACAATGGGGCTACGGCGACCTTGGGTACGGCGTTGAGCGCGACGAGCGGTGGCATCAGGGCGCGTTCGATCGGCTGCCAGGCGGCGAGGACGGCGGCTGCGACCAGGCCGCTGGCGACGGCGAGGGCGAACCCGGCCAGGATCTCGATGATGGTCACCCACGCCTCGCTGGCGAGGAGGCCGGGCATGGCGCCGCCGGCGCGGGCGACGTCCAGCGGGTCGGGCAGGAAGAGCGAGGGAATGTCGAACGCCGCCGTCGCGGCCCACCAGCCGGCGACGCCGGCGGTGCAGGCGGCCACCGGGAGCAGCGCCGCGAGAAAACGGCGGAGCCGTAAAGCCACCGGGCGAACCTCCTGGTGCGGTCGGAAATCTGGAGGGGAGATGCCCGAGGGTGCGCACGCCTGCGGGGCACCCTCGGCGATCCGTACAGCCCTACCGGTGGGGCGCGTATCCGCTGGTGGAGTAGAGCAGGTGGGAGTGCACTTTCAGCGCGGGATTGTCGAGCAGTTCCAGGACTGCGTCGATGTCGGCGGCGGTGAAGCCCTTGGCCAGCAGGCCGTCGCTCAGTTGGGAGATCGTGCCGGCGACCATGCGGGCGGCGGGGTCGCCGCCCCGCCAGAAGCTGCCGTGGACGAGGGTGTCCACATTGGTCAGGCCGCGGTTCTCCATGGCGGTGGAGACCTGTCTGGCCCAGTTCGGGTCGGTGCCGGCTTCGTCGAAGACGCGGCCGCTGGCGTGGGCGAAGCGCTCGTACAGGTAGCGGGCGTCCGGGCCGGGCGCGGCCACGACCGGGTTGACCCGGACGGGCCGCCACGCCTCCTCGACCAGGACGCCGCCGGGCCCCAGCACGGCGATGAGCCGGTCCAGGATGTCCTCGCGCGAGCGTAGGTGTTGCAGGACCAGACGGGTGTGGACCGCGTCGAACGGTCCGGCCGGCAAGGGCGCGTCGCCGGTCAGGTCGTGCTGGATGACGGTGATGCGGTCGTGGTCGAATGCCGGGGGTTTGAGGTCCGTCGCGGTCACGTGGCCGCGGTCGCCGACCAGGTCGGCGAGGCGGCGGGCGAACGAGCCTTTGCCGCAGCCCACTTCCAGCACGTGCGCCCCGGACCAGTCGCGCAGACCGGCGAGGCGGTGCTGGGAGAAGTCGTCCAGCAGCTGTGAGAGCCCGTGGTGGTGGGCGTCGGCGCCGCTGGCGGTGTTGTCCAACGGGTACGCGGTGGCGGTGCTTGTCGGGGGTGTCATTGGGGCACCAGGTCGAACGCGACCAGCTCTTGCGGCGTGATGTTTGGCATGGGCAGGTTCTGCAGGATGGCGATCGAGCGGGCCACCTGTGCGGGGTCCATGAAGCCGTACGGGTGGCCGCCGGGTGGTACGGCGAACGGCTGCATCAGCTCCAACTCGCGGGCCGCGGTGTCGGCGTTCTGCTTGGCGTCCATGTCGTGCAGGATCTGGCCCGCCTCGAGCGGGTGCTCGACCGCGTACTGCAGGCCCTTCATCAGCGCGCCGGTGAACCGGCGGACCAGGTCCGGGTCGCGGTCGACCAGCTGGGTGGAGGTGATCAGCACGGTGCCGTACATGTCGGTCAGGTAGTCGGAGTACGGCAGCTTGACCACCTGACGCGGCGGCCGGTTCTGTTCCTTGGCAAGTTTCGCCTCGGCCGCCTCGACCTGCGGCACACCCGCCACGAACAGGCCGATCGCGTCGAGCTTGTTCGCGACCAGCAGCCCGGCGAGGGTGTCTGGCTTGTTCTCCACGAACCTCACCGGACCGACGCCGGCCAGCTTCGCGTACAGCGGCCACATCACCCGGGGCGCGGCCCCAGGACCAACCCCCAATCGCTTGCCGGCCAGGTCCTTGGGCACCCGGATGTGCCGGTCGCTGAGGGTGACCATCGACAGCAGGGTGCGTTGCTGCACCGCGGCCACGGTGCGGACCTTCCGCTCGCCGGGGGCTGCCTTGGCGAAGCGGACGAACGCGCCGCTGGCGTCGACGCCAGCGAACTGTGCCTTCCCGGCGCCGACGGCGTTGTCGTTGTAGGGGCCCGCCTGCCCGGGCTCGATCGTGACCTCGATACCGGCCTCGCGGAAGAAACTCTTCGCCACCGCGGTATGCGCGTGCGACTCGCGTCCGCTGATCCCGAACCCGCTCAGGTAGGTGACCTTGTCCAACGGCTCACCCGCGGCGGCCTCACGGTCGCTGCTGCAGCCTGCCAACAGCAGCAGGACTACGGCGGCGACCACACCGACGCCGGGCCGTCCCCGGGATGGCCCCGGCGGACGTGGTGCTACGAACATCGCCCCTCCAGCTTGCATGCTATTCATTCCAAGTGGTTGGCTTCGCCCGTCGTGGGCGAAGCGATTGATTGATCACGACGAGGCCAACCGGGCCGCCGCCGCGGGTGGGCGCGTGTCGGTGCGGGTGACGGCGGTGGCCGGCCCCTTTCGAACCGGCCACCGCCCGGCCCGCGTCTTGCTCGCTCCCAAGGTTGCCCGCCGGCTCACAGACCGAGCCGTGCCGACATCGATGGGGCGTTACCGCTGGCCGACGTGCCGGGTGGAGGTGAGCGCACAGGTTGCCGAACCGATCGGACACCTCCACCCGCCAAGCAACTTAGAATGCTATTGCTTCTAAGTCAATGGATGCTGTTCATGCTTGGCATTCCACCTTGGCGCGTGGTCAGATGGGGGCGCCGAACCAAGGAGCGCACACAGCCATGCCAGCCGCCGCAGCCGTCTACCAGACGATCATCGATGACATCCGCCGGGACATCGCCTCCGGCACGCTCAAACCCGGTGACAAACTCCCCTCCATCAACGAGCTGCGCACCAAATACGAGTGCAGCGCCGAACCGGTCAAGACCGCCCTGCGGATGCTGTCCGC